>Ga0194060_10000036_pt1 | contig 89643 bp, 75 predicted proteins | sample SepL225m_MetaG_FD_163427 | JGI IMG/M metagenome (GOLD analysis project Ga0194060, IMG submission 163427) | Anoxic zone freshwater microbial communities from boreal shield lake in IISD Experimental Lakes Area, Ontario, Canada - Sep2016-L222-5m | ecosystem: Environmental > Aquatic > Freshwater >... | reverse complement strand
GTCGGCCAGTTTGTATTTCCAGCGCGAAAAGGAATTCTGTTTGAGATGGAAGTCCACCCGGCGTGAGACGACGAACGCGGGGCGCGCCGCCCGCCCCAGCATCGACAGCGCCATGGCGGTCATCGACACGGCGTGCGGGTCGTGGGCGTGCACCACGGCAGGTGTCAGCTCGCGGAGCACCCGCGACAGCCGGAGACCAGCGGCGAAGTCCACCTCGTGCAGCGGCGCCAGGCGGATCAGGTCGTGTCCTTCGTGGGCACGACGTGCCAGTTCGCCTTTCGGGTGGGCGACCAGCACGGCGCGGTGGCCTCGTGCCCGCAGGCCCATGACGGTCTGCAGCACCTGGCTTTGTCCGCCCCGCCAGGAAACCGCGGTGTCGATGTGGAGGGAAAACAACATCGGGATCGTGGTCTACGACACGTGTGAACGCCCGGCCTCGGCGGCGCGCTTCGTCATCTCCCAGAGCTTCACGAACTTCAACAGCACGTAGTACGAGTTGAGCGCCGAGATGATGAACCCGGCGGCGCCGTCCCTGACGCCGCCGCGCGCGAGGTAGTTGCGCAGGAAGGCGGCGGGCGGATGCAGGGCGAACTGGCGCGCGCCGACGCGCCGCCCGTCTTCGAACATCTGACGCGCCGCCAGCGTGGTGTAGCGATCGATGGTGGCCAGATGGTGCGAGATGTCGCGGTACGGAACGTGCTGCAGGTTGCCGCGGAGACGGCCCACCTCGCCCGACGCGGTCACCGACTCGTGCACGTATCGGCCGGTCCACCGTGCGCGCTGCCGATCGTAGAGGCGGAGCTGGAAATCCGGGTACCAGTCGGTCGAGCGGATCCAACGACCCAGGTAATAGCTGAGCCGCGGCACGCGGTAGCCGGGGAACCGGGGCTGGTCCTGCAGCAGCGTCTTGATTTCGTGGGCCAGTTCGGGCGTGACGCGTTCGTCGGCGTCGAGCGACAACACCCAGTTATGCGCGGCGATCGAGGCGGCGTAGTTCTTCTGGGCCACGTAGCCGGGCCACTCGCGCACCACCACCCGATCGGTAAACCGGCGCGCGATGTCGATCGTGTCGTCGGTGCTGTGGGCATCGACCACGACGATCTCGTCGGCCCAGGCGACCGATTCGAGCGCCGCCGCGATGTTGGCCGACTCGTTGAACGTGATGACGGTGGCGGTCAGGCCGGGCACGACAGGGAGTGTACAGCAAAGATCGCGGCTTGATCACGCGGCGTCACTCGACGTATCGTTGCGACGCCTCCTGCGGTTCGTCGGCCTGCGAGCCGCACGCGTGCAGTGCCAGGGTCGTCATGAATTTCCAAGCGCTGCTTCCGCTGCTGGGCCCCCACTTGGCGACCCTGATTGTCGCGTTCGTGAGCGGTTTCGTGCCGTTCGTCAATATCGAAGTGTATATGGTGGTGGCCGGCGCCCTGATGGCCGACAATTTTCCGGTCTGGACGCTCGGCGTGGTCGCCGGCTTCGGCCAGATGATCGCCAAGTCGATGCTGTTCTGGGGCGCCAACTCGACCGCCAACTCGCGCGTGGTCCGCAGGTTCACCCCCGCCAGGATCGACGCGCTCACCACCCGGATGCGGGGCATGCGCCCGTCAATCCTGAACGGGTTCAATTTCATGTCCGCGTTCGTGGGGCTGCCGCCCTTCCTGCTCGTCAACATCCTGGCCGGCGTCATCCGGATGAGGTTCTGGCACTTCTACGCCACCGGCCTGGTCGGCCGTTCGCTGCGTATGGTGATTATGGTGGAGTGGCCGCACCTCATGAAGGCGCTGCTTCGGTGAGTCCGCGCCGCCGCGCGGGAGCGGTTCCCCAGTGCCGTCCGGCGCACCCGGCGGGGGCCCGGCCCAGCACAGACGGTTCTTGACCGGGCGCAGACCGCCCCCCACCTTGTGCAACCGGCAGGCCTGACCGGGTGCAGGCCGCCACCGACGTCGCGCTGACGGCATTGGCCGGCCGCTGACCGCGACTGGCCGCTACTGGCCGCCCGACGACCCCAGCGAGAGCGACGACCCGCCTGAGGTGGGCGCTTCCTGAACAATCTCGAGATCGACCAGCGACTTGTTGTAGTCGAGTAGCGCCGCGAGCGCCGAATATCTCGCATCGGCCAGATCCCGCTGCGCCTGGAACACCAGGAACGTGGTCGACATGCCGGCCGCGTACTTCTTCTGCTCCGCCTCGAGCCGGCGCGCCATCAGTCGTTCGGTGGCCTGCGTCGACACCACGCGCTTCTGGTTGGTTTCGACCTGCCGCGCCACGTCGCGCACAGAGGTCGCCACCTGCAGTTCGAGGTTCTGCACCTGGACGCGCGACTGCGTCAGCTGCAGTTTCGTGCGCGCCAGCGTCGCTTCGGCCGTGCTCGTGCCAATCGGGTACGACACGTTCACCGTCAACGACCAGTTGTGGTAATCGTTGCTGAACAGTCGGCTCAATACGGTGCCGAAGCCCTCCTTGATCTGGCCGATCACGGGCGGGGGAAAGCCCCCGCTGCCGAACGTCAACTGCGTGCCGCCCGACCCGGTCAGACCGTACGCCACCTGGGCATTGACGTCGGGCAGAATCTGATTGCGCTGGAACCCGATGTTCGACTCGGTGACCTCGAGGCTCTTGCGCGCCGACCGCAGGTCGGTCCGCTTCTCGAGGGCTGCGGTGACGGCCGCATCCACATCGACGGCCTTGGGCGCGAACGTCGGCTGGTCGGTCAACTCGAACTTGGCCGCCCAGAAGGTCGCCGATTTCGGATCGAGCACGAGTGTCCGCAGCCCGTCTTCGGCCCGGCGCACGCTGGATTCGGCGACGATGGCCGCCTCGTCGCGGCGGGCCACTTCGGCCTCGGCTTCGACGATGTCGATGGGCGCCATGGTGCCGATTTCGACGCGGGACCGGTTGTTGCGCAGCGACTCCTTGGCCAGGTCGAGCGACTGCTGCGCGACCGTCAAGGCTGCCGCCGTCGCCTTCAAATTCCAGTAGGCGTATTTCACATTGCGGATCGTCGCGAGAATCGTCTGGCGCAGCGACACGTCCGAGATCTCGCGATTCATCTTCGTCACCTTGAGCTGCTGCCGGGCGCTGTCGATCTCGCGGTTCCGGACGAGCGGCTGGGTGAAGTTGAAGCTGAGATTCGAGCCGATCGACGGATTCGGGCTGTCGTAGACGCTGTTCGACTTGCCGCGCGTGGCGTCCCACAACACGGCGTAGTTGGCGCCCCAGGGCAGCAGTTGATTGGCGCCGACATTGGCCGAGAACGAGTCGCGATCCAGCGTGCCGCTTGCGCCCGACAGAAAGCTGGTGACCGGGCTCGCCGTGCGCCCGTCCCGAATCGTTGACGTGAGGTTGGGCGTCCACACCGCCTTCGCCTGCTCGATCGACAAATCCTGCAACTGCGGATTGATCCGCTCGACCCGGACGCTCAGATTGTTCTCGAGCGCCAGCCTGACGGCTTCGTCGAGCGACAGCGGTTGGGCCGTACCTGCCGGCTGCGCCCTGGGCGGCGCGGCCTGCTGGGCGGCGGGCGCCTGCGCGAGGGCGGGCACCGACAGACCGGCGGCGGACACGGCGATCAGGCAGATCCAGGCGGTTCGGAAGAACTGTTGACGCATTGCGATCGACTCCAGGGTTGGACCAGATAACGAAAACGGGACGCGGCCGTTCGCCGGCGGGGCTCCACAGGGATACCTGCCCGAACGCGGTCGTCCTTTGGATATAGACGGAACAGAGCGGACCGCGGTTCGGCAAATCCGCTCCGGGTATACTAGCCCGGACCCTTCGCGAAGGCCAAAAACCCACCCGCCGGGCCGGGCGGGCTTTACGGCAGGAGCCGCAGCCGATGACGCAAGACGACGTATTGGACCAGTTTCGGCGCCTCGGGGCGCTGCTCGACGGGCATTTCAAGTTGTCGTCGGGGCTCCATAGTCCGGCATACCTCCAGTGCGCGCTGGTCCTGCAGCATCCAGCCGAGGCCGAGCGCCTGGGCCGGGCGCTGGCGGCCATGCTGCCGGGGGATTCGGCGACCGCGGTGTTGTCGCCGGCTCTGGGCGGCCTGATCATCGGCCACGAGGTGGCTCGATCCCTGGGCGTGCGGGCCATCTTTGCCGAACGCGTCGAAGGCAAATTGACGCTTCGCCGCGGTTTCCAGTTGAGCCAGGCCGATCGCGTGGTGGTGGTCGAAGACGTGGTGACCACGGGCGGCTCGACCCGCGAAACCATGGACGTGGCCCGCGCGGCTGGCGCCACGGTCGTGGCGGCTGCCGCCGTCATCAATCGAAGCGGCACGGCCACCCCAGTCGATGTGCCGTTTGCGGCCCTGGCGGCCATCACGCCTCCGACCTATCCGCCAGACGCCTGCCCGCTCTGTGCGAATGGGAACCCGATCACCAAGCCAGGGTCGCGGCCGGGGCAGTCGTAACGATCAGGACGTCAGAGGGTTCGGCCTCCATGCCCCGCACCATCAAACTCGTCCTGGCGTACGACGGCGCCGCCTATGTCGGCTGGCAGCGGCAGAGCCGCGGCCCGTCGATCCAGGGGTTGATCGAAGACGCCCTCAGCCGGATTGAGGGCGACCGCGTGAGCCTCGATGGCGCCGGCCGAACCGACGCCGGGGTCCACGCCTTCGGCCAGGTGGCCAGCGCGCGAGTGACGACGGCCCACGACGTGGTGGCGTTGAAGCGCGCGCTCAACGCGATGCTTCCGGCCGACATCCGCGTGGTGAACCTCGAGGACGTGGCCGATTCGTTTCACGCCCGGTACAGCGCCACCGGCAAGACCTACGACTACTGGATCTGGCAGGGCGACGTGCTTCCGCCGCTGCTGCGCGGATCGTGCTGGCAGATCGCGCGTGTCCTGGATGTCGAGGCGATGGACGCCGCCGCCCGGTGTCTCGAAGGTCGCCACGATTTCGGGTCGTTCCAGTCGGCCCGTCACGACACCAAGACCAGCGTGCGGACCATCTGGTCGGCGCGGGTGGCGGCCGGCGCGCCGCTGATGGCGCGTGGGACGTCTCCGTTTGCCCCGCCGGCGGGCGACGCGGCCGGCGAGGCCGGCGGGCATGGGCATCCGGTGGTGGTTCGCATGGAAGGCGACGGGTTTCTCAGGCACATGGTCCGGGCGGTGGTCGGGACACTGGTGGAAGTGGGCGATCACCGGCGTACCGCCGACTCGATCCGCGGGTTGCTCGAACGGCCGGACCGCGGCGAGGCAGGCCCGACCGCCCCGCCGCGCGGTCTGGTGCTGGTCGGCGTGCACTACGGACCATCGGTAGCGCCTGATGCAGGAAGTCGGTAAGATTAGCTCTTGCGTACATCAGGTTGCCCGAATGTCACGTGAAGAACTGCTGGCCTGGATGCCAGCCGGATCGTCTGACGAGGCGCTCGCGCGGTCGATCGACTTCGAGCGGCTTCCGGCCCACATCGCCGTCATCATGGACGGCAACGGGCGGTGGGCGGCGCAGCGGCATCTGCCGCGCGTGAAGGGGCATCACGCCGGCGTCGAGGCGGTGCGCGACACGGTCGAGGTCTGCGCCCGGCTCGGTATCGAGGTCTTGACGCTGTATGCGTTCTCGTTGGAGAACTGGAAGCGTCCTCCGCTGGAAGTGACCACGTTGATGGCGCTGCTCAAGCGCTACTTGCGGCTCGAACTGAAGACGCTCATCGGCAACAACATCCGGTTCCGGGTGATCGGCCGGCCCGATGGCCTGCCGGCCGACGTGCGGAAGGAATTGGTGCGGGCCGTCGAATCGACGGCCGAGTCCACCGGCATGTTCTTCAATATCGCCCTCAACTACGGCGGGCGGGCCGAGATCGTGGACGCGGCCAGGCGCATTGTCGAGGCGGGCGTCCGCAGCGAAGACCTCGACGAGCAGCGCTTCAGCGAATTTCTCTACACGGCCGGCCAGCCCGACCCCGATCTGCTGATCCGGACCAGCGGCGAGATGCGCGTCAGCAATTTCCTGCTGTGGCAGATTGCCTACGCCGAAATCTATGTCACCGATGTGCTGTGGCCGGATTTCCGGCGCCGCCACCTGCTCGAAGCGGTCGCCGATTTCCAGAAGCGCGACCGCCGGTTCGGTGGAATCAAGCAACCCGCTCCCGCCCGCGTGGCTCAGTGACCCGCATTCTGAGCGCGCTCGTCCTGCTTCCTCTGGTGGTGTCGGGCATTTGGTTTGCTCCGCAGTGGGCCGTCGTCCTGCTGGTCGAAGCGGTGCTCGTGGCGGCGCTGGTCGAATACGCGGACTTGTACGACAAGGCCGGCGTGCCGGTGCCGCGTGTGCCGGCGTGTGCGGCGGCGGCGGTGACGTGTGCGGGCATGGCGTGGCCGGGCGTGTCGCTGGATCTGGTGCTGGTCGCCATCGTGATTGCGGTCTGCGCCGCGGTGCTCGGCGCGTATCAGCCCGCTCCCAACGTGCCGGCATCGGCAGCTGCGGCACTGTTCCCCGCGTTCTACCTCGGTGTGCCCCTCGGCTGTCTGGCGGCGATTCGCGGCGTGTACGGCCGCGAGGCCCTCCTGCTGATGCTGGCGACCGTGTGGGTGTCCGACACCGCGCAGTACTACACCGGGCGGGCCTTCGGCCGGCACGCACTCTCTCCGACGGTGAGTCCGAAAAAGACCGTCGAGGGCGCGATGGGCGGGTTTGTGGCCGGCGTGGCGGTGATGGTCGGGCTCGGCCGGATCTGGCTGCCCGCGATGCCGACGGGCTGGCTGGCGGGCATGGGCGCGGTAATGGTGGGCTTGGGCATTGCGGGCGACTTGTTCGAGTCGCTGCTGAAGCGGAGCGCGCAGGTCAAAGACAGTTCGGGCCTGATTCCGGGCCACGGCGGCGTGCTGGACCGGATTGACGCGCTGCTGTTTGTGGGGCCCGGCTTCTATCTGTTCTTGAGGCTGCTCACGTGACACGCAGCCGGGCGCGTTCGGAAAAAATCCGCGTCGCCATCCTCGGATCGACCGGTTCGATCGGACGCAGTGCGCTCTCGGTCGTCGATGCGCATCCGGACCGGCTCGAGGTCGTCGGGCTCGCCGCCGGCAGCAATGCGACGCTGCTCGCTTCTCAGGTCGAACGCTACCGACCGCGCGTGCTGGCGATGGCCACGGGTCACGCGCTCGACGCGGCGATGGGGCGCTTCGGCGTGTCGCGCCCGAAGGTGTGTGCGGCCGGCGCCGACGGATTGCTGGCGGTGGCCACGCATCCGGATGTCGACGTGCTGCTGTGCGCCTCGTCTGGAACGGCCGCACTCGAGGCGGTGCTCGCCGCGATCGACGCGCACAAGACGATTGCGCTGGCCAACAAGGAAGTCCTGGTGATGGCGGGCGGCATCGTCACGGCTGCGGCGCGGCGTCGAGGCGTCCTCATCGTGCCGGTCGACAGCGAGCACAACGCGATCCATCAGTGCCTGCACGGCCGCGACGGCGCCGAGATCAAGCGCCTCATCCTCACCGCTTCGGGCGGTCCGTTCCGCGATCATTCGGCCGCCGAGTTGAAGAAGGTCGGCCCCGAAGACGCTCTGCGGCACCCGACGTGGCGCATGGGGCGGAAGATTACGATCGACTCCGCGACGTTGATGAACAAAGGGCTCGAAGTGATCGAGGCGCACTGGCTGTTTGGGGCCGGCGCCGACCAGATCGACGTCCTGGTGCATCCGCAGTCGGTCGTGCATTCGATGGTGGAACTGTGCGACGGGTCGGTCATCGCCCAACTGGGCGCGACCGACATGCGCCTGCCCATCCAGTACGCCTTTTCGTACCCGGCGCGCTGGAGCGGGTCGCTGCCCTCGCTCGATCTGGTGAAGTGCGCGCACCTGGAGTTCCACCACCCGGACCGCCGGCGATTTCCGTGCCTCGACCTGGCGTACCGGGCGCTGCGCGACGGCGGGAGCCAACCGGTGGTGCTCAATGCCGCCAACGAAGTGGCGGTGGCGGCGTTTCTGGCCGGGCACCTCGCGTTTCTGGCTATTGCCGAGGTCATCGAGCAGGCCCTTCAGGCGCATCCTGTCCGTGCCGTGACGAACCTGGCTGAGGTCCGCGAGGCCGACGCGTGGGCCCGCGAGTTCGCCCAGGACCTGGTCCGGGGTTACAATCAAGGCTGAGGCTATCCTAAGTTCATGAGTACGCTCTATTCGCTTGCCGCCTTCGTGTTCGTGCTCGGCGTGCTTGTCTTCGTGCACGAGTTGGGGCATTTTCTGGTCGCGCGGTGGCTTGGCGTTCGCGTCATCACCTTCTCGATCGGCTTCGGCCCGAAGCTGCTCAAGTTTCGGCACAACGACATCGAGTACTGCATCAGCGCGTTTCCGCTGGGCGGCTACGTCAAGATGGCGGGCGAGAACCCGGACGAGCCGCTGTCGGGCAATCCCGGAGAATTCCTCACGCGCAGCCGGTGGGACAGGTTCCGCATTCTGCTGGCCGGGCCGGTGATGAACATCGTGCTGGCGGTGGTCCTGATGTGGGTCGTGCTGGCGCAGGGCGCGCAGGTGCCGGCGTTTCAGGACGCGCCGGTCGTGGTGGGCGCGGTCGGGGCGCAGTCGCCGGCCGAGAAGAGCGGCATCAAGCCAGGCGATCGCATCGTCAAGGTGGGCAGCCAGCCGGTGGCCACGTGGGAGGAGTTCTACCTGGCGATTGGCGGCCGCGCGAATCGCGAGGTTCCCATCACCCTGCTGCGCGAGGGCCGCGACACCGTCATCACGGTGACGCCGGTGGGGCAGACGCGCATGCAGGTGGGCGACATCGGCGTGTTGCCCAACGTCCATCCGAGCATCAGCACCGTCGAGCGCGGCGGACCCGCCGAGACCGCCGGCATCAAGCCCGGCGACGTGGTGACGGCGGCCAACGGCGAGACGATCGTGTTTTCCGGACAGCTGTCGGCCGCCATTCGCAAGTTCCCCGGCGTGGCCATGACGCTGCGCGTGCTGCGGAGCGGATCGGCGATCGACATCGCGGTGACCCCCCGACGCCAGGGCACCATCGGATTGATCGGGATCGGCATCCAGGACGAATTCAGACTCGTGCAGCCCGGCGTGATGGGTGCCCTCCGGATGAGCATCGATCGCAACATCCAGTTTGGCGGATTGATTGCGCGGACGCTTGGCGGGCTGTTCACGCGGGAAACCTCGCCCAATCAACTGATGGGCCCGGTCGCCATTGCGCAACTCTCGGGCGACTACGCGGCGCTCGGCTGGATGGCGTTGCTCACCTTCATGGCGTCGCTCAGCTTGAATCTCGGCCTGCTCAACCTGATGCCGATTCCCATCCTTGATGGCGGCCACATCTTCATCATGGCCATCGAATCGCTGGCGCGCCGCGACCTCAGCTTCAAGATCAAAGAGCGCGTGATGATGGCCGGCTTCGTCGCGCTGATGCTGCTGATGGTGACGGTGGTCTACAACGACCTGTCGCGCTTCTCCTGGTTCAGCCGCTTCATCCCAGGCGGGCATTAGCATTCATCGTGCGACGCCGACATCGGCCATACCGGGTCGGCGAGGGAGAGACGCCTTGCTCAGAACCCAACTGACCGGTCGAATCGTGCTCGCCAGCGCCGTGCTGGGCGCAGCCTTGGCGTTGCCGGCGGCGGCCCAGGATCAGTGGTCGCGATTCCGCGGGCCCAATGGCACCGGCATCTCGGCGGCAACGGGTCTGCCGACCGAATTCGGTCCCGGCCGCAGCATCGTGTGGAAGACACCATTGCCGCCGGGGCACTCGTCGCCCGTCCTGACGGCCGACCGCATCTACCTCACCGCGCACACCGCCGACAAGACCACCTACAAACTCCTGGTGCTGGCGCTCGACCGCAAGACCGGCAAACTGTTGTGGCAGCGCGAAGTCCCGCGGGAGCAACCGGGCCGGGTGCAGAACGTCAACGGTCCCGCCTCGCCAAGTCCCGTCACCGACGGCACGAACGTGTTCGCGTTCCTGCAGGAGTTCGGGATGCTCGCCTTCGATCCGGACGGGCGCGAACTGTGGCGATTGCGGCTCGGCCCGTTCAACATGTATTACGGCTTCGGGGCGTCGCCGATCCTGGTGGACGATCTGATCATCCTGCCGGTGGATCAGGACCTCGGTTCCCACTTGATGGCCATCGACAAGCGAACCGGCAAGGTGCGGTGGCAGGTCGATCGTCCCGGCGTCATTTCCGGCTATTCGACGCCGACCGTCTACCAGCCGAAGACCGGCCCCAAGCAGATTGTCGTGCCCGAGTCGTTCCAGTTATCCGCCTACAGCGTCGCGGACGGCACGCGCCTCTGGTGGGTGCGGGGTCTGCCGTGCGAGATGAAGTCGGTGGCCAGTTACGACGACGACACGTTGTACGTCAACGGCTGGGGATTTCCGCAGAACCAGCCGGGCCAGCACGTCGAGACCATCACGTTTGCCGACGCACTCAAGCGGTACGACAAGAACGGCGACGGACGAATTGGCCGCGACGAGATCACCGGCACCGATCCGCTCGGCAAGATGCTGTCGCCCGACTACGGGTTCGACGCCTTCGACCTCAACCGTGACGGCGCGCTCTCGTCGAGCGAGTGGGACGTGTTCCGGCAGATGATGGCGTCGGAGAACGGCTTGTTCGCCATCACGCTCGGCGGCCAGGGCGACATGACCGCCACGGCCATCCGGTGGCGTTACCAGAGGCCGGTGCCCCAGGTGCCCTCGACGGTGCTCTACCGGGGCGTCCTGTTCATGGTGAACGATAGCGGCATCCTGACCTCGTTCGATCCGGCCACCGGCAAGGTGCTCAAGCAAGGCCGGCTCAAGGGGGCGATCGACAAGTACTTCGCCTCGCCGGTGGGCGCCGACGGCCACGTGTGGCTCATCAGTCAGGACGGCACCGCGTCGGTGGTCTCGGCGAAGGGCGACTGGGAGATTCTCTCGGTCAACGCGCTCGACGATGAGGTGTTTGCCACGCCGGCCATCAGCGATGGCAGGCTCTACGTTCGGACGAAAGGGATGCTCTACTGTTTCGGATCGTAATGCGCCCGATCGCGGCGCTTCCGTGGCCGCCCCAACGCCGCTAGCGCGGGGTTCGGCCGTACCTTCAGTGCTCGAGGGAGACAGCCATGCGAAAGTTTCTCTTCCCGTTGATGGCGTTCCTGCTCGTCGCCGTGCCGACCCAGGCGCAGACAGTTGACCAGATCATCGCCAAGTACCAACAGCGCGTGGGCGGCGCCCAGCGTGTCGCGGCACTCAAGTCGCTGCGCCGAACCGGAAAATTCTACGGCGGCGGCGGCTTCGAAGCCACCGTGACGTATGAGAACAAGCGCCCCAACAAGGTGCGCGAGGAGATGGGCTTCGGCGGCATGGTCGGCATCACTGCGTACGACGGCAAGGGCGGCTGGAAGGTCGAGCCGTGGGGCGGCAAGAAGGATGTCGAGACGCTGAGCGACGAAGAAATCAAGGGCATCGTCGAGGACGCCGAATTCGACGACCCGTTGTTCGACTATCAGCAGAAGGGCAACCGCGTCGAACTGGTCGGCACCGACGACATCGAAGGCACCGGCGTTTTCAAGCTGAAGGCGACACTCGGCAGCAACGGCGACGTCCGCACCTACTACATCGACGCCGATTCGTACGTGCCGATCAAATACGAAGTGAAGCGCATGGTGCGCGGATCCGAGCGCGAGTTCGAAGTCGAGTTGGGCGACTACAAAGAGGTCAACGGCGTCTGGTTCCCGTTCTCGGTGGCCAGCGGTCCCAAGGGCAGTTCGAGTGCCGCCAAAGGCCAGTATGCGTGGGAGCGGATCGAGATTGACGTTCCGCTTGATGACGCGGTATTCGCCAAGCCTGGGAGCATGACGCCCGGCCAGCCTCCCGCGACCGTCAAAGGCGCGGCCGGTGCCGGGCCCAGGGCGGTGGCTCCGGCGAAACCCGCGGACAAACAGCCGCGTGCGGCGGCTTCCACGCAGGCGCCAGCACCGGCACCTGGGCCTGACGCACCTCAGGTGGTGCCGCGTGTCGACTCGGAAACCATCTCCGGCCTCGGCGCCAGAAACATCGGTTCGGCCGCGATGAGCGGACGCGTGGCGGCGCTGGCGGCCACCTACGAGAAAGGCCGCCTCACCATCTACGTCGGATCGGCGAGCGGTGGGGTCTGGAAGTCGACCAACGGCGGAACGACGTACAAACCAGTCTTCGACAAGGAGGCGGTCCAGTCGATCGGCGCGGTCACCATCGATCCGACCAACCCGAAGGTCGTCTGGGTGGGCACCGGCGAATCGTGGATGCGCAACAGCGTGTCGATTGGCGACGGCGTCTACAAGTCGACCGATGGCGGCGATACGTGGACCAATGTCGGCCTCAAGGAATCCGAGCGCATCGTCAAGATCCTGGTCGATCCCTCGGATGCCAACACGGTCTACGTCTGCGTGCCTGGCAAACTGTTCAGCGATAGCAACGACCGCGGCGTGTACAAGACCACAGACGGCGGCAAGTCGTGGGCGAAGAACCTTGCCGGGCCGAATGCCTCAACCGGATGCTCGATGCTGTCGATGGATTCGCAGAATCCGAAGACACTCTACGCCGGCATGTGGGACTTCCGCCGTCAGGGCTGGACATTCAGATCTGGCGGCGATGGCCCCGACAAGCCGAGCGGCAGCGGACTGTTCAAGACCACCGATGGCGGCGCCACCTGGAATCCGCTGGACGACAAGACTGCCAAGGGTCTTCCCGCCAAGCCCTGGGGCCGCGTGGCGGTTACCGTCGCCCCGTCGAAACCCAACGTCGTATACGCCTTCATCGAAGCGGTAGCGCCCGAAAACGCGCTCTATCGCTCTGACGACGGAGGCCAGACGTGGGCGAAGAAGGATCGCAGCCAGAACATGCTGTGGCGCCCCTTCTATTTTGCAAACCTCATCGTCGATCCCAAGAACGAGAATCGTCTCTTCAAGCCCGATGGCCCGCTCATCATGAGTCTGGATGGCGGGGCGACGTTCAACTTCGTCAGCGGCGGCACGCACGGCGATCACCACGACGTCTGGATCGATCCGCAGAACACCGACCATGTGATCACCGGCGACGACGGCGGCGTCTGGTATTCGTACGACGGAGGCGAACGCTGGTGGAAGGGGGAGAATCTCCCGATTTCGCAGTTCTACCACGTGAGCGTGGACATGGACCGGCCCTACAAAGTGTACGGCGGCCTGCAGGACAACAGTTCGTGGGTGGGCGAGTCGCAGTATCCCGGCGGCATCGCCAAGGGCCAGTGGGAGAACATGTACGGCGGCGACGGCTTCTGGATGTTCGTCGACCCGACCGATGCCAACTACCTCTACGCCGAGGCGCAGGGCGGATCCATCGGTCGCGTCAATCGCAAGACGCACGAGACGCGCGACATCAAGCCGCTGCCCAACTATCAGGAGGGCAAGCTTCGGTACAACTGGAACACCCCGATTCATATCAGCCCGACCAACAACGGGACGATCTACCTTGGGTCGCAATTCCTGCAGCGGTCCAAGGATTTCGGCCAGACCTGGGAGCGGATTTCGCCCGACCTGACCACCAACGATCCGGAAAAGCAGAAGCAGGAGCAGGCGGGCGGCGTCACGGTGGACAATTCGTCGGCCGAGACGCACACCACCATCTACGCGATCGGCGAATCGCCAAAGGATCCGCTCGTGATTTGGGCGGGCACCGACGACGGCAACCTCCAGGTGACGCGCGACGGCGGCAAGACGTGGACCAACGTGGTGGGCAACATCACCGGGCTGCCGAAGAACGCCTGGGTGTCGACCGTGGAGCCGGGGCGTTTCGACGCCGGGACGGTGTTCGCGACGTTCGACCTTCACACCTTCGGTGACATGAAGCCGTATGCGTATGCCTCCACCGATTACGGACGGACGTGGACGAACCTGATCGCGCCGAATTCGACGGTGCGCGGCTATGCGCATGTGATCAAGCAGGACCTGGTCAATCCCAAACTGCTGTTTCTCGGCACCGAGTTCGGGTTGTGGATGTCGGCTGACGGCGGGGCCGCGTGGTCGCGCTACAAGGGCGGCGACTTTCCGAACGTCGCGGTGCGAGACCTCGTGGTGCATCCCCGCGATCACGATCTGGTGGTCGCGACGCACGGCCGAGGGATCTGGATCATCGACGACATCACGCCATTGCGGGCGTTGACCAACGAGACCCTTTCGGCCAGCGCGGCATTCGTCCAGACCACGCCCGCGGTCCAGCGCCTCGGTGCGGGAGGCGGGTGGGCGAATGGCGACGCCGAGTTTATCGGGCCCAATCCGCCCGACGACGCGTTGATGACCTACTATCTGCAGAAGCGCCACATCTTCGGCGAGATGAAGCTTGAGGTATTCGACGCGGCCGGCAAGCTGGTGCAGGCGCTGCCCACCAGCAAGCGCCGCGGCCTGAGCCGCGTGGCCTGGTCGATGCGTCTGCCTCCGCCCCGCGTGCCTCCGGCGGCGACATCCTTCTTTGCCCCGGGGCCTCGCGTGCTGCCGGGCACCTACACCGTCAAGCTGACTGAAGGCGGCAAGGAGGTCACCTCGTCGCTCCTCGTCGTGAGCGATCCGCGCTCGACGCACACGCCCGAAGACCGGAAGGCACAGTTCGACCTGGCGCTGAAGCTGGCGGGCGTGCTCAACGACATGACCGTCCTGGTCGATCGGATCAACATGGTGCGGACTGGGCTCAACGCGCGGGCGGCGCAGGCGGCCCCAACCGATGCGCTGGCGCTGGATCTTCGGAAGGCATCGGGCGCGGTCGACGAGTTGCGCAAGAAGATCGTGGCCACCAAGGAGGGCGGCGCGATCACCGGCGAGGAGCGGCTGCGCGAGAATCTCGCTGAACTGTACGGCAGCGTCACCTACTACGAAGGCCGGCCGTCGGCGACGCAGGTGGCCAGGGCCGACGCCATCCTCCGAGAGATGACGGACGTCTCCAAGGCGTTCGACGAGTGGCTCTCGAAGAACCTCGCGCCGATCAACGCCAGGTTGGTGGCGGGCAAGCTCGCGCGGATCGACACGCCTTCGCGCTAGAGAGAGACAGTCGCCGCGCCAGACCTCGCAGAAACTGCCACGATCGCGGTCGTCCGATCTGGCAGTTTCTGCAACACCTGAGCGGCCGGATCGTCCCCACGCGGGCGATTTCAGGACAATCTTCGGCGGCATCAGTCCTGCAACAGGACGATGTATGATGCAGCCGATGCCGCGCGTGCCTCCCCTCGATCGTCCCGCCACCTACGAAGACCTGATGAAGGTCCCCGACATCATGGTGACCGAGATCGTCAACGGGGAATTGCATGCCACGCCCAGGCCGGCTGCCAAACACACGCGAGCGTACTCGTCGCTCGGTGTTCGGATCGGCGGACCATTCGACCACGGCATCGGCGGCCCCGGCGGGTGGTGGATACTCGACGAGCCCGAGCTCCACTTGGGGCGCGACGTGCTGGTGCCGGATTTGGCCGGCTGGCGGCGGGCGCGGATGCCCCAGCTGCCCGGCGCTGCTCACTTCAGCCTCCGGCCCGACTGGATCTGCGAGATCCTGTCTTCCTCAACCGCCACGCTCGACCGGACCCTCAAGCTCTCCATCTACGCCCGCGAGGCCGTGCGCCATGCCTGGCTGGTCGATCCGATCGCCCGGACCCTCGAGGTGCTGCAGCTCGACGGGGGCGGCTGGACCGTGCTCGCCACCTCCGGCGGCGACCAGGTGGTGCGCGCCGAACCGTTCACCGCAATCGAACTGGACCTCAGCTCGCTCTGGGCGGACTGACGGGGCCTTCCGCGCCGATGCGACGAGTCGCGCCTTCGGCGGTCAGTCTCGCCCTGTCCAGCAGGCGCCTCGGCGACGATCCGATATCGCCGCCGATCGTGCTCATGTTCATTGACGCCAGCCGCGGATACGGCGGCGCATCCGATCGACAGTTCGACCGCAAAGGCCGGCGTCGACCCAGTCCCAGAGGCGCGGCCGCGAGGGCGACGACCCGGTTTCGGCCAGCTCGCGATAGCGCCGCAGCAGCCGTGCGACGCGCATCCCGCGGTCCTGGGCGACAAACGAGAGATGGGAGACCACCATCGGCCGAAAGATGACGTTGGTCCTGCCAAGCCGCCGGGGAATGGTCACGCTCATCTCTTCTTCGTCGTCGTCGCCAACGTTGGCGATCTGGTCGAGATCGGATCCGAGGTAGCTGACGAAATTGATGCTCAGCCGGTCCGGGGCTTTATCGATCCCCGTCGTGCTGAACCGGTCTGGCGCGTCGAGAAAATACCCGTGGAGCCGCTCGGCCAGATCGGGCCGCTCCCACAACGTGCCACAGAACCCCCGCTCCGGATACGGCAGGTCCATCAGCGAGGCGGGCACCACGCCCTGTTGCTGCTGAAAGTACGCGCACACGCCGTTGTTGACGACGTTTGCCGAGACCAGGAAGTATCCGGGATGGGCGATGCGGAACGCCAGAAAGGCCGGGAGTTGTTCGAGGTTCGCGTAGACGATGTCGTCGTCGATTTTGACGAAGACCGTGTCGCGATAGGTGTCTCTCCGGTAGTGCCGGTAGTAGGCGCGATAGTGTCGGTCGGATGACGGCGGGGTCAACACTCGAATCGCGTGATGCCGCTCTGGCAAAGTCTGCAGCCAGATCCGATCCCGCGGCGTGCGCGCGTAATCCCAGACGTGGTACTCGGAGACGACCCCGGTCTGGAGCGCACGAAGCACGTAGTCGAGCAGAATCGCCATCCGATCCCGTCGTCCGCCGAATGTCGTCGCGATAACCGAGGGTGACAGGTGTGGCCTCCGGGGACCTGTGCGGTGGAACGTCGCTATACTAACGCATGGCCATCGGTTGCGTTGTTCCGTCCTGCCGTCCCGAGCAGGCCGTGGCGTGGCTGAAGGCCTGGACGCCGGAATGCCGCGACCGCGGCGTCCGAATGTATCTGGTCGAGGACGGCCCGACGCGAAGCTTCGACCTGCCGCGCGATACGGATGCCGGGATGCAGCACCTGTGCTGGGACGACGCCCCGCCAGGGATGCTGGACTGCATCACGATTCGATCACCGGGCTGTCGGCAGATCGGATGCTGGAAGGCGTATCAGGACGGCTGCGACGTCATCGTCACGCTCGACGACGACGTGCGGCCGATGGCCGGGACGTCGCTGTTCGACGGGTTCGCCGACGTGTTGGACGGGGGCGTCGCCGTCTGGATCGACCCGCTGCACAACTACCGGTCGCGTGGATATCCGGTGCGCAACACGGGCAGGGTTTCCGTGGCGTTCCACGTCGGATCGTTTTTCGGCATTCCCGATGTCGACGGGGAGACGCAGATCACACATCAGGCCGAGTTTGCCACCAGGCCGCCCGAGTACGTGCGGCGTCCCACCGTCGTCGCACCCGGGCAGGTGATCCCCGTCAACGGGGGCATCTGCGGCTGGCAGCGGGCGCTGACCCCCTACGTCCACTACACGCTGTGGGACGCGGAACTCGGCTACCGTCGATTCGACGACATCTGGATGGGGATCATCCTCAAGCAGATTCTCGACCTGGCGGGGATGCGCATGAGCTACGGTCCGCCCGGGGCGTTGCATGTTCGGGCGTCGGACGCGGCACGCAACGCCGTGTTCGAGCAGAACGGCAAGGCGTGGAACGAGACGTTCTGGGAGGTGCTCGACCGTGCGGTCAACACCGGGCGCCGGGACGGCCCGCGGTCGCTCGACCAGGCGTGCACCGAGGTGACGGCGGCGCTCGACACGATGGGGAACCCGTGGGCCGCACGCGAGGCCGCCGCGTTGCGGGCCTGGCGGAGATTGTTCTAGGTGGCGAGCCTGCGACGGCGAACCCAGAAACGACGGCGGGCCATCTTGACGATGGTCCGGGACGAGACGGTATTTCTGCCCATCTGGCTGCAGTACTACTCGCGCTGCTTTGCCTCGCGCGACATCTACGTGTACGACCACGGCAGCACCGACGGCAGCGTAGCGGCGGCGCGGAAGCGGTGCGCGTTTCAGTTGTCGGTGGTTGGTCATCCGGTCTTCAACGACTTTCCGTGGTACACCGCGTTCATCCAGCGGGCGCAACGCGAACTGCTCGAGTCGTACGACGTCGTCGTGTTCGCCGAGGCCGACGAGATCCTCTGGCACCCGTCCGGGCTTGGGCGGTATCTCCACGCGTTCGAACGCGGCGCTGACCAGCGCGATGCGGTCCGCGCCACGGGATGGAGCCTGTGGCACGATCGGACGCACGAGCCGGATCTGGATCTGAGTCGGAGCATTGTGAGCCAGCGGCGCTATCTGGTGCGCGACTTGTTGTACGACAAAGCGCTGATCACGCGCGTGCCACTGACCTACGGGTTCGGGTTCCATTGGGCCAAGGAGTGCCGCGAGACCGACCCGGAGCTGATGCTGCTCCACCTGCACACGATGGACTACCGGCTCGGGTTGCAGAAGCACGAACGCACGCGGGCGTACCGCGACTATTCCAGCCGAAGCATTGAGTTGAATCAGGGATCCGGGGGGCGGCTCGTGGGCGATGAGTACGCGGCCTGGTTCGACAGGGCGGGCTGCGAAGATCGGCGACGCCCGATTCCGCCGCGCCTGCTGGAGAAGCGGCCCGTCTAGTGGCCTGTCCCCGCTGAACAGGTAGTGGTTTCCGGAGCGCGGCGCCCGGATCGCCAGGCGCGAAACGCGAGAATACCGGGAGTATTTGAGCGTTGAGCAACGAAGCGAGGCGGGATGCCCCGCCCGGAAGGCGCTATCGATTCAGCCGGGACAGGCCACTAGCACCACACGCGAGGGATGGCGGCGCAACGGGGCCGTGCTCCGGCCCTGCGACCGCGATGTTGCACGATGCCATGCGCATTCTGATCGCCCTGACGTACTACCGCCCGCATGTCTCGGGCTTGACGATGTACGCGCAGCGGCTGGCCGAGGGCCTGGTTGCCCGGGGCCACAGCGTGACCGTGCTGACATCCCATTACGCTCAGCATTTACCCATCGAGGAGTGCCGCAGCGGGGTGCGGGTGGTGCGCGTCCGGGTGGTGGCGCGAATCGGCAAGGGTGTGATGATGCCCGGCTATTCGCGTGTGGCGCGGGCGCTGGTCGCGGCGCACGACGTCGTGCTGGTGAACTATCCCATCACCCCGTTCGAATCCGACGCGCTGGTGTGCGCCGCCCGGCACGCAGGGGTGCCGCTGGTGGTTGCGTATCAATGCGACATCGAACTGCCACGGTCGTTCTGGAGCCGTGTCGTCCAACGCGTGATCGAGTCGGCAGGCCGCCGGTTGCTGCGCGCATCGACGCGAATCCTGGTCTTGTCGATCGGTTACGCCCGCACCAGTCGGATGCTGCGGCCGCATCTGGACGCGTGCGTCGTCCAGGCGCCACCGATCACGGTGTGCGCGGCGGGGGCGTCCGAGGTCGCGGCGTTTCGCGCCAGGCATGCGCCCGATGCGGATGTCGTGATCGGCGTGGCGGCACGGATCGCGGCCGAGAAGGGGATCGAGCACCTTCTGGCGGCGCGCCAGCCGCTTTGCCAGGCGTTGGGGCGTGTTCAACTGCTGATCGCAGGAGCCGGGCGCGAAGCGCTGGGGGAGCGCCGCTATTGGGCCCGCCTGGCTCCACTGATTGCCGACTGGGGCCCGCAGGTGGCGTTTGTGGGGCAGCTCCCCGATGCCCAGATGGCCGCGCTGTTCGGCGCCTGCGACGTGACGTGTCTGCCCAGCGTCAACCGCACCGAGAGCTTCGGGCTGGTGCAGGTCGAAAGCATGCTGTGCGGCACGCCGGTGGTGGCCACCGACCTTCCGGGCATCCGCGATCCGGTCGCGCGCAGTGGCATGGGGCGGCTGGTGCCGCCGCGCGATTGCGCGGCGCTGGCGACGGCGATCGCCGACCTGGTGGGCCAGCGTGCGGCCTGTGTGCGGCCGCCTGAAGAGATCCGGGCGCTGTTCGCGACCGAGACGTTCGCCGCCGACTGCGAGCGCCAGTTGGTGGCCTGTGCCAGGGCCAGACCGCCGGAAACGCCGCCAGAGACCGACGAGTTGACTCGTCTGGTCCGCCTGCACATCGAGGCCGGTCCCCCGTTTCGGGCGTTGGTACGGGCGGTCGAATCGTTGCTGATTCGCCGGCACGTGCCCCTGGCCAGATCCGTGCTCGACCTGGGGTGCGGAGATGGACAGTTTGCCGCCATCACCCTGGCGACGCCTGTCGCGTACGGTCTGGATCCGGACCAGATCGCCATCGATCAGGCGCGGCGCGGCGGGATGTTCGCCGACCTGATCTGCGGCCAGGCCGATCGGATTCCGCTGGAGGACCGGTCGTGCGGGATGGTGTTGGCCAACAGCGTGCTGGAGCACATCGTCGAACTCGATCGGCCGCTGGCGGAAATCCACCGGGTGCTGGTCGACCACGGATGGCTTGTGGTGACCGCACCAAGCCATCGGTTTGCCGAGGGGTTCGGCGTGGCCGTGGGCCTCGAGCGGCTGGGACTGTCGGCCTGCGCGCGGCGGTATCGGGATTGGTTCAACCGGCTCTCCCGCCATTATCATCTCGACAGCGCCGACACCTGGAGAACGCGGCTCGATGCTGCCGGGTTCAGCGTGACGCATCACGAGTACTATCTTTCGCGTTCGGCGATGTTCTGGTTCGATCTGCTGCACTACGCGAGCGCGCCGAGCCTGCTGGCGCGATGGAGCGTCGGGCGTTGGCACTGGCTGGGCCGGCCCGTTCTGGCGTCGACGTGGACGGCGGCGATCACCCGGCTGGCCAGGCGTGCCCACGACGGCGAGGGTCCGTATGTTTTCCTTCTGGCGCAGAAGCGATAGCGCGCGGCAGGCGTCCGGGCTGATTGCGCTGGTCGCGATCGCGCTCGCGGTGCGCGTACGCGGCATCGGCTTCGGGCTGCCGTTGTGGTCGAACTACTACGTACGGCCCGACGAAACGCTCCTCGTCATCCCTGCCGTGGAATTGCCGGCCCGGCTGGGCAATCCTGGTCATCTCAACTATCCGGCCCTGCTCATCGAAGTGTTCGCGGTGCTGATGCGCGGCGTCCACGCGCTGCTGGCGTCTGGCGGTGCCGCATTTTCGCTGTTCCTGGATGACGCGGGCGCCAATGTGTCGCGCTATTTCCTCGTCGGCCGTGTCGTGTCGGCCTGCTGCGGCGCGGCGCTCGCCTGGGTGGTCTATCGGATCGCCCGCCGCGTCACCGGTCCGCTGCCTGCCTCGCTGGCGGCCGTGTGGTACGCGGTGTCGCCTCTCGCGGTTCGAGAGGCGCACTTCGCCGTCACCGACACGCCGATGAGCCTGCTGGCCGCCTGCGCGCTGCTGGCCGCGATGCGCGTGTTCGAAGCCCCGGCGAGGGGAGGCCGGCGCGCCGTCATCGTGTGCGGCTGCCTGGCGGGCGCAGCGGTGGCGACCAAGTACAGCGCGGCCGTCGTGGTGCCCGCGCTTGCCGTGGCTCTGATGTGGCCACGGCACGAGCTTGATCTGAGGGCGCGTGCCAGGCAGATCGGTCTGTTCCTCGCCGTCGCGGCGGCGACCTTCGTGGTGCTGAATCCGTGGCTGATGCTGCATCCGGGCGCGCTGCTCACCTGGGCACGGCAGTTGTTCGTCGGAATCTATCGCCCGCGTCCGGCCCTGATCGCCGATTCGGCGACCAGCCACGGATGGCTGCGCGCGGTGGAGTACGCCGGCCTGATGCCCGGCTACGTGGTCGGCTGCGCGTGCGCCGCGGTTGGCGTGGCGATAGGGGTGGTCCGTTGCCGCCGCGTCGCCGACGGCCGACTCGCCGCGCTGATCCTCGTGGCGTTGGGATGGGTGGCGCTGCTGGCCCCGGCGCACACGCTGCCGTTCCGGTACCTGGCTCCGCTGCTGCCGCTGTCGGCTGTGCTGGCCGGGATCTCGCTGGGCGCGCTGGCTGGCACCTCGCCGCGTGCCTGGCGCACCGGCCTCGCGCTACTGACGGGCGTTGCCGGACTGGCCGTCACCGCGCCCGTCACGTGGCATCTGGTGAACAGCCTTGCGATGGAGGACACGCGATCGGAAGCGGGCCGCTGGATTGCCGCGACCGTTCCTGCGTCGGTCCCTCTCGTCTGGATCGGCGCCCCCGAAAGCGAGCCGCAGATCCGCGAGACCCCCGCCTCGCTGCGTCGGCGCGTCGATTACGTCGAGCGGACGTACGGGAACGTGGCGGCCAGAGTGATCGACCGCGTGTACCGGCTCGCCCTGCATGCCCCCACGGCCGCCGACATCAACGCGTACGAGGTGTACCGAAATCCGGAGCCATCGGCGGTCGCCGGGCGACGCGTCTGCGTCATCCAGGCAGCATATCCGTCGCCCACCGTGATCACCGACACGCGACTGCTGGCCGAGTGGACGAGGGGCCGCGTCCTGCGGACACAGACCATCGGGCATCCCCTTCCAGCCGGGCGACACCTCCTCGAACCGTGGGATGCATTTTTCCTGCCTCTCAATTTGACACAATCGGTGCAGCCGGGCCCGCAGTTCCACATCGTGATTGTGGAGCGGGACGTGCTGCCGCAACGCGCGCCTTGACTCGGATGCCGACGCTGACGCCGGCGCGGTGCCGCGGACGCCGTGATGGCGAGGCGCACGATGGAGACCGACGTGATGAAGACCGAAGTGATGGCGATCCGGTGATGGCGATACACGATAAATGCCGACCACCTCGTGGCAGACGGCTTCTGGGTGCGCTTCGCCGCCTGGTGCGCCGTCCTGTTCCTGTTCGGCCGCCGACCTCCTTTCTGGAGCGGGAAGACGCCGTATGGCCTGCCCCGCTCACCAGTTCTGCTGCGGGCCTGCAGGTGGTGCAGGCCGATACGCGTGGTGCCGTCATCCACGTTCAGTCGAGGCGCCTCGCCTGCGATCCTCACGACGATTCCGAAAAGACGATGAGGGCGCTCAACGGCGGAACACTGGGCCGGGCCTGGGACTACTGGGCCGCGTCGGCCGCCATCAACAGGCTCAAGTGCGCCGTGGTGGGTTGTGGCCATCACGTGCTGCCGATCCGGCCCGCCGACCACCTCGACCGTCACGTCACGTGGGGTAAGATTCGCGTCCTGCTGGATTTCATGACGAGCCATCCGGAGGCGGACGTCGTGGCGTTTCTCGATTCGGATGCCTTCATCCGTGACGAGCGTCGCTTCGTGGCGCTGGCCGATGCGCTGCGGGCGGCACCCGGCCGGCACGGCGTGCTGTCGCGCGATCCGTTGATGCCCAAGAACACGTTTATCAACACCGGATGCCTGATGCTCAAGAACACGGCGTTTGCCCGGGGATTTCTGGAAACGGTGTGGAACGACGTGGAGCAGCGTCCGCAGTACCGCCGCGACTGGCCGCACGAGCAGTACTCGGCCAGCCAGTTCGTGCTCAACCACCGCGAGGCGTTCTACGTCTGCCGGACCGCAGTGCTCAACACGCCCTGCGGGGAAATCGTGCGGCATGCGTGGTGGAAGCATCAGTTCCAGGAGATTGCGCAGGACGAACTGTTCGCGAGTGTCGCCAGCCTGCATTTTCCCGACCTGGCGGCCGCGGAGCCCCCGGTGGCGTTCGACCTTGCGACGCTGCTCGATTAGGAGAGGGATCCTGACCGGCGCGGATGCGTCAGGCTGGGCTTCCGCGGTGTCCACCACCGCGATCCGGTGGCGTCGTGCGTCGAGTCGCCACTCCGGCGACCTATCGCCAGCGCCCACCACGTCGGCCATGGCCGCCTCAGCACGAAGTCCTGAGGGCACACATACGTGGCCGTCGTGGTGCGTCGAAGGACTCAGCGCCGTCGAAGCCCGATGATGCTCACCAGAAAGCTCGAGATCATCGTTTCGAATCCGACGATGGTGATGGTGGCGCCCGCGATGCTGAAGGACAGATCGGGCCCCGACCATGCGAACAGCGCGACGCCGGCCGCCAGTGCCGCGGCGCCAGCCAGCAGCCCTTTCTCCAGGCTGACCAATTCGTAGAAACGTTCGAGCTTGGGATCTGCCGGGAGGAGCCGCTCACTGACGGCAAACGTCTTGGCGAAGATCGCAAAGATCACCGACTGGTATCCGCACAGCAGGCACGCGCTCGAAAAGATCAGCGCCCGTGCGGCCCCGGCCTCTCCGGTGGACGCGGGTGTCCAGGCGACGAGGTAGCCGGCAGCCCCCAGCATCCAGAGCACCAGGCCTGGCATCAGGAACAGCCAGCGCGGCGTGTAGAGCAGGAAGAACCGCAGCGCACGCCATCCGTCCCGGAACGTCCGCAAGTGCGCCCGATGCACAACGCGCTTGTCGGGATAGACGGTGATGGGGACTTCGGAAATCCGCGCCCGCATCAGGCTGGCCTTGAGGATCATCTCGGCCGCGAATTCCATGCCGGTGCATTGCAGATCGAGCCGCTCGTACAGCGTTTTCGAAAAGCCGCGGAGACCGCAATTGACGTCGTGCACCGGGCTTCGGTACCACCATCGCGACAGCAGCGAGAACATCGGGTTGCCGATCCAGCGGTGCGACCATTTCATCGCGCCCGGCATGATGCGGCCACCGCCCGATGGCAGCCGGCATCCCTGCGCGAGATCGGCCCCGCCACGCAACCGCGCCAGCAATTCGGGAATCGCGTCGAAGTCGTGCTGGCCGTCGGCATCTGCCATCACGATAAACCGGCCGCGGGCGGCATCGATGCCACCCATCAGGCCGTTGCCGTAGCCTTTTTTCGCGACGGTCACCACCCGCGCGCCGTGGGCAGCCGCCACGCCAGGCGAGTCGTCGACACTGCTGTCGGCGACGACCACTTCGCCGTCGATCCCATGCGTTCGCAGCACGGCGATCGCCGCATCGACGCAGGCGCCAATGGTGGCCGCCTCGTTCAGGCAGGGGATGACGATCGAGACTTCGACCGAGTCGGTGTCCGTGCTCACGCCGGTTTGGTCGCGCGCACGTGGCGCACGATCGCGGCGACCAGGCCGATGCTGGTGTGCTCGCCGGCCACAACGTCGGCGCGGATGCCGTGCGCGGCGAGCGCCTGCGCCGTGACCGGGCCGATGCACGCCACCAGCGTCGTGCGCAGCAGGTCCACCAGCGCGTCGGCTCCGTAGATGTCCACGAACTCGCGCACGGTCGACGGGTTGCCGAACAGGAGGATGTCGACCTGCTGTTCGAGCAGTTTCTTGTAGAGGTCGATCTCCCCGTCGTCGCCCGGCAGCACCTTGACGATGCGATAGGCCGCCACTTCGGTCACGTCGGCGCCGGCCCGCCTCAGTTCGGCCGCCAGCACGTCGCGCACGCCTTCGGCCCTCGGAATCAGGATGCGAAGGCCGTCGAGGCGCCGCTCAGCCGCGAGTGCTTCGACGATGCCTTCCGGGGTGTACTCCGCCGGCCGCGCATCGACGCGAATGCCCAGCGCGGCAAAGCGATCGACCGACGTCTGACCAATGGCGCAGATCCCCACGCCGTGGAGGCTGCGGACGTCGTTGGGCCCAGCCAGCAGGCGGCGCAGGAAGACCTCGGTGCCCGCCAGCGTCGGCAGGACCACCCAGTCGTAGTTGCCGATCTGCGCGCAAGCCTGGTCGAGCGTCTCGTAGCCGGTTGGAGGCGCGATTCGCACGGTCGGCGCGACCAGCACGTCGGCACCCTGATCCTCGAGCAGTTCTACCAGCTCGCGGGCCTGTTCGCGCGGCCGCGTCACCACGACGCGCTTGCCCGACAAGGGCCGCACGTCGAACCAGCGCAGGTGCTCGCGGAGACCGGCCACCCGGCCGACCACGACAATGGCGGGATGCGATTCCACCGGCAGGGCCGCATTGGCCAGCGAGGCGAGCGTCCCCGCGATGGTGTGCTGGGTGGGCAGCGTCGAGTTGTAGATCAACGCCACCTGCTCGTCGTCGGGGCGCCCGTGGCTTCGAAGCGCGGCGAGCATCGCGGGGAGCTGCCGCGGGCCGGCATAGCAGACGATCGTGCCGTCGAGTTTGGCAAGGCTTGCCCAGTCGAGATCGGGCGTATCTTCTGCCGCGTCCTCGTTGCCGCGCACCAGGGTGACGGTGTCTCCGCCTCCCCGATACGTCACCGCGACGCCGGCATAGGCAGGGCCGCCAAGGGCCGCGGGAATGCCCGGGATGACTTCGAACCGCACGCCGTGCTCGTGAAGGAAGAGCGCCTCTTCTCCACCGTCGTCGAACACAAACGGATCGCCCCACTTGACCCGCGCGACCCGTTTGCCTTCCCGGACCTTCTCGAGCAGCAGGTACGCAATCGCGTCGCGGGCCGTGCCTTGCGGCGCAGCGCGTCCGACATCGATCCGCTCGGCATCTGCCCTGGCGTACCGCAGCAGCGACGGCTGGACGAGCCGGTCGTAGACCACCACGTCAGCCCGTCCGAGGCTGTTGGCGCCGCGCACGGTAATCAGGCCGGGGTCGCCCGGGCCGGCGCCGATAAAACTGACCATAGGACGATTGGGCATGGATCACCTGGCCGGCCGACAGCCGGACCGCAGCAAGCATATCAGAGCGACGGCCCGTAGTAGCCCTGCCTGGTCCGTGCGGTGGTGCCTGCACGATCGGCGTGAGCCACCACGCGGCGCCACTTGCCGTCGCGGCGGGGGTTCGTCGAGGCATAACCCAAGAGGTACTGGCTCGACAGTTCCTGCCAGATCTGGGTGTATATGGCGGGGAGATCCTCGACCGTCCTGGGAAAAAACACGCTCCCGCCCGATTGACCGGCGATCTGCCTGAGGACGAACGCGGCCTCGCTGTATCCCTTGCCGATATCGGAATCCCTGGCCGTGAGGCCGATGGCGTAGACGGAGGTTTCCGATCGTTTGACCTGTTCGACGACTTCATCGAACGACACGAGGCTCGACGAGTCCTGGCCATCGGTGAGCAGGACGATGGCCTGGCGGCGGAGTCGATCCGCGCTGGTCGCCTGGCTTTTCTTGAGTTCTTTGAGCGCGATGTACACCGCGTTGTACAGCGCGGTCGAGCCGCCGGCGCTGAGCGAGGCGATGGCGCGATCCAGATTCGCGTGTGCACTGGTAAACGGCAGGAGCACCGCGACGCGGCTGTCGAAATTGATCAGTTGCGCCTGATCTTCCGGCCGGAGGTGCGCGACGAACCGGCTGGCCGCCGCGCGGACCGTGGCGATCTTGTCGTCCATGCTGGCGCTGGTATCGACCAGCAGCGACAGCGACAGCGGGAGGCTGGTCCGGCTGAAAAAGGTGAGGTCCTGTTTGACGCCGTCCTCGAGCACCGAAAAGTCGTCCTTCGACAGGTCGGTGACATAGTGGCCGGTCGCGTCGCTGACCGTCACGGTGAGCGAGACCAGATCGACCTCGCTGTGGAACGCTCCGGCCTGCGGAGGCACTGCGGCCTGCGGCGATGCGGCCTGGGGGGCGGCGACCCGCGGCGATGCGGCCTGTGGCGATGCGGGTCTGGCGAGCGTGACCGACGCGCCGATCGCCAACGCCACACCCATGACGAGCGCAGATGAGAGGCGCCTCACTTGGGCGGGGTGGCTTTGGCGCGGGGAGGCGTGCCGCGCGCCGTCAGGTCGTTGCCGGTTGCCCGGACCTCGATCTTCTCCGGGGGAATCAAGGTTTGAGGACGCGCGTAGGTCACCCGGTACTGGGCGAGCAGTTCGGCGGCGATCCGGCCGAGCGAATCGGTGATGGCCATCGACGACAGGATGTTCTGCCGGCTGCCGCCGCTGATGTCGGGGCCGCGGCCGAACACGCTCTCGCGGCTTCGGCCGTCGACCGTCATCACGTCTGGGGCTGCGCCCCGCGACACGGTCAGCACGTGGAGCGCGACCGACTGTTCCCCGAGCAGCGTGAGCACGGATCGGTCGTCCCGGTTGCTGAACTCCGGGCCGCCCAGCCAGACGACGACGATCGCGGCGCGTTCGGCATCCCGTTTCTTGAAACCGTTCAGCGTTTCGATGATCCCATCGAGCGCGTAGGCGCCCGACCCCGGCCTTGCGAAAATTCGCCCGACGCCCTGGGCCAGCAGCACCGCGTCGGCGGTGTAGTCGGTGATCGCGTGCGGTCGCTCCCCGAACTCGATGAGGGCGAGACGGGCCGGCCCGCGCATTTTCGTGATGAACGCGTTGAGCCCCAGCCGCAAATCGCTGATTTGGCTGGTGGCCGCCGCGCTGGTGTCGATGAGCACGGCGAGGTCGATCGGTTCGGTGGCGGGCTTGACGCGCAGCACCTCGCGCAGGCGTCCATCTTCCCTAATCGCGAAGGCGCCCGGGCCCAGGTCCGGGACCGGTGTGCCGGTCCGGTCGAGCACCGTGACGAACAGGTCGCGCTCGAGCGTCTGGGCCAGGGCCGGGGCCGGCCACACCCCCTCCAGCGCCACCAGCGCCACGAGGGCGAGAACCGGGAGGATCTGGCGACACCGATCGCGCCTCACGTCAGGCTGCATGCCGACTCATCCTTGCTGAAAACGGGCCGGATTCAGTATAGCGAAAGCGCGAAACGATTGTCAGTATGGCACTTGGCTTTCTTGACCGATCTTTGAACCGCGTGTTATAACCCGGTGGCTGTGCTGGTTGGCGCGCTGGCCTCAGATGAGGGCGTCTCCCCTCTGCTCAAACTGGCAGCGGACCTGGCGTGCGAAGGCCGGGCGGCCCAGATTCGAAGGCCCTTGCGATACGGGTGATACGTCGATGGTCAACGCGTGGATTCCGATTCTCATCTACATCCTGGTTGCGATTGCATTCGGCGTGGGGACGCTGCTGGTCGCCAGGCTGATTGCGCCCCAGCGCGCCGGCAAGGTGAAACTCGACCCGTACGAATGCGGCATTGAGCCGACCACCGACGCCCGCGACCGATACAGCGTGCGGTACTTCATGGTGGCGATGCTGTTCCTGATCTTCGACGTCGAGACGATTTTTCTGTATCCCTGGGCCGTGATCATGGATTCGCTGGCCTGGTTTGGTTTTATTGAAATGATGGTGTTCCTGTTTATCCTCGTCGTCGGGTACGTGTATGCCTGGCGAGAGGGCGCTCTGGAGTGGGCGTAGGTCGGGGAGCGGTGATGCCGGACGATCCGAAGCCAGAATCCACGCAACAATCTGACGGGTCCGCCTCGCCCAAGGCCGAGGTACCGACGCCTGCCGCCACGCCTGCGGCGGCCGCGGCAACCGGGGCCCCGAAACCGGCGGCGAAACCGGCGGCTGCGAAACCCGAGGCGAAGGCTCCCGCAGCCCCGCCCGTGCCGCCCGATCAGGCGCCGCCGGCCGACCGCGCCGTGCCGGCGTTCATCATTGCCCTCCAGACGCAACTGCCTGGCGCGGTCGAGCACGTCAGTTTCTGGGTCGGCGATTGGACGGTGGTGGTGTCGGCGTCTCGCCTGATTGAGGCCGCGACGTTTCTGCGCGATGCGCCGGAGTGTGCGTTCAACTATCTGTCCGACCTGACGGCCAGCGACTGGCCGGCCCGGCCCGAGAAGCGGTTCGATCTGATTCTGTGCCTGTATTCGATCGGCCTGCGCCACCGCGTGCGCGTCAAAGTGCGCCTGGCGGATGGCGAATCGGCGTCCTCGGTCACCGGGATCTGGCCCGCGGCCAACTGGCTCGAACGAGAGGTCTACGACATGTTCGGCGTGCCATTCGCCGGGCATCCCGATCTGCGGCGACTGCTGATGCCGCTCGACTGGCAAGGGCACCCTCAGCGCAAGGACTACCCGCTCGAAGGGCCTGGCGAACTGCTGATGGAAAACCCGCAGACGTGGCTGAAGGCCAGGCAGACTTCGGTTGAGGCCGACATCGAGTGAGCACCGAGATCATGCAGAGAGACACCGCCCGGCCGATGTTCGACACCGACGAACTGGTCATCAACATGGGGCCCCAGCACCCCAGCACGCACGGCGTGCTGCGGCTGGTGCTGAAGCTGGATGGCGAGAAAGTCGTCGATTGCGACGCCGTCATCGGCTACCTGCACCGCGGCGTGGAAAAGCTCTGTGAGAGCCGCGACTGGACGCAGATCGTCCTGATCACCGACCGGATGGATTACGTCGCGGCGGCGACCAACAACCTCGGCTACGTCGAGACGGTCGAGAAGCTGATGTCGCTCGAAGTGCCGAGGCGGGCCCAGTACATCCGCACGATGCTCTCCGAACTGCAGCGGGTGGCGAGCCACCTGTTGTGGCTGGGTACGCATGCGGCCGACATCGGCGCCCTCACCGTGCTGTTGTATACGCTGCGCGAACGCGAACTGGTGCTCGATCTGTTCGAGGAGTACTGCGGCGCGCGGCTCACCTACAACTGCATGCGCATCGGCGGCCAGCCGGCGGATCTGCCCGAAGGCTGGGACAAGAAGGTGCTGCGGTTCTGCGACATCCAGGAACAGAAGCTCCCCGAGTACGAGCAGTTGCTCACCAGCAACCGGATCTGGATGGAACGCACCAACAACGTGGGCATCATTTCGGGGGCCGACGCGATTGCCATCGGGATGTGCGGCCCTCCGCTCCGGGCCTCTGGCGTGGTGCGGGACGTGCGCAAAGACGAGCCGTACGCCGCGTACGCCGAGATGGATTTCGACATCCCGATCGGCGTCAAGGGCGACACGTACGACCGGTACCTGGTCCGCCTCGAGGAGTTCCGGCAGTCGCTGCGGATCATCCGCCAGACGGTCGAAGGGCTGCCCGAGGGGCCGGTGATGGGGAAGGTGCCGCGGCTGATCAAACCGCCGGCCGGCGAAACCTATCATGCCATCGAGGCCCCGAAGGGCGAGCTCGGTTACTTCATCGCCAGCGACGGCAAGTCGGTCAGCCCGTACCGGTTCCGGGTGAGGCCGCCGTCGTTCTGCAATCTGCAGGCGCTCAGGCAGTTGGTGAAAGGTCATCTGATTGCCGACGTGGTGGCGCTGATTGGGACGATCGACATCGTGCTGGGCGAAGTTGACAGATAGCGTCGCGGCAATCAGGTAGCAGCGAAGTCATGATTGAATCCGTCGTGTTCCCGCTCATCAAGATCGTCACCGTGATGGCGGCGGTGCTGGCCACGGTGATGTACATCGTCCTGCTCGAGCGCAAAGTGCAGGCCTGGGTGCAGGTGCGCCTCGGGCCGATGCGCGTCGGGCCGCACGGCATCCTGCAGCCGCTGGCCGATGTGCTCAAACTGTTCGTCAAGGAAGACATCACCCCGGTGATGGCCGACAAATGGGTGTTCACCGCCGCGCCGCTCATCGTGCTGGTGCCCGCGCTGATCGCGTTTGCCGTCATCCCGTTTGCGTCGAACGACATGAAGCTGTTCGGCCTGGCGATCCCCGGCCGGATCGCCGACGTCAACGTCGGTTTACTCTACGTCGTGTCGGTGGCCTCGCTCGGGATCTACGGCATCATCCTGGGCGGCTGGTCGTCGAACAGCAAGTACCCGCTGATTGCGAGCTTGCGGGCCTCGGCCCAGCTCATCAGCTACGAAATCGCGGTGACGATGACGCTGGTCACCGTCATCATGCTGGCCGGCACCCTGAGCATGGTGGGCATCGTCGACGCCCAGCTGAAGAAGGGAATGTGGTTTGCCTTCATGCAGCCGGTCGCCTTCTTCATCTACTTCGTCGGCGGGCTGGCCGAGACCAACCGCGCGCCGTTCGACCTGCCGGAAGCCGAGCAGGAGCTGGTCGCCGGGTTCCACACCGAGTATTCGGGCATGCGGTTCGCGTTCTTCTTCCTGGCCGAATACGCCAACATGATCGTGGTGTCGGCGGTGGCGACGACGCTGTTTTTCGGCGGGTGGCTGCAGCCGTTCCCGAATGTGTCGTGGCTATGGTGGCTGGGGATCGTGCCGGGCTGGATCTGGTTCTGCACCAAGACGTTCCTGTTCCTCTACGTGTTTCTCTGGGTGCGCGCCACCTACCCGCGCTATCGCTACGATCAACTGATGCGCCTGGGTTGGAAGTGGCTGATTCCGCTGGCGATCGTCAACGTCGTGGTGACTGGATTCCTGAAGGTGTTGCTGTAAGGGGCCGCGCCCGTCGCGGAAAGTTATGACCGAAGCCGTTGTCTTCTACATCTTCGCCGCCCTGATTCTCGGGTTGGCCGCGCTTGTCATCACGGCCAAGAGCACCGTGCACAGCGTGCTCTATCTGGTGGCGGATTTTCTGTGCGTGGCGGGACTGTACGTGGCGCTGCAGGCGCCGTTCCTGGCCGTCATCCAGGTGATGGTGTACGCCGGCGGCATCGTCGTCCTCTATCTGTTCGTCGTGATGCTGGTGAATTTGAAGCGGCCGCCGGAGCTGCACAGCGATCCGCACCGGCTGGGCCGGCTGGGCCTGGTGATGTCGCTGGCGGTGCTCGGCGAGCTGGTCGTGATCAGCACCTACGGGTGGTTCAAGCCCGCGGGCGCGGTCGGTGCGCTCGACGCGAAGAACATCGAACAGGTGGGCCGGGCGCTCTATACCGACTACCTGGTGCCGTTCGAGGTCGCGTCGGTGCTGTTGCTGGTCGCGATGATTGGCGCCATCGTGCTGGCCAAGCGGGAGCTGTAGGGGACCCGATGATTACGCAGACGCATTTCCTGGTGCTCTCGGCGGCGCTGTTCGTGCTGGGCATCATCGGCGTAATGACGCGCCGCAACATCATCATCATTCTCATGTCGATGGAGTTGATGCTCAACGCGGTGAACATCAACCTGATTGCGTTTTCGCGCCAGCTCGGTGACGTCACCGGGCAGGTCTTCGCCGTGTTCGTGATTTGCGTGGCGGCAGCCGAGGCCGCGGTCGGCCTGGGCATCATCCTCGCGTTCTACCGCAACAAGGAAACGATCAACATCGACGAGATGAACCTGATGCGGTGGTGAGTGGTATGCACTTGATTTGGTTGATTCCTTTGCTGCCTGCGTGCGGCGCCCTGGTGAACGGGGTGGCCGGCGTGCGCTATTTCAGCAAGCGCACCTCGGGCGTGCTGGCGTGCGCGGCGATGGCCGGTGCCCTGGCCCTGTCGCTCTACGCGTTTTTCGAACTGCTCGCGCTTCCGCCCGAGTCGCGCGAATACGTCGTCCGGCCGCTGACGTGGATCTCGGCCCTGCCGCTCCAGCTCAAGGACGGGTCGATGGGCACCTTCACGATTCCGTGGGGATTCCGGCTCGATCCGCTGTCGGCGATGATGATCCTCGTGGTGACGGGGATCGGGTTCCTGATTCACGTCTATTCGACCGGCTACATGCACGCAGAGCCGAGGGGCGCCTACGCGCGCTTCTTCGCGTACCTCAATCTCTTCGTGTTCTTCATGCTGATGCTGGTGCTCGGCGACAACTTCGCCGTGATGTTCGTCGGGTGGGAAGGCGTCGGTCTCTGCTCGTATCTGCTGATTGGCTTCTACTACGAGAAGAAGAGCGCCTCGGACGCGGGTAAAAAGGCGTTCATCGTCAACCGCATCGGCGACTGGGGGTTCATCATCGGGATGTTCCTCATCTTCTCGGTGTTCGGCACGCTCGACTTCCGTGCCGTCGCCAACGCCGCCGCGACGATGCCGGTCGAGAGCGCGGGCTTTGGCACCGTGTCGCTGATCACGCTGATGCTGTTTGTGGGCGCGACCGGCAAGTCGGCCCAGATTCCTCTCTACGTGTGGCTGCCCGACGCGATGGAAGGCCCGACGCCGGTGTCGGCCCTCATCCATGCCGCGACCATGGTGACGGCCGGCGTGTACATGGTGGGCCGCAACGCGGTGCTGTTCACGCACGCGCCGGAGACCATGCAGATCGTGGCGATTGTCGGCGTGGCGACGGCGTTTTTTGCCGCGACCATCGGCCTGGTCCAGAACGACATCAAGCGCGTCCTGGCGTACTCGACGGTGTCGCAACTCGGCTTCATGTTCCTCGCGATGGGCGTGGGCGCCTTCGCGGCGGGCGCGTTCCACCTGATGACGCACGCGTTCTTCAAGGCGCTGCTCTTCCTCTGTTCGGGGTCCGTGATCCACGCGATGGCCGGGCAGCAGGACATGCGGCACATGGGCGGGCTGAAGAAACACCTGCCGGTCACCTACGTGACCATGCTGATCGGGACGCTGGCGATCGCGGGCATCCCGCCGCTGGCCGGGTTCTTCAGCAAAGACGAGATCCTGTTCCGCACCTTCCAGAGCAACAAACTCATCTGGAGCGTCGCGGTGGTGTCGGCGCTGATGACGGCGTTCTACATGTTCCGGCTGATGTCGATGACGTTCTTCGGGCCCTATCGCGGACCGGCGTTCGACGGGCCAGGCGGGCACGGTCACGCCAGTGCCGGACACGGGCACGGGCAGGCGGGCCACGCACCGGCGGCGGTCGGCGGTCATGGCGGGCAAGCCGACGACGACAGTCACGGCGGCGGACACGGCGAATGGCACGGACCGCACGAGTCGCCCAGGGCGATGACGCTTCCGCTGCTGGCCCTGGCTGCCGGCGCGTTGGTCGTGGGCTTTGTTGGCGTGCCCCCGGCGCTGGGGGGCGGCAACGCCATCGAACACTTCCTGCACCCGAGTTTTACCGCGCAGGCGTCTGCCGCGCACGCGACGCTGGCCGCGCCGGCGATGTCAGACGGCGCAGCCGCCGCGGGCGAGCACGGGAGCGCAGGCGAGTCGAAGAGCGCAGTCCCTGGCGCGCACGGTGCGTCCGGCGGGCCAAAAGGCGCGCCGTCCGGGGCGGCCACCCACGGGGAAGCCCCCGCCGAAGCGTCCGAAGGGGGCGAGGCCGGGCACATGTCCTGGGTCGGCGAGATCGGCCTGATGCTGCTCTCGGTGTGCGTGGGCATCATCGGCATCATGGCGGCCTACCGCTTCTACGTGCGGGCGCCCGAGATTTCCGACAAACTCGCCCAGCGGTGGGCCGGCGCGCATCGTGTCCTCTCCAACAAATACTACGTGGACGAGGCGTACGACGCGACCGCGATCGCCGGCACCATGGCGGCGGCCCGCGGCCTCTGGGTCTTCGATGCGAAGGTCGTCGACGGCGCCGTCAACGGCACCGGGTGGCTGACGATGGCCTTCTCGTGGCTCTCGCACACGGCCGACAAGTACGTCGTCGACGGCTTGGTAAACTTCGTCGGGGCTGCGCTGGAGGAGGCGAGCTTCGCGTTCCGCCATCTCCAGACGGGGCTGATTCAGAACTACGCGCTCGTCATGTTGTTCGGCGTGTTTGCGTTCGTGAGCATCTACCTGATGTCGAGGTAGGCGGATGCTGATTCGGGTTCCACTTATTCCAGGACGGCAGCAGTGAGCTACGCCAACTCCCATCTCCTCTCGATCATTTTGTTCACCCCGCTCGTCGGGGCTGCGCTGCTCCTCTTCGTGAGCCAGAAGCAGGCCAACATGATCCGCTGGATCGCGAACAGTGTCGCGTTCATCGGATTCGTGGTGTCGCTGCCGCTGTGGTTCGCGTACGATCCGGCCGGCGCGCAGTTCCAATTCGTTGAGCGGATGCCATGGATCCCGTCGATCGGGGCGGAGTACTTCCTCGGCGTGGACGGGTTCAGCGTGCTGCTGATCCTGCTGACCACGCTGATGGGCAGTATTGCCATCCTGTCGTCGTGGACCGCCATCACCGAGCGCGTCAAGGAGTACTACATCTTCCTGCTCCTGTTGCAGAGCGGGATGATCGGCGCCTTCGTGTCGCTCGACTTCCTGCTGTTCTTCCTGTTCTGGGAAGTGATGCTGGTGCCGATGTACTTCCTGATCGGCATCTGGGGCAGCGACCGCCGGCTCTACTCGGCCATCAAGTTCTTCCTCTACACCCTGGTCGGCAGCGTGGTGATGCTGCTCGGCATCCTGGCGCTGTACTTCTACTATCACGACGTGTCGCAGGTGTGGACCTTCGACATCACGAAGTACCAGGCGGCCAACATCCCCACCAGCCTGCAGTGGTGGCTGTTCCTGGCGTTCTTCCTCGGGTTCTCGATCAAGGTCCCGATGTTCCCGTTCCACACCTGGTTGCCCGATGCGCATACCGATGCCCCCACGGCGGGTTCGGTGATTCTGGCGGCCGTCCTGCTGAAAATGGGGACGTACGGCTTCATTCGGTTCAGCCTGCCGATTCTGCCCGATGCCTCGCGGATCTTCGTGCCGATGATGGTGACGCTGTCGATTATCGGCATCATCTACGGCGCGCTGGTGGCGATGGCGCAGAAGGACTGGAAGCGCCTGGTGGCCTACTCGAGCGTCAGCCACATGGGCGTGGTGACGCTGGGCATGTTCGCCCTCAACCCGGTCGGCATGGCCGGCAGCATCATTCAGCAAATCAACCACGGCATCTCGACCGGCGGCCTGTTCCTCCTGGTCGGCGTGGTCTACGAACGCCGGCACACCCGCCAGATCTCGGAGTACGGCGGGCTGTCGAAGGTGATGCCCGTGTACGCGGCCATCTTCATGATCATGACGATGTCGTCGATCGGGCTGCCGACGTTGAACGGGTTCATCGGCGAGTTCCTGATTCTGCAGGGCGCCTTCGCCGCCAACATCTGGTGGGCGGTGGCGGCCGGCAGTGGCGTCGTGCTGGGCGCGGCCTACATGCTGTGGCTGTATCAGCGAACCATGTTCGGCAAGATCGAAAATCCGAAGAACGAGAATTTGCCGGACGTCAACTTCCGCGAGTTCATGACCTTCGCGCCCCTCATCGTGCTGGCGGTCTGGATTGGCATCTATCCGACGCCGTTCCTCGAGCGGATCGACCCCACCGTCAAGACCGTCATCGCCAGGCTCAACCAGGCCTACGCGGCTCCGGCGCTGGCGGCTGCGGCGGCCAAGGCCAAGGACTGCGGCGGCGCGCCGGTGGCCAAGCCGGCGAATCCGTTCGTCACGGCCGCACCGTGCGAGTCGGGTGCGGCCACCGCTCTTGAGGTTCCCGCATCGGCGTCGCCAGCCGACATCAAGAAGAGCCAGGCGGGAGGGCGGCACTGATGCCTGTCTGGTTTTCCTCGAGGGATTTGTACTACCTGCTGCCGGAGCTCGTCCTGACCGGCGCCACGCTGCTGTTGCTCCTGGTGAGCACCTTCACGCCGCGGGCGCACCAGCGGATCCTGTCGTGGCTGGGTGTGGCAGCCCTGGCCGCCTCCGGCGTCGCCCTCTGGACGGTGGCCGGCTGGACGCCGCTGAGCCTGGCCAACGGCGTGGTCGCCGTGGACGCGTTCGGCACGTTCTTTAAAGGCATCTTCCTGCTGTCGGCGGCGTTGACGCTGTTGATGTCGATGCGGTACCTCGACATCGAAGGCGCGCGGCACGCCGAGTACGTCTTCATGGTGCTGTGCGCGACGATCGGCATGATGTTCATGGCCGGCGGCACCGATCTGATCACCCTGTTCATCGGCCTCGAGACGATGGCGATTGCGTTCTACATCCTGGCCGGGATGCTCAAGACCAATCGCCTGTCGAACGAAGCGGCGGTGAAGTACTTCCTGCTCGGCACGTTTTCGCTCGGGTTGCTGCTGTACGGCATGTCGCTGCTCTACGGGATGTCGGGCACGACCAACCTGAAGATGCTGGCGATCCGGATCGCCGAGCACGGGCGAGACCCGTGGCTGGTGCTGGCGGTGATTCTCGTGGTCGCCGGGATGGCCTTCAAGATTGCGGCGGTCCCGTTTCACATGTGGGCGCCGGACGTGTACGAAGGCGCGCCCACGCCGATCACTGCGTTTCTGTCGGTCGGATCGAAGGCCGCTTCGTTTGCGATGCTGTTGAGGATCTTTGTCGAAGGCCTCCCGGCGATGGCCGACGACTGGAGACTCCTGTTCTATGCGCTGGCCGTGGTCACCATGACGGTGGGCAACGTCGCCGCGCTCACGCAGACCAACATCAAGCGCATGCTGGCGTACTCGTCGATCGCGCATGCCGGGTACCTGCTGATCGGCGTGATCGCGGGAACGCCCCGCGGCATTGCGGCGATGATGATCTACCTGGTTGTCTACGCCTTCATGCAGATCGGCGTCTTCGCCGTCGTCATCATGATGCGCCGGGTGGATGCCATTGGCGACGAACTCAAGGACTTGAGCGGCCTGTTCGCGCGCCAGCCGTTCGGCGCGGTGGCGATGCTCATCTTCATGCTGTCGCTGGGCGGGATTCCGCCCACCGCCGGGTTCATGGGCAAGTTCTGGCTGTTCAGCGCCGCCATCGACGCGCAGTATTACTGGCTGGCCGTGCTGGGCGTCCTCAATAGCGCCATCTCGCTGTACTACTACCTGCGCGTCGTCGTGTTCATGTTCATGAAGGGCGACGCGACCGGATCGGACCCGAAGATGGCGCCGGCGCTCGCCGGGGTGCTCGTGGTGACGCTGGCCGCCACGCTGTTGTTCGGTGTCTACCCGCGGCCGCTGTTCGAACTGGCCGAAGCCTCTGCGAAGACGCTCGGCGTAGTCGCGGCCGCCGCAACCCGGTTCTAACAGGGATCGGGCCCCCACGGGCAGATGCGCCCGCGGGCGTGTGTAGGGGCTGGTCCACGCGCCCGCCCGACGTGCGGGGGCCGACCCGGGGCTGGCGGACCGACACGGGGGCCGACCCGGTTCCCTTCATCGCGGCCCATGCGTCATACTCGGGCCGAGCGCCATGGCACTGAGACCCACCACATCCACCGGCGAGGCACTGCGCGCGGCCGGTGCGCTCAGCACCGTCGGCCTGGCGTTTGTGCTGGCGCTGGTCATCGGGTTCTGGATCGGCGACCGCCTGGACGCGTGGCTGGGCACGGCGCCCCTGCTGACCATCGTCTTTTTCTTTCTCGGTCTGGCAGCGGGGATCGTGAACGTCTACCGAATCGTGTCGCAGTCGTTTCCGGGCGGGAACCCCAGCGGATCGCCTGCGAGCGAGACCGGACACGTCGCCGCGGTTCCGACCACAGATCGTACCGACGTGGCTCGCGATCCGGACGGTGATTCGGAGCAACGATGGTAGGCGCGGGGACGGTCCAGGTTGCGCGATTCAGAAAGGTTCTTCGTTGACGAGGCACGCGGAACGCGATCCGACGCTTCGGCGACTGCTCCGGAACTCCGGAGTGATTGCCGCCGTGATGGCGTTGACGGCCCTGGTCGCCGACGGCGGACGGCCCGACAGCGCGCTGGGGGTGGTGGCGGGCGCGGGCCTGATGGCGTTCAGTTACCGCATCATCCGCCAGGGCGTTGACGCCAGCGCGCACCGGGCGCGCGGCGAGGCGGAGGAGGCCGGCCCCGCCGCTCCTGAGAGGCGCAGCGTCGCGTCCGCCGCATGGACGCTGACGAAGTACGTCACCCGATACGGGGTGATTGCCGTGATGGCGTGGGTGGTGCTCGTGCCGCTGCACGCCCACCCGGTGTGGATGTTCGCCGGTGTGTCGGTGCCCGTCGTGGCGATCGCCGTCGAGGCGATCGCGATCCGTTTTCCCGGCGGTTCATCATGAGCGAACGAGCCCGCTGCCTGTCGAGGCCGTGCGTGTGATGACGAGACTCAGAAACGGGCTGACCAACGCGGGCATGGTGGCGGCGAGTACGGTCGCGATGCTGGTGGTGTGTGAACTCATCCTGAGAATTCACAACCCGCTGACCAGCACGGTGGTCGGCGGCCGCGTCACGCTCCGCACCAACATCACGACGCAGGTGCGATTGCCGCCCTATCCCGGCCTCGACCCCCTCGTCACGGTTCACCGCAACGCGCTGGGATTCCGCGGGGCCGATCCGCCGGCCCGCCTGGACGCCACGCTGTCTGTGATCGCCGTCGGCGGCAGCACCACCGAGTCGGCGCACATCACCGAAGGCCTCACGTGGCCCGACCAGCTCGCCGCCAGGCTGTCGGCCAGTTTTCGTCCGTTCTGGCTGAACAACGCCGGCCTGAGCGGCCACTCGACGTTTGGAAATCTGATTCTGGTCAACGACTACGTCGTGCCGCTCAAGCCGAACGTGGTGCTGTACCTGGTGGGCATCAACGATATCGGACGGTCGGATCTGAATCGCTGGGATCGGTCGATGGTCGACTCGGACGCGGTGAGGCGCATCGAGCCGCACAGTCAACTGCTCCAGGCATTACTGACGCTCTGGCGCACCTACCAGGCGCGGCGCGTCGGACTGGGGCACGCCCATTTCGATTTTCAGCACGCGCCCCAAATCACGTCGCCGGCCGCGACGGTCGCAAAGAAGCAGAACGAAACATCGGCCGCGCTGCCGGAGTTCGACACGCGCGTACGCCAACTGATTGCGCTGGCGAGAGCGGCGAACATCCAGCCCGTCCTGATCACGCAGACCACGGTCGTGGGCGGCGGCGTTGACGATGTCTCGGGGAAGGATCTGCGCCGTATCCCCTGGAGTGAGGATCTCGACGGCGAGTTGTATTGGGCGATGCTCGAGCGCTATAACGACGTGTTGCGCCAGGTTGGCGCGCAGACGCACACCACCGTGATCGATCTCGCCGCCCATTTCCCGCACTCGAGCCGCTACTACTTCGACCTCATCCACTACAACGTCGAGGGGTCTCGCGAAGCGGCGCGGATCGTGTACAACGCGCTCTGTCCGTATCTGGCGCAGACGTTTCCGTCGTATCAGCACGCCGCGTGCGCAACGTGGTGACGTAACGCGAACTAGTCCAGCCCGTACGAGCCCAGGTACTTCGCGCGGTCTTCCTCGGACCATGGCGTCTGCGCCGCCTTGTCGAACACGAAATCCTCGATCACCAGCGCGTCCATCTCTGTCGTCATGAAGCACCGATATGCGTCGGCCGGCGTGCAGACGATCGGTTCGCCCCTGACGTTGAAGCTCGTGTTGACGATCACGCCGTACCCGGTGCGGCGGCGGAACGCGTCAATCAGGCGCCAGTAGCGCTCGTGCGTGGCGCGGCTCACGCTTTGAATGCGGGCAGAGTAGTCGACGTGCGTGATGGCCGGCAGGTCGGACCGCTGGAAATAGAGCCGGTCGTAGAGGGGCCGCGAGGCGTAGCCGTCCGGAAGCGGATGGCACCGTCGCTGCGCCACCGGCGCCACCAGGAGCATGTAGGGCGACGGCCTGTCGAGATCGAAGTACTCGCCGATGCATTCTTCCAGCACCGACGGGGCGAACGGCCGGAAGCCCTCGCGATACTTGATCTTGAGGTTCATCCGCCGCTGCATCTCAGGATTGCGGGCGTCGCCCACGATGCTGCGGCTGCCAAGCGCGCGTGGGCCGTATTCCATGCGGCCCTGAAACCAGCCGACGACCTTGCCGTCGTCGATCAGGGCGGCGGCGTGGTCGCAGAGGTCAGCGACGTCGTCGAAGCGCGTCGACACCGCGCCAAACCGTCGCGACATGCGTTCGACATCGCTGGCCCCGAACGCGGGCCCCAGATAGGCCCCCTTCATGGCATCCGGCTGTTCGGGTGCGTGACGAGGCTGGCCCTGTGTGATGTGCCACGCGGCCAGTGCCGCCCCGAGGGCGCCTCCGGCATCGCCCGAGGCAGGCTGAATCCAGATGTCGGTGAACGGGCCCCGCTTCAGGAGCTTTCCGTTCGCCACGCAGTTGAGCGCAACCCCGCCCGCCAGCGTCAGCCGACGCGAACCGGTGAGCGCATGCGCCGTGTCCGCCAGCCTGAAGACGATCTCTTCGGTGGCTTGCTGGATGGCGAGCGCCAGATTCATGTGGTGCGGCAGAATCTCGTCGTCGGCCCCGCGCGGCGCAAATCCGAACAGCGCCGTCCACCGATCGTCCCGGCACATGGTCAGTCCGGTCGGGTAGTCGAAATACGCCATGTTCAGCAGAAACGATCCGTCATCTCGGAGGTCGACCAGTTCCGAAAAAATGGCGTCTCGCCAGGTCTTCACCTGGGCCGAGGCCGCATCGCCATACGGCGCGAGACCCATCAGCTTGTATTCGCCCGAGTTGACGCGAAAGCCGAGATAGGCGGTGAATGCGGAATACAACAACCCGAGCGAATGCGGAAACGCGAGTTCGCGCAGCACCGAGATGTCGCCGCCGCGTCCGTGGCCAATCGTCGAGGTGGCCCATTCGCCGACGCCATCGAGCGTGAGGATGGCGGCTTCGTCGAACGGCGACGGATAGAACGCGCTCGCCGCGTGGGACAAATGGTGTTCGGGAAAGAGCACCGGCGGGGCGCTGAGCCCGAGATCTCCCAGGTGATCGGCGAGCATGTCCCGCATGAACAGTTTTTCCTTGATCCAGACCGGGATGGCTGTCAGGAAACTGCGGAGTCCTGCGGGCGCGAAGCCGTGATACGTCTCGAGCAGGCGTTCGAACTTCAGGAAGGGTTTGTCGTAGAAGGCGACGGCGCTGATGTCGGATGGCGAGACGCCCGCTTCGTCGAGCACGTACCGCGTGGCGTGGCGGGGAAAAGACGGGTCGTGCTTCTTGCGCGAAAAGCGTTCCTCGTGCGCGGCCGCCACGATCGTGCCGTCGACCAGGATGGCGGCGGCACTGTCGTGGTAGTAGGCGGAGATCCCGAGGATCGCGTTGGGCATCGTGCTGGTCTGGATGCTAGAACAACGTGTAAATGAAGGGGGCCACGGCGGAGCCGCCGGCCAGAAAGACCAGCGTTCCGAACAACAGAAGCACCACCATCATCGGCAGCAGCCAGTACTTCTTGCGTGTTTTGAGAAATCCCCAGAGATCGGCCAGAAACTGCATAATCCCCCGCTAGTACGGACGGTCGAGATCGGCCGGCGTATAGTGATGGTCCCGCACCGTGAACACCGACTCGCGCCCGCGGCGGTACTGCCTCAGGCGCATCGAATCGTAGCCCAGCGCCCGTCGCGCCACTCCGACAGGCGTCACCATGCCGAAAAACAGCGCGACCAGAAGCACCCTCGACACCACCGCGCCCATCACTTCGGACAACCCGAACCAGACAACCGCAAACGGCGTGAACACCGCGGGCCAGATCATGTTCGCCAGGAGCGCGACGATCGCCGCCCATTCGAGCCAGCGTGCGTGCGACCACCCGGCGCCGAGCAGGCAGAGCAGGACGAATGCCATGCCGGCATCGCGAGCTTTGTCCCGGCTAGTCGTTGCTGGTGGGTGTGTCATGTCGGTGTTGCCAATCCCCGAATCCATCCGCCAGAATGCGGCCGAAGGCGCGCGACGTCGCGTGGAGAGGGGCCCCGGGCGGAAACAATCATCCAGTATCCGCTATTCATGCGCCAGCCTCAAGAGGCCGACCGCCGTCAAGCCCGCCGAAGGCTTTACGGAGGGCCTGTCAATACGCTATTCTTACTTCTTTCCGCGCCACTTCTGCGCCTATGTTCGCAGGGCGATGGTGCGACTCGGCGGCAGTCGATTCCGGTTATGGAAAAGCTCGAACATACGCTCTGGATCGTGCAGGCGGCCAACGCCCTGCTCGGCTCGCTGGTCAACAGCGTGCTGGCCCTGCTCGGCTTCCACGTCGAGAACGCCGCGGCGCCCATCCCGAACTTCCTCGTGATGGTGTACCTAATCGTGATCGTCGTGGCGATTCTGGCGTTTGTCGTCAAGTCGAACCTGAGCGTTGAAAACCCTGGAAAGCTGCAGATTGTCTTCGAAGACATCGTCGGCGGCCTGGCCGAAATGCTCGACGTGATGGTGGGGCCGACGGGGCGCAACTACTTGACGCTGGTGGGCACGATTGGGATGTTCATCCTGTTCGGCAACCTGATGGGCTTGATCCCCGGGCTCATGGCGCCGACCAGCAGCATCAACGTGACGCTCGGTTGCGCGATCACGGTCTGGGTCTACTATCACGCGCAGGGCATCAAGACGCAGGGCATCGTCTCGTATCTCAAGCATTTTGCCGTGCCGCCCGGCGCGCACTGGTCGCTGTCGGTGGTGTGGCTGCCGATCGAAATCATCAGCCATTTCTCGCGCGTGTTGTCGTTGTCGCTCCGGTTGTTCGGCAACATCTTCGGCGAAGAACTGGTCATTCTGATTCTGTTCAGTATCGTGCCGTTTCTGGTGCCCCTCCCGATGATGTTCCTGGGCATCATCACGGCGACGCTCCAGGCCTTCATTTTCGTCATGCTGACGATGATTTATCTGGGAGGCGCGGTGGCGGCCGAACACGGACACGACGAGGCCCATGGACACGAGGCGGCCCACCACGGCGAACCCGTGGCGGCCTGAGGCTGTACCCTAGTAGCTACTGAGGAGGCTGTGGTTGTGAAGAAGCGATTTGCACTCGTTCTGCTGTTGTTGGTGGTGGCGTGTGGCGTGGTCAGCCCGCTCTACGCTCAGGAAGCCGCGACCGCGGCGTCGTCGAAATCCGTCGAGGTGGCGCGCTGGTCCATCATTACGGCCGGCTTCGCCCTCGCATTCGCGGCCGCGTTCGGCGCGCTGGCGCAGGGCAAGGGCATCAGCGCCGCCGTTGAGGCGATCGCCCGCAATCCTGCGGCGACCAACGATATCCGCGGCAACCTGATCCTGGGGCTCGTGCTGATCGAGTCGCTCGTGATCTACGTGTTGCTGATCTCGCTGATCCTGTTCTTCCTCAAGCCGTTCGGCGCGTAGTCGGGCTCGACATCTCCGGTCCTCCGGCGGCGGGTCCGCATTGCGGGCCCTGCCGCTGGTACCCGGGCCGGAATGGTGCCCTGTGCGTCGCTGGTCTGCGCTGACGCCGTTTGACGGCCTGCTGCTCCTGATGGTGATCATCTGGGGCGGCAACTTCAGCCTTGTCAAGGCGGCGCTCACCGAAGTCCCGCATCAACCGTTCAATCTGCTTCGCCTTGTCATCGCGTCAGCCATCTTTCTGGTGGCGATGCTGGCCGCCGGCTGGCCCACCGTGTCCAGGCGCGACTGGCTGAGGCTCGCCGGGCTCGGCGTGGTTGGCCACTTCGTCTATCAGCTCGGCTTCATGGGCGGGCTTGCGCAAACCAGTGCCTCCAACAGTTCGCTGCTGCTGGGCTGCTCGCCGGTCGCCGTGGCTCTGGCCAGCGCGATGGCCGGGCACGAAACCGTGTCACGGCGGCAGTGGGTCGGCGCCGGTCTCTCGGTGGTCGGCATCTACCTGGTGGTCGGGATGGGCGCGCGTTTCGGAGGCGAGTCGCTGACAGGCGACTTCCTCACGCTCGGGGCGGTGGTGTGCTGGGCGATCTACACGGTGGGGTCGCGGCCGCTGCTCGACCGGCTTTCGCCCCTGGCGGTCACGGGATTGACGATGGCGATCGGCACCGTGCCGTACGTGCCCCTGGCGTTGCCCGAACTGATGCGGATGGATCTGGCCCGAATCCACCTGTGGGTCTGGGTCGCGATGGTGTGCTCGTCGGTGCTGGCCCTCAATGTCGCCTATCTGATCTGGTATACCTCGGTGAAGCGCATCGGCAACGTCCGAACGTCGGTGTACTCGAATGTGACGCCGCTGGTGGCGACCGCCGTGGCAGCGGTGTCGCTGGGCGAACGCATCACGTGGCCCAAAGCGGCCGGGGCCGCGGCCATCCTGGTCGGCGTGCTCATCACGCGGCGATCCAGCCGGCCGTTGCCGGCGCCGGACCCGCCGGCGGAAGAATAGGCAGCCATGACGCCGGAGACTCGCTCCTCGAGAATGGCGACGATCGCGTGGGTCGCGCTGGCGGCGGGCGGCGTGATGGCGTACTACCGAGCCGTCTGGGGCAGCCTGGCCGGATTTGCCGGCGCCATCGATCACTACGAGTTGTTTGCCGATTTTATCCGGCACTACTACCCGATGGGACGCCGCATCCTGGCCTTCCCTTATCCGATCGACGGCTTCTATTACTCCGCCGCGTTCGCCCTGCTCCTCGCGCCGCTGGCCGCACTACGGCAACCGGTTGCTGTCTGGGTGTGGGGCGTGTTCGAGATCGCGCTCGTGATGGCGCTGGCCATCGTCCCGCTCCGCCGGTGGCTGGCAATCACTGGATGGCGACTGGGCGTCTACCTGCTGCTGGTCGCGACGTCGGTGCCGGTGCTGCACAACTTCAAGTGGGGGCAGGTGAGCGTGCTCGTCACGCTGACGGTGCTCGCGTCGCTGCACGCGCACGGGGCGCGCCGCAACACGGCTGCCGGCGTCTGGCTCGCGCTGGGCGTGGTCATCAAGTACTACGCCGCGTGGTTCCTCATCTACTACATCCTCAGGCGGCAGTGGCGCGTAGTTGCGGTGTGTGCGGCGGCTGCGGTTGGCATGCTCGTCGTCGTGCCGTCGATCATCCTCGGCCCCACCGTCACGTATCAATTCCATCGCGAGGCGTACGACAACCTCAGTGCCGCGCAGGCCCTCATCGCCCAGGACTGGAACTCGCAGTTCTTTCCGCACGTGGTGCTGCGTCTGCTGCATGTCGTGGATGCGCCGCGGGCCGTTCTGGCCTTGTCGGTTGTCGGTTGGGCCATTGCGCTCGGCACCGTCGGCGTCGTCTGGATCCTGAGGCGTCGCGAGACGCCAGACAGCGTGGCCCTGTCGGCGGCGGCGCTGTTTCTGGCGTTGCCGTTTCTGCTCTCGACGTCGTGGGCCCACTACCTCGTGTATCTGCCGTTCTGCCAGGCGGTGGCCTGGAGCGGTCTCGCGCGGTCGACCGCGGTTCGGGCCCGGCACGAACTTCTTGCGTGCGTGGCGTTGTCGGGGATCCTGAGCAGTGTGATCGCACTCAATGTCTGGCAGGAGTGGAGCCTGTACGCCAGCAGCAGCCTGCTCTTCTATGCGAATGTGCTGGTGATGTTGCCGGTCTACATGCTGGCCAGATCGAGCGCCGACAGCTCTACCAATGAAGGACGTGCGCAGCCAGTCGCAGCGGAATGAGGAACCGCTCCACCCAGAGCGTGTACCAATTGTCGGGATACGGCGCGAGAGCGGTGAGGCCGGTCAGGAACACTTCGTAGTGGAGCAGCAGGAACAGGTTCGCCACCGCGAGGCACACGGCCGCCACCCGCGCCACGACGCCGCGGATTCCGTCGAGCGACAAGAGTGCGGCGAGACCGACGGCGAAAATCGGAAAACAACTGAGATAGCGACGGGCGCCGAATGCCTCTCCGGCCCACCAGTCGGCCACGGCCCCATTGATGTAGGTACTGACGACGAAGAACAGCGCCAGCGTCGCCACGAGGCGCGGCTGCTTCTTCCACAGGGCGACCAGGCCGGCAATGCCGACGGCGGTCAATGGGGTCCAGCTAAACAGGCCGCGATACGGCGAGAACAGGACAGCGGTCACCTGTGAAGCCGTCCAGCGCACGAACCCCGCGCCCTGAGGAATCGTGAGGGGCTGGCCGTAGAGCACCTGCCACACAATCATCTGCGGCGAGAAGACGATGAGCGCTGCCGCGCCGGCTATCGCCAGGCGCGAGAGCGCAAACACGGCCAGGCGTCCTCGCGCAAGCCGACCCGCCCGCGCGTGGGCCACGACATCCAGCAGGACGGTGGCCAGCAGCAGGCCGTCCTGCCAGCGGATGAGCGCCGTCAGTCCCGCCAGGGCTCCCACCGCGGCATAGCGCCGCAGGTCGGTCCGGTCGCGCGTGTTCCACCAATAGAGGAGAAAGGCGCTTGCGCCCATCGCAGACAGGGCGTGCGAGTAGGCCGGCGACACGATCGCGTAGTAGATCAGCGGGCTGCCAGCCAGGATGGCCAGCGTCGCCCCGAGCGCCGCGCGAGGCGTCGTGATGGCCGTGACCAGCAGATACGTAAACCACATCGCCAGGCCGGCAGCGGCGACGCCGCACACGTCCGGTACGAGCTGCAACGCCAGTCCATACCCATCAGGCGAATACGCCAGCCCGACGATCGACAGCAGGTACGTGGCGCCCGTGACGACGAGGAACAGCGGCGCCCAGAGCAGGGCCGGCCCGACCGGCATGAAGTTGCGGACGTGGCCGGTGACCGTGCGTTCGTGGGTGACGGTAAAGCCCGGCGGCGGCACGGAGATCTTGAAATCGAGCGTGTAGAGCCCGTCGTAGTCGTTGGCGAAATCCAAGTCGTGATCGAAGACGGCGGACCGAAGCTGGACGTAGTAGTGCACCGCATCGCCGCGAACCACGCGCGGCCGCACGCCTCGGCCAACCACGCCCGCGAAATGCACGAGCGCCATGACCAGCGTGACGGCCAGCACAACCCTCGACGCATTGAGGTGCAGGCCTCGCAGAGTCACCACATCAAGTCCAGGATGGTCTCTCGGATCGGCGACGCGCGACATCGCGCGCAGGGTATCAAGGTTCGTCGGGATCGACGCGTACAGTATATTCTACCGATACGCGATTCCTGCCGGCCCCGCATGGTGTTGGCGTCCGGACACACGTAAGCCATGTCACAACCTCGATGAGCGCTGTTCCCATCGGATTGATTCCGGACCGCTGGCTCGGGATCCTCGTCGCGGCGCTGGCGCTGACGGTGTATCTGGGCACGTCGGGTGGCAGTCTGGCCAGCAGCGACGCGGTCGCCACCTTCGACGTGACGCGCCAGATCGTCGAGCACGGGACCGTCGCGCTGTCGAGCGACGTGGTCGGCAATGCGGCGTACGTGGGGTCGGACGGCCGCTCCTACTCGCCGTTCGGTCTGCTCCAATCGTTCTGGAACGTGCCGTTCTATCTTGCTGGCCGTGTGGTGGCGTCGGCCCTGCCCGTGCGGACGGTCAGCGTCGACATGCTGACCAAGGCCGCCGTGGCGCTTGGCAATGCCTGGGCCGCCGCGCTGGCGGTCTGGCTCACATGGTTGCTGGCGAATTGGCTGAGCGGTTCTGCGCGCACCGGAACCATGGCGGCGGTCATCACGGCGTTCGCCTCGGCTCTCTGGCCCTACAGTAAGTTCGGCTTCAACGTACCGCTTGCCGCAGCCCTGCTGCTGGCCGTCGTTTACCACGCGCTGCAGGCCGCCGACACTGGTCGTCGCCGCTACGCCTGCGCGGCCGGACTGATGTGCGGCCTCGCGCTGCTCACCCGGCACGAGTTGATTTTGGCCGCCGTGCCGTCGATGGGCATCCTGCTCTGGGGGCGGACCAACGATCGCGCGGGGGCGGACCGATCGGCTGCCGGCACGGCGAAGGCGCTGCGGATATGTTCCGGCGCGACCTTGCGCGTGGTCGCGTGGTGGTGCGCCGGCTTTCTGCCAGCATTCGTGTTGTGGGGCTGGTACAACTACACCCGATTCGGATCGCCGCTCGAAACCGGATACCTTCGGGACGAGACGCTGGGGATCGGCGGATCGGTGCTGGAAGGCTTGTGGGGGTTGTTGTTGTCCCCGGGCGGCTCGGTCATCGTGTATTCGCCGTGCGTCATCGCGGCGATACCAGCGCTGGTGGCGCTGAGGCGATCGCATCCACGTTTCGCGTCGTCGGCCGTGGCCATGGCCGGCATCTTCATCCTGTTCTACGCGCAGCTCGGGAGCTGGGCGGGCGGCCGTTCCTACGGACCGCGATATCTGGTGCCGTTGCTGCCTCTCTTGATGGTGGCCGTGGCAATATGGCGTTCGCAGCTGTCGGGCGCGACGCGCCGGGCCGTGCTGGCGCTCTGTCTGATCAGTGCCGCGATTCAGGTGCCTGGCGTGCTGGTGGATTTCGCCAAGGTTCGCGTTGCTTTTGCCAGAAGCGTCAACGGCGGGCCATACGAAGCCCGAATGCACCAATGGTCGACGTGCCCGCTCGCGCTCAACGCCGCGGCTTCGGCGGCTGCCGCGCCAACCGTCGCCAGGCACCTGCTTGGGATTGAACCTCGTCCCCAGCTCACACCGAGCGAGGGGCCGGGGATGCGCGACTTTTCGCAGCAGTTCGCCTTCAGTCTCGATTTCTGGTGGGTGTACCTGTTCTACCTTCGCATTCTGCCCGCCTGGGCGACACTGATGGTCGGCGTGTGCTGGATCGCGCTTTCGGCGCTGCTGGGCCTCGCCGTATTCCGCCACGCGAACCGGCTGGACGCCGCCACGGCCGCGCGCCGGACCACCCTGCATGAGGAGCCCTGTCGCCTGTGAACGCCCGATCCCGTCACCTCGTCGGCGCCATGGCCTTGATCGCGATCGGTGTCGTGCTGATTCGGACGGCGTGGCTGTGCGACGACGCGTTCATCACGTTTCGGACGGTGGAGAACTTCGTCGGCGGCATCGGCATGCGATGGAATCCGGCCGACCGTGTGCAGGTGTTTACCCACGCGCTCTGGTTTTTCGCCGTTTCGGCCGTTCGCGCCGTGACCGGTGAACTTTATCTCACGGTTCTCGCCTTGTCGGTGCTGCTGACGCTGACGACGGTGGCGCTTCTCGTGTGGCGCGTGGCGGCGTCGATCCCGATGGCCGTATTCGCCGCCCTTGCGCTTGTCGGATCGAGAGCGTTTGTCGACTATTCCACGTCCGGCCTCGAGAACCCCCTGACCAACCTGCTGCTTGTCGCGTTCGTGCTGGTCTGGAGCACGACGTCGGAGTCGGGATCGACCAGACGCCTGGGATGGCTGTCGCTGCTGTCGTCGCTGCTGATGACCAATCGCCTGGACGCCGGGCTGCTCGTGCTGCCGGCCTTGGTGGTCGAAGCGTGGCGGCTTGGACGCCGGTCGCTGGCGCCTCTGGCCGCTGGCATGCTGCCGTTTCTGGTGTGGGAGACGTTCTCTGTCGTCTACTACGGCTTTCTGCTTCCCAACACGGTCTACGCGAAGCTGCCGCCCAATATCGCGGCGGCGGATCTCTGGCCGCACGGCTTGATGTATCTCGCCGACGTCTGGCAACAGGATCCTGTGGTGTTGCCGGTGGTGGGAGCGGCGGTGGTGGCGACGCTTCTGGTGGTGCGGCGCGATTGGACGGTCGGGCTGGGATTGCTGTTGTCGCTGCTGTTGACGGTCCGGGTCGGCGGCGACTTTATGAGCGGACGTTTTTTCGCGGCACCGTTCGTGATGGCGGTTGCCGTGCTGTCGCGCTACGTCGTGTTCGAGGGCCGAGCGTTGGCATGGGCCCCTGCGGCGGCGGTGCTGGGGTGCGCCGCGTTGTGTCCGCTTCCACCTGTCATGAGCAACAGTGCCTACGACGGGCGGTACGAACCGCCCTCGGGCATCACCGACGAACGCCGCTACTACTTTCAGAACTCCGGCCTGATTCGCAAGACCGGTTTCAGCACCGGCATCGTCACTAGAAGAGAAGCCAACGTCAAACGCGTCGTCGCCCGCGGGCAGAAGGTGGCCGTCACCATTTCGGTGGGCTTCGACGGCTACTTTGCGAAGCAGCAGCTACACATCATCGACAGCGCGGGCCTGGCGGATCCGCTGATGGCGAGACTTCCAACGACGGTGCCATGGCGGGTCGGCCATTACTTGCGGACCACGCCGCCCGGCTACGCAGCGACGCTTGAATCCGGGACCAACGTGATTGACGATCCCGGCGTTGCGGCGTTTTACGAGAAACTGGCGCTGGTGACGCGCGGCCCACTGTGGTCGGCGGACCGCTGGGCGGCGGTGGTGGACTTGAATCTGGGGAGATCGTCGTACCTGCTCGACAGTTATGCGCGGGGATACGTAGGAGTCCGCGCCTCGGCGGCGCTTGGCTACCGGCCGCCAGACGCCGACCGCGACCCTGACGCCACGACCTCGTTCGACGCGGGGCTCACGCTATTCCTCGATCGTCCGCACCGCATGCGTGCCGTCGAATTTCAACTGGACGCGGCGCACGACTACGCCGTCGTCTATCTATTGAGGGGGCGACAGACGCACGTCGCCGACGTCCTTGGCCCGCCTGCGGCGTCGGACACCATCACGGAGCACAGGCAGACGCTGCCCGATTCAATCGGCGACGTGGATCAAATTCGAATCGTACCCAAGCGGGGCGGAGGGCCATGCCGGCTGGCCCAGTGGCGGGTTATCGAGTAGCCCGATCAAGTGGGGTCAGACCCCATTTTCTAGCGCCCCGGCGCTGCAAAATGGGGTCTGACCCCACTTGATAGCAGTTGACGCTCTCGCATATATTCCTACTGATTGACTAGGAGTTAGACGCCGCATATGCTTGACTAGCTCAGGTGGTTATCGCTGTCTGCGGCGACCGAGGAAACAATGGGCCAGTCACTCCCAATTAGTGTTCGATTTCAGTCCAGGAGGACTCAATGATGCACTCCAGTAGAACTGCGGTCGTGGTGTGTTCAGTCGGCGTGGTGCTCGGCACCAGCCTGCTGATCGCCGCATCGGTTCGCGGTGACGTCGACCGTGACGAGAAAGAGAATCGGGTTCACATTGGCCTCGCAGCCTCCCCCATTCCCCCCGACCTCACCGGCAGAGACCGCAATCTGGTTGGTCTCGGCAGCTATCTCGTCAACGTTAGCGGCGACTGCAACGGCTGCCATACATCGGTCGAGAACAGTCCATATCTCCCCGGCGGCAACCCCTTTATGGGCCAGCCCGAGACGATTGATCCTTCCCGCTATCTGGTCGGCGGCAGGGTGTTCATTCCCGCTCACGGCCCCTTCCCCGCGATCGTCTCCCGCAACCTCCGACCGGAGGCGAACGGAATGCCCGCGGGTCACACCTACGCCGAGTTCCTCACGATCTTTCGCACCGGCATCGACATGGACCACGCCCACCCCCAATACGGTCCGCTGCTCCAGGTCATGCCTTGGCCCAACTTCAGCAAGATCACCGATCATGAAATTCGCGCTATCTACGAATACCTGAGCGCTCTGCCCCCCAACCCCGCCCCTCAGCCATAGCCCACACAAGCGAGGGCATTCAGAACCGGGCCCTGAGGTTGAGAATGGACGGCCGGAGCGGAATCAAACGGGGCGATCCTGAGTTCGTCGAAGGGTCGCCCCGAGCAACACATCTCAAGAGAAGGCCCGCTTTCGGACGACTTGGCACAACACCTGTTTGTCAAAGACGAAGTCGCTGGAGTTGATCTCAAGTGGGACCGTCTCGATGACGTGGCGCGGCTACGCACGGAATCCCGTTTGGTACTCAAACAGTGTTTGCTTCACGAGGATGTTCTGGACGAAGGCCAGCAACCGATCCGACGGGCACTTCTAGCAAGGCATCCCGCCGCCGATCGCACCCACGAGGCGGGGACAGTATTGACCATCCGGCCGCCGCGTCACGATGCTAAAGATGTCGGCGTGTCCGAAGCGGGATTCACGACGTCGTGGCGCCGGAAGACGACCAACGCCCATCGGTCATGTCCCTGCGTCGAATGACCGCCGCTATCCAGAAGAACATCCCAACCACTGCGGTCGCGAGCAGCACCGAGACATCGATGCCCACGACGCGCGAAAACGGAAGTCCGTGTCCGTCGAAGCCGTAGAACAGCAGCAGGTTGAGGTTGGCGACCACGCCAAGCGCCAGTGCTGGCGCCAGCCACCGGCGATCGAATTGGATCAAGACGATGGCCAGAACGCTCGGTACGAACCAGTGATTCTCGTGGACGCCGCTGCTGAGCACCACATAGGCAAGGAAGCCCACGAGTGAGTACGCCAACGTACGCTCGATCCGAACCGGTCCTGTCACGTACCGATAGAGCAGCGCGAGAAACTGCCACGCGAACAGGAATTTGAAAGGCAGCCTCAGCCAGAGCGGCGCGCTGGCTATCCCGGCGACCTGGCCGGTGAATCCTCCGAGACCCTGACTGAAGCCTTGGTAAAGCCAGGTGGCGATCCACGGCAGGTTCAATGTGTCACCGCTCAAGACCCGATGCCCGAGACTCTTCGCGAACGCGCGGAAGAAGGGAAATGGCTCGAATACCGCGACCGCGACGACCAGTATCGCGAGCGACGGCAGCAACAGCGCCAGCCACTTCTTCGCGTGCGTCGATGAGGGCGGCCACCATTCGCGGCCGACGTGCAGCAACAGAAACGGCGCAATCACCAGCGGTTGCCATTTGACGAGGCATGCCACCGAGAACCACGTCACCGATGCTGTCGCCTTGTTTCGCTGCAGCGCCCACAGGCTCAGGATAAGCGGCGGCATGGCATAGATGTCGAGATAACCCATGCCGACCGCGTTCAGGACGCAGGCCGACCACAAGGCGAGCGTCAGTGGCGCGCTGTGGACCCACGCGAACCACACAATCAGTGTGACCGCCAGAAACACGACCAGCGACAATTTCGTTGCGGTGGCGACTGGGAGACCGGCGGCCCGGCCCGCGTGCCCCGTCGCCCACAGCACGACATTCGACAAGGGTGGGTAGTCGTTGTCGTTCTCGCGAAAGCCAGCGACCACGCCCAGACGCATCGCGTTGTTGGTCCAGCGCTCCCAGATCTTCATGTCGCCGGTGCCGCGGGTCGAAAACAGCGAGGCCGTCGTCGCCACGAGGGCGGCGACGGCGACAACCATCAAGACCGTTTTGACAGATCGGGAATTCAACGCCACGTTCATGGGATGTTGCTCAGCCTACCGCTGGTCTCAACCGCCAGATATTTCCATCCTTCGACACTGTCTAAACGGTCCAGATGACTGCCGGCATCACGTGCTGCGACGAGCACGTCCCTGGTTAGAGTCGACCGGGGCGGCCTACGGCCACCTCGACCTCGGTGGCGCTGGTGCCGGCCATCGGTGCGCCGGCTCCCGATACGATGCGCATCTCGACAAACACCAGCCGCGCGGAGGTCGTGATATGCACGCGCTGGGTCGCGGCTGGCGTCCATCGGACCAGCGGTTGGCGCACCCCGTCGGCGCGCACTTCGACCCACGCATCGCTGCCGTCCAGCGGGAACCGGCTGCCTGGCGTCAGCGCCAATTCGAGCCGGCCTTCGTCAGTGAACGCGCTGAATCCCGCCTCGTTCGCCATTGTGGCGAACGCGGGTCCGTCTGGCCTCGCCACTTTGAACCGAATGCCGTAGTCGGCATGGCCCCAGACGGTCAGTGGCACCGAAATCGCGATCGGAACGGCGACGATGCCGGCGCAGACGAGGGCGGCTGCCATCACGCCACGGCGTGGCCAACGCCACCCGCCCGCGAAGACGACCGACGCGCCGAGCATCAGTTGCGGAAGGAACGACGCGGTGTACCGCCCACCACTCCAGAGAAACGCAATCATCAGCGCCAGGGCGATCAGTGGCCAGAGCACCAGACTGACCGCCTCGCGGCGGCCTCGCGCCAAGGCGAATCCCATTGGCGATAACAACAGAATGGCGGCCGTCGGAATGTCGTAGACCAGATGCACGAACGCTTTCAGTGCGGCCGCCCCGCCTGCCGTGGCGAGGCGCGGTGCATCGACCTGCAGCCACTGCCCACCCTTCAGATAGAAAAATGCCCGAGCGCGGCCAATCCGATCGGCGGTTTCCTTGACAGGCGCGGCCACGAAGGCCTTCGTGACCATCGACAACGACTCGACCATGCCTGGCGTGTGAGAGCCCGGGTGATCAGAATACGTCTCGACGATGGCACGCACGCCCTGCGTATCGACAAAGACCCAGTGGCTCCACAGCGACGAGATAAAAAAGGAGTACGGCAGGATCGTCAGGAACAAGCCCATCAACAGCGCAGCCGCCTGTTGAGCAGCCGTTCGTCTGTCGGTCGCCCACCACACGTGCAGGGCGGCAACCGGCGGCACGTAGTACAGCGGCAACGATCGCGTCAGTGCGGTCATGCCGTAGAGAACGCCAGCCCAGGCGAACGCGCGCGGGCGCCTGTCGGTGGCCGCCACTTCCAGGTGGACGGCAAACGCCGCGAGCGAGAGCGGAATGAAGAGCGCCTCCTGGCCGAACATCTGGCTGCCGAAGTTCGGCAGGTAACACATGTAGAGACCTGTGGCGATAAGGCCCGCCCTCGCGGAGTGCAGCCGCTGGCCGATCCGGAACATGGCGACACCGCTAGCCACCGCGAGCAGCACCTGCAGGATCGCGGCGTTGAGCGGAAACGCCGAGCGCCACACCACCGCGATCGCCGTCAGCATGCTCGGATAGAGCGGCGCCTTCAGATAATGTCCGAACTGGACGACGTCCCTCAGCCAGAGCCATGTGCCGGGATGGTCCGCGACGTAGGCACCCGAATACGCGTAGCCGTCTGGGTCGCCGAATGTGAACGGCGACGCCCGCGCCAGGATGAGAATCGGCACGATGCGCAGCAGAAATCCCGCCGACAGGATCGCGGCGAGCGCGACGCGCGTCGACGGCGACAGTCGTTCCAGGCGTCCCGGAACCGGGACGTCGGCGCGGGACGTCATCACGTCGTGGGCATCCGATCAGAAGGGAGTCGCATCCTAGTATCGCGCCGTCTGTTGAATGGCCGCGAGCACGCCGGCCGCGTTGGCCAGGATCACCTCTTCGAGGTCGGGGCAGTAGGCGACAGGAGCATCGATCGACGCGACCCGCCGCACTGGGGCATCCAGATGCTCAAAATGGTCCTGCGCGATTCTGGCGGCGATTTCCGCGCCGAATCCGCAGGTCAACTGCTCTTCGTGCGCGATGACGACGCGGCTGGTTCGCCTCACCCAGTGGCCGATGGTGTCCCAGTCGCACGGCGCCAGCGTGCGCAGATCGACCACCGCCACGCTGATTCCGTCTTTTTCGGCCTGTTGAGCGGCCAGCAGCGACCGCTGCACGAGCGCGCCCCAGGTCAAGACGACCAGGTCGGAGCCCTCGCGCCTGACCGCCGCCTTGCCGAACGGCACCAGGTACTCGCAGCCTGGATATTCGCCCTTGTTGTACGTCTGGCGGTACAGATGTTTGTGTTCGAGAAACATCACCGGGTCGTCGCATCGAATCGCGGTTCGCAGCAGCCCCGCCGCGTCTTGCGCGTTGGACGGGTACACGACCCGGATGCCGGGCGAGTGGATGAAGATGCTCTCGCCCGTCTGGCTGTGGTACGGCCCGCCGCCCCGCAGATATCCGCCAATGGGCACGCGCACCACCATCGGGCACGCAAACGTATTGCCCGAGCGATAGCGCATCATCGCCATCTCGTCGCGCAGTTGCTGCATGGCCGGCCAGATGTAATCGAAGAACTGGATTTCGACCACCGGCTTGAATCCGCGCACGCTCAAGCCCACGGCGCGGCCGATGATGTTGGCCTCGGCGAGCGGGGAGTTGAAGACGCGGCGAGCGCCAAATGCGCGCTGCAGGCCGTGCGTCACTTTGAACACGCCGCCCTTGCCCTGCACTTCGTCCAGACTTGCGGTGCGGCTGCAGTCGGCCACATCTTCGCCGAACACGACGATCCGCTCGTTGACCGTCATTTCGTCCTTCAGCGTCCGGTTGATCGCCGACACCATGGTGTCCGGCTTTCCTTCAGGGTGCATCGGCGTCGCGAACGCATCCGTGGTCGGATCCACATCCGGCGAGAACACCCACAGCGGCGCCGTGGCCCTGGCCGGCTTGGGCTGCGCCAACGCGCGGACGGCTGCCTCGGCCACCTCGCGATCCACCTCGGCGTGCAGCGCGTCGAGTGCCTTCTCCGACAGCACACCCTGGGCCTTGAGTGAGGCGGCCAGTTTCTTCACCGGATCGCGGCTGGCTTCCTGCGTGCGCTCCGCAGGCGTCTTGTACAACCGCTCGTCGTCTGAGAGCGAGTGGGAGTACGGGCGCACCACCGACGCGTGCACCAGCGCCGGGCCGCGGCGCGCGCGCGCGTGGGCCACCGCATCCGACATCACCGACCAACTTTCGCCAAAGTCGGTGCCGTCCACCGTGGCGATCAGCAGACTGGGGAAGTGCCTCACCAGCGCCGAGATGCTGCCGCCGGGCGTTTGAAACTCCACGGGCACCGAAATGGCCCAGCCGTTGTCCTGGACCAGGTAGATCACCGGGAGGCGCAGGCTGCAGGCCGTGTTGAGGGACTCCCAGAATTCGCCCTCGCTGGTGGCGCCGTCGCCAAGCGACACGTACGCGACCTCGTCGGCCTCGAAGCGCGGCTCGATCCCGCCACGCCCGGTGCCCGCGCCGTACATCAGCGCTGCCTCCGCGCAGCCGACGGCATGCAGGCACTGCGACGCCGTGGCACTGCCTTGCGAGACGATGTTCAGCCGGGAGCTGCCCCAGTGCGACGGCATCTGGCGGCCCCTGGAGGCGGGATCCTCGTCGGCCCCGACGGCCTGGAGAAACATCTCGTACGGCGACACGCCGAGCGCCAGACACAGCGCGCGGTCGCGATAGTACGGAAAGAACCAGTCGTACGCCGGTTTGAGGCACAGACCAGCGGCCGTGGCCACCGCTTCGTGGCCGGCGCCGCTGATTTGAAAAAAAATCTGGCTCTGATTCTTGAGCTGGATTTCTTTGTCGTCGATCTTCCGCGACAGGTACATCGTACGGTACGCCTGCCGCAGCACTTCCGGTCCGGGTTGGGGCATTGTCGCTTCTACTCGTGACTCGGCGAAAGGGTAATTATATCATCGGGATCCGGGTGCTATGATGGCGCGCGGAGACGTGTGGCGATTGGACCGTCGGCGGCAGCGGCGGCCCGATCCGTCGCACAGCGAGGTGGGGATCATGGCGACGCTGGGAGTCAGACAGTATCGATGGGATGATATGCCGCACGAGGCGGTCACCGCGACGATCACGCGCAAAGTGATCAGCGGCGAGCGGGAGATGCTGGCGACGGTGTATCTGAAGGGCGGCGCGGTGGTCCCGACTCACGAGCACGAATCCGAGCAGGTATCCTACGTGCTCAAGGGGGCGCTGAGGTTCGACATCAACGGGTCGGCCTTCGTCGTGCGCGCCGGCGAGGTGCTGTGCATCCCGTCGCGGGTCGCGCATGGCGCGGAGGCGCTCGAAGACACCGTCGAACTGGACGTCTTCAGCCCGATTCGGCAGGATTGGATCGACAAGACGGACGACTATTTCCGGCGCGACGATCGCGGTGGCGCCGAGCGTGAGCGGTAGACCGGCTGGGTTGACCCCGGCTTTGAACGAGGACGAGCAATGGATACAGGACTGGGCGGAAAGATCGCGCTGGTGTGCGCGGCGAGCAAGGGGTTAGGCAAGGCGTCGGCGATGGGGTTGGCCGCGGAGGGCGCCCGCGTCGCGATGTGCGCCCGGCACATGCCGACGCTGGAAGCCGCGGCGGCCGAGGTGGCAGCCGCGACGGGCGCCGAGGTCTTTGCGGTCGAGGCCGATCTGACCCGGCGTGCCGACATTGTCAGGCTCGTGCAGCAGACGGTCGATCACTTCGGCGGACTCGACATCCTGGTGACCAACTCCGGCGGTCCGAAAGCCGGACTGTTCACCGCGTTGACGTCGGCCGACTGGCGCGACGCGGTCGATTTGCTTCTGCTGAGCGTCGTCGACTTGTGCGCCGAAGCCGTACCCCACATGCGGCGCCGCGGCGGCGGGCGCATCGTCAACATCACGTCGATCTCGTCGAAGCAGCCGATTGCCGGTCTCATCCTCTCCAACGTGCTGCGGCCGGCGGTCGTCGGGTTGTCGAAAACGCTGTCGAACGAACTCGCCAGAGACGGCATCCTGGTCAATTGCGTCGGACCCGGCTACACGCGCACCGATCGCGTGATTGAGCTCGCCGAGGCGACGGCGCGCCGGGAGGGCGTGCCGGTTGAGACCGTCGAGCGACGAACCGTCCAGAACATCCCGCTCGGGAGGATGGCCGAACCCTCCGAACTCGCGGATCTGGTGGTGTTTCTGGCCTCCGATCGCAGCGGTTACATCACCGGCCAGAACATCCTGGTGGATGGCGGCTATGTCAAAGGCACGCTGTAGTTGCGTGCGGTGTGCCGTGGTCGGAGTGGCGTGGCGGCACGCACCCTCCGGCGACGGCCACCGGTAGCCGCCGATGTCCGACTACGAGTTCGAGCGCCTGCTGCTGCCTGTGTTGTACCGGTCGCAGGTCTATCGCTTCGCGCAGCGGCTGAACCGCTCGAAGGTCGTGATCGCCATGTATCACGGCTTTACGGCCGCCGACGCGCATGACGGCATTGCCAACCACGAAGGCAAGCACGTCCACCTCCGCGACTTCGACGCGCACGTCGCGTATCTGACGTCCCGCTTCACGGTCGTTCCGCTCGGCGACGTGGTTCGCGCGTGGACCACCGGCGCTTTGCTGCCGCCGCGCGCCGCCGTCATCACCATCGACGACGGCTACCGGTCGATCTACTCGGTGGCGTATCCGGTCCTTCGACGCTATCAAGCGCCGGCTGCCGTGTTTCTTGCCACCGACTTCGTCGACAATCGCCGCCTGCTGTGGACCGACCGCGTGGAGTTCGCGGTCAATCACGCCACCGTCGACGTGTTGGCGCTGACGGTGGGCGACGAGTCGCTGCGTTTGGACGTCGCGGGCGCCGGGGGGCGCATGGCGGCCGATCGCCGCCTTCGATCGCTTCTCAAGGCCCTGCCGCAGGAACGCCGAGACGAAGCCGTCGACCGGATCGAACGGGCCGCCGGGTGCAGCGCTTCTGACGTTTCGAACGGGGCGTCGCTGTACGAACCGTTGCCCTGGGCCGAAACGGCGGAGATGGTCCGAAGCGGGTTGGTCTCGATCGGCAGCCACACGCACACCCACGTCATCATGTCGCGGTGCGAGCCGGGTCGCGCCGCCGACGAACTGCGCGTGTCGAAACAGATCATCGAACAGCGGCTGGGTATCGAGTGCGATCTGTTCTGTTACCCGAACGGCCGGCGCGGGGATTTCAACGCGGCGACCGCGGATCTGCTCAAGGCGCAGGGTTTTTCGTGCGCGCTGACCACTGTCTACGGCAACAACGGACCTGGCGCCGACGTATTCGCGTTGAGACGGTACAACCTGGGCAAGCCGATGGTGACCGGAGAGGTGGCGGTTCGGCTGTCGGGGATGATGGAAATCGGATCGGCGGTCAGAAGCTGACGACGCGCCTGGCGCCGAGTCTTCAGGCCTCTGGCGCCAGTACGTACTCGACGTTGCCGAGCACGATGTCCTGCGTCAGCGGGCTGTCGCGAAGCCACTCGCTGATGGCGGGCGGCAATCGTCGGACGGTGCCAATCACCTGCAGATGTTCGTGCACGACCGTCAGTCCGGCCTCGGCAATCAGGCGTCGAAGCCGGCGCATCCTGACTTTCTCAAGCAGGTCGTCGTGCTTGACGACGTCGAGACGCGCATCCCGGATAAACGAGTTTTCGTGAGCCGGTTCGCGGAGCAGGCGCGGCGCATGACGGGCCAGCCAGCAAAACGTCCGGAACGCCAGCGATCTGCCAATCAGGAGATGCAACGGGATGGGCACCAGCAGGTGCGGCAGGTGGGCTCCCGGCGGCGACAGATAGGGCGCGGTCGACAGATACATCCGCGCGCCGGCCTTCATCACGCGCCGGCATTCCTTCAGGTAGAGCGCCGCGTCGGCGACGTGTTCGATGACGGAATGGGAGAGCACCAGGTCGAAGGTGCCCGAGGCAAACGGGAGTGCCATCCCATCGGTGCGCGCAAACGCGACGTTGGAAATGTTCCGTTCGCGTGCCAGCGTCACGCCCGCCTGGCTGAAGCGATCCATCGGATCGATGCCCGTCACGTGATCGGCTTCTTCGGCGAACGACAGCGGCATGCCGCCGCCCCCGCATCCGCAGTCGAGCACCCGCCCGCCGACCCTGACCTCCATCCGGTCGAGAAACGCCATCAACTTCGCGCTTCGGTAGTACTCGAAGAGCGCGTAGTCGTACTCCGAGCGGAACCGCTGTTGCGCGTGCGCCTTGATGAGGTCGTTTCGAATCTCGCGCATACGCTCAGCCCGCACTCCACGCGTAGTCGAGGTCGCAGTCCCCGAGCGTCAGGTGCCAGGCCGACGCGACGGCCGATGAGTCCTCTCCCAGTCCCTTGCAGGTCAACCACTTCGTATTGCCCTGGACCCATCGACCCAGCAGCGGCGTCGAGGGCGACACGAATCCGCGCCGCCGCAGCACGCGTTGGCAGGCGGGAAGCGTCGAGAGCGCGTAGATGCGGTTGACCCCACGGCCAACCAGTGCCGATCCCGCTTCGGCCAGCAGCGCGCCGAACGAGTCGGCGTCGTCGGGATCGACCAGGTAGTCGACGATGAGCCCGTGCGGAGGCCGGGCGGGGTTCGAAGCGGAATCAACCACGCGCACGATCATATATCCGACCGGTGCCGACCCGCGAGACGCAGACAGGAGCGTGTACTCGCGACCGTCGCATTTCGCATACCGAGCCAGCAGGTGTGCGCTGTCGCGAACCGCGATTGCGGGAAACCGGTCACGCACACGAAGCCAGAGCGCGTCGATTCCCGCCCAGGCGGGCAGCGCCGAATCCACCGCGCCGGTCGCAATCTGGTCGTGCCGCGATTGGTGCCGGAACATCCAGGAGCGCGGGAGCGGGTGCACCAGCAAAGGCACGGGCGATCTGGTGCTCCATCCGAGTTTCTGAAACACCCGGTACGCCATCGCCGTCTGCGAGAGCGACGCGGTGATGTCGTGCTCGTCCTGGACGGCCTGCGTGAGCCGCTGGCCCAGGCCTCGTCCCTGATATTCGGGCCGGACGTAAAAATCCACGAACCACGCCGACCGATGCTCGATGCCGCCTGTGCGCAGCGCGAACGGAACATAGGCGCACAGTCCCGCCAGCAGGTCGTGCTCGCAATCGTCGACCACCAACAGGGGCGGCGGATCCCACTGCCACCACCATCGACGCCGGAGGTGGGTCTCGACATCCTGCTTGTGAGCCCACACCGCGCGCAGCAGCGCCAGCAGGCGGGCGTCGTCTCGGGCCACGTAGGGCCTGACGATCAGGTTGGAATCGGTGGACGTCATCGACCTATTTCTGGAGTCGTGCCCGGCTGAGAGAAACATGCCGCCCATACGGCTGCGAGGAACAGGCTGCCCAGGCGGCCGACGAGCCGAGTTGGCCGTCGGCGCCAGACGGCCCGCTAGTGGATCCAGCGATTCGTGTCGTCGTGACGACCGCCCTGGTGGACGCTGAACCGCTTGCGCAAACGGTTCAGCCGCCAGCGCAGCATCTGCGAGCGCAGTTGCGATCCAATCGTGCTGCGCCGCCACACCAGAAACAGGTACCCGGCGAGAATGCCGCCCAGATGCGTCGCATGCGCCACGCCCGACTGCGATCCGCTGATCGACGAGAGAAACGAAATCGCGCCGATGATCAGCACGAAGATCTTCGCCGGGATCGGAAACACCATGTAGAGATAAATGGGGCGGTTCGGGTACGTCAGGGCGTAGGCGAGCAGCAGCCCGTAGATGGCGCCCGACGCGCCCACGGTTACCGCGACGTAGAGCGATTCGGCGAAGCCAAACGGCAGCAGGGCCGCGACGATCGTCGTGATGGCGGCGCCGATCCCCGAGACGAAATAGAACGTGAGAAAGAAGCGGGTGCCCCACAACCGTTCGAGTTCGACGCCGAACATCCACAGCGCCAGCATGTTGAAGACGAGGTGGAACAGCCCGCCGTGCTGGAACATGTAGGTGACGGGTTGCCAGAACCACAGGCGTTCGACCACCGCCGCCGGGATCAGTCCCAGCAGCAGCGCCACCGGCGGGGCGACCAGCGTCACCAGATAGCCCGCGACGTTGGCGATGACCAACGCCTTGATCGCGGGCGTCAACGGACCTGGACCGAAGCGGAACGAACCGGACATTGGTGACGACGGCCTCATCTTAGCCTTCAACAATACCAGAGGCGCCGCCCCGATTCGAAGCCTGATGGGCGGAATGGCGTGGAAGCGGCCAGGCGCAAGCCGCACCGGCCAGCGGCACGAAGGCCAGGCAGGTGAGCACAGGTTCGATGCCGAATCGATCGGCCAGCGCCCCGACCACCGGCACCGTCAGTCCGCCAGTTCCCCATGCGACGCCCAGCATGAGCGACGACACGGTGGCGGCGCTGACCGGGGCGACCTGATGGGCGAAGGTGACATTGACCGGAAGGGTCGACTGCAGAAAGAGCCCGCCCACCGCCATCACCAGCACGAACCACCCGGTTGGCAGCGAGGGCGCGATCGCCAGGAACGGCGCGGCCGCGATTAGCGAGACCGCGATGATCCGGCGGGCGCCGAACCGGTCGGCCAACGGTCCTCCAACAAAACCGCCGACGCTGCCGAAGAACAGATAGGCCGAGACGGCGACGCCCGCGGCGCCCACCGACCATCCGCGCCTGGTCAACAGCACGGGCATGAACGTGGCGAATCCCAGGGCGGTGAGCGTGCGCAGCACGACAATCGCGTAGAGCAGGAACAGCGGCTTGGCGTACGGGCGCAGCAGGCGGAATCCACTCTGTCCCTTCTGCCCGAACGGAGGCACCGGCGGCAGTCGCGTGAACACGGCACCCAGCAGCAGCAAGCCGGGGATGGCGAGCCAGGGTGTCGCGCCCAGTCCGAAGCGGTCGACATAGGGCGCAAACATCATCGGGCCCAACGAGTACCCGATCGATCCGCCGGTAATGTGGACGGCCATGGCCAGCCCGCCCCGGAGGCCGCCCAGTCGATTGACGACCGCCGCTGCGGCCGGATGAAAAGCAGCACTGCCAAGGCCACCAATCACGAGACAGGCGGCAAGCGAGGTCGGCGTCCATGCCAGGCCAATCAGGCTGAGGACCGCCACCGAGAGCAGCGGTCCCACCACGAGCAGCACGCGCGGGTGCCATCGGTCGGCGATCGGCCCGAAGGCCATCTGCGCCACCGAGGTCGCGATCTGGTAGATCATCACCATGGTGCCGGCCCCGGCCAGCGAGAGCCCGAGCCGGGCGATGAGCGTGGGTACCAGCGGCACGTACAGGTTGGAGTACGCATCGGCCACGAAGTGTGCGCTGGCCATCCGGTAGACGGTCGGATCGAGCGACGGTCGCCGGGGCATGCTAGCGCGCGCCCCGGACGCGGCCCAACTTCGAGACCACCGTCGCCCGCGCCTCCACGAACTCTTCGATGTGCATGGCCCGCGCCGTCATGTCGAGCACCACCAGCGCCACGCCAATCGATCCGGCGACACGCAGCCCCAGGATCGGAAGGGCGTGCGATGGCAGCCACGCGGCAATCGCCCAGTCGGTGCCCCAGGCGGCAAGGCCCATCACGGCGGACGCCGCGGCAATCTTGCCGGCGGCCAGCGCAATGCGCCGTCCGTCGAGGCCGCCCAGCCGCCGGCCCAGGATCCAGAGGAGGAAGGCGGCGTTGCAGACCGCGCTGACGGCTGTGCCCAGCGCCAGGCCGCGAAAGCTCATCACGTGGACCAGCGCGATATTGAGACCCGCGTTCAGCAGCACCGTGCCCATCGACACCATCACGGGCGTGCGGCTGTCCTTGAGCGCGTAGAGCGAGGGCACCGCCATCTTGACGGCCGAGTAGCCCACCAGGCCCGGCGCGTAGAACATCAGCGCTCCAGCCGTGTTCGCCGTGTCGGTGGTCGAGAACCGGCCGTGTTCGAAAATGAGCGCGACAATGGGCGTGGCCAGCACCATCAGACCGACGGTGGCTGGCACGTTCAACATGAGCATCAGGCGAAGGCCGCGCGAGATGGTCGCCCGCATTTCGGCCAGGTCGTTGTGGGCCGCCTGCCGGCTCAGCGTCGGCAGCGACGCGGTGGCAATCGACACGCCGAACAGTCCGATCGGCATATACATCAGCCTGAACGCGTACCCCAGGCACGACACGGCGCCGGTGCCTTCGCCGGTTGCCAGAATCGTGTTCACGAGGAGATTGATCTGGACCGCGGCCAGACCGATCACGCCAGGCCCCATCAGGATCATCACCTGCCGCAGACCGTCGTCGCGAAGATCGAGCGTCGGGCGGTACCGGAATCCCTCTTTGTGCAGGGCTGGCCACTGGACGCCGGCCTGCAGCAGGCCTCCGACGAGCACACCAATGGCGGGCGCCACGATCGCCGGAAGGCCGAGCAGCGGCATCACCGGCACCAACCCCACGGTGCACAGAATGGAGCCGACGTTGAACATCGCCGGAGAAAATGCCGGCACGAAGAACCGGTGGAGCGAGTTCAACATGCCCATCAGCGCCGCCGCCAGCGCCACCATCGTCAAGAACGGAAACATGATGCGCGTGAGCATCACCGTCAGATCGAGCTTGCCCGGCACGGCGGCGTATTTCGAGGCGAACGCCGTCGTGATCGGCCAGGCGAAGATCAGCCCCGTCGCCACCACCACCAGCGTGGAGAGCACGAGGGCATTGATCACCATGTTGCCCAGACGCCACGCGCGTTCCCGGCTCTCGAGCGTGAGCGTGCGGGTGAAGGTGGGGACAAAGGCCGCGCTCATCGCGCCTTCGGCAAACAGATCGCGCACCAGATTCGGGATGCGGAAGGCCACGTTGTAGGCGTCCATGTGGTCGCCCGCGCCGAAGAGGAACGCCATGATCTGGTCGCGCACCAGACCCAGAACGCGACTCGACATCGTGGCGGCGCCGATCACTCCGGCCGACTTGGCGAGTTGGGGAGAGACGGTGCTGGAAGGACCAGCCGGGACCGGGGCGGGCGCGTCAGGTGACATCGATGCCGGTCAGCGTAGCACAATCATCGGACAGACAGCGGACTGGCAAGACACCAGAACGCAACCTCTTGGATCCAATATTGTGGATGTGCGGAGAACCCGCGGGCGACGTCGCGGGTGAAGAGGTGGGCACCCGCCTTGTCGGGAGGCGAGTGCCCCGGAGGAGGATAGACAGAGCGTCCAGTTGCCCTGTCTATTTCTAAGACGATCGCGCTCGATAAATAGTTCTCGAGGTCAGTCCGGTCCGCCAAGTTGCGCCAAAGTGCGACATGGCGCCCGATGTCGCGGGATGGCGTGATTTGTCGCTTGCGAGGTTGTATCGAAAATGTGACTCTGCGGACGGAAGGAAGGATTCGAACGCGTTTCGCCTCCCACCGGCGTCGCGGCCTGATCGAATCGGAAACGCTCCATGATGAACTTGATAGAGGCAGCCCAAATCATTGAACGGCTTCAGATGCGGGCGGCGCACGAAGGTGAGTTGAATGCACTCAAAATCGCGCGAGACTCGATGCTGACCATCGTGTCGGAGGGGTTCTCCACCCTCGACGACCGGTTGGGCCGGCGCAGTCCCGTGGCGAGCCCAGTTAGCCCCCAGCCAGTTTCTTCCTGACCAGGTCGCTGACGGTCTTTCCGTCTACCGTCCTGCCGGACAGCGAAGCCATGACGGCTTTCATCAGCCGGCCCATGTCTTTGATGCTTGAGGCGCCGGTTTCGGTGACGGCCGCGTCGATGGCCGCCTGCACGTCCTCGGCGCTCACCGGCGGCGGCACCAGCGACTCCAGCAGCGCCAGTTCCGCGGTTTCCTTGTCTGCCAGATCCTGCCGACCACCTTTCAGGAACTGCTCGATCGACTCGCGCCGCTGCTTGATCATCGTGCCGACCACCTGCTGCGCCTCCGCGTCGTCGAGCGCATGACCCTTTTCGAGTTCCTTGTTGACCAGCGCCGACTTGAGCATGCGGAACGTCGAGAGCACAGACGCTTCGTGTGCTTTCATCGCTTGCGTGATGCGCGCGTTGACATCGGTGACGAGCGACATAATCTGCCTCCACTGCCTTTGGGTTAGAGAATCAGGTCGAGCCAGTTGCGGGCTCCGGCGACGACAATGGCGGCCAGGAGAGCCGCCGTCGCCCATCGGCGCCAGCCACCGGTGCGCCAGGCGCCGGATCCCGCCACGCCGCCCAGCAGGGCGAGGGCGGGGGCGACCGCGAGCTGGTAGCGAAGTTCGAGCGGCGTCAAGACGGCGAGTCCGGCGCACACCACCAGCGTGGCGAGCCACGCGGCAATCGCCAGCGACAGCCGGTCGCGAACGCGCCGCCTGACCAGCAGCACCACGCCCACCATCGCGGAGAAGGGCAGCAGCCAGCCATAGGCAGCCGTGGTTCGTCGTCCCAGCGTCGACAGTCTGTCTCCCAGCGATGGGCGCCCACGCCGGTTGGACACGCGTGGGGCCACAGGCGACGCCGTCGGTGCGACCTGCGGACGGGGATCGGCGGGTCTGGCGCCGGATGACACGAGGGTACCGGCCGCGCTAGCCAACCGCTGGGCCTGGCTTCGGTACGTGTTCCAGAAGTGACCGTAGAACAAAAGCGTCGAGACGACGATCGCGAGACCGAGGCCTATCAGCACGCACGACGCCGCGCGCCGCAGCATCGGTCCGCCCACCGTGTAGTACAACAGACCGACCGCGCACATCGTGACGGCCAGCACCATGAACGTGCTGAAGTGGGCGATAAACGCGATCGACGCGATGAGCATGGGCGCCAGGAGCCACGCCCACACCGGCCACCCGATCGGCAGCGAGACGATGGTCGCGATCGCCAGCAGCGCCGCCGATTCGCCGAAGGCGTTGGTCAAATTTCCAGTGCCCACCACCGCCGACGCAATCGGCGTCACATGGAACAAGAGGACGGCGACGACTCCGGTTCCCCTGCCCTGCCACGTCCGGCTCACCACCGCATACAAGCTGAGGCCGGCCAGCGCCTCTGCCACGCACACCACGCCTCGCAACAGCGCGACGTGATCCCTGACCAGCGAGGCGAACGGCGCCGCGATCAGGTAGAGCGAGATGCCGTACGGAAACAGGTAGCCGTCCGGCGTGAGGGACGTGAAGTAGTAGCGGCCCGCCAGCACCCATTCCAGCCGGTGCGCCTGGAACACGGCATCGCCCGGCGGCATATCCGGATGCAGGACGACCAGCAGTTTCAGATAGCAGAGCACCGCGGACAGCCCGATCGCGATCCGCGTCGGCGTCGACAGCGGCTCGCGTCGGAAGGCGTCGAGCGCCAGCACCAGCGCGACCATCGCCACCGCGAAACTGGCGGCAAGCAGGATGGCGGGTGGGTGGCCCGGCAGGTAGGGCGCCGCGCCCACCACCAGCGTTGCCGCCTGGGCCATCGAGAGCAGCAGCGCGCCCATCGCCGCCACCGGCCACGCCAGCCCGATCAGGCCCAGCGCCAACCCCAACACCGCCCCTGCGCCCATCGCCTGCCATAGTGCCGGCATGGGCGCAGCAGCCCGCGCGCCGGCGGCGGGTTCGCAGACGATGCGATCGACGGCCACGCCGAGGTCTCTCGGATCGTCTGCGGGCCGGAATGTATCCGACACCGCCAGCGCCAGCACCAGTCCGCTGGCGTCTCGACGAACGGGGATGTCGATGCGGAGATCTTCGTTTCCGCCTTTCGACGCCCACACCACGCGTTCCAGGCCGTCGGCCGATACGCGGACGGTCGGCAGCGGCGCGGCAGCGGGCCGCCATCCGAGAAGGCTCACCTTGCACGTCCACGGCACATTCCGATCGAGATCCGGCCACGTGAGCTCGGCCGACTTTTCCGTCCAGGCAAACGTTTTTCCGTCTCCCCGTTCGACGGGAAAGAATCCGCGCGTGGTGGCGGGTGTGTCGCGGTCCATCTCCAGGCGGATCGACGGTGCCAGGCCGTAGGCAACCGCCAGCGACAGGCTCGCGGCGGCGGCGCCAACCAGCGTGCCGACCACCAGAGACGCGAATCGGGCGCGTGTCACCAGGCGCATCAGGGGCGTCGGGGCACCAGAACGTCGCGATAGAGGGCCGAGAACCGCGCCGCAACGGTTGAGGGCCGGAACTCCCGAGTCAGCACCTCGTCTGTGGTCGGCAAGGTTCGGCGTTGATCGCGAAGCATGGCGCAGATGGCCTCGGCCAGGGCCGCGGGATGTTCTCGCGCAACGACACGGACGTCATCTCCGAACAGCCTTCCCAGTTCGACGCCCCCCGGGCTGTCGGTGGACACCACCGGCGTGCCGCACGCCAGCGCTTCGACTGCGACTGTCGGGCATGCTTCGAGCTGAGATGGCAGCACGAACAGGTCGGCCGCCGCGAAGTACGACGCGACGGTGCGGTTGTCGACCAATCCCGCGAAGGTGACGTTGGAGCCGACGCCGAGATGCGCGGCCAGCGCCATCAACTCGGCGCGGAGTGGGCCGGTGCCGCAAAACACCAGCCGGGTATCGGGGAACGCGCGGAGCACGGCGGGCATCGCTTCGATCAGGTAACGCTGACCGGCGAGCGGATGCAGGCGCTTGACGTTGAGCAGCAGGTGCCGTTCGGTGAGACCCAGTTTTTGGCGCGCCGCGGCCCGCTCTGTCTGATCGGCCCGTACGAAATAGTCGGCCACCGGCGGATAGACGACGCTGAGACCCTCTCTGGAGAGCCCATGGTCGAGGGCCCGATCGAGCAGGCCGGCACTGTAGAAGGTGACGCGTGCCGCCGACCGATAGGCGGCGGTAAACAGGTCGGGCCTGAACCGCTTGGGAGCGTAGTGCCAGATTTCCGTGCCGTAGAGGGTGAGCACGACCGGCTTGCGCATCCTGCGCGCGATCCACGCCGCCAGGCTTGGCAGCAGGCCGTTGCTGTGGGTGTGCACGATGTCGGCCGCGGCGATGGCGGGCCTGGCCAGCCGCCAGATGTGGCGGGCTCTGTTGATCGGCGACAAGGCCACCGGCCGGGCGTCGGGGTCGCCCGGGTGGCGGTCCGGCACCCACACGACGGGACCGGCGAAACGGCCCGCGGGTTGTGCGCCGTCGGTGGCGCTGATCATGCGCGGCGGATGCGCGAGAAACGTCGGCTCGTCGCCCGCGTCGCGGGCCCAGTCCGCCAGGTGCACCGGCAACAACGCGCTGGCGCCTTGTTCCGGGGGGAGGTGCGAGGTGACGTGGCAGATGCGCATCAGGCCGGCACCGTCGCGGTGGCTTCAACCGGCGCGCGCTGGCTTCCGCAGAACAGGCCGCGAAACTCGCCGAACGTCACAGGAATGGCTCCGAGTTCGCGCACCGCGTAGGCGAGGAAGGTGCCGAGCCGATCGAAAAACGCATCCAGTTCCGCCTCCGTCCGGTTGTAGGGACTGCCGCCGACGATGATCTCGCTCGAGTGGAAGATCACGTTGAGGACGGGTACGCCATCGCGCTTGAGGCGGCGCGCCAGCGCGCACATCTCGTCGTCGGACGAATAGGAGGGCCGCAGCCACAACAGGCGCGCGATGCCGAGCTTCCGGAGCACGCGTTTGGTCATGTACGGACTGGGCGCTCGACCGTAGAGCCGTTCGAGCACCGGCGGCATGCGACGACTGAGGCCGGCCGACACCGGGATTTCGAGCAGGTTGCTCGTGCCCGGCGTCGTGGGATTGTCGTACGCGAGAAAATACGGCGTTGCCGGCGCGTCCACGAAATCGGGCCCGCCCTTGTGCGCTTCGTAGAACAGCGGCGCGACGCTCGATTCGACGCGGTAGCCGATCCGCTCGAGATCGAAGACGTGGGAGGCCGAAAACCCGAATCGCCCGGAACGGTACGACAGCGGGCGTTCGCCGACCGCGTCAGTGACGGCCTCGTACAACGCCGCCGCCTGCTGCGCGAATTGATCCGGCGGCAACTGCAGCGCGTACGGGTGCCGCCGCACGTCGGCTTCGGTGCAGGGTGGCGTTTCCCACGCGTGGTGATGGGCCCCGATCTCGGTATCCCGCCCCTCGCGCAACTCGCGCAACAGGCTGGCAGACCTGGCGTCCTTGGCGACCGGATGCGTCACCAGGTACGTCGGGCGAACCCCATGGCGCTGAAAAAGCGTGTGCAGCCTGGGCAACTGGTAGATGTTCTCGAACCGCTGGTGGAGCCGCGCCTCGGCGGACCACTGATTGTCGCCTTCCGTGTCGATGCCGACGAGCAGATACAGCATGTGGCGGCGGGTCTCTAGCGATCCTGATCGGAGTCGCCCAGGGTGACGTGCCACGCCGCCGTGTTCGTGTAGAAATTCGGCGGCACTTCGACGGCGTTGATCTTGGCGGTGAATTCCATCGTGGATTTCACCTGGAAGTATCCGGATCGCCGCATGATGCGCCGGAACCCCTCGTGCATCGCGAAGGTGCGAATCTTGTCGGAGTCGGCGGCGCGCGCCTCGCTGTCGATCCAACGGAGGATGGTCTTGACGCCAAGATCGTCAGCCGGATCGGCGAGGAAATCCACGAGCAGCGTGACACGGCCGCGCGGTTCCTGGACGTGTCGGTAGACCGCGTATCCGTGCAGTTCGTTTCCGCGCCGCAGTGCGACCGACGAATACCGAACGTGCGGCGGATCGACAAACCTCCAGTTCAGATACGCCGCATCACGCTTGACGGCGAAATCGAACCGGCCGGCCAGACGCTTCCACAACAGGGTGAAGTCCTCGCTGAATCGGCGGACGGGCTCAATGTCGGCGCGCAGCGGCCTGGCGCGGGCGATGACGTGGATAAACGGCAGCGTCACCGCAGACACCAGCCTGTTGAGCGCCATCGGCCAGTTGGGCCGACGCAGCGCGCGGCGCGTCAGCGGTTTGACTAGGCACGCGACAGGGCCGACGTTGGGCCATCGGAGCTTCTGGAACAGCCGGTACGACGAGTCGGAGAGCCCAAGGCCGAGCGAGGCTTCTCCGTGCTGATCCCACCACCGGAACAGCGCATCGCCCAATCCCTGACGCTGACGTTCCGGCGCGATCATCACATCCATGCCCCAGGACGCGTCGATCTCGTGGCCCGACACCTGGAGACGCACGGGCATGGTCGCGTACTGCCCGACCACGGTCGGGCCCTCGCGAGCCACCCAGATAAGAGGGCCTGCGTCCGGGTTGTTGGGGTTGCGCGTGTACTGCCACTCCCAGCGCAGCCTGTTGGCCTCCGACGCGTCGGTGCCGAAGACGCGTCGGTACATCGCCGCGATGGCGCGGGCGTCGTCTGGCCGATAGGCGTCGATGGTAGGCATGCGGATCCTTGCGGGGTGTTGCCGCGACAATCGTTCCGATTCTATCGTAGCGCGTCCAGGCGCCGCGAGTATGGTGGTTTTGGCGGGGCGCGGATCTTCAGCGAACCGGACCGTTCAGCGCGTGCAGCGCACCCGAACTGAAGTAGAACCACCGGCGTGTCGGCGCCCGGTTTTCGAACGCAATCGACTGCCGCACGACAAGGTCTCCCCCGGTGACCCTCGCGTCAAACGCGCCAACCGGATTGATCAACGTCGTCGGGTCGCCGGCGGGCACGGCGACGTCGAACGTCCGAAAGTCGTTCGAGGTGACGAAATCCCCGCGATACGCTGGCGCCCCGATCTCGAGGGTGGAGGAATCCACCCATCGCGGCGCGACATGGGCGTCGGCGATCCCGACCCTGATGATGGTGTTGAAGCTGGCAGGGATGCATCCGCGCAGCCATTCCAGGCCTTCGAGATTGATGTTGGCATACACGCCTCGCACGCGAACCGGCGCGGTGACCAACAGGATGTCCCGGTCGTCGCAGTGATCGTCGGAAGACGCGCTGATGGTGTCGGCAGCGGCAGCCGTCATCCGCGCCGCCCACGTCCAGTCGGCGGCCTTCGCGCGCACTTGCCAGCTGTTGATTCCGAGCACCGCGACAACGAGCACGCCCGCGGCCACTCGACGTCGCGGGCGCAGCGAGTCGAGGGCGACTCCGACGAGCATGGCCGCCGGTACGCACGCCACGTACAGATAGCGCGTGCCCTCCGTCATGCTCGACACCGGAACCAGCGCCGCCGCGAGGAACGCGATTAGCCAGGCGGCGCGCGGCTCGCGCTCGATCGACCGCCAGCCGACCGCAAGCGTGCCTGCGAGCACGACCAGCACGGCGAGTCCGCCCGCCCACATGGCGGACGGCAGGGTGCCCACGGCCCAGTCGAGCGCAAAGGGCGATGCCAGGTGGAGGGCGGCAAATGCCAGCGAGGTCAGCCATCCTCGCACCATAGCCGCGCCCGGGCCGCCGGCGGCGAGCAACCCGATGACGCCGATGGCCGCGGCGAGCGCAATCCGGACGCGACGGCGATGCAGGCCCAGCACCGACCAGGTGCGCGCCCAGCCCAGTTGGGCCACGATCAACAAGAGCGCAAGAAAGCCGGCGAGTGCCCCCAGCTTGGGGAGCCGCGCCGCGCCGCCGGCCGAAGCGAGGCCGGCCCCGTGGCGCAGCCAGGCGTAGGCGGCTCCCGACACCGCCAGCAGACCGAGTTGTCGGAGCCATCGCCGCCCGTCCGATCCCCTGAGCAGCACGAGATAGGCACCGGCCACCACCGGAAACGCCAGCGCCGATTCCTTCGAGAGCACCGCCCCAAGAAATGCCGCCGCGGCCAGCGTGTCTCCAGTCCACGATCGCCAGCGCAGTACATACAGCCCCGTCAGCATCCACGCGGTGGCCAGCAGGTCGAAGCGCGCCGACACCCAGAACACCGCCTCGTGGTTGGACGGGTGGAGCGCGAATAGCGACGCGGCAGCCAGCGCGGCCCACGTGCCCATCAACCGGCGCGACAGCACGAACACCAGCAGGGCGTTGAGCGCGTGCAGGCACAGCGCCGTCGCATGATAGCCAGCCGGCGACCGCCCCCAGAGCTGCCAGTCGGCGGCGAAAGAAAGAAACGCCACAGGCCTGAAGTATTCGAAGTGGCGCAGGCCGAAGTAGGCGGCCGCGTTCCGGAGTCCGCCCAGGTCGGCCACACGACGCAGCACGAGAAAATCGTCCGAGACGAACCCGCCGTCGAGCGCCGGCCAGTAGGCCGCCACCGTCAGCCCGACGACGACCACGGCGGCACCCGCCGCCAACGCCACGTCTCGCCGAGGTTGCCGATCCAGCCACGTCATGGATGGACACCGCCGAGGTGGCACCGATTGCGAATCTGCCACACGTCGATACGCGGCCCTGGACGTTGAACCGCGAGCGATGGTGTGACGTCAAAGTCGGGGAGGAAGCCCGTGGCACGCTCAACCGATGGCGCAAACGGATCTTCGGTGTGGGCCAACTGCGCGTACCGCGCGACCGACGGCGACAACGGGTTGGTGCCGTACGGCGCGGCACTCTTGAGCGCCACGTAGTCGATGCACGGCTCCTCCATCGGCCACTCGGTGATCGCCCGCGAGAACGCCAGCGGCCGGAGATAGATCTTGTCGTCGTCCATGCCCCCATCACCGACGTAGAACAGACGGTAGGCGGGCGAGGGATACGGAGTTCTCGCGAGCAGGGCGTGCGACCGCCGGCCGCCGCGATCGCGCCGCGCCCCGGCCGCCTGCATCGCAGCGCTCAGTTGCTCGCGCGTCGTCTCGAGTTGGACTGAGTACGGCTCAACGGCCACACTGGCTCCGGCAGGCAGATGGGCCTCGATCCACTGCGATGCCAGCGTCCGCGTGTCGGTCTGCGCCATCAGATAATCGAAGAGCACGGAGGTCGCAAGGGGCTGGACCACGGCAATCGATGCGAGGCCGATGATCGCGAAAGTGGATCGACGCCCGAACATCCGGCCGACCCACACGATTCCGACCGCGGCCATCACGGCAAGAAACGGATAGAGCGGATTGGCGGTCCGGCCGAACGGCCACGTGTTCGAGATCAGCACCACGAAGACGACGGGAAACGACGCGAGCCACAGCATCGCCGCCGCCGATTGCCGGGCCAGCACGGCGCCGCCCACGACCGCGGCGACCAGCCACGCGATGCCCGTGCCCTGCGTGGCGAGAATCTCCAGTTGTGGCAGGGCCGAGCCAAACAATCCGAACACGTGTTGCGCGCGGTCCACGATAATCGCGCGATTGGCCTGAATGTCGCGGAGTGCCGTCGTCGGGTCCAGCAGGACGTACGGCGAGCACACGGCAAACGCGATGGCGAAGGCGGCCACCGCCAGCCACGTTCGCGGCCCGAGCAGGCCGGCCACCGACCGGGGCGCGCGGAGCAGATGCGCCGCCAGCAAGGCCGCCGCTGCCAGTGCGGCCGGGTAGTGGAAGGCGAAGGCGATGCCGACCGCGGCGCCGCCCACCGCATAGTCCCGAGCCAGCCCCCGCTGCCACACCCACCACGAGGCGAGCACCGCCAGCACGATCAGGAACGTGGCGGGCACGTCGTGTTTGAGAAAATGGGCGTCGCGCACCGGGATGTAGGCGACGGCCACAAGCAGGGCGGCGATGCGGGCGGTGGCGCGATCCCCGACGCGCAGAGCCAGTCGATACACCGCGAAGATCGTGGCGACGCCGGCCGCCACCGACAACAACCGGCCCACCACGTAGACCGCGGTGGGATCCTGCCAGAAGAGGGTCTCGAACTGGGCGAGCGAGTGACTCTGGCCGGCGGCCATCGACACCGCCGCGTACGCGCCGGTTGCCGCCGCGAGCAGGTAGAAGTAGAGCGTGGGATAGAGGAAATTGTGGGGATTCAGATCGCCAGAGGCGAGCGACAGCGCCCGCGAGAGGATGCTGACTTCGTCGGGATTGTAGACGTGGGGCAGCCCGTGGCCCAGACTTGCCGCACGCAGCGCCAGACCCAGTGCCAGCGCGCCCAGCAGCCAGGGATCGCGCAGGTCGTGCCAGCACGATCGTCGGGAGTCGGCCTCGGTCATCACGCTTCGGGCCTCACGCCGCCGGCCGCGTGAGTTCGACTTTGCAGCAGCGGCGGCAAACCGGAAACAGCTTGTGGTCGAGCAGTCGTTTTCGCAACTGGACGTACGTGTCGGAGTTCCACGCATCCGCCAGGGTCTGCGTGGTGAGGTCGCCCACCTCGACCCGGATAAACGGACAGAAGTACACCTTTCCGCTGTATCCCACCCGCGCATGCCTGAACGGGTACAAACAGCGGCCGTCGAGAGGCGACCCCGCGGTGTAATACGCCTCGGTGGTTTCGGGCCAGACCTTCGGCCGCACGTCGAACTTGATGCCGCGCTGCCGGCACTTGTCCTGAAGCGCGAGCACCTGGATCCGCACCTGATCGGGCGACACCCCGGGATTGGGCGTGACGAAGGTCGCGATCACCGCGGGATTGGTGCTGCCAACCAGGCGCAACGTCTCGGCGACTTCGCCCGGCGTGCTGTACATAAGGTGGTTGAGCCCGATCGCGTCCACGCCCAGTTGCTCGGCGACGTCAACCATCTGATCGAGGGCGTCGATGCTGTCGGCCGCCACCGTCGTGTTGATGCTGACGCGAAGGGGCGCGCCGGTCCGGGCGGCCGCCTCTTGCAGCCGCTTGAGGCCCTGCGCGGTCTTCTCGAACGTGCCTTTGGCTCCGCGCGCCACATCGTGGACCTCCGGCGGGCCGTCGATCGACACGCTGATGTGTTTGAGGAACCCCTGCGCCGCCAGGTGCGCCAGGGCCTCGGCGCGATCCTGGGTGATGGCCGTCCCGTTGGTGGTCAGATAGCCGCAGACGTAGCCCTTGTCGCGAAACAGTTCGAGGGTGGCGATGATGTCTTTGCGGACGAAGATTTCGCCGCCCGTCAGGCTGATTTGCAAACCCTGCTGATCGGGAAACGCGCGCTGGAGCATGTCGAGCGGAAGCTCCTGCCGCCATTCGCCTTCGATGTTCAACAGGCTGCCGACGTAGCAGAACTCGCAGTGCAGGTTGCACCGCATCGTGGACTCGTACACCACGCCCACCGGCAGCGGGTCGGCCCGGCCGTCGCCACGCGCCAGAATGCGTCGCGCGTCGGCCTCGAGCCGCCACGTGCGGTAGCGCGCCCACCAGCGGCTGGCCATCGGCGAGGCCCGCAACTGCCTGGCGATCGGATCGAGCAAGACCCGGACACTGGCCATCTTCGTCATTCTCCCCTTCGGCCGGAACCCATCATCGCGGCTTGCGGGCGCAGACCACATTCAGAAAACACCAGCCGGCCACCGGCAGCGTCGTCGACAGCAGCGTGTGCAACCATTGGAGCGAGGCAGGGTGCCGGCCGATGAGCGCGGTGAGCACCGGCACGGTCGGAAAGATTCCGCGCCTCCACACCACCTCGAAGCCCGCCTGGGCTGCCAACTCGAGAAATTCGCCGACCGGCCGATCGCCGGGGTGCTTGGCGAGCGCGGCCGTGCGAATCAGCCGACCCTTGAGCGCGAAGTGGACGCGCGACTGCAAGTGGGCAAGGTTGGGCACCGACAGCAGCAACTCGCCATCCGGCGCGAGCACGCGGAACAGTTCGTCGAATGCGGGACGCTGGTCGGCAAAGCTCAGATGCTCGAGCACGTCGAGGCACAACACCCGGTCGAATTGTTCGGGCTCGAACGGCAACGCGGTCAGCGATCCGGCGCGCACAAGCGGAGACGTGTAGTGGAGATCGACGCCCTGGATGGCCAACCGGCCCGCGTACTCCTGCACCAGCACGCCCTCGCCGCAGCCCGCGTCGAGCACGCGGGTGGCCGGGGGCAGCGGGTCCAGGTACCGCCGCACCGCGCGCATTTTCGCGAGATAGGTCGGTCGGAACGACCACGACTCGTCGAGTTCGCGGTGGTAATCGCCGCGCTGCGCGTACTCGCCGCGACGAACGGGTGGCTCGGAGTCGTTCATGCGTCCCTATTGTAGCGTGGCGGCACACTATAATGAGGCGTGCCTCCCACCGCGCCGGAATCCGATCCGCCCCAGTACCGAGTGGTCCGTCAGGCGTCTGACGAAGGCGGCGCGTTTCTCGCCGAACGCGACGCCCTGGCCGATTTCTACGTGCGCGTGATGGGCGGTCGCGTGCGAGACGATGGCCCGGGCATCCGATTGAAATGGTCGCGCGACTGGGAATACCCGTGGGTGCTGACGCGGGCGGGGCTGGCCCCGGGCATGCGTGTGCTCGACTGCGGCGCCGGCAACTCCCCGGTGCCGTTCGTCATGGCCTCGCGCGGGGTGTCGGTGGTGGCGATTGACCGGGACGCGGTGGTGGCGTCCAGGCTCGGCTACGCGGGGCTGGTGGCGCGAGACTGGTGCCGCAGTCTGGTCGGGCTGCCGATGCGGTTGCCCGGCAGTTCGTCGTCTCATGCCGCCGCGATGCCATCGTCGTCTCATGCCGCCGCGATGCCATCGGCGTCTCATGCCATGCCATCGGCGGGGCCGGGCCCTGCGCCGCCGTCGCCGCCTCGTCGGCTGCCGGTTCGCGCGTGGAGCTTTCTCAGATTCAATCTGGTGCGTCGGCACCGCGTCGCGTTCTCACGCATCTGGAAACCCGATTTCTGGGGCCCCGTCTCTCCGGCGTTGCTGGCGCGGTACCGCATCGACTACACGCGCGGCGACCTCACGTGTCTGCCGTTTCCCGATGCCAGTTTCGACGTGGTCAGCTGCATCAGTGTGCTGGAGCACATGCCGCCCGACACGAGGACCCGAGGCGTGCGCGAGATGGCGCGCGTGCTCAAGCCAGGCGGCCGGCTGCTGCTGACCTACGATCTCCAGGAACGGGATCTCACCAGCGAACTGCTGGTGGCCAGCGCGCTCGATCCGGTTGAATTCGCGCGTCTCGAAGACGTCGAAGCCAGGGGCGGCCGCCGGCGTCCGGACGCGATTGCCATGCATCTGATGAAGCCCGCCGCGGGTGCCGCCGCCAGTGGCGCGGCGCGCCACGCCTGAGCCCCCGAGAGCCGTGTTCCAAAGAATTCAGCAACTGGTTCGCCACCTGGTCATTTACGGCGTTGGCGATGCCGCGACGTCGCTGGTCAGTCTGCTGCTGCTGCGGCTGTTTACGCACTATCTGACGCCGGCCGACTACGGCGTCATCACGCTGCTGCTGACGGTCGAGGCGGTGACGCGGATCCTGTTCCGCTGGGGCACCGACAGCGCGTTCATGCGGCTCTACTACGACTGCAAGAACGAGCGCGATCAGCAGCGCCTCACGAGCACCATCATCTGGTTCCTGCTGGGCGTGGACCTGGTCGTGGTGTTGGCGGCCTTCGCGTGCACGCCGCTTATCGGGCGCTACTTCTTCGAGAGCGCCGTGCACGACGGCCTGGTGCGGCTGGTCATCTTCAACACCTTCATCGGCACGTTCCTGTTCATTCCGAACTGCCTGCTCCGCATCCGCGAACAGTCGCTGGTGTTTGCCGGCCTCACCTTCGTCAAATCGTCGGCGACCATCGCGGTTCGCCTCGTGCTCGTCATTCCGATGCGGATGGGCGTGGACGGCGTGGTGTGGTCCGACACGATTGTCACCGTCGCGCTGATCGTCATCATGGCGAGATGGGTGCTGCCGCTGCTGCGCCCCGTGTTCTCGCTGACGCTGCTGCGCGAAGCCCTTCGCTTTGGCCTGCCCCGGCTGCCGCACGCCATCGCCCACCAGGCGATCGCGGTGAGCGATCGGTGGCTGATGGCCTATTTCCTGACGCAAAGCGACATCGGCCTGTATGGCGTGGGCAGCAGTTTCGGACAGGCCCTCAAGCTGTTTCTCAACGGCTTCGAATTCGCGTGGGCGCCGTTCTACTTCGGATCGATGCACCGGTCCGACGCCAAGATCATTTACGCCAGGCTGACGACGTACGTGTTCGGGGCCGTTGTGTTGCTGGCGGCGGGGTTGTCTGCGATCGCCACCGACCTGGTGCGGTTGATGGCGGCGCCGGAGTTCGGCCGGGCCAGCATCGTGATTCCGGCGACCGCCATTGGCGTGGTGGCCCAGGCCGCCTATCAGGTGACAGCCATCGGGCTGAACATCACCAAGCAGGCCAAGTATTTCCCGATTGCGACCACGATTGCGGCGGTGGTGAGCATCACCGGCAACCTGATCGTGATGCCGCGATTTGGATTGATCGGGGCGGCGTACATGAACGCCGTCGCGTACTCGGTGTTGACGCTGGCCGCGGGATGGTTTGCGTACCGGGTGTACCCGGTGCAGTACGAATGGCGACGGATCGGATGTATCGCCATCGCGGGCATCGTGTCGTATCTCGGGGCCACGCTGGCCGTGCCGGTGTTCAAGAGTGCGCTGGCCGGGCTGCTGGCGCGCGGCACGCTCGTGGTGCTGATCTATCCGCTGATTCTGGTGGCGACCGGGTCGGTCGAACCCGCAGAGCGGGAACACCTGGTCGGACTGTTCCGATCGTTGCGCGGCGCGAAGCCGGAGCCGGTGATGGCCGAAGAGACCAACGAGATGGGCGGGGAAATCCTGTCGGGGTCTGTCGAGTACGCCGGCGAAGGCGACGAACCGGATGCCCCGCCTGCTGCCGGCGCCAGTCCGCAGAAGCAGTGACGCAGTCTGGGGCATCGCGCCGCCACGCCGGCAGAACGACGCGCTGCGGCGCCACGCTCCGACGCCATGCCGCTTCGCCACGACCCGACGAACCGCGACGACCTTCCGACAGAACGACGTGGCGCGACGACGGGCCACGTCGGCGACGACGCGCGAGTAGAACGACGTGCTGCGACGCCACGCCCAGACGCCGTGCTGCGGCGCCACGCTCCGACGCCGTATCGCGAGGTGCCGCGACGACGGGCTACGACGGCGCGCGGCCGGAACCACGGCCCCGGCCGTCACGCCAGGCTCGGACCGCGGCGACCGAACCGTCGCCCAAAAGAAAACCGGCGGCCCGAAGACCGCCGGTTCCAGTGATCCGACAGAGCGGAAACCCGCCGTTCCGCTACTTCGAGAGAATCGAAATCCAGATCGACAGATAATCTCCGCGATACGCCATCGTGACCTTCCCGGTTCCGTCGGGAACGAAGGTTGGCATCGGTGATCCGCCGCCCGTCAGCGTCGGCTGCTGGGTGATCGATCCACGATACAGGCCCCCCGACGGGTCGGTGACCATGTGGTACACCGGCAGCAGACCACCGCCGCCATCCTGACCGCGTGACCCGACGACGAACGCGTTGTTGACGGGTTCGTAGGCGAGGCCAAGCTCGGTGAATTGATCGTCCGGGACGGCGCCGTTGCAACGGTCCGTTGCCAGAAACACATTCGACCAGGGCTCGACGGGCGAGCCGTCGAGATTGAACGAGCGCGACATGATGTCGCCGCCGCTCGCCTGGCCGTCGCAGCCCGGGTATCCGTAATCGGTGTAGATGGCGAAGTACTTCTGCGTCTGACTGTTGTAGGCCATCCGCGGGTATCTGTAGAAACTGCTGCTTGGACCCACCACGTTCCCGGTGTTGATGCGGGGCGCGCCGGTTTCGTCCACCTGCGTGTAGGAGATGCCGCCGTTGGGCGCCATCACCGCGTTTGTCGAATCCCGCCAGGCCAGCACCTGCACGTTGTTGTCGCCGCCTTGCACCATTCTCACCTGAGCGAGGTCGATGAAGTCCGGATTATCGTTGACCTTGTAGATTTGCGACGGCGTTCCGTCCCTCGTAAGAGTACGGGAGTAGATGTTCTTGACGCCTCGGGGCGGCCCGTTCTTGCTCCACATCACCATGAACTGCTTGGCGTGAGGCATCCACACGACCGAGGTCGACTCGTGGGAGGTTCCCGTGTCGACGACCGCCGCGGGGGTGAGTTGCGGCCCGCCGTTGTATTCGGCGAGATTGAACATCGCGTTCCACCCGCCGCCGGCGTTGGCCGCGTAGGTTACGATGAAGCGTCCGTCTCCAGTCGCAGCGACGGCTGGCTCCCAGCCGGAGTAATTCCAGACACAATCCTTGCCGACCGACACCAGGAACGGGGTCCCCAGCGGATCCGCAGCGACGTTGAGGAACTGGCCCCAGATGGCGTCGACACCGCCGCATCCAGAGAAACTCGCCCGATACACAATCAAATAGCGCTGGGTCAGCGTGTCGAACGCCATTTCGATGCCGTAGATCGAGACCCTCCCGATATCCACGACCTTCTTGGGCGCGCTCCACGTCTGCAACGGTCCGGTGCCCGGGACCGAGGTCGAACCGGCGCCGCCGTTCGCGCTGCCGGTCGGCACATTGCACGAGTTGGCGTCTCGCTGGTAGACCAGATAGAGGCCGTTGGCGATGACCAGGTAGACCTTGCAGTCCGGCAATTGCACCTGGCTCGCCGAGTTGATGGTGAAGGTGGCGCCGTTGTACGTGAGGATCGTGCCGTTGAGTGTTCCGCTTGACGGCCCGCCATTACTGGGGCCCGTGCCGGTCGGGGCACTTCCGCTTCCGCCCGCAGCCGCGCAGGTCGCGGCATTCCGCTGGTAGGTAAGCGCGCCGTTGCCGGCCACCATGTACACCCGGCAATCGGGCAACTGCACCAGACCAAGCGCATTGACGGTGTAGGTGGTGCCGTTATAGGTGAGGATGGTCCCGCTGAGCGTGCCGCTGGATGGTCCGCCGTTGCTGGGCCCAAGACTGCTGGTGGTGGTCCCCGAACTGCTCCCCGACGTCGACCCACTGCTCGACGTTGAACTCGAGCTGCTCGATCCGACCGGTGTGCAGCCACTGGCGGTCCCTGCGCCAATCAGCATTCCGCTCGTGGTGGCGATGTAGACCGTGCAATCGGGAAACGTGACTTTGCCGTTCACAATCGAGAACGTCGCGTTGCCATATGTCAGGGTGATGCCGCTGACCGTGCCCATCGCCGGCCCACCGGTGCCGGGCCCGGCGAAGGTGCCGCTGCTGGATCCCGAACTCGAGCTGCTGCTCGATGTGGAACCGCTGCTGGAGCTGCTGCTCGATGTGGAACCGCTGCTCGAACTGCTGCTCGATGTCGAGCCACTGCTCGAACTGCTGCTGGAGGTGGATCCGCTGCTCGAACTACTTGAACTCACCGGCGTGCACGTCGGGTCGATCCCCGCCGGAATCAACATGCCGTTGTCCATCGCGATGTAGACCGTGCAGTCGGGGAACGTCACTTTGCCGCCAACGCGCGTGTACGCCGTGCCGTTGTATGTGACGCTGACACCGCTCACCGTCGCGGTGGCCGGCCCGCCCGTGCCTGGCCCGGCGAAGGTGCCGCTGCTCGACCCGGAACTGGAACTGGACGTGGTTCCGGAACTGGAACTGGATGTGGATCCCGAACTGGAACTGCTGCTCGAGGTCGATCCGCTGCTGGAACTGCTGCTCGAACTGCTTGAACTCACCGGCGTGCACGTCGGGTCGATCCCCGCCGGAATCAGCATGCCGCTATCCATCGCGATGTAGACGGTGCAGTCGGGAAACGTGACCTTGCCGCCGACCCGAGCGTAGGTGGCGCCGTTGTACGTGAGCGTGGTCCCGCTCATCGTCCCGCCGGCCGGCCCGCCGGTGCCCGGCCCGGCAAACGCGACGCTGCCAGATCCCGAACTCGACGTGGACCCGGAGCTCGAACTGCTGCTCGACGTGGATCCGCTGCTCGATCCGGAACTGGAACTGCTCGAGGTGGTTCCAGAACTGCTCGACCCGGCGGCCGTGCATCCCGCCGCGATCCCCGCCGGGATCAGCAGACCGCTATCCATCACGATGTAAACGGTGCAGTCGGGGAACGTCACCTTGCCGTTGGTGCGCGTATACGTGGCGCCTCCGTAGGTGAGCACATTTCCGCTTACCGTACCCATGGCGGGGCCGCCAGAGGACGGGCCGGCGAACCCAGCCTGGGCCGAGGCCATACGCGGCGCTAGAGCCAACAGCAGCAACAGCACTGCCGCCTGAATGAACCGAGCCGTGTAATTAATGCTCATGTTACGTGTGTCTCGCGTAGAGATTTGGCGCTGGCAACATCGATTCGAATTCCGTATCGGCTAAAGCGTTCTTAACCGATAGGCTCATAGGGGAAGAGCCTCAGCGCCTGCCGATTCTACCAGAAGAAGCAAGAAGCGCTCCAATCGGACAGGCTCTGCCTGCCGTTGGTTGGACCCGATGGCGGTGACGCAGTGACAGATTGTGGCGGAATCGCGTCAAGACCTGTGTCTCAATCGCGGCACTCAACCTACGGTATACCGAGAGATTCCGCCTCGTCACACGACGAGGTTACCGAAGACCCGGGCCTTTCGGCGGTCCCGGCACCGGCGGCGTTCCCGGCAGTGGCGGCGCCGGAACGACCGCACCAGGGACGCCCGTCCCTGCACCGGAAAACGACGGCGTCGTCGCTGGCGATTGTGGCGCCCTGGCACCCGCGGTGTCCGCCAGTGCGGATGGATCCATGGGGGGGCGCGTCGGACCGCTCGGCATCATCATGCCAGGCTGTCGCGGTCCCGCCGCGGCTGGCGCCCGACTCGCGCCGCTGTCCTCGGCCTCGTCGCCAGGGGTTGGCACAAAGGCGGGCGGGAAATATCCAGCATCGGAGGTAATCGATGGTGGGAAACCGGACGGCGCTTGCGCCTGTGGCTGAGGCGCCGGAGACGGTCGGCCTGGTGCGCCGGCCTGCACGAACACGTTGGGGGCGGGAACCGGATTGATGACGATACAGCGATACGAGGATCCGTCGCGGGGCGCAACAGGGTACTTGGCCGCAATGTACCCGGTGACCGACCGCAACACCGTCGCCAGCGCGGTCGCCTCTGGCTCGTCCTTGAAATCGAGCGTCAGCACGACGCCCTGCACGCGTTCTCTGGCGATGATCTTGGTTCGGCCTTCGCGTTCCCAGACCGCCAGAATGTCGCTCAATTGTGCATCGCGCGCGACCAGGGTGACCCGGCCGTCACGAACCGAGAACAGGATCTCGCCCGCCTGCGCTGGAGACACGCCTGCGGCCACGAGCAAGACGAGTAGTCCGCACGCCGGAGCGCCTGTCCATTTCATGGTGTGCCCACCTCAGTCTCACCAGTATAGCGCCGCACCGATCCCGACGCCAAGCCTCCGCTCGGGTCACACATACTTTTGGCTCGACCGGGCCTCGACCAGGCGCCGGATGCGCCGCCCGGCGCCCACCGGTCGTTGGAACCGCGCTGCGCGCGCTCGCCCCGCGGCCACCCGCGTCACCGTCGTATTTTGATCAGAAAGACCCGCACTGCGGACTGATAGATTGAACGGTGTCGAGAGTCACGCGATTTCACGTGAGCGCCAACACCTCGATGGATGCTCCGGGGGACACCGCGCGTGCTCGGGAATCTATTTCGACGGCGGGAACCGGTTGCCCACGAAGATGTCGTAGATCCAGCCGCCGAGCACGGCCCCGACCGGCGGCGCCACCACCGGCACCCACCACCAGTAGTTGCCGGCACGGAAGACCTCCGTGCCCCATCCCGCGATCGCCGTGAACAGGCGCGGCCCGAGGTCTCTCGCGGGGTTGATCGCGTAGCCCGCGTTCACGCCGAACGATGCGCCGATCCCCACGACGAGCAAACCGACGATCACCGGACCGAGGCCGGTCGGCGCGGGCGCGTTGCGCTGGTCGACGATCCCGAAGATGACCGCGACGAGGATAGCTGTGCCGACGATCTGATCGATGAACCCGCCGGGAAACGTGGAGAGGTAAGGCTGGGGATAGGTCGCGAAGATTCCCGCGGTGCCCTGCGGACCGAGGACCTGCCGCACGCCGCCGTCAAACGCGGTGAGTCCTTCCCGGTAGGTCAGATAGACAACGGCCGCGGCCGCGAACGCCCCCAGGAACTGGCCCGCGGCGTAGGGCAACACTTTTCGCCACGGAAATCCGCGATGCACCGCGAAGGCGAGCGTCACGGCGGGGTTCAGATGCGCGCCGGACACGCCTGCCGACACGTAGCAGCCCATCGCGACGCCGAGGCCCCACGCGACGTGGATCCCAAGAGGGCTGCCAGCCGACCCTCTGCTGACGACGAACTGCGCCACGACGCCGGCGCCGAACAGGATCAGCACGAAGGTTCCCAGGAATTCGGCCAGTACCTCTCGTAACGTTCCTCGCATCGTCGGACCACTCCTTCCATCTGCGTGAGGGCAACCGGCGAAGTATATCGCGAAGTATGATAGCCTTTTCGTGAATCCTGCCCCGTGTTCCCCACCTCGATTTCGGAGCGTACCCGTGGCCTATATCCTCGCGCTCGATCAGGGCACCACCAGTTCCCGCGCCATCCTCTTCGATCACGCCGGCGGCATCGCGGCGGTGGCGCAACGCGAATTCCAGCAGATTTTCCCCCAGCCGGGCTGGGTCGAGCACGACCCGCGGGAGATCTGGGCGTCGCAGATCTCGGTGGCAACCGAGAGCCTCGCGCGCGCCCAGGTGAGCGCGAGCGACGTGGCGGCGATTGGCATCACGAACCAGCGGGAGACGACCGTCGTCTGGGATCGCCAGACCGGCGAGCCGATCTGCCACGCGATCGTCTGGCAGGATCGCCGCACGGCGGACATCTGCGATCGCCTGAAGGCCGGTGGCTTCGAAACGCTCGTGCGCGACCGGACCGGTCTCGTGATCGACGCCTATTTCTCGGGCACCAAGATCAAATGGATCCTCGACCACGTCGAGGGCGCGAGGGCGAAGGCCGCAGAGGGCCGTCTGGCCTTCGGCACGATCGATTCCTGGCTCGTCTGGAACCTGACAGGTGGCCGGGTGCACGTCACCGATGTCAGCAATGCCTCGCGGACGATGTTGTTCAACATCAACACGCTCGCCTGGGACGACGAACTGCTGCGGATGCTCGACGTGCCGGCGAGTTTGCTGCCCGACGTGCGGGCGTCGAGCGAGGTGTACGGCCGCGTGGCCGCCGGCCTGGGCCTTGAGGGCGTGCCGATCGCCGGCATCGCCGGGGATCAGCAGGCGGCGCTGTTCGGCCAGATGTGCGTGACGCCCGGCATGGCGAAGAACACGTACGGGACGGGGTGTTTCCTTCTGCAGAACACGGGCGAGCGTCCGGTGCGCTCGGAGAACCGGCTCCTGTCCACGGTGGCGTGGACGATCAAGGGTCGCACGGAGTACGCGCTGGAGGGCAGCGTGTTCATCGGCGGCGCAGTCGTGCAGTGGCTGCGCGACGGGCTGGGCCTCATCCGGGAGTCTGGCGATGTCGAGCGCCTCGCCGCCACCGAGCCGGACAACGGCGGTGTCTACCTGGTGCCCGCCTTCGCCGGCCTCGGCGCGCCGCACTGGGACCCCTACGCCCGCGGCCTCATCGTCGGGATTACGCGGGGCACGACGGCCGGCCACATCGCCCGCGCCGCGGTCGAGAGCATCGCGTACCAGGTCTACGATCTGCTCGACGCGATGCACCGTGACACCGGCGTCGCGCTCGGCGAGCTGCGCGTGGACGGCGGCGCCGCGCGCAACAACGCGTTGATGCAACTGCAGGCAGACCTGCTCGGCGTGCCGGTCGTGCGACCCGAGGTCACCGAGACGACGGCGATTGGCGCGGCGTACCTCGCCGGGCTTGCCGTCGGGTTCTGGGGATCGGAACAGGAAATTGCCCGGCAGTGGAGGGCCGAACGGCGCTTCACCCCGTCGATGCCTGGAGCGGACGCCGAACGGCTTCGCGGACGTTGGCGGGAGGCCCTCGAGCGGTCCAAGGGGTGGCTCGGCGCGGGGACGTAACGATGAACCGCGGAGAGATGCTGAGTCGGATTGCACTGCGCGAGGAGCCGTGGGACATCGTCGTGATCGGTGGCGGCGCCACCGGCGTCGGGATTGCCGTGGATGCTGCGTCGCGCGGGTACGACGTGCTGCTGTTCGAACAGCACGATTTTGCCAAGGGCACGTCGAGCCGCAGCACGAAGCTCGTCCACGGGGGCGTCCGGTATCTGGAGCAGGGCAACATCTCGCTGGTGATGGAGGCGCTGAAGGAGCGGGGCATTCTGCGCCGGAACGCGCCCCACCTGGTGACCGACCTCGCGTTTGTCGTCCCGAACTACGACTGGTGGGAGGCGCCGTTCTACGGGCTCGGCCTGAAGGTCTACAACGTGCTGGCCGGCAAGTACGGGTTCGGCGACTCGGAGATCCTGTCGCGTGATGAGACGCTCGCCCGGTTGCCGACCATCAAGACCGAAGGCCTGCGCGGCGGCGTCGTCTACTACGATGGCCAGTTCGACGATTCGCGGCTGCTCATCAATCTGGCCCAGACCGCGGCCGAACAGGGAGCGGCGCTGCTCAACTACGCTCGCGTGGTCGGCGTCACCAAGGCCGCTGACGGGTTCATCGACGGCGTCGTGGTTCGCGACGAGGACACGGGGCGCGGTATTGAGGTGGGCGCCAAAGTCGTCATCAACGCGACGGGGCCGTTCGCCGACAGCGTCCGCCGCCTGTCGGACCCGCAGGCCCCGGCGATCATCGCGCCGAGCCAGGGCGTACATCTGGTGTTCGACGGATCGTTTCTTCCCGGCCGGAACGCCATCATGGTGCCCCACACCCGCGACGGCCGCGTGATGTTCGCAATTCCGTGGCACGGCCACACGCTGGTGGGGACCACCGACACGCCGATCACGGAGCCGACGCTGGAACCGCGCGCCTTCGACGAGGAGATCGCGTTTATTCTCGAAACCGCCGCGAAGTACCTGCATCACGCGCCCACGCGCGCCGACGTCCTCAGCGTGTCGGTCGGGATCCGGCCGCTGGTGCGTGCCGACGGCGCGGCGTCGACGGCCGCGCTCTCGCGCGACCACACCATTCACATCGACACGTCGGGACTGCTGACCATCGCGGGAGGGAAGTGGACGACGTACCGGCACATGGCCGAGGACGCGGTCAACCACGCGGCGATGCTGGCGCATCTGCCCGAACAAGCCTGCGTCACCAAGACGCTGAACATCCATGGCTTCCTCACGCATCCCGAGCGGTTCGGCGCGCTCGGCGTCTACGGATCCGATGCGATGGCCATCCAGGATCTGATCCGCGCGCACCCGCCGCTGGCTGCGCGCCTGCACCCGGCGCTGCCGTACTGCTGCGCCGAGGTGATCTGGTCAGCCCGGGTGGAAATGGCGCGGAGCGTCGAGGACGTTCTCGCGCGCCGGTGCCGCGCGCTGACCCTGAACGCGGCCGCCGCCATCGACATGGCGCCGGAGGTGGCCCGGCTGATGGCGGGAGAACTGGGGCACGACGAGGCGTGGCAGCGTCGCGAGGTGGCGGCGTTCTCCGAACTGGCCCGCCAGTCGCTGCTGGCCTGAGTCCGATCCGCCGGCGGCGCCGCGATCAGGCGTAAATGGGGCGCAGCACGCGGTGCACGTAGTCCATACTCGCCCGGCAGGACTCCCCGGGGCTGGTCGCCGTAAAATCCTGTTCCACGTTAATCCAGCCCTGATACGCCAGAGTCTTGAGCGCCCGCATCACGCCAGGGAAATCCACTTCGCCTTTCCCGAGGTCGCGCAGGTTCGGGAAGAAGTCGGGGCGCGTGAACGGCCGTACGCCGTCCTTGAAGTGCAGGTAGTTGAGGCGTGCGCCGTGCTTCTTGATCGCGCCCACCACGTCGCCGCCGGCCAGGTGGAAGTGCCCGGTGTCGAGTGCGAGGCCCACCAGGGCCGGGTCGCACCGCGCCATGATCGCGTCGGTCTCCTCAGGCGTCTCGACGACCGTGTTCAGGTGCGGATGCACGCCCACCGACACACCCTGTGCCCGAGCGCGCCGGCCGATCTCCTCGAGCACGGGTGCGATGCGCGCGATGGCCGCCATGCGGCTCATGCC
>Ga0194060_10000035_pt1:47500-90169 | contig 90169 bp, 68 predicted proteins | sample SepL225m_MetaG_FD_163427 | JGI IMG/M metagenome (GOLD analysis project Ga0194060, IMG submission 163427) | Anoxic zone freshwater microbial communities from boreal shield lake in IISD Experimental Lakes Area, Ontario, Canada - Sep2016-L222-5m | ecosystem: Environmental > Aquatic >... | reverse complement strand
GTCTCACGTGTGCGCTATTCGCGCAGTCAGTCTTGGCCTTCACGGCGCGCTTTGCAGACTGACGCCCTTCGATTTCGCTCAGGGCTTCGCTGTCGGCTTGGTTCGAGGGGCCGCGCCGGAAGCCGCCCGCCCACGAGATCGCTGGCTGATAGCCCTCGCGATCGCGAACACAGCCCTGGCTCGCCGAAGCGATCGCTAACTGATCGCCCTCGCGATCGCGAACACAGCCCTGGCTCGCCGAAGCGATCGCTAACCGATCGCCCTCGCGATCGCGAACACAGCCCTGGCTCGCCGAAGCGATCGCTAACTGATCGCCCTCGCGATCGCGAACACAGCCCTGGCTCGCCGAAGCGATCGCTAACTGATCGCCCTCGCGATCGCGAAGGCGGCACCCGCCGCCAATCCCCCAATCACCGTCGTCTGCAAAGCGCTGCGCAGGGCGTGCGCCCCGGTGAAGCGCCCTTTGATGTACCCGAACACCGCCAGCGCCACCAGCGTCACCGCGACCGACATCGGCAGCGCGCGATCGACGGAACTCTGCAGCATGTACGGCAGGAGCGGAATCACGCCGCCGGCGATGTACGCCCCGGCAATCGTCATCGCACTCTGGACCGCGCGTCGCGGGTCGGGTTCCTCTAGGCCGAGTTCGAACTTCATCATGAAGTCCACCCACGCCTTGGGGCGCGCCTTGAGCGCCGCCACCACCGGCGCGCTCGCCTCCTCGTCGATGCCGTACTCGTACAGCACCTCGACGATTTCGGCGACCTCGCGGTCCGGCAACTCCACGACCTCGCGCTCTTCCCGGAGGCGCTCGGAGGCGTAGTGCTCGGCATCGCTCCGGGCCGCAAGGTAGCCGCCAAGCCCCATGGCGATCGACCCGGCCGCGACTTCCGCCAGGCCCGCCGTGACAATCAGTCGCGAAGCCGCCACCGCGCCAGACAAACCGGCTGCCAGCGCGAACGGCACCGTCAGCCCGTCGGACATGCCGATCACGACGTCGCGAACGGTCTCGCCTGCGGTGAAGTGCTGCTCAGTGTGATGCGTCAATGGCATGGATGCTCCCGGAAAAAGTGATCGGGCCACTGTACGGCAAATCGGCCATCGCCGCGAAGCCCGGGCTTCAGCCGGCCCGACGCGCTCGGTCCGACAGTGGGTCACGCCCGCAATGGCGGACATCCAACAACCAGACATCCACACCCGGTGCGCAGCGCGGGCCGGTGCGCCACAGCCGTCATCGGTTTCGCTCTTACTGGATCAGCATCGCGTCGCCGTAACTGTAGAACCGGTACCGCTCGGCCACGGCCTCAGTGTACGCGGCCAGCACGGCCTCCCGGCCGCCAAACGCCGCCACCAGCATCAGCAGTGACGAAGCGGGAAGATGAAAATTGGTGACGAGCGCGCCAACCGCCAGAAACCGATAGCCAGGGTAGATGAACAAATCGGTCTCGCCCGCTCCCGCCTCGACCAGGCCCGCACCTCGGGCCACCGCCGTCTCGATCGCACGCGTGGTCGTCGTCCCGACCACCACGATCCGGCGCCCGTCACGAAGGGCCGCGTTGAGGCGGCCCGCCGCCTCCGGACCAATCTCGTAGCGCTCCGCATCCACACTGTGCGCCTCAACCGTGTCTACCCGGATGGGTTTGAAGGTGCCATACCCGACGTGCAGCGTGATCTCGGCACGCTCGATACGGGCGTCCTCCAGTTGGGCCAGCAACGATTCGGTGAAATGCAACCCGGCGGTCGGCGCCGCGATCGATCCGCGCTGCCGGGCAAAGACCGTTTGATAGCGTTCGCGATCGACCTCGTCGTCGGCCCGCTTGATATAGGGCGGCAGCGGAATATGTCCGATCGCGTCGATCAGGTCGCTTGTCGGGCAGGGCTCGTCGCTCCACAGCCGGACTTCGCGGCGACCGAAAAACCGCTGGGCCAGCACCTCGCCGTGGAGCACGCGGCCCGCGCGCTCAAACCGAAGCCGGCGGCCCGGCTTGAGACGCTGGCCCGGATGCACGAGCGCTTCCCAGATGTCGTCCTCGAGGCGCGAGACCAGCAGCACTTCGACCGCGCCGCCGCCGGGTTCGCGTGTGCCGAGCAGCCGCGCCGGAAACACCTTGGTGTTGTTGAGCACGAGCAGATCGCCGGCGCGCAGCCATCCAGGGAGAGCGGCGATCGTCGAGTGTGTCCGCGTCCCCGACGCGCGGTCCAGCACCAGCAGACGGGACCCGCCGCGCTCGGCGGGCGGATGCTGGGCGATCAACTCGGCCGGCAGGTCGAACGAAAAATCGGCGACGTTCACAAAGACCTGTCACCCAGACGCGCATCAGCGCGTGGCGCGGCGCCACCTTCCGAGGGCCTGGCCTCGAAGGTCGAGCGCCATCCCCCATTCCGAACCCACCAATCCCGGATCGCGAACGCAGCCTCCCCGGAGCAGTTCCCGCCCCCTGATCAGTACGCCCAGCGCAGCAACACTGATCCGACGGTGAATCCAGCGCCCACCGACGCCAGCAGCACCAGGTCGCCCTTCTTCAGCCGCCCCTGCCTGATCGCGTCATCGAGCGCGAGCGGAATGGTCGCCGCGGTGGTGTTGCCGTAATCCTGGATGTTGAGCATCACTTTCGATTCGGGGAAGCCGAGCCGATCGGCCGCCGACATGATGATGCGCCGGTTGGCCTGGTGCGACACGAACAGCGCCACGTCCTCGGCCCGCACGCCGTGCTTCTCCAGAATCCGGCGGCTGATTTCCTCCGTCTTGCGCACCGCGAACTTGAATACGGCCTGGCCGTCCTGCTTGACGAAATGCTGGCGCTGGTCCACCGTCTCGTGCGATGCGGGACGCAGGCTTCCCCCCGCCGGCATCTGCAACGCCGCCGCGCCGCTGCCGTCGATTTCGTGCTCGAAGCCCAGAATCTCGAGCCCCGGCTCGGTGGCAGCCTCAATCACGACCGCACCGGCGCCATCACCGAACAGCACACACGTGGTCCGATCCGTGTAGTCGACGATGCTCGACATCACGTCGGCCCCGACCACCAGCGCGTGGTTGCTCTTGCCGGTCGAGACGATCTGACTGGCGACGCCCAGCGAAAACGTAAAGCCCGAACACGCGGCGGCCACATCGAATCCCCAGCATCCCACCGCGCCAATCTTGTTTTGGATGAGCGCCGCGGTGCTCGGAAAGAACATGTCGGGCGTAGTGGTGCCCACCACAATCAAATCGATGTCGGTGGGCGACAGGCCCGCCAGCGCGATGGCCTTGAGGGCGGCTTCTTTGCCCAGGTCGGATGTCGCCACGCCCTTGTCGACCACGTGTCGCGTGTGGATGCCGGTGCGCTGGAGGATCCATTCGTCGGTCGTGTCGACCATCTGGCTCAGTTTCTTGTTGTCGAGGATGCCCGGCGGCACGTAGGTCGCCAGCGAACTGATGCGCGTGGGTCGAAGCGTATTCCCGTTCACCACAGTCTCGAATCCCTTCCTGGGGCCTTGAGGCCGAAATACTCGTAGGCGCGCGCCGTCGCAACCCGCCCGCGGGGCGTGCGGTCGAGAAAGCCGACCTGAATCAGAAACGGCTCGTAGATGTCCTCGATGGCGTCCTTGTCTTCGCTGATCGCCGCGGCAATCGTGTTGACGCCGACCGGTCCGCCGCCGAACTTGTCGATGATGGTGCGCAGCAGGCGTCGATCGATTTCGTCGAAGCCGTGCTCGTCCACGTCGAGCATCGCCAGCCCCGCCTTGGTGGTCTCGGCGGTGATGTCGCCGTTGGCCCGAACCTGCGCGTAGTCGCGCACGCGCCGAAGCAGCCGGTTGGCGATGCGCGGGGTCCCGCGCGACCGACGCGCGATCTCCCGGGCCGCATCGTCGGCGATCGGCACGCCGAGGATGCGCGCCGACCGGCGCACGATCTCTTCGAGGTCGTCGTCGCCGTAGAAGTCGAGCCGATGGACGATGCCGAAACGGCTCCGTAGGGGCGAGGTCAGCAATCCCGCGCGCGTGGTCGCCCCGATCAACGTGAACTTCTGCAACGGCACCTTGACCGAGCGGGCAGCCGGCCCCTGGCCAATCATGATGTCGAGTTCGTAGTCTTCGAGCGCTGGATACAGAATCTCCTCGATGGTCGCCGCCATGCGGTGGATCTCGTCAACAAACAGCACTTCGCGCTCTTTGAGGTTGGTGAGGATCGCGGCCAGATCGCCTGGTTTCTCGAGCACCGGCCCCGAGGTCGACCGCACCGCCACGCCCAATTCGTTGCCGATCACGTAGGCGAGCGTCGTCTTGCCCAGGCCTGGAGGCCCGTAGATCAGCACGTGGTCGAGGGCTTCGTTGCGCTGCTTGGCCGCGGTGATCGACACCTGGAGGTTTTCGCGAACCCGATCCTGGCCGATGTACTCGTCGAGCATTCGCGGCCGCAGCCCGGCTTCGAAGACCGTGTCTTCGTCTGCGCGGACGGGAGTGACGAGACGGTCATCAGGCATCGTGTCAGCTCAGGCGCGCCAGTTCGCGCAGCGCCTGCTTGAGCGCCAGTTCGAAGGTCGGCGATTCCACGCGCGAGAGTGCGGCGTCCACAGCCCTCTCGGTAAGAGGCCGATGATATCCCAGGTTCTCAAGCGCCGAGAGCAGGTCGCGCCGCAGGCCCTCGCCGGGGCGATCGGCGTCACGATCCGCATCCGCATCGAAGCCGATGCCGGTCGGCAGCCGGTCCTTGAGTTCCAGGCAGATGCGCTCTGCGGTCTTCTTCCCGACGCCGGGAATCGCCGTCAACCGCACCACGTCGCCCGACTGCACCGCCCGCACCAGATCCGCCGCCTCGATGCCGGAGAGCACGGCGAGTGCCAGCTTCGGCCCGATGCCGCTGGTCGCGATCAGCCGCTCGAAGATCTGCTGCTCGAACGCCGTCCCGAATCCGTAGAGTGCCAGCGCGTCCTCGCGCACGTGTGTGTGGATGCGGAGAACCACGTCCGAACCGGGCTCGCCCAGCCTGTAAAACGTAGACAGCGGCACGGACACGTCGTAGCCGACGCCGCCGACGTCAATGATGATCCGATTGGGCTGTTTGTCGGCCAGCCGGCCCCGCAGCATCGCAATCATGGGCGAAACTCCCGCCAGGTCTTCGGCCCGCGGGCGCCCCGCTTCATGTCGGCCGCAATGGCGGCCACCGGGCCGCCGCTCGCGTGGACGTGGCAGATGGCCACCGCCAGCGCGTCAGCCGCGTCGTCCGGGGTCGGCACCTCGGAAAGGCCGAGGATGATCCGCACCATCTCGCCGACCTGGCGTTTTTCGGCACGGCCGTAGCCGACCACCGCCTGCTTGATTTCGGCCGGGGCATACTCGAACACCGGGTAGCCGCCTTCGACCGCAGACAGCAGCGCCACGCCCCTGGCATGGCCCAGCTTGAGCGCACTTCGAACGTTGGCGGCGTAGAACACGCTTTCCACCGCCACGCAGTCGGGCCGGTGCTCGGTGAGGAGCCGGACGAGTGCTTGATGAATCGTCAGCAGTTTCTCAGGAAACGCCGCTTTGGGAGAGGTCGCAATCGCCCCGCAGTCTACCAACGCGTGTCGGGTGCCGTCGGTCGTGATGCAGCCGTATCCGGTTCGCTCAGAGCCGGGATCGATGCCAAACACCTTCACGCGTACGAGGCCTCGATATCCTTCTCTTCAATGTCCGCGTTCGACCAGACGTGCTGCACGTCGTCGTGCTCTTCGAGCAGGTCGATCAGTTTGATCATGCTCTGGGCCGGCCGGCCTTCGAGCGAGACGTAAATGGTCGGGAGCATCGACACTTCGGCCGACACCAGCTCGATGCCGAGCTTGTCGATGGCTTCCTTGACGGCGGGATACACCTCGGGCGAGGTCAACACTTCCCAGTTGTCGCCGTCGTCGCGCAGGTCGTCGGCACCCGCGTCGAGCGCGGCCGTCATCAACGCGTCTTCGGCGGCCTTCGTCTTCTCGATGACGATGTAGCCCTTCTTCTCGAAAATCCGGCGGACGCTGTTGGTCTCGCCGAGATTGCCGCCGTACTTGCCGAGCAGATGCCGGATTTCGCCGACCGTCCGGTTCTTGTTGTCGGTCATCGCCTCGATCAGCAGCGCCACGCCGCCGGGGCCGTACCCCTCGTACGTGATTTCTTCGTACTGAACGCCGGGCTCCTCGCCCGTGCCCCGCCGGATGGCCCGTTTGATGTTGTCGGCCGGCATATTGGCCTGCTTGGCCTCGGCGATGATGGTGCGCAGGCGCGGATTGGTATCGGGGTCGCCGCCGCCCCCGCGGGCGGCCACGCTCAATTCCTTGATAATCCGCGTAAACGTGCGGCCGCGCTTGGCGTCAGCCGCGCCCTTCTTGTGCTTGATGGTATGCCACTTGGAATGGCCAGACATGGGGAAACTCCAGCAAAAACCCGAGGAAATCGGCCGAAAAAGTGCGTGGTAATCTTAACATAGCCCGCCGGGACGAAGCCAGAAAGCTGGAACGCGTCCGGTGGGCGTGCGCCGGCCACGGCAGAACGTGGTGGGCCGAAGACGCTTCGGACGGCCCGCCGAGGCAGAAATCCCGTCGAACAACGCGGTTGGCCGAATGCGCCGCTGCTCGCCCCGGTTGCCGGTCAACCCGCGCGGCGATCCGAAGGGGCGGTCCGCTATCTCGCCAGCTTCTGCTCGACGCTTCGCACTTTGTCGTCGAGGGTCTGCGGCTTGTCGGTCCGCGTTCCCGCCTTGATCACCGTCGAGATGCGAGGCGCCCCCATCTGGTGGACCACCTCGTGGCATCGCTTGATGGCGGCGAAGACCTCGTCCCATTCGCCTTCGATGTTGGTGCCGTAGGCGTGAAGGCGCGTCGAGAGTTTGGCCTCCTTGAAGACCGTTTCGCACGCCGCGACGTAACTCGACAGCGACACGCCGACTCCAATCGGCACGACCGAGATATCCACCATCACCTTCACGGCGTCCTCCTAACCGATCCCCTGCGTCTTCTCCCGGAGCTTGCGAGTCGACGCCGGCTTTCGCGCCACGATCAGCCAGACGTCGGCGCGCGCGTCCCACCTTCCGCCTTCGTAATCGCCCAGCACGGCCGACACCGCAAACCCGGCCCGTTCCAGCCGGCTCGTCATCACCTGAACCGAGACCGTCCGGAACGCAATCGAAAACGCGTGGACGTGTCGTTTCGAGCCGCGACGTTCGACAAACTCCTGGTCGAACATGGTCACGCCGCGCGTGCGGTCCTGCCGGACCGATTCGATCAACGTGATGCGAGCCTGGCTCCCACGCATCGTGCCGCGCAGCTTCACGCGCCGATCGTACTCCTGCCACGACACCAGGTCGGACACCATGTCGACGGCAAAGGTGCCGCCTGGACGCACGATGCGGAAAGCCTCGGCAAGGGCCGCGTCGAGAACCGTGTCGTCCAGCAGCGACTGCAAGATGCCGTAGGGGGCCGCGACCAGCGCGGCGCTGGCCGGGCGAAACGGGAGGAAGCAGATGTCGCCGCGAATCAGGCTCAACTGCGATCCGAGCTTCGCCAGCCGGGAACGCTTGCGCGCCCGCGCCAGCATCGTTGCCGACCGATCGATACCCGCCACACCGACGCCAGTTCGCGCCATCGGCAGTGAGATGCGCCCGGTGCCGCAGCCCAGTTCGACCACAGGCCCGCCAGACTGCCGCGCCATCTGCTGCCAGAACTTCACGTCGCGACGGCCCATCGTCTGGGCGTTTTCCCAGTCGTAGAACCGCGCGTAGTCGTCCCAGCCGCGCCAGCCTTCCATCGACATCGGCCGCTCCCGACTCAAAACCGGATCCCGGCAATCAGGGGAAGAAATTTGCCCGTCGCGGCCACGGCGCCCGCCGGCGTCGAAAACGTCGGGCCCCACACATAGTGGTACCGCATCTCGGCGAAGAACCGGCCCATCGCCACGCCCGCCCCGAGGTTGACGCCAAGGTCGGTTGTCGAACGGGATGCGCTCACCTGACCGGCCTGCACCGGACCGGGAAGGCAGACGAACCACCACGGATTGCAGACCGACACCGGGCCTGGCGATGTCACCGACAAGTTGACGCTTCGGTGATACAGCCCGATTCCGCCAACCACGTAAATCCGGACCCGTTCGGCAGGCGCACGGAACACGACGCTGGCAGAACCGAATTTGAGGCGGGCGTCCGCCTGCGTCGGGACCGACGCCGGGAACTGGGGCGTGTCGTTGGTCCCCAATGACGCCTGAACGTAATCGAACCGAAGTCCGAGTTGTTCAGTGAGATGCCACGTCACGGCAAGATCGGCGCCCAGACCCGTCGAGAACTGCCTGCCGGTGCCCGAGAGCGGGCCGATGGCCATCGCGCCGAGCGACAGCGTCACCGGTCCGTCTTGCGCAGTCGAGGGCGACGGCAATGCCAGCCACGCCAACGCCACGATCGCCACAGCACAGCGTTTAATCATGCACCTCTCACGTGTTGGTGGACCGGCGGCGCGGGAGTCTGGAAGCAACCGCGTGATGACACGACCAGTGTACAACAGTGGCCGCGTCGGTCTGGTGCGCGGATCGTGTCGGCGGCGGCGCCAGGGTGATTCGGTTCCGCCGGCCGAGTGGCGTAGACTCGTGGAGATGATGCGCGAATGGATTCACCGCCTGCCCCGTCGTGTTGTTCGCACTTGGTGGGCAGCCTGGTTGATCGTGTTGGTGATGCCCGCTGGTGTCGGAGCACAGACACCGAAGCCCGCCGGAACCTACGCTCGCGAGATCGGTCAGTGGCGAACCAGTCGCGAAGCCGCCCTCCGGACCGACGATGGGTGGCTGACATTGGTGGGATTGTTCTGGCTGCAGGAAGGGACCAATTGCGCGGGTGCCGACGCGGCGTGCCGGGTCGCGCTGGCTGCGGGTTCGGCCCCCGCGAGGATTGGCGAGTTCGTCTATGCCGCGGGCGTCGTGACGTTCAAGCCGGCGGCAGGCGTTGACGTCCGCATCAACGGCAAACCCGCCGCCGTCAAGGTGCTCAGGGCGCAACCGGGAAGTTACGACACCATCACCGTCAACACCGTCTCGATGTTTGTCGTCACGCGCGGCGAACGGTGCGGGGTGCGCGTGCGCGACACCAACAGTCAGGCACGTCTCGATTTCAAGGGCGTCCAGTGGTTCCCGATCGCGCCGGCGTACCGCGTCACGGCGCGCTTCGTCAGCCATCCGAAACCCACGTCCATCATGATTGCCAACGTGCTCGGCGACGTCATCGCGTGGCCGAACCCTGGCTACGCCGAGTTCACGCTGGGCGGCGCATCCTACCGGCTTCAAGCCGTGCTGGACGGCCCTGACGCGACGCAGTTGTTCTTCATCTTCCGCGACCTGACGACCGGAAAGGACACCTACCCGGGAGGCCGCTTCCTCTATGCGGATTTCCCGAGGCAAGGGCAGGTGGTCCTCGACTTCAACAAGGCGCACAGTCCGCCGTGTGCCTTTACGCCCTACGCCACGTGCCCGCTTCCGCCGAAGGAGAATGCGCTGACTGTTCGCATCGAAGCCGGCGAACTGAATCCCCACCTCCCCCGATGATTCAAAATGGGGTCAGATCCGAAACTTAACATTCTCCAAAAAACCGTAGTCGGTGGCGTAGAAAGTCGGTCTCGGGGGCCGTCGCGTGCCCGTGCGCGATCCAAAACGTCGGAGAATGCTGTGTTTCGGATCTGACCCCATTAGTGAACCTTTAGGGCGCCGTAGACGAAATAGAACGACAGGATGAAGAGGGCGATTGCCAGGCAGAAATACACGCGGCCCAGCGCGTGTGCCGGGATGAAGTGTTTGACGCGGTGCAACGCGGCGGCCAGCACGACCAGATACCCCCCCAATCCAAGTGTGCCTCCCGCCAGGAACACGGCTCTTGTGGAGGAACCCAGCGGTGTGGGCAGCAGGCCCAGTTGGCGCGCCATCGACAGGCCGAGCAGCCAGGTCAACACAATCGGAGGATTGCTGAAGCCCAGCGAAAGCCCGGTCAGGTAGGCGAATCGGCGGCTCTTCAGGGCGGGATTGGCGAACGCCAGATCGTGGGTGCGCCGGGAGTGTTGATACGTCAGGTACGCCAGCACCCAGAGCAACAACGCCCCCAGCGCGTTGAATCCTTTCAAGATGCGCGGGTTCTCGAGAAAGGGCGCAACGCCGAACAGCGCAATCGCGCCATACGCCAAGTCCGAGGTTGCCGACCCGCAGGCCACGGCCCAGGCGGCGTGCAGGTGGCCGCCGACCGCGCGCTTGGCGGTCTCCACCTGGCAGCCGCCCAGGGGAATGGCGGCGATCACGCCGAGGCCGAGCGCGAACAAGAACACAACCAGGTGGTTCATCGCGGCGAATGGCGCCTCCCGGCGCGATGGTCCAATGCACGTCCGCGAACACCGCAAGACCGCTCGACAAGCGGTTGATGCCGGGTCACGCCGTTACCTCAGAGCGACAGAATACGCCGAGGCAGGGCCCATATCCAAAACGCTCCACGCGAGGGCCGACGCCGAGGGTGCCACGCAGGTGATGTATCGCCGCCTCAACATGACGGTTCCGCCGTCGACTGCCGGCGGCGCGACATCACCGGCCCGCGCCCGGCTTGTGCCGTCGAGAATCGACGCCCGGTCCTCCGAGGCAAGCCCGGTTCCCGATCGGTTCGTCGACCGTGCTCCGGTTGCTCCGGCTGGCGCGGGTCGTCAATCTTGTGCATGATAGTCACCATGAAGGTGGCGTGCGGCGGGCGCACGCACTGTCGCCTGCGTGGTCTGGTGATCGCGCACCGGCGGCGCAGGGGAGCCGTTCAAGATCACATCCGCCGCGCCCCCTGAGCCCAACATGCCATACGAAACACGACGATGATTGTTGTCATTCACCCAGATGCGACCGATCCCGAAGCCACCGTGCTCGCCGTCACCCGACTGGCGGCGCGGTTTGACGGCATTCACGTCCGTCCCTATACCTTCAGCGGGACGCAGGACGCGTTCACCGAGATTCATCTGGTCGGCCCGGCCGCCTCGGTGCCGGCCGAGCCCTTCGAAGCGATCCCGGGCGTGCTCAAGGTCGTGCGCGTTTCGACGCGCTATCGGATTATCGGCAGCCACGGCGGGCGCTCGGAGTCCGCCGGCTTCGAGTACAACGGCGTGCGCTTCGACAACCTGACGCTCAACGTGTTCGCCGGGTTGTGCGCGGTCGACACGCCGGCCAATGTCGAAGCGACGATGTCGGCATTGCGCGACGCCGGGATTGTCACCACCCGCATGGGGGCGTACAAGCCGCGCACCAGTCCGTACGACTTCCAGGGTCTGGGCCGATCCTGCCTGCCGTTTGTGTTCGAGCTTGCGGGACGCTACGGGATTCGCGTGGTCGCCATGGAGGTGACCGACGCCCGGCACATCGACGAAATCACCCGCGCGCTCTCCGAGGCGGGCGATCCAACCGGAGTCATGCTGCAGGTCGGGACGCGCAACGCGCAGAACTTCGAACTGCTGAAAGCCGCGGGCCAGCAACAGCGATTCCCGGTGCTCTTCAAACGAGGCATGGGCATCACGCTGGAAGAATCGCTGAACGCCTGTGAGTACGTCGCCAGCGAGGGCAATCCGCGAATTATCTTCTGCCTGCGTGGCGTGAAGACGCACCTGGGCGATCCGCACCGCAACCTGGTCGACTTTGCCCACGTGCCCGTGGTGCGCAGGCAGACCCGGCTGTCGGTGTGCGTCGATCCCTCGCACAGCGTGGGGCGCATGGATGTGCCGGCCGACGGCATTCCCGACGTCTTCCACGTGGCCGGACAGGGCCTGATTGCCGGCGCGTCCAGCGTGCTGATCGACGTGCATCCAAACCCGCAGGACGCGCTGTGCGACGGCCCTCAGGCGCTCCGCCTCGAGCAGGTTCCCGTGTTCCTCCGTTACGTGCGGCGCGTGCGAGCCGCCTACGTGGCGTCGGTGGCCGACCTGGCGCCCGGCGAGACGACTTCGCACAGCTGATCGGTCACCTACTCTCGGTTCGCGCATCGATTCGAGCCCGTCCTCGTGGACGGGATCGCGTTGGCTCGCTCCGCCGTGATGCCGGCGCCCAGCCACGCCGAGCGTGAACGGGCTGGTGGCCTGTCCCAGCTGAATCGATAGCGCCTTCCGGGCGAGGCATCCCGCCTCGCGGCGTTGCTCAACACTCAAATACTCCAGGTATTCTCGCATGTCGCGCCCGGGCGATCCGGGCGCCGTGCTCCGGAATCCACGACCCATTCAGCTGGGACCGGCCACTGGTCCGTCCTGATGCGCGTCTGATGGCCGGCTGGCAGGCTGGGAAGCTCGGCTACAATACGGCCTCAGACCACGCCGGTCGCGAATGTCACGATCGAGGGAGAGCCTCCATGGACGATACCGAACGATCGCATGCCAGAGTCTCAGTGATGCGGCTCCTGCTGACCGTTGTCGGCTGCATCTTCCTGGGCGAACTGCTGATCATGTGGTTCATCAGCACCTTGCCGCCTCTCCCGCAGCGCTACGTCGATGTGCTCGACTCGACGCTGCTGTCGTTCCTGATCTTCCCGGTCCTCTATCTCGTCGTCTTCCGCCCGCTGTCCGACCAGGTCGCCGAACGCCGGCGCGCGGCGCATGAACTCGGCGAGGCCAATCACCAGCTCCAGGAAGCGGTCCGACAGACCCGCGAGTCTGCCGAGGAAATCGAACGCGCCAACATCCAATTGACCGAGAACAACGCCAAGCTCGAGGCGGCCACTGCGCTGGCGAGGGACCTGGCGGCGAAGGCGGAATCGGCCAATGCGGCCAAGAGCGAGTTCCTGGCCAACATGAGCCACGAGATTCGGACCCCGATGAACGGGGTGGTCGGCATGACCGGGATGTTGCTGGATTCCGATCTGAACGAGGAACAGCGGCGATACGCCGAAATCGTACGCGCCAGCGCGGAGTCCCTGCTCGGCTTGATCAATGACATCCTGGACTTCTCGAAGATCGAGGCCAGGAAGCTCGAGTTGGAGGCGATCGACTTCGATCTGTCCGGCGTCCTCGAGGACTTCGCTGCAACGTTGGCACTTCGCGCCCAGGAGAAGGGGCTGGAGCTCATTTGCGCCGCCGAGCCCGACGTGCCGAACCGTTTGCGCGGCGACCCGGGCCGCCTGCGACAGGTGCTCACCAACCTGGCCGGCAACGCGATCAAGTTCACCCAAGCCGGCGAAGTGGCCGTGCACGTCTCTTTGGTCAGCCAGGACGAGCATCGGGCGCTGTTGCGGTTCGCGGTGCGGGACACCGGCATTGGCATCCCGAAGGACAAGATCGACCGGCTCTTCGAGAAGTTCAGCCAGGTGGACGGCTCGACGACCAGGCGATACGGGGGCACCGGTCTTGGCTTGGCGATCTCGAAGCAACTGGCCGAGATGATGGGCGGAGAAGCGGGTGTGGCAAGCCAGGAAGGCCTGGGCTCGGAGTTCTGGTTTACCTCGCGTCTGGAAATCCAGGCGGGAGAGGCGGCGCCGGAACCGGGCCCCCTGGCCGAACTCACGGGCGTACGGGCCTTGATTGTGGACGACAATCGCACGAACCGGGAGATCCTCGTCGTCCGCATGAGGTCCTGGGGCCTGCGCACCGCTGATGTCGCGGACGGCCCGGGCGCGCTCCGATCGCTCCACCAGGGCTTGGCGGACAACGACCCCTTCCGACTCGCGCTCATCGACATGCAGATGCCGGACATGGACGGAGAGCAGCTGGGGCGGGCCATTCAGGCCGAGCAACGCCTGGCGCCGACCCGGATGATCATGCTGACCTCGCTTGGAGTCGGAGGCGACGCGAAGCGGTTCGAGGCGATTGGCTTCTCGGGGTATGCGACCAAGCCCATCCGTCACCGGGAACTCAAGGCCATCCTGTCGCTGGCCCTGGCTCGCGGCGAAAGCGCCGATCGGTCGCCCAGGCCGATTGCCACCCGGGATGACGCGCGTCAGGTCCGGGACCTGTTCCGCGATCGCAAGGCCCGCGTGCTGGTGGCCGAAGACAATGTCACCAATCAGCAGGTGGCTGTCGCGATCTTGACGAAACTCGGGCTGCGGGCAGACGTGGTGGCCAACGGCATCGAAGCCCTAGAGGCCCTTCACACGATCCCCTACGATCTGGTCCTCATGGACGTCAACATGCCCGAAATGGACGGGCTCGAGGCGGCCCGCCGGATCCGCGATGCGTCAACGCCGGTGATCAATCACCGGATTCCCATCCTGGCCATGACGGCGAGTGCGATGCAGGGCGATCGCGAGGGCTGTCTCCAGGCGGGCATGGACGACTATGTGTCCAAGCCCGTCGCCCCGCTGGCGTTGGCGGAGGTCCTGGAAAAATGGCTGCCGAAGGCGCATGCTCCATACACCGTCAACCCGCCGGCAACGGACCCGCCACGATCCTCGGCGCCGTGACCGGTGTCGTCAGGCCGGTTGCTGGAGCAGCCCGGGGGCTCAACCCGGGTGCGCGCGGCCGCGGGTCTCGCACCGCAGGCCGGGCGGAGAAGCGGACCAGTTGCTATATCTACGGATAGATATATGTAGATATAAAGTCATTAACACGTCTTCGGACCCTCCGCTAGACTGGCGTCATGGCGCCTGGCAGCCCTCCCGTCCCCTCGCCTCCTCCACCGGATCATGCGCATACTGGTCAGGCGAGCGACCAGCACCGGGGAGCTGCCGGTGGACGGTCGGTCGCATACGGAAATAAGTCTGCGCAGCCAGTCGGCTTGAGGGTCTCCCGGCCGGGAATGGCGAGCAGCTTCACGTCAAGGACATGACCCATGAATGCCGCATCGCGCCTCATGGCTGGCATCGGCCTCTCAATCGCTGTCGCCCTGGTGATGCCCGGACGCCTCCTCGGACACCGCACTCCCGCGGATGATGCCGGCCCGGCGCGCCCGGCAACCGACCTCACCCGCGCGCAAGCCGACGAACTGGTTCGGGCGCACAACGTGTGGCGGAAGAAGACAGGTGTGTTCCCGCTCCGGTGGGCGGCCGATCTGGCGGCGTCGTCCAAGACCCGTGCGGAGTACCTGGCGGCGCACGGGTGCTACATCGAACACGGCCTGCTGCCCGAAGACGTCGGCGAAAACCTCTATCGCTCGTCGCCCTTGAGAGCCGACGGCCGGCCCGACGCCTTCAATCCCGTCACGCCGACCCAGGTGGTCGATGCATGGGGATCGGAATCGGCGTACTATGCCGCATCGAGTGACACCTGCGTTCCCGGCCGGCAGTGCGGCCACTACACACAGGTGGTCTGGCCCTCTACCGAACAGATCGGCTGCGGAATGAGTGTCTGTCCGACGATGGGCCAGGTGTGGGTCTGCCGATACCGCCCCCGCGGCAACGTCAGAATCATCCGGTGATCGCGAACTCACCGGCATCACGCTCCCCGACGGAGGTGCGCCGTGCGTGCAGTGTGGCTTGAACGAGGAACACTCGCGGTCCGCGACATCGACCGGCCAGACCGGGTGGGCGAATGCCTGGTACGCGTCACGATGGCGGGCATTTGCGGCACGGACCTGCAATTGATGAAAGGCTACGCGGACTTTACCGGCGTCCCGGGCCATGAGTTCGTCGGCGTGGTCGAAGCGGTATCGCGAACCGAAGACCGTCACTGGCTCGGACAGCGCGTCGTGGGCGACATCAATATCGGCTGCCGCGCGTGCGGCCCCTGCAGAGACGGCGTCAAGGAGCACTGCGAACACCGTGAAGTCCTGGGCATCCGTTTGCGCCACGGCGCCTTCGCCGAGTATCTGACCTTGCCGTCGATCAACCTGCACCCGGTTCCCGACTCGATCAACGACCGGACCGCGGTCTTCACCGAACCGGTCGCGGCCGGTTGCCGCATCCTCGAACAGGTTGAGCTCGGGCCCAATCACCGTGTTGCTGTCCTTGGAGATGGCCGGATGGGTCTGCTGGTGGCGCAGGTATTGAACACGACGGGCGCGGCCGTCACGTTGTTCGGCAAACACGACGATCGGATGTCGCTGGCGCGATCGCTCGGAGTCGAGGCGCAGGTGACGCCGACCGGACCATGGCCCCAGGGCCGTCGCGTTGATGTTGTGGTCGATGTGACGGGAAAGGCCGACGGCCTGACGCGGGCGCTCGACTGCGTGCGTCCACGCGGCACCGTCGTGCTGAAAACCACCGTGCGCGATGCCGAACCGCTCGCGACATGGCCCGTCGTGGTGGACGAAATCGCCATCGTCGGATCGCGATGCGGACCATTTCGACCCGCCCTGCAGTTGCTGGAGAGCGGCGCGGTGCAGGTGGAGCCGCTCGTCACGCTGACGACGGACCTGGACGATTGCCAGCGGGCGTTTCGCGAGGCGTCGGCGGGGCTCAAAGTCCTGTTTGCGATATCCTGACAGCCTCGCGGCAGAAAACAGCATGCCGGCCATCACATTCCAGCGTCCATCGTTCTCGGCCGAGCAGGCCGCGGCCGCCGCCGAGCGGCTCTACGGGGTGACGGCGACTGCCGAGCCTCTCCCGAGCGAACGCGATCAGGGATTCCTGTTGCGCGCCGCCTCCGGCGCGCGATTCGTGTTCAAGATTTCGAACGCCACGGAAGCCAGCCTGACGCTCGATCTTCAGAACCAGGCCCTGCGTCATGTCGCACAGCGTGCGCCCGAACTCCTGCTGCCGCGCGTGTGCCCGTCGCTGGCCGGGTCGCTCGTCGAATCGCTCACCGACGATCGGGGAACCGCTCACCCGGTCCGGCTGCTGACGTGGGTGCCAGGCACGGTGCTTGCCCGCGCGCGGCCCCATCTGTCCGATCTCGCGGCCAGTCTCGGCCGGTTCCTCGGCTCGCTCGACGCCGCGCTCGAATCGTTTTCGCATCCGGCCGCCGATCGTGAACTGAAATGGGATCCGCGCCACGCATCGTGGATCGAGCCTCACGTCCACCAGGTTGACGATCTGTCGCGGCGCGATCTCGTGACGCGCATCGCGACGTGGGCTCACGCCGAGATCGCGAAGCATGCGCCCGGGCTTCGAATAGGCATCATCCACAACGACGCCAACGACCACAACGTTCTTGTGGCGGGCGAGTCGCCGTACGGCCTGCGCGTCGTCTCGGTGGTCGACTTCGGCGACATGGTGCGCACCTGGACGGTCAACGAACTGGCCGTGGCCTGCGCGTACGCCTCGCTCGACAAGGCGGACCCGCTCGCCACGATCGGATCGGTGGTTGGCGGGTATCACCAGTCGCATCGCCTGACAGACGCCGAACTTGGCGCGCTGTTTCCACTCATCTGCAGTCGCCTCGCGGTCAGCGTGGTCAATTCGGCCATCCAGCGTCGCGTGGAGCCCGACGACCAGTACCTCGTCATCAGCGAGCGTCCGGCGTGGGACGCGCTGGCGCGCCTGGACGCGATGGCCCCTGCGCTCGCGCTCGCCGCCATCCGGTCGGCGTGCGGACTCGAAGCGTGCCCCGCCTCGACACGCGTGTCGGCATGGCTGCGGACAGCGGGGTCCGACATCGGCCCGGTGCTCGATCCGGATCCCCGTTCTGCCCCATCCGTGGTGTTCGACCTCGGCGTCGGCAGCGCCGAGGCTGGTACGGCAAGGCTGTGGTCGGATGTCGAGGGGTTTACGCGCCACCTGTTCGGCCGAATGACCGCCGCAGGCGCGATGGTTGGCATCGGCCGATACGACGAGGTCCGCGCGTTTTACTCGACCGACGCATTCCGCACACCCGGCAACGACGGGACGCAATGGCGAACGCTGCACCTGGGAATCGATCTGTTCGTGCGGCCAGGCACTCCGGTCCTCGCCCCGCTCGATGGCGTCGTCAGGAGTGTGGCCGATAACGCAGGCGAGGGCGACTATGGACCGACCGTCGTGCTCGAACACCGGGCCGGCATCGACGCGGGTGGCGACGCCTTCTACACGCTCTACGGTCACCTGGGGCGCGATTCGGTGACGTCGCTTTCCGAGGGCGACGCCGTCACGCGCGGCAGCGCAATCGGCGCGGTCGGCTCGTCGGCCGAGAACGGCGGTTGGCCGCCCCATCTGCATTTCCAGATCATCACGGATCTGATGGGCCGCCACGGCGACTTTCCCGGCGTCGCGCGCCCCTCCGATCGGCAATTGTGGCTCAGCGTTTGCCCCGATCCCAATCTGATCCTGCGGATACCTGCATCGGTCGCAGCGCCGCCGCCTCGATCCACGGCGGATCTTCTGGCGGCCCGCCACGATCACATCGGCCCCTCATTGAGCGTGTCGTACCATCGGCCGCTCACCATCGTTCGCGGCTGGATGCAATACCTGTTCGACGCCGACGGCCAGGTCTATCTGGACGCGGTCAACAACGTGCCGCACGTCGGGCACTGCCATCCGCAGGTGGTCGATGCCGGACAGCGCCAGATGGCGCTGTTGAACACGAATACGCGGTACCTGCACGATTCGTTGGCCGCGTACGCCGGTCGGCTCTGTGGCACCCTGCCCGCGCCGCTGCGCGTCTGCTTCTTCGTGAATTCCGGTAGCGAGGCGAACGAACTGGCGTTGCGGATGGCGCGCGCCTTCGCGCAGAGCCGCGAGACGATCGTGCTCGACGCCGCGTACCACGGCAACACGACAAGCCTGGTCGAGATCAGTCCGTATAAGTTCGACGGGCCTGGCGGGAGCGGAGCGGCCCCTCACGTTCACAAGGTGCCGACGCCTGACGTCTACCGGGGCCTCTACCGCCGCGGCCGCCGCGACGCGGGTCCCGCGTACGCAGCGCACGTGGGCGAAACTGTCGAAGCGATCGTCCGTGGCGGCAAACGCCCTGGAGTCTTCATCGCGGAATCCATTGTCAGCTGTGCCGGTCAAATTGTCTTGCCGCCGGGGTACCTCGCCGAGGCGTACCGCTTTGTGCGCAGCGCTGGCGGCGTGTGCATCGCCGACGAAGTGCAGGTCGGGTTCGGTCGAGCCGGAACCCATTTCTGGGCGTTCGAGACGCAGGGTGTCGTGCCCGACATCGTCACGCTGGGCAAGCCCATTGGAAACGGTCATCCGATCGGCGCGGTCGTGACGACGCCTGAGATCGCGCGGGCGTTTGCCAACGGCATGGAGTACTTCAACACGTATGGCGGCAATCCCGTGTCTTGTGCGATCGGCATGGCGGTGATGGACGTGATCGAGCGGGAGCACCTCCAGGAACAGGCCAGCCGCGTGGGCGCCCGATTGCTGGCGGGGCTCACGCGGTTGCAGTCGCGGCACGGCGCGCTGGGCGACGTCCGGGGGCTCGGCCTGTTTGTCGGCGCCGAACTGGTGCTCGACCGCGACACGCTGGCGCCAGCCGGCGCGCTGGCTGGCCGGGTGGCCAATCGAATGCGCGACCAAGGCGTGCTCGTGAGTACGGACGGCCCGTTTCATAACGTCCTCAAGATCAAGCCGCCCCTGGTGTTCAATCAACACGACGCCGAGCTGCTGGTCGCCGCACTGGACAGGGCCCTTGCCGAGGCCGATCGGGACACGCGCGCAGATTGAGCCGCCGCCGCGCTGGTCGAAACCGATCCGCGCCGGCCATCGTCTAGACAGGACAGGGGTGGTGCGCCCGCCGAGGACAGCTCTGATGACTATTGTTTCGCCGCGCACGTCGTTCGTGGTGGCCGCCGCGGTCTGCTTGCTTGTCGCGGCCGGCCATGCGCAGCAAGGCGCCACGTCGACGACTCCACTCAACGATCTCGACGCATTCATGGCGAAGGTCCTCGAACGCCGGAACGACAATTGGCGCACCCTCCACGATTACATCCTCAGCGAACGGGAACGCGTCGTGATCACCGGTCCTGCCGGAGTGCGTCTTGAAGGCCTCGACCGGGAATTCGGGTGGTTCGTGCGGGATGGGTACCTTGTGAGAAGTCCTGTGAGGGCCAACGGGGTGACCGTTCGAGAATCCGAGCGGCGGCAATACGAGGAGAAGTGGCTGGCCGAGGAGAAGCGGCGGGAACAGCGGCAGAAGGCGCGGGCCGCGAGGAACGCCCCGGCCGAAGCCATGCCGCCTCCGACCGCGGACCTCGGTACCGGTGAGGTGGTCAAACAGTCCGGTGAGCCCCGGTTCATATCGGAGGCCTATTTCATGCGGTTCCCGTTCGAACCGGGCAATTACTACGTCGCCGGGCGGGCCACCATCGAGGGCCTCGGCGTCGTCATCGTCGAGTACTACCCGTCCCGCCTGTTCAGAGACCGCCATAGCCGACCGCAGCAGGACGCGGCAGGGAAGCCGACGCCTGGCAGCACCGACTCGGCGCTCGAAGACGACATCCGACGCAGCATGAACAAGGTGACGAAAGTGACGATGTGGATCGATCCCGAGGAGCGCCAAATCGTCAAATACACGTTCGATAACGCCGATTTCGGATTTCTGCCGGCCCGGGCACTCGTGCGAGTCGACCAGGCCCAGGCGTCGATGACGATGGGGCGACAGTTCGACAACGTCTGGCTGCCGAAAGACATCAGCCTCAAGGCCGAAGCCACGCTGGCCACCGGATCGTACCGGTTTACGTACGACCGGACGTTCTACGACTACCGAAAAGGGGAAGTGAGCGCGCGGATCCGAGCCTACGTTCCGAAGGACGACAAATGATGCCGCGATGGGCTGGCGCGGCGGTCTCGATCGGGTTCGCGCTGTTCGCGTGCTGGTCGGCTGGTGCCCAGACGCCGGAAACCGTGCTCGAAGTTCGCATCCACGGCAACTATCGAACGCCTGACGCCGACGTGCTGGCGGCCGCCGGCGTCGCCGTTGGGCAGACCATCGACGCAGCCGGCCTCGACGCCATCACCGCGCGCCTCACGAAGACGGGCCGGTTTCAGTCCGTCGAGATCCGCAAGCGCCAACGGTCGCTCACCGCGTCATCGGAGGTCGCGCTCATCATCATCGTCGAAGAATTTCCGTCGACGGCCCGCGGGGGAGGTGTGCCCGGCCCCTTTCGTCGACTTCGCGACAGCGTGATGCTGCTTCCTACACTCAACGTCGACGACGGGTACGGGCTGACGTATGGCGGTCGAATCAGCTTCGTGCGCGTGCTCGGACAACAGGCCCTGGTCACAGTGCCGCTCACGTGGGGTGGCGCCAGACATGCGGCCGTCGAACTCGACGTGACGCCGGCGGCCGGGCCGGTTCGACGCGTGCACGCTGGCGCGTCGCTGATGAGCCGCACCAATCCGGCTTACGAGCTTCGCGACGCCAGAAAGAGCGCGTGGATCGAGGCGGCCTTTCCGGCGTGGAAGGCTGTCGGTGTCTCGGTTCGCGGCGCCTGGTCCGATGTCGGGTTTGGAGACGCGCACGACCGATTCTGGACCTACGGAGCTGGCGTCGTCGTGGATACGCGCGAGCATCCGGCGTTTCCGCGCAACGCAATTTACGCGGGCGCATGGTGGAATCGTTTGATGGCGGCGACCGGATCGCCGATCAATCGCTATCGGTTCGAGGCGCAGGCCTACATCGGGTTGATCGGATCGGCGGTGTTGTCGGTGAAGGCCGTTTCAGAGACCAGCGATCGCCCACTCCCCGTGTACGAAAAAGCGCTGCTCGGCGGCGCAGGCAGCCTGAGGGGATTTCGCGCCGGCGCCTTCGTTGGCGACAATCTCGCCACCGCATCTCTCGAGTTGCGCATTCCCCTTCACTCGCCGATGCACCTCGGACAGAGCGGGTTGAAACTGTTTGCTGACGCCGGCACCGCGTACGACAGCCGCACGCGACTGACCGATGCGGCCTCGCACTCCGGGGTGGGTATCGGCTGGTTCGTTCGCGCACCGCTGGTGCAGGTCGGCATCGATGTCGCCCACGGTTCTGGCGGCGGCCTGCGCACGCACGTCACGGCGGGCGTGCGTTTCTGAGCCAGGCGTGTCCACCGGATAGAATGAGCACGGAGGCCAGATTGATTGGTCAACGATGGAACTGTGCCGCGCTGGTGATCGCTGTCGCGTGTGCAGCTGGGCTGGCCAGTTCGGCGACGGCGGCTCGCGCACAGCCGACTCCCAAGTCCCCGCCGGCAACCGCCACGGCTTCCGCGCCCGCGATTCCTGACGACCCGCTTGGGCGAGAGACGCCCCGGGGAGCGTTTCTGGGATTCGTCGCGGCGGCGCATGCTGGCAATCCCGACGTGGCAGCCGAATACCTGCAGTGGCCTCGCCACGCGATGCCGATCACCAAGGCAGCGGCGGCCGAACAGCTCCGCTTCGTGCTCAACCACGGATTCGAAGGCAGCATCGACCGTCTGAGCCGAAACCCGCAAGGCAGTATTTCCGACGGCGTCACCTCTGCACGGGAACGGGTCGGCGTTGCTGTCCTCGCCGACGGCGAACGCGTGGACATCGTCCTCACTCGCATCGCGCAGCGGTCCGGCCCGATGGTCTGGGTCGTCTCGGCCGAGACCGTCGCCGATATTCCGCGGATGTACGACAAGAGCGGCCTGCCGGAGATCGAACGCCGCCTGCCCAAGTCGCTGACCTCGGCTCAAATCGGGGAACTGCCGGCGTGGGTGCCCATCGCGCTCGTGGTGTTGCTGGTCGCGCTCTACTATGTGATGCGCCTATCGCTGGCCGGGGCAGCCTGGTTGATTGATCTCATCAGGCGATGGCGCCGCCTGCCTGGCTCGACTCGAAAATCGCGAGCCTGGGCGAGGCTGGTCGGTCCTTCCGCCTTTTTGCTGACGATCGGCATGCACCGCATTGTCGCCGCCAGACTCGGCATCCCGCTGCTCTTCCGGTACTACTTCGAACGGCTGAGCGTCATCCTGCTGCTCGTCGGCCTGGTGTGGTGGCTGTGGCGCGTGGTCGACTTCGTGGCCGATCGGATTCGCGCCCGGCTGCTGACGGCGTATCCACGAACCGCCCAGTCGGCGTACGTGCTGGGCCGCCGCATCCTCAAGGGGGCTGCCTTCGCCTTGGCCCTGCTTATCGGACTGGCTGCGTTCGGCGTCGACCTCAGCGCGACGCTGGCGGGCCTGGGCATCGGCGGCATCGCGATCGCGTTCGCGGCCCAGAAGACCCTGGAGAACGTGTTCGGGGGCATCTTCGTGTTGAGCGACCGAAGCCTGCTGGTTGGAGACTTCTGTCGCCTGGGTCAGCACGTCGGCGAAGTCGAGGACGTCGGATTGCGCACCACCAGCCTGCGGACGCTCGGCCGCACCCTGGTGCACGTGCCCAACGGCACGCTGGCGACGATGGACCTCGAGAATTTCAGCCGGCGCGACAAGTTTCTGTTCAACCCGACGATTGCGCTGCACTACGAGACCAGCAGAGCCCAGCTTGAGAACGTGCTGGCCGGCATCCGGCAGCTGCTCGACGGCGACGCACGCATCGAAACGGAGACGGCCCGCGCCCGGCTGATCCGATTCGGCTCGTCGTCGCTCGACATCGACGTGTTCGCCTACGCGATGGTGCCCGACTATGTCGCCTTCCTGCTGGTTCAGGAGGAGCTGTTGCTCGGGGTGATGGACCTGGTCCAGCAGGCGGGAACCGCACTCGCCGTGCCGTCACAAACGATGTACGTACGGCAGGAGACCAGCGATGCGCCCGCCAAACCGTAAGCCTTCGAGTAGGATCAATCGATGTCGCTTGTCGAAACGCTGACTGGCGCGGTTGTGCTGGCGCCGCTGACCAGGGGAGGCAACCTCCCGTACCGGAGGCTGTGTGTCGGCCTGGGCGCGCGCGTCACGATGAGCGAGATGACGGTGGCGCGGCGCCTCAAGCAGAAGCGGCGCGGCGAGTACGCGCTGATTCGGCGGGCACCCGAAGAGAGCTGCTTCGGCGTGCAGTTGGCCGGCACGAATCCCGAAGAGATGGGTTGGGCGGCGGCGCTGGTCGAATCGCGCGGGGCCGATCTGGTCGATCTGAACGCCGGCTGCCCTATCGACTATTTTACGAGCAAGGGGCTTGGCGCGGCCCTGTCGCGGCAGCCCGCCAGGATCGGGCGCATCGTGGACGCCATGAAACGGGCGGTCCAGCAGGTGCCCGTCAGTGTCAAGATTCGGCTGGGATGGAACGAGCGGTCCCGAAACCACGTCGAGCAGGCGCGGGCCGCCGCCGATGGCGGGGCCGACGCGATCATCATCCACGGGCGAACGCGGGACGCGCGGTACCGTTCGGCGGCCGACTGGGACGCGGTGGGAGAAGTGGTCGCCGCGGTGGCAGTTCCGGTTGTGGGGAACGGCGACATTCTGTTTCCTCACGAGATCGCCGCCGCCCGCGCCCGTTCCGGATGCGCCGGGGTGATGGTGGGCCGTGGCGCGCTGATGAAACCCTGGATCTTCAGAGAAGCGACGGAGGGCTATCAGGACATCACCGCCGACGAGCGTCTGGCGATCTACGGCCGGTACGTCGATTTGGCGATTGAGCATTGGGGCGGCGACGAGCACGGCCTGGCGCGGGTGGCCGAGTTCGCGCAGTGGCACTTCGGGTTTTGGTGCCGCTATGTGCCGCAGCGTGCCGATGGATCGTTTCCCACGATGCAGGGGCGGGACGCACGCGACTTCGGCCGAAACCCGCTCGAACAGTTGCTCGCCCGCGGCGATGCGGCGGCGCATGCGTGGCTCACCGGGCGGTTGGTCGCGCACGAACCGGTCGATCCGGCTGCCGCGCCGTTGCCGGGCGAAGAAGTGGAAGGCGACGAGTCTCAGGTGGCTGGGTAGAACGGTTCGGCCGGGGCTCGAACGTCGGTGAACGACGCGGGCCGAGAGGCGTCATGTTTTTCGCGCGGAACCGATTGGGTCTTCATCATGAAAACACTGGTATTGCTGCGTCACGGTGAGAGCACGTGGAACAAGGAGAACCGGTTCACCGGGTGGACCGACGTCGAACTGAGCGACAAGGGTGTGCAGGAAGCCGCCCAGGCAGGCCGTCTGCTCAAGGAAGGCGGCTACGTCTTTGATGTGGCGTACACGTCGGTGCTTAAGAGGGCGCTGAAGACACTGTGGCTCGCGCTCGAACAGATGGACCTGATGTGGATTCCGATTCACAACTCGTGGCGGCTCAACGAACGGCACTATGGCGCGCTGCAGGGACTGAACAAAGCAGAGACCGCGGCGAAGCACGGCATGGAGCAGACGCAGATCTGGCGGCGAAGCTACGACGTGCCGCCGCCCGCGCTGGCCCCGGGCGACCCGCGGCATCCGGGCCACGACCCGCGGTACGCGTCGCTGCGCCCCGAGGATCTTCCGCTCACCGAATGCCTCAAAGACACGGTGGCGCGTTTTCTGCCCATCTGGCACGACACGATTGCGCCTGCCGTCCAACGCGGCCAACGCGTCCTCATCGCGGCGCACGGCAACAGCCTGCGCGCGCTCGTCAAATACCTGGATGCCATTCCGGACGACAGGATCGTCGGTGTGAACATTCCGACTGGAACGCCGCTGGTCTACGAGCTCACCGACGACCTGAAACCGATTCGCAATTACTATCTCGGTGATCCCGACGCCATTGCCAGGGCGAGCCAGGCGGTGGCCAATCAACTGAAGGGTGGCGCGTAGCCGCCTTCAGCGCTCGCAGCGGGGGATGACAATGGCGAACGGCGTGGATCCCGAGGTCGGGCGGCGCATCGACGCGGTGTTTGCGGCCCAGCGGGCGCGGGCGCTTGTGCTGCGGCGATCAACGGCCCAGCAGCGAATCGCCACGCTCAGGCGGTTTCTCGCGGTGGTCGAGGCGCATCGCAACGACATCTGCGCCGCGGCAGCCGCCGATTTCGGCAAGCCGGAACCGGAGGTCGATCTCACCGAACTGCTGCCCGTCATCGCCGAGACCAAGCACACCATCCGACATCTCGAAGGCTGGATGCGTCCGCACCGGGTCTCGTCCACGTTGACGATGATCGGGACGTCTGCCGAGATTCGGTACGAACCGCGGGGCGTCACGCTGATCGTGGTGCCGTGGAACTATCCGTTCAACCTCGCCTTCTGCCCGCTCGTGTCGGCCATCGCCGCCGGCAACACCAGTATCATCAAGCCCTCCGAGATGACGCCCCACTGCTCGGCGCTCACCCGCCGCATCGTGGAAGAAGCGTTCGACTCCCCGGATGTCGCCGTGTTCGAGGGCGACGCCACCGTGGCCGCCGCGCTGCTGGAACGCCCGTTCGACCATGTGTTCTTCACCGGCAGCCCCCATGTCGGGCGGATCGTCATGGCGGCCGCCGCGAAGCACCTGACGTCGGTGACGCTCGAGCTGGGTGGCAAGAGCCCGGCGATCGTCGATGCGACCGCCGACCTGGCGAAGTCGGCGCGCGCGATTGTGGCTGGCAAGTTCGCCAACAACGGCCAGACCTGCATCGCGCCCGACTATCTGCTCGTGCACGCCGGCATCCGGGACGCCCTGGTGGCCGAGATTCGGGCGGCCATTGAACGGGCCTACGGACCGGATCCGGGCGCCCAGCAGGCCTCGCCCGACTACTGCCGCGTCGTGAATCAGAGGCACTACGAGCGAATCAGAGGCCTGTTCGAAGAGGCGGTCTCCAAAGGCGCCAAGGTCGTCTACGGCGGGGTGCTCTCCGAGAGCGACCGATTCATCAGCCCGACGGTGCTCGCCGAGGTGGCGCCAGACAGCCGGATCCTGGAGGAGGAGATCTTCGGCCCGTTGCTGCCCGTGGTGTCGTTCACCGATCTGGGCGACGCCATCGCGATGGTCAACAGCAAGCCGAAGCCCCTGGCGTTGTACGTCTTCAGCCGCAGCGAGTCGGCGATCGACCGCGTCTTGACCGAGACCTCGTCGGGCGACACGTGCGTCAACCAGACGATGATTCACTTTGCGCACCTCAATCTGCCGTTTGGCGGCGTCAACAACAGCGGCATCGGCAAGAGTCATGGATTCTTCGGATTTACGGCGTTTTCCCATGAACGGTCGGTGCTGCGCGATCGGTTCAGCGTGGTCCACTGGATGTTCCCGCCGTTTACGGCGCGCGTCCGCAAGATGATTGCGCTCACCCTGAAGTGGCTGACGTAACCCCGGGGCCTGCAGCCCGCCGGCGAAACGAGCACCCATGAGCCTGCCCGATCACAAGACGAAGATCGTCGCCACGATCGGACCGTCGTCCGAATCGCCAGAGATGATTGCCCGACTGGTCAACGCGGGCATGAACGTGGCCCGGCTCAATTTCTCGCACGGCGACTTCGAGGCGCATGCGATCCGCATTTCGCGGCTTCGCGAGGCGGAGCGATCCACCGGCAAACGGTTGGCCATCCTCGCAGACCTGCCCGGCCCCAAGATGCGCGTCGGACAGGTGTCGCCCGAACCTGTCGAACTGCGGACCGGCGCGCCACTGACGCTCACCACCGACGAGGTGATCGGCACCGCAGCGCGCGTGTCGGTGTCGCTCAAAGAACTGCCGGCGGCGGTCAAGCCAGGCGACCGGCTCTTCCTCAACGACGGACTGGTGCAGTTGCGCGTGGAGAGCGTCAGCGGTCCGAACGTGCACTGCGCGGTGACGGCAGGCGGCGAACTCCGGTCGAAGAAGGGCCTCAACCTGCCCGGCATCCGGCTCGGTGTCAGCGCGTTCACCGACCACGATCGGGCGTGCCTCACGTTCGCGCTGCAGTCCGGCGTCGATGCAGTCAGTCAGTCGTTTGTCGAGCGCGGGTCCGATATCGCCGCGGTGAGGGCGGCAGCGCGGGCGTTGGGCGGCGACCCGTTCGTTATCGCGAAGATCGAGCGGGCCAGCGCCCTGGAACACTACGACGAAATTCTCGAGGCGGCAGACGGCATCATGGTGGCACGCGGCGATCTCGGAGTCGAAGTGCCCATCGAGCAGATCGCCATCACCCAGAAGTCGCTGATCGCCAGGGCCAATCGAGCGGGTAAGCCGGTGATCACCGCGACACAGATGCTGGAATCGATGGTGTCCAGCCGGCTGCCAACGCGAGCCGAAGCCACCGACGTGGCCAATGCCATCCTCGATGGCACCGATTGCGTGATGCTGTCTGGGGAGTCGGCGATGGGCCGGTATCCGGAAGAGGCGGTCGCGATGCTGGCCCGCATTGCTGCGGCCACCGAGCCGCATCGGGCGCGGACGCCGTCCGGCCACCTGCACGGCGAACGCCGCCGGACGCAGCCCGCGAACGCCGCGGCAGGTTTGTCGGCCGTGGTCGAGCATGCCCTTGCGACCATGACCAGTTCGGTCGTCTTCGCGCCGACCCACACGGGCTTGACGCCGCGCCTGATCTCCCGCTTCAAGCCTCGGGCCTGGATTCTCGCCGCCAGCCGTCACGATCGCGTCTTGGCCGGACTCGTGTTTTCGTTCGGCGTCTACCCGGTCAAGTTGCTATCAGAGCCGGCCGACTGGCGCCAACTGGTCGAGGAACAATTGCGCACGCTGGACGTGGCCGCCGAGACGGTGATGCTGGTGGCCGGCCCCTCGACCGCCCAGCCGACGGCCAACCACCGTATCGAGTTCATGCGAATGGCCTCCCAGAGCCGGTAGCGGCGGGCTTGTTGCCGGGCTTGTTGCCGCTTGACTCCTGTCGTCGCTGGCGGCACACTCGGATCTGGCAGGACGCCTAGGGGTGGCCAGAACGAGACGGCCTGAGATCACACCCTCGAACCTGAACCGGGTAGTACCGGCGTAGGGAAGGCGATCGGGAGCACGGGCTCCCCTTCGATTCGAGAACTCCCCAAAGCATCCTTTTCACTCGGTCGGCGCGAGGCGCGTCCGCACGAGAGGAGGGGTGACGTGAACGTGCTCCACAGATGGCGGCCGGGACACCACGCGTTCCGGATCGCGTTGGCGTGCGCGGTGACCGTTGGCCTGGCGGCCAGCGCGAGCGCGCAGGACTCCACGTGTACGGTTCGAGGCACGGTTCGATCGGCCGCCGGTCTTCCCGTCGCCGCAGCGATCGTGTCGGCCAACGGGGGCGCGTCGACCAGGACAGACGAAGCCGGTGTGTTTACGCTCCGGTTGGCGCCGGGCGCGCACGCGTTGCGGGCGTCCCATCCGTCGTTTCTGCCTTCGACTCGACCCCTCGACGTCAACGGTCCGACCGACGGCGTTAGCTTCGTGCTCGACCCGCTGGTCCGGTTCGCCGAACACGTGGTCGTCGCCGCCGTCCGAGCCGAGGCCGACGCGCCGATCACCAAGAGCGATCTCGACCGGCGCGGCGTCGAATCGATCAACTCCGGGCAGGAAATGCCGTTCCTGCTCAAACAGGTGCCCTCGCTGACGCAGTACTCCGATGCCGGCTCGTCGACCGGCTATTCGTACATGTATCTCCGGGGCGTCCCGCAAACGCGGATGAACATCACCTTCGACGGCGCGCCCCTCAGCGAGTCGGAGGACTCGGCGTTCTATTTCTCGAACTTCGGCGATTTCGCCAACGCGGTTGAAAGCGTCCAGGTGCAGCGGGGCGTGGGTACCTCCACGGTGGGCGCGGCGTCGTTTGTCGGCAGCATCAACTTCGCCAGCATCGATTTCAAGGAGAAACCGGAGGCCGACATCCGGATGAGCAGCGGATCGTTCGGCACCAATCGGGTGAGCGCGGCGCTGCACTCGGGACGACTCGATGGTGGCTTTAAGCTCTACGGCCAGGCAGCCTACCAGGACACGAGCGGGTTCCGCGACCACTCGGGAATCTCGCAGCAGAGCGTCTACGCGGGGGCGACGCACGAGTCGGACCGCTCGTACTTCAAGGTGTTCGGCTTTTTCGGGCGCGAACGCACGAATCTCGCCTTCCTCGCTGCCGACGAGGACACGCTGAAGCAGGACCTTCGATTCAACCCGCTCGGCACCGACGAGCACGACGATTTCGGCCAAGGCTTCGTCAACGCGCAGTACCACCGCACACTGGGGCCGTCGACAGAGTGGTCGGTCCAGAGCTATTACAGCGGCGCGGGCGGCTGGTACCGAATCCGCGACGCGGCAGCCGGCCTGTTTCAGTACGGACTCGACTGGTGCAGTCTCGGCGCGACCACGACCGTTCACACGACGCGGAACCGACTCGATCTGCTGTGGGGCGCCCACGTCAACAGCTTCGAAAGCCGCCACGAGCGCGCCCTCCTCGACGGCCCACGCGACTACACGAACCACGGCTTCAAACACGAGATCAACAGTTTTGCAAAGGCGACCTTCACCAGTGGCCCGTGGCATCACTACGCCGACGTGCAGGTGCGGTGGGCCCGGTTCCGCTACGATGGCACCCTGCCCCTGGGCTCGGTCAGTTGGACGTTCTTCAATCCCAAAGTCGGGACGCGCGTCGATCTCGGTCGGGGCGTGAGTGTGTACGGATCGGTGGGCCGCGCAAGCCGGGAACCGGCCCGGAGCGACATGCTGCAGGGCGAAGACAACCCGACGCTGCCGTACGACCTGCGCGCAGTCACGCCCGAGCGGGTCGTGAATGTCGAATCGGGCGTCGAGTTCGCGCGGCCGACGCTGACCGCGAAGGTCAATGCGTTCGTCATGGAGTTCCGCCACGAAATCGCGCAGACCGGCGAACTCTCGGAGATCGGATTGCCGCTTCGGCGTAACGTGGATCGCAGTTTCCGGCGCGGCGTCGAACTCGATCTGACCTGGCATCCGTGGACAGCCCTCCGGCTGCGCCACACCGCCACGTTCAGCTATAACCGCATCCGCACGTGGACGCAGTTCTATGACGTCTACGACACGGCTGGCAACTGGCTCACCAGCACGCCCCTCACGCACGCCAACGTGACGCCGTTGCTCACGCCCGCGGTACTGGCAAACCTGTCGGCCGACTACACGCCCGCGCCGTGGCTCACCATCGGCGGTCTGGGCCGCTACGTCGGCGAGTCGCATCTCGACAACACGGGAAGCCCGGCGTTTGTCGCGCAGGGGTTCTTCGGCCTCGACCTGGTGGCGTCGGTCGATCTGACGCGCGTGCTTCGGTTTGCCGCGAAGGCCGCGCCAAGGCTTCGCATCCAGAGCGACAACGTGCTCAACAACCGAGGCATGTTCCCGAACGGCTACAGCTACCAGTTCTTGACCGAAGTCGCCGGCGGGCAACTGCAGCCAGGGGGCACCAGGTACTTCTATCCACTGGCGACACGAAGCGTGGTCGTGATGCTCGACCTGAAGCTGTGAGGCCCGGCGATGAGTCCGTTTGAGGTGATCGGCGTCGGCACCGGCATCCTGGGTGTGTGGCTGACGACGCGTCAGAACATCTGGTGCTGGCCCACGGGCTTGATCTCGGTCGTGGCGTTTATCGTCGTGTTTTACGACGCGAAACTCTACGCCGCAATGGGTCTGCAGGTGGTCTACGTCGCGCTGGTGGCCTACGGGTGGTACGCCTGGCTTTACGGGGGCGCCGATCACGGGGAACTGTTGGTGTCGAGGATGCCCCGTCGGCTGATCATCCCGCTCGTTCTGGCAGGCGCGGTCTTTGCCGCAGCGCTGGGGCTCTGGCTTCGGCAGCGAACCGACGAGGCGCTGCCGTTTCTCGACGCCTTCACGATGTCGTTCAGCCTGATCGCCCAGTGGATGCAGACGAGAAAGCACCTCGAGAACTGGATGGTGTGGGTGGTGGTCGATCTGGTCTACATCGGGATGAGCGTGACGCAGGGCCTCAACCTGACGGCGGGGCTCTATCTGGTCTACATCGGGCTGGCCATGGTCGGCTATCGCGATTGGCGCCGGTCGATGGCGGCCGAGGCGGTGGCGACGTGATGGGCGAAACGCTGGTGGTGGTGGTCACCGGGTCGGAATGCACCGGCAAGACGAGCCTGGTGGCCGATCTGGCGCGGCACTTCGGATCCCCGGCGTCACCCGAATTCGTCCGCGAGTATCTCGACCGCAAAGCCTCGCCGCTCGACGCAACCGATGTGGAGCCGATCGCGCGCGGCCAGATGCGAGGCGAAGACGAGGCGGCCGCGTCGGCCTCGCGCCTCGTCGTCAAGGACACGGACCTGCTGAGCACAGTCGTGTACAGCCGGCACTACTACGGGGACTGTCCGTCGTGGATCGAGGCGGCAGCACACGACCGGCTCGGGGATGTATACCTGCTGCTTCACCCCGACGTGCCGTGGCAGGCGGACGGCCTTCAACGCGACAGGGCCGACGACCGACTCGGCATGCACGCCCTTTTTCGCCGGCAACTCGCCGCATCGGAGGCCGCCGTGGTCGACGTCACCGGATCGTGGGACACGCGCCGAGACACCGCCGTTGCGGCGGTCGGACGGGCGCTCGCCCGGCGCAGTCCTATTTGCCCCGCCGACTAATCAGATAGTCGCACCACGCGTCCATGCCGGCCCCGGTCTTGGCGGAGACTTCGAAGATCCTTGCGCTTGGGCTGACCCGACGCGCGTTGTCGAGTGCCGCCGCGCGATCGAAGTCGACGTAGGGTGCGAGATCCACTTTGGTGATCACGATCACGTGGGCGTTGCGGAACATCGGCGGATACTTGAGCGGCTTGTCCTCGCCTTCGGTCACCGAGAGCAGGGCCACCCGCTCGTCTTCACCAAGATCGAATTCGGCAGGGCAGACCAGATTGCCGACGTTCTCGATGATCAGGATGTCGAGCGCGTTCGCGTCGATCTGCCCAACCGATCGGGCAACCATCTCGGCGTCGAGATGGCAGAGGGTGCCGGTCGAAATCTGCACGACCGGCGCGCCCGTGGTCCGCAATCGCTTCGCGTCGTTGTCGGTCTCGAGGTCGCCGACAATCACGCCCACGCGCAGAGTGGGCTGCAGCCGCTCTATCGTCTTCTGCAGCAGCGTGGTCTTACCCGATCCGGGCGACGACACCACGTTCAGCACGAGCAGGCCCAACGCCTTGAAGTAGCCGCGATTGCGCTCGGCCATCCGATCGTTGGCCGCGAAGATCGACTGGTTCACCGTAATCGCGCGCGATCCGGCGGCTGCGGGGTCGCGGTGATCGTGCGAATGGTCGAGGGCCTGGTGATCGTGCGAATGGTCGAGGTCCGGGTCCGGTCCGTGCGGATGAACATGCGCGTGCGAATGCGACTGGTCGGCGTGGGCGTGGCCCGCCGCATGGAGATGCGGGTGCGGGTGATCGTGCGGGGGGGGATGATCGTGGTCCTGAACGTGCCCGTCCCCGTGATCGTGATCGTGATCGTGACCGTGTGAATGGCCGTGCGAGTGGGAATGTTCGTGGGGGTGTTCGTGGGGATGCTCGTGCACCTGCGAGTGGCCGTCGTCGAGCAGCGGCGACCTCACCTGATCGGCCGGCTTGCCGTCGATCCGGGTCGGCCCGGGACGTCCGCATCCGCATTCCACGCACATAATCAGTCAACCTCCAGCGAGACCACGGCCAGTTCGCGTCCACGTCGCATGTCGAAACTGGGCTGGTTGCACGTCGGGCACCCGCCAATCAGATCGTCCGACTCGAACTCGGCGGCGCAGGTGAGGCACCAGAAGGCACCAGGCACCAATTCGACCTCGAGGCGGGCGTCGCTGGCCAGCGTGTCCTGGCGAAGGACGGCGAAGGCATGGTCGAGCGCCTCCTGCACGACGCCGGTCATTCGGCCGACCCGCATCCTGATCTCGAGGATGCGCACGGCGCCGGCGGCCCGGGCCTGCTGATCCGCAATCTCGAGAACCGACTGCATGATGCCCACTTCGTGCACGACCCTCTGATTCTATACCTCAGGACAGGTTGCTCGGCGGTGGTCGCTGTTCACCCTCACGTGCCATCGAGCACGACCGCGTGTCGCGGCGGCCGTGTCGCGGCGGCTCGCGGCGCCCCTCTCGGGTGGGTGACGGGCCAAAGCGTGCGCTGCACGAGACAGGATAGAATCGCAATGGTATGGCTGTCCTCAAGATGCCTGGCGGGATTGCCCTTTCGCGCTTCAGGCTCGACAAACTCAATGCCGTGATCCGCACGCTGCGGTCCGGCGTCGTGATCGGGTCGGCCCGATTCTGGCATTTTGTCGAGACACGGCGAGAGGTGACTCCAGAGGAACGTGACACGCTGGCGCGCCTGTTGACGTACGGCGAACCCGGGCAGGAGGCCAGAGGGCGCACGGTGGTGACCACGCCGCGTCTCGGGACCATCTCGCCGTGGTCATCGAAGGCGACCGACATCGCCAGGCAGTGCGGCCTCGATGCGGTCAGGCGGATCGAGCGTGGCACGGAGTTCGACGTGCAGGGCACTGGCCCGCTGACCGACGTGCTTCCACTGCTCCACGACCGGATGACCGAAACGGTCCTCGACGACATGGCGGCGGCCAGCCGACTGTTCAAGCATCACGCTCCGCCTCGGTTGACCTTGGTGGACGTGGTCGGCCGCGGCATCGACGCCATCGCCGAGGCCAATTTGCGTTTTGGCCTGGCCCTCGCCCTCGACGAGATCGATTACCTCGTCGAGTACTTCCGGGGCCGCGGGCGCAATCCAACCGACGTGGAACTCACCATGTTCGCGCAGGCGAACTCGGAGCACTGCCGCCACAAGATCTTCAACGCGTCGTGGGTGATCGACGGGCAGCCCAGAAGCGAATCGTTGTTCGGCATGATTCGGACCACCCACCAGACGAACCCTCAGGGCACGGTGGTGGCGTATTCCGACAATGCCGCCGTGATGGAAGGCGGTCGCGTGCGGCGGTTTTTCGCCGACCCCGACACCGGTCGCTACGGGTACCGCCTCACCGACCTCCACACGCTGATGAAGGTGGAGACGCACAATCATCCGACCGCCATTTCGCCCTTTCCCGGCGCGGCCACCGGCTCGGGAGGCGAGATCCGCGACGAGGGCGCGACAGGGCGGGGATCCAAGCCGAAGGCGGGTCTCTGCGGTTTCTCGGTCTCGCATCTGCGCATCCCGGGATACGAACGTCCGTGGGAGGGTGTTGCGTCGAGGCCAGGCCGCATCAGTTCGCCGCTCGCCATCATGCTCGAGGGTCCCATCGGGGCGGCGTCGTTCAACAACGAGTTCGGACGTCCGAATCTCGCCGGCTACTTCCGCAGCTACGAACAACGGGTGGGCGGCGTGCTTCGCGGGTATCACAAACCCATCATGCTGGCCGGAGGCGTCGGCAACATCTGCGCCGACGACGCATTCAAGCTGGACGTTCCGGCGGGCTCGTTGCTGATTCAACTCGGCGGGCCCGGCATGCTGATCGGGATGGGGGGCGGGTCGGCCTCTTCGATGACGACCGGCACGAACGCGGCCGATCTCGACTTCGATTCGGTCCAGCGCGGCAACGCCGAAATCCAGCGGCGGGCCCAGGAAGTGATCGATCGATGCTGCGCGCTCGGTGCGGCAAACCCCATCCTCTCGATCCACGACGTGGGCGCGGGGGGATTGTCGAATGCCCTTCCGGAGATCGTGCACGGATCGGGCCGGGGGGCGAGAATCGACCTCCGCGCGACGCCCAACGAGGAGCCCGGGATGACGCCCCGGGAGGTCTGGTGCAACGAGGCGCAGGAACGCTACGTGCTGGCGATCGCGCCGCCAGACCTCGATCGGTTCCGCGCCCTCTGCGATCGCGAGCGTTGCCCGTTTGCCGTGGTCGGCGTCGCCACAAGCGACCAGCAGCTTCAGGTGGCCGATACGCTGTTCGACAATCTGCCGGTGGATATGGATTTGCCGGCCCTGTTGGGCAAACCCCCGCGGATGACGCGCGACGTCGCCCGCACACGCATCGACGTGCCGCCGTTCGACGGGCGGGGCGTGTCGATTGCCAAGGCCGTCGATCTCGTGCTGCGTGCGCCGACCGTCGCCGACAAGACGTTTCTCGTCACGATCGGCGATCGGACAGTCGGCGGCCTGTGCGCTCGCGATCAATGCGTTGGCCCGTGGCAGGTTCCCGTCGCGGATTGCGCCACCACTCTTCTGTCGTTCGACGGGTACGCGGGCGAGGCGTTCGCGATCGGCGAACGGGCGCCCCTGGCGGCGATCGACGCGCCGGCGTCCGGCCGGATGGCCGTTGGCGAAGCGCTCACCAATCTTGCGGCCGCCCCGGTGCGCAGTCTCTCGCGTGTGAAGTTGTCGGCGAACTGGATGGCCGCCGCAGGCGCGCCCGGCGAGGATGCGGCCTTGTTCGACACCGTGCGAGCCGTCGCGCTCGATCTGTGCCCGGCGCTCGGCATCAGCATCCCGGTCGGCAAGGATTCCATGTCGATGCGGACCACGTGGACCGAGGATGCGGCGGTGCGCGACGTGGTGAGCCCGGTATCGCTCGTCATTTCCGCATTCGCGCCGTGCGACGACGTTCGGCCGACCTGGACGCCGCAATTGCGCACCGACGCGGGCGCGACCGGGTTGGTGCTGATCGATCTGGGCGGCGGCCAGTCGAGGCTCGGGGGCTCCATCCTGGCGCAGGTGCTTGGCCAGGCGGGCGGCGCCGTGCCCGATCTCGACAATCCGGCGGCGATTCGGAGTCTGTTTGCCGCACTCGCCGATTTGCGCACAGCCAACCTCGTGCTGGCCTGCCACGATCGCTCAGACGGTGGCTTGTTCGCGACCGTCGCGGAAATGGCGTTTGCCGGGCGCGCCGGCGTGGCGCTGGACGCCGACGCCATCTCGGCGGGAGCGGCTGGATCCGATGCGAATCTGCTGGCAGCGCTGTTCGCCGAGGAGCTGGGCGTCGTGATCCAGGTTCGGATGGCCGACGTGCCGCGAGTGCTGGTGACGTTGGGCAGCCACGAACTTGACGGCCGGGTGATCGGCCGCGTCGCCGCCGACGGCATGGTTCGCGTCACTCGGGGCGGCCACGACGTGTTCGCCCAAGCGCGTGTCGCGCTCCATCGCGTCTGGAGCGAGACGACGTGGAGGATGCAGTCGCTTCGCGACAACCCGGCGTCGGCGCAGCAGGAGTACGACCGCATTCTGGATGACGAAGACCCAGGCATCGCTCCGGTGATTCGGTTCGATCTGGCCGACGACGTGGCGGCACCGCTCGTCGCCAGGGGCGCGCGGCCCCCGGTGGCCATCCTGCGCGAGCAGGGCGTCAATGGCGCGAACGAGATGGCGGCGGCGTTCGACCGGGCCGGATTCGACGCGCACGACGTGCACATGAGCGACATCATCGCCGGACGGGTGTCGCTGGCCGCGTTCCGGGGCCTTGCCGCCTGCGGCGGGTTTTCTTACGGAGACGTACTCGGCGGTGGCGAGGGATGGGCGAAGTCGATTCTGTACAACAGTAGAGCCCGTGACGAATTTGCGGCGTTCTTCGCGCGGCCCGACACCTTCGCGCTCGGGGTCTGCAACGGCTGCCAGATGATGGCGGCGCTCAAGTCGATGATTCCTGGAGCGGCGGCCTGGCCGCGGTTCGTCAAGAACGTTTCCGAGCAGTTCGAAGCCCGGCTCCTCTCAGTCGAGGTCGTTGCGAGCCCATCGATCTTTTTTGCCGGCATGGCTGGCAGCATTTTGCCGGTTGTGACGGCGCACGGCGAAGGCCAGGCTGTCTTCGATCAGGCCTCCGATGCGGGTCGTGTCGTCGTGTCACTTCGGCACGTCGACCATCGGGGGCGTCCGACCGAGCAGTACCCGTTCAATCCTAACGGCTCTTTGGGCGGGTTGACCGGAGTGACGACCGCCGACGGACGATTTACGATTCTGATGCCGCATCCGGAACGCGTGTTCCGCTCGATTCAGCTTTCCTGGCATCCAGACGGGTGGGGCGAAGACAGTCCGTGGATGCGGCTCTTCCGGAACGCCCGCCTGTTTGTCGGTTAGCCCTGGCGGCGGTGGATTACGGCGGTCGCGTTGAGACCGTCGATGCGCCCGGATTGCGCGGAGGGAAGCCCGGCAAAAACGGGGCGAGTTCAGCGTTGCGCAGCGCAGGGAGGTGAGATGCGTGGTCGGTCGAGTGCAGACTGACTTGCACCGCAGGCTGCTGGGTCTGGCGGCGTCTTGACTCGGCGAATTCGGACGTGCCATTGTCGAAGGTCGGGACTTGTGAAATGAGGTGCGGCGTGAAGGGTGTTGCTCGCGCGTGTGGATGGATCGGCCTTGCCGGGCTCGGGATTGTGGCGGTGATCGTTGCGGGCCCCACGGCGCAAGGACAGGCGCCGGCTATGCCTGCGACGGTGGCTCCGCAGGCTGTCGGCCAGGAACTTCCCATTCACAGGATCCCCATTTCCGGCGAGGCGGCCGAGGGCTATTTCTCGCCCGACAGCAAGAGCATGATCTGCAATGCCAAGATGTCCGACGACAAGGACTTTCAGGTTTATACGTTCAATCTGGATGGCACCAACGTCCGGCGGATTAACAACAAGGGCGCCGATGCCTGCTCGTTTTACTTTCCCGACGGCAAGAAGCTGATCTGGACGTCCACCCGCGATAACCTGGACATGCCCCCCGGCAATTTTTCGGACGCCAACGATTACCCGCAGGGCGCCGAGCTCTACACCTCGGACTTGGAGGGCGGGCACGTCGTCCGACTGACCACCAATAAGGTGTACGACGCCGAGGTGACGGTTTCTCCCGACGGGAAGTGGATTCTGTTCGGGCGCCAGGTCGAGGGCCGCATGGATTTGTACAAGATGCGGCCTGATGGGACCGGCCTGTTCCAAATCACGCACACGCCGGACTGGCAGGAGGGCGGCGCGCAGTGGATGCCGGATGGGAAGACGATCATCTACCGCGCCTGGAAGATTCAGGATCAGAACCAGCGCGGTATGCCGATGCAGATCTTCACGATCAAGCCGGACGGCACCGACACCAAGCAGGTGACGACGGAGGCCGGGACCAACTGGGCGCCGGCTCCGGCGCCAGACGGGCGGCATTTTGTGTTCGTCAAGCTGCTGCCGCCGCGCAACTTCGAGATCTTCATGATGGATGTGGTGAGCGGCGAGCAACGCCGGATGACGTATAGCGACGCGTTCGATGGATTTCCTGCGATTTCTGCCGATGGGCACTGGATGGGCTTCTCGTCAAGTCGGGACGCGAAGCCTGGCGAGCGCAAGATGTTCATGTATCTGATGGATATCTCGAGTCTCAACGTCGGCCCGTCGAAGAAGTAGGGTCGCGGTTGTTGGGCGATGCGGTTTTGGGATGCCTACCGGTTTGGCGCTGAGCTTACGAGGCGAAGGCGGCTTGGGTCGGCCCGGCAGTGGCGCAGTTCTCGTAGGGCTCGTATCGGCCCGGTCGCGCGAGGGCAGGCCAGAAGGTTTGCGGGAGCGTGGCGCAGGTAGACATTGGTCGGGTGGAGGCCGGGGCTTTCTCGGCCTGAACAGGTCGAAGGCAGCTTCGGTGGACTGGAATAATTAGATGGATCAGCAGGCCCTCACGTTTGTGCACTATTTTCCAATTGGGACAACGATCGTCTCGGCGACGTTCGCGACGCTATTGTTCCGGAAGTTTTTCAAGCGAAAGACGCCCCACCTGTTCTGGTGGGCCTTCGGGGTGGCCTGTTACGGCAGCGGCACGGTGGTCGAAAGCCTCATCACGCTGACCGGCAACACGGTGTTGTTGAATAAGCTGTGGTATGTCACCGGCGCCCTCCTAGGCGGGTATCCGTTGGCCCAGGGTTCGGTGTACCTGGCTCACTCGAAAAAATTCGCGGATCGAGCGACGGCCATCACCGTCCCGTTCGTAGTGATTGCGTCGATTCTCGTGTTCCTGTCTCCGGTTCGGATGGAGATGCTGCAAGCCACGCGGCCCACCGGCGCCATCCTGGGATGGAGCTGGATTCGGCTGTTGACGCCATTCATCAATCTCTATGCGTCATTCTTCCTGATTGGCGGAGCGGCCCATAGTGCGTGGAAGTATTTCCGGAACGAACACGATGGCCACCGGGCGGCGGGGAATGCGCTGATTGCGATTGGCGCGTTGATGCCAGGCATTGGCGGATCGATGGCGAAGGCGGGCTATGTCGAGGTGCTCTACGTCCTCGAGTTCATCGGATTGATTCTCATCTGGATCGGGGATCGCACGTGCAGTGTGTCGTCCTCGATTAACGCGAAGGTGCGAGAGGCCGGCGCGTAGAGTTCCTGGCCGACGGGCGGATTGGCCCAAACCGAGGCCGAGTGGTGGGCCGCACAGGAATCGTCATGGTGCGGGCTGGGCTCTGGCGTGGCGCTGTGGCGGGGGCGAGCACGGGCGGGCGGATTGGCCCCGACTCGGTGGTGGCGACAAAGAAAAAGGCCCGACACCTGTTCGGCGTCGGGCCTTGCGATTAAATCCCCGGCAACGACCTACTCTCCCACACAGTTGCCCATGCAGTACCATCGGCGGTAGAAGGCTTAACTTCCGTGTTCGGAATGGGAACGGGTGTGACCCTTCTCCTATGATCACCGGGAAACTTACTGGGGTGGATTCAAGGCCTGTGCGGCTTGCTGGCCCGGCCATGAATCCATTTGTCTGGATTCCTGGACTGCCTGCTCGGCGCGTGAACGGGCCTCAAGATCGCCCCACTATATGACTCAGCCGACACTGTATACCAATGCGGCCCGCTTCACGACCAGCTGAGGGTTCCGGGTATCTTCACCGGGGCTCGAAGCCTTCGTGGGCGGCGGCTGAATTTCAAAGAGCAAAAACCTTGACAACGAATATCCTGCAGAAGGCGCGTTCTGACTTGCACACAAATAAAATGGAGGTAAATTGTCAAGCCTCACGGCTGATTAGTACCAGTAAGCTGAGGATGTCACCACCCTTACACATCTGGCCTATCACCTGGTAGTCTTCCAGGAGCCTTTAGGAGCCTTACGGCTCGGGAGATCTCATCTTGGGGAGGGTTTCACGCTTAGATGCCTTCAGCGTTTCTCCCTTCCGCACGTAGCTACCCAGCGCTACCCTTGGCAGGATAACTGGTACACTAGAGGTGCGTCCAACCCGGTCCTCTCGTACTAAGGCCAGCCCCCCTCAAATCTCCTGCGCCCATGACAGATAGGGACCGAACTGTCTCGCGACGTTCTAAACCCAGCTCACGTACCGCTTTAACCGGCGAACAGCCGGACCCTTGGAACCTGCTACAGCTCCAGGATGCGATGAGCCGACATCGAGGTGCCAAACCTGGGCGTCGATGTGAACTCTTGGCCCAGATCAGCCTGTTATCCCCGGCGTACCTTTTATCCGTTGAGCGATGGCCCTTCCATGCGGGACCACCGGATCACTAAAGCCTGGTTTCCCACCTGCTCGACGTGTATGTCTCGCAGTCAAGCTCGCTTGTGCTTTTGCACTCTCCGGCTGATTTCCAAACAGCCTGAGCGAACCTTCGCGCGCCTCCGTTACCGTTTAGGAGGCGACCGCCCCAGTCAAACTACCCACCTAGCAGTGTCCCTGACCTGGCTGACAGGTCGAGGTTAGAACGTCGAAGTGATAAGGGTGGTATCTCACCGTTGGCTCCCCGGATCCCAAAAAACCCGGTTCATAGCCTCCCACCTATCCTGCGCATAACACGTCAACATTCACTACTAGGCTGTAGTAAAGGTGCACGGGGTCTTTCCGTCTAGTCACGGGTAACCGGCGTCTTCACCGGTACCACAAATTCGCAGTGCCCCTCGTTGAGACAGCGGTCAAATCGTTACGCCATTCGTGCAGGTCGGAACTTACCCGACAAGGAATTTCGCTACCTTAGGACCGTTATAGTTACGGCCGCCGTTTACCGGGGCTTCAGTTCGAAGCTTCGCCTTGCGGCTAACCTCTCCCTTTAACCTTCCGGCACCGGGCAGGCGTCAGACCCTATACGTCGTGTTCGACTTAGCAGAGCCCTGTGTTTTTAGTAAACAGTCGCTTGACCCTCTTTATTGCAACTCCTTCACGCACGCCTGGGCAAGCCAAGCGCACGATAACGGAGCACCCCTTCTTCCGAAGTTACGGGGCAAGTTTGCCGAGTTCCTAAACGAGGGTTCTCACTTGCGCCTGAGGATTTTCTCCTCGCCTACCTGTGTCGGTTTGCGGTACGGGTACCCGGAAATCTCCTTAGAGGCTTTTCTCGGCAGCGTGGCGTCACTGGCTTTGTAGACCTTGCGGTCTTCGCGATGGCACCTCAGGGAATATGACCCACCGGATTTGCCTGGCGGATCCCCCTACATGCCTCAACCCACACGTCCAATCGTGGGCCCAGCTAGCCTCCTGCGTCCCCCCATCGTGATAACGATTTCCAGGTAGTTCAGGAATATTAACCTGATATCCATCCGCTACGCCTTTCGGCCTCGCGTTAGGACCCGACTAACCCTGAGCGGACGAACCTTCCTCAGGAAACCTTAGGCTTACGGCGGAGAGGATTCTCACCTCTCTTATCGCTACTTATGCCGGCAGGGTCACTTCTCTGCACTCCACCCGTCCTTTCGGTCGAGCTTCAATGCGCAGAGAACGCTCTTCTACCAAGGCCACATCCCGCAGGACGTGGCGATCTACGGCTTCGGTCTCGTGCTTAAGCCCCGTTGGATTGTCGGCCCAGAGCCGCTTGACCAGTGAGCTATTACGCTTTCTTTAAAGGATGGCTGCTTCTAAGCCAACCTCCTGGTTGTCTGAGCGTCTCCAGATCCTTTCCCACTTAGCACGAAGTTAGGGACCTTAGCCGGTAGTCTGGGCTGTTTCCCTTTTGACGATGAAGCTTAGCCCCCACCGTCTCACTCCCGGGATACGTGTCGCTGGCATTCGCAGTTTGATTGGGTTCAGTAAGCTGGTAAGCCCCTTAGCCCATTCAGTTCTCTACCACCAGCGCCGACCTCCCGAGGCTGCCCCTAAAGGCATTTCGAAGAGAACGGGCAATCACGAAGTTTGATTAGCCTTTCACCCCTATCCTCAGCTCATCCAAGCTGTTTTCAACCAACACTGGTTCGGGCCTCCACGCGGTGTTACCCGCGCTTCACCCTGGCCAAGGATAGATCACCTCGCTTCGCGTCTGCTCCCGACGACTGAACGCCCATTTCGGACTCGCTTTCGCTA
>Ga0194060_10000035_pt1:0-45000 | contig 90169 bp, 68 predicted proteins | sample SepL225m_MetaG_FD_163427 | JGI IMG/M metagenome (GOLD analysis project Ga0194060, IMG submission 163427) | Anoxic zone freshwater microbial communities from boreal shield lake in IISD Experimental Lakes Area, Ontario, Canada - Sep2016-L222-5m | ecosystem: Environmental > Aquatic >... | reverse complement strand
GGCCGTCCGCCCTCTCAGGCCGGCTACCGATCGAAGCCTTGGTGAGCCGTTACCTCACCAACTAGCTAATCGGACGCGGGCCCCTCCTCGAGTGCCAGGCCTTACGGTCCCCGGCTTTGATCACCATCCGTCCAAGGACAGGATGTCATGCGGTATTAGCGTCCCTTTCGGAACGTTATCCCCCGCTCAAGGGTAGGTCACCCACGCGTTACTCACCCGTCTGCCACTCTACTCAGGGCCGAAGCCCCTTTCGCGTTCGACTTGCATGTGTTAGGCACGCCGCCAGCGTTGATTCTGAGCCAGGATCAAACTCTCATGTTAAATGCGTTGCCAGCGCCCCTTGCGGAACACCAGCGAGATTTAACCAAAGTTGATTAGCTCTGGCGTTGTTCTCTTAACTATCTATTGTGCATCGGCTGTTCCAGCCCGAAAGCCAGAAAGTCCCGATGCGGCTGATACTCATTGGTTTGTATCTTCGCGCGCTATCTAGTTTTCAAAGAACCGACGCCGTCCCCCCGCGATGGCCGCTTTCGCAGCTCATTTAGGGGAACCTTCCAATACTACTACCACCTGGTTGACTTGTCAACCCCCCATTTTGCGGCCGACAAAATAACCGGCCCTGCAAAGAGCCTGACGCCATCGTCAGCTGGGGGTGGTAGCTGGCCGCCCTGAAACGTTCTCGGGCAACCATCGCGCCCTCGCGGGCACAGGAAGCACGGTTGACGTAATTGCCAACCGGCGGACTTTCAATACTAGTCAAGCCCAGGGGAAATGTCAAGCCGCAGAACGAACCCGCCCACACCATCGTCTGGAGTGTGGGTGTTCCCGCACAGACAATCAGACCCCGACGATGCGGACAATGTGATACTGCCGGGCCCCTTTGCGCAGCACGAACACCCGCCCTGCGATCGAATCCGCCACCCGAAGTCGCGCGCGCTCATCAGCAAGCCGGCGGTTGTTGACGGAAACCCCACCCCCCTTGACCAGACGCATCGCCTCGCCCTTGGAGCTCGCCAGCTTGGTCGCGACCAGCAGATCCGCAATCGCCACCCCTTCGGATCCGAATGCGGCCGCCTCCATCTCCGTCGACGGCACGTCGTCGAACACCGCGATGATGTCGTCGGCGTCCAGTTCGGCGATCCGCTCGCCAAACAACAGCCCCGACGCATGTTCGGCGCGATCGACCGCATCCTGCCCGTGAACCGTCCGCGTCACCTCGCGCGCCAGCACGCGCTGAGCCTCTCGCTTTTCGGGAGCGGCCGCCACCGTCGCGTCGAGCGCCGCAATCTGGTCCCGGCCGAGGAAGGTGAAGAACTTCAGGTATCTGACCGCATCCCGATCGTCGGTGTTGAGCCAGAACTGATAGAACTTGAACGGCGACGTCAGCCCGGGATCGAGCCAGACAGCGCCCGCTTCGGTCTTCCCGAATTTCACCCCCGACGCGGTCGTCACCAGCGGCATCACCAGGCCGTGAGCCTTGCCTGCCCGCAGGCGCCGGATCAGATCGCAGCCGGCGGTGATGTTGCCCCACTGGTCGGTGCCGCCCATCTGCAACGTGCATTTGTAGCGGTCGAACAGTTCCAGAAAGTCGTACGACTGCAGCATCAAGTAGCTGAACTCGGTGTACGAAATCCCGTCCTCCGACTCGAGGCGGCGCTTGACCGACTCTTTGGCGAGCATGTAGTTGACGGTGAAGTACTTCCCGATATCGCGCAGAAAGCCCAGCAAATCGAGCTTCCGCAGCCAGTCGGCGTTGTTCACGATGCGCGCCGGGTTTGCGGGCGCGTCGAAGTCAAGCACCTTGGAGAGTTGCGCGCGAATGCCCTCGAGATTGGCGTCGATCTGCTCGATGCTCAGGAGTTGCCGTTCGGCCGTCTTGCCGCTCGGATCGCCAATCATCCCGGTGCCGCCGCCGACAATCGCAATCGGGTGGTGCCCGCATCGCTGCATGCGGGCAAGCGCCATCATCGGCAGCAGCGACCCGACGTGAAGGCTGGCCGCGGTGGGGTCGAATCCGATATAGAGCGTGACGTGGTCGCGCGACAGCACATCGCGCAACCCTTCGGTCGAATCGGCCACCAGCCCACGCCATTCCAGTTCGCTGAACGCATCACTTGCCATCGGCACACACTCCAAGATCCCTACTATACCTGTGGCGAGCTGCTGGGTTCCGCGCTTCCCTCATCCCCTGGCCAACGCAGCCAGCACTCTCTCGGGCGTGGCCGGCACGTCGAACATTCTGGCGCCGGAGGCATCGTAGATGGCGTTGAGGATGGCAGGCGGTGCGCCGAACATGACGGTTTCTCCAAGACCGACACCGCCAAGCGCGCCACCCACCCTGAACGTCTCGGTGTAGTGACATTCGGTCTTCGGCGAGTTGACGAAGTTCGGGATGCCGCCCGCCAGCAGCGAATCGGTCTGGCCGGGCTCGAACGCTTCCCACAACGCGAAGCCGGCGCCCATGTTCATCCCGCCCTCACATTGGCCCTCGACGGCGAGGGGATTGTGAATGACGCCGGCATCGACGACCGACGTCATCTTGAGCACGTTCACCTTGCCTGTGGCGATCTCGACTTCGACCTCGGCCATGTTGAGCACGTAACTCAGATTCCTCCATGGCACGCCCTGACCATCCTTGTCGATGGGAGCCGGGCTCTGCCAGACATAGGCGCCCTCATACCGGAGAGGACGTTGCTTGCGTACCATGTCCGCATACGTCTTGCAGTCGTGCTCGCGCATGGCGTTCAGGAGCGCCTCGCACGCCATGCAGATCGCGTTGCCCGTCGTCGCGGTCTGCCGGCTCGCAACGGAAGGTCCGCTATTGGGCGTGAGGCTGCTGTCCCGGCTCACCACCCGGACCTTCTCGGGAGGCAAGCCACCAAGCGCCTTGGACGCGATGGTCACTACGCCAATGTCGCCGCCCTGGCCGGAATCTGCCCACGTCGCATAGACCGTGACGCCATCGTCGGGGTTCAGTTCGACCCAGACCGTCGACCGGTCTCCGCCGTCCATTTCGCAGCCCCAGATCCCGCCGCCGATGCCAACGCCCCGCTTCCGCGCGGGTGTCGTTTCGTGTCGGGCCTTCGCTGTTGCGGCCAGATAGAGCGGACGAAGCTTCTCCAGCATGCCGGCGTAGGGGTAGCAATCGAGCGTAGCTCCCCAGTTGGCTCGATCTCCTTCCTTCCACGCATTCTGATATCTGAATTCCAGCGGATCGGCGCCCAGCCGCTCGGCCATCATGTCGACCAGCACCTCGGTCACCAGGGCCATTTCCACACCGCCGGGCCCCCTGACCGAACTGAAGGGATTGCTGTTGGTCAGGGCCATCCGACCCTCGCCGTACGCCTTCGGAAGGGTGTACGCCCCGCCGATACACTTGTGATACCGGTTCATCACGAGTTCGGCCACGCCCTCGTAGCCTCCCGCATCGAGATCGAAATCGTAGACGAGGGCCGTCAGGCGCCCGTCGCTGGTCGCCCCCAGTTTGGCGTTGACCCACACTCTGGCTCGCTTGCTGGCCACTAGGATGGTCTCGGCCATGGTGTAGACGATCTTGCACGGGCGGCGGAATTTCATCGCGGCCAGGGCCACGTAGCCTTCGCACGTGATGACGGACTTGGAATCGAAACTGCCTCCTGACGGGTTCTCGATCCAGCGCAGCTTGTCTGGTGGAACGCCAAGCGCCGCGCACATCTGCATCCGGTGCAGATGCACGGCCACCGACTTCGACATGATCGTGATGCGACCGTCCTCGTCGACAAACGCCATCGCATTGTCCGGTTCGATCGTCAGGTGCGCAATTCGAGGAGTCGCGAACGACCCGGCCACCACCGCGGCGGACTCGGCGATCGCCTGTTCGGCTGCCGCCTGGTCGCCCCCTTTCCTCAAGTGGCTGGTCACCATGAGGTTGCTGTCGTATTCACTGAGAATCGGCGCCGCCCCCTCCCGCAACGACTGCAGCGGCGTCTCGTGACGAGGCAACACTTCGTAGTCGACCTTGACCACCCCGACCGCAGCTTCTGCGTGTCGAACGGTCTCGGCGACGACCACCGCGACAGGGCGCCCTAAATGCGTCACTCTCGTGTCGCACAGGATGGGTTCGGTCGGCACCAGTTTCGCGCTGTAGCCGGGCGGCCTGTACGGGAGACGATTGGATCCGGGTATGTCCTTGGCCGTGAGCACGCCAATCACGCCAGGCATCTTCTCGGCTTCCGAGATGTCGATCGACATGATGTTGGCGTGGTGATGGGGACTGCGCACCACCTTCAGGTGCAAGGTGTTCTGCGGCATCGGAACATCGTCGCCGTAGCGCAGCGCGCCCGTGGCCTTCGACAGCGAGTTCGGCCGTGGAGCCCGCTTGCCAAACGTCCCATCCGAGGTATCGACCCTGATCTCGTCTTCGCTGACTTCGCCGCTCATCAGTCGGCCTGCGGTCTGCACGGCCCGGATGATCGAGCTGTATCCGGTGCACCGGCACAAGTTGCCCCGAAAGGCCTGGCGAATCTCTTCTTCTGACGGGTTCGGCCGCCGGTCGAGCAGCGCCTTCGCGGTGGTGACCATTCCGGGCGTGCAGTAGCCGCACTGGATGGCCCCCTCGTATGCAAAGGCCTTCTGAACCGCGTGAGGATGCGCGATGGTGCCGATGCCCTCGACGGTCTCGATGACGGCACCCTCCGGCACGTGGTCCATCGCAACCACGCACGAGCGCACGGCCTTCCCGTCCATGATGACCGCGCAGGCCCCGCAATAGCCTTCGTTGTCACAGCCCCGCTTCGTTCCTGTCAGGCCGAAGTCGCCGCGGATCACGTCGAGCAAGCGCCGATCACCTTCGCACACCAACTCTTGCTTGATGCCGTTGAGAGTGAACCTGGACAGTCTCATGACGTGATGCCTCGCTGGGATGAGGGCGTGGTATGAGAAAGTGAGTGTGACTTCCACTCTATCCCAACGCAGCGCGCGCCGGGCCTGGCGGGACGGTGCTTCCCTCCGCGTCCCCGCTCACGCAACCCGGCAAAACGCGCCTACCGGGACTCGTCGCCGGTCTTACGCGGGCGCTATTCGCGCAGCGCGTCCTGGCCCTCTCGGCACGTTTTGCAGACTGACGCCCTTCGACGGGCCCAGGGCTTCGCTGTCGGGTTGGTTCGAGGGGCCGCTCCGGGAATCGCCGTCCCGATGGCGCGGAGGCGGCGCGCTCAAACGCGCAGTCACTGGCGGGACGGTGCTTCGCTCCGCGGCCGCCAGGGATTACCCGCTGAATACGACCCGGCGGCCCTGGATCGTCCAGTTGCCGTCGAGAATGCGCTGGATGGCGGCCGGATAGAGGCGGTGTTCCTGGAGGAGAATGCGCGCAGAAAGCGTGTCCTCGGTGTCGTCATCGAGCACCGGCACGGCCGACTGGAGAACGATCGGTCCGGCGTCGAGGTTCGTGTCGACAAAATGCACGGTGGCGCCGGCGATCTTCGCGCCGTGTTCAAACGCCTGCCGCTGCGCGTGCAAGCCCGGAAACGAGGGCAGCAGCGCAGGATGGATGTTCAGGATGCGAGTCGGAAAGGCGTTGACGAACGTCGGGCCGAGCAACCGCATGAAACCGGCCAGGCACACCAGCGACACGTCGCGGGCGCGCATGTCGTCGACCAGCACGCGTTCGAACGCCTCCCGCGATGGAAACGCTTTGTGATCGCGAACCAGCGTCTCGATGCCCGCCTCGCGAGCGCGCTCGAGGCCGTACGCGTCGGCGCGGTTGGAGACCACCAGCACCAGGCGCGCGTCGAGCCGACCCTCGCGGGCAGCATCGATGATGGCCTGGAGGTTCGACCCCCGGCCCGAAATCAGCACGCCGATGTTGCGGTTCACTGCTCCTCCCCTTTGCCATCAGCCGCGCGCGCCCCGTACGATAGCAGGAATCCCGGACCCGGCTCGGCCAGCAGCAGGCGGTTCTTCGGCGTGACGGTAGCCGGGATTAGCTTCGTCCGCACCACGTATTCCTGCTGCTGCAGTCGCACGGCGCGCATCACGTCAATCGCCAGAGCGCCGTCGATCCATCCCTTCAACCCGCCGTCGCCACCGGCCGCCAGGTGGTGACAGCACGGGAGGACGGCCACGCGCGCGCCCGCAGAGACGGCTCGATCGAGGACCGTATCGGTCAGCATGCCGCACGCATGGCTCGCCACGACCACATCGCTCGGGAGAATGGCTATCGTCTCGAGACCTGAACCCACGAGCGCCACGCGCCCCGACAGCCGGGCCCACCCCTGGACCAGCGCGCGGTGCAGGGATTGGCTCGATGGCGGGAGCACTTTATCAACCACGACAGCGTCCGGCGATGAATCATCGAGCAGGAGCATGAGATGGGCCAGCAGTCCGTGGCCACCGCCCAGATCGACGACGCGGCCGCCGCGGAAGTGACGTCTGACACGCCGGGCGATCTCCCAGGCTTCGTATAGCTCCTTGCGAGGCAAACAGCCAGCCTGACACACGGCGCGGGCGACTCGATCGAATAGCGAATCACTTGGAAATCGTCCAAAATCCCGGTCCGTCAGCCGCGCGCGCGAGGAGGGGGAGAACACGCCTCACACACTACCACGCGGGAGCAGGTGCGGCGGCGTGCAGACGGGCCGTGTCGGTCTCATCGTCGGCCTCCTAACGGGCATGCCGTATGCCACTGACAGTCATCGCTGATTTCGTGATTGACATCAACGGAGGCGCGTCATATAGTGTGCGACATACACTATATGACACACGTCACCGACACCTCCAGCGCCTACGAAAACCTCCGGCTCGAGCTTCGTCGCGGTTGCCTGGCCCTCGCCGTGCTCGGAGCGCTCCGCTCCGAGCAATACGGGTACTCGCTGCGCAAGATCCTGGCGGACCGCGGCATGGTCATTGACGAAAACACGCTGTACCCCCTCCTGCGCCGGCTGGAAACCCAGGGCCTGCTCGTCAGCGAGTGGCGCGAGGAGGACAAACGGAACAAGCGCTTCTACCGCCTGTCGCACGACGGCAGGCTCGTCCTGAAACAACTGCTCGCCGACTGGCAGAGTATCAACGCCTCACTGAGCGCTGTCCTCTAAGGAGCAACAACGTGGATCTGCTCGATCGCTACTTGCATGCGGTGAAGTTCTGGCCGCCCAAAGCACAGCGGCAGGACATCGTTTCGGAATTGTCCGAAGACATCCGGTCGCAAGTCGAGGACAAGGAATGCGAGCTCGGGCGAGCCCTGTCCGAGACCGAGGTCGAAGCGATCCTGGTTCGGATTGGGCGTCCGGTGCTCGTGGCCGGTCGCTACCTCCCGCAACGCCACCTGATCGGCCCTGCGCTGTTTCCAATCTACGTATTTGTGCTGAAGATCGTGACGGCGTGCTAGCTGGTGCCCTGGATTCTCGTGGGCATCGGGCTGTTGATGTACAGCCCCGCGTATCGGGCAGCGCACGGCGGCGGCTGGATCGGCCCGTTAGGGACGATCTGGGGCGGATTCGGGATGACGGCGCTGCTGGCCGTCGGCGCAGTGACGGCGGTATTCGCCGCGCTGGAGCGAGGGGCGTCAAGGCCGGACTTCCTCGAGAACTGGAACCCGCGGAAACTCCCGCCGGTTCGCGATCCAAACCGGATTCCCCGTGGCACCTCCATCGCGGATCTGGTAGCGAACGTCGTGTTCGCCAGTTGGTGGGTCCTGTTCATGTCGACGCCCACCGTTCTGGATCGCCCGGGTATCCAGATCATTTTGGCGCCGGCCTGGATCTATTTCTTCTGGGGCTATCTGGTCCTGGCGGCGGGGAACATCGCGATGGCGGGCGCCAATCTGCTTCAGCCGAACTGGACCCGAACAAAGGCCGGTCTTCGGCTGGTGACCAACCTCTGCGGATCGGCGCTGTTCTGCGTGTTGTGCCAGTCCGATATTCTGCTGACCATCAGTCTGGCCGTTGATGGCTCGCCAAACGGGCAGAGCATCGCGGATGCAATCAATACGTGGGCGTCGCGGGTCCTGCCGTTTGCCGTGGGCGTCGGGCTGCTGGTGCTGGTTGTCGATGTCCGGCGACTGATCAGATCGAATGCGGCCTGAACGTCGCCGGCGGCGGACTACAAACGGCCGTACATCACGCCGGGGTCGCCCCCGACGAGGCGGCCGATCACGGCGGCGCGGGAATCTCCGGCCGCCTGCAACAGCGCCAGCACCCGCGACGCATCGTCTGCCGCGCAGCCGACGATCATGCCGATGCCCATGTTGAAGGCCCTGTAACAGTCGTCCTCGGGAACGCCGCCAGCCCGCTGCAGGTAACGAAAGATCGCGTTGGGTGTCCACGTCGACTTGTCGATGAGCGCTGAAACGCCGGGCGGCAAAATGCGTGGCAGGTTCTCGGTGATGCCGCCGCCGGTGATGTGCGCCAGGCCCCTGACCAATCCCGCATCGAGCAGCGGTCGAATCACCGGCAGATATGAACGGTGGACGCGGAGCAGCTCTTCGCCGACGGTGCATCCGAGTTCGGCCACTTCGGACGCGACCGACAGGCCCGCGTGCCCAAACAATATGGCGCGCGCCAGAGAGTAACCGTTCGTGTGGAGGCCCGACGACCGCAGGCCGATCAGCGCGTCGCCAACCCGCAATCGCTCGCCGGTGATCAGTCGATCGCGTTCGACGACGCCGACAATGAACCCGGCCATGTCGTACTCGCCCGAGGTGTAGAACCCGGGCATCTCGGCCGTTTCGCCGCCAATCAACGCACACCCGTTCTCGCGGCACGCCGTCGCGACGCCCTCGACGACCTGCGCGGCAACGTCGGGCAACAGTTTGCCGCTAGCCAGATAATCGAGGAAAAAGAGCGGCACCGCGCCCTGCACCAGAATGTCGTTGACGCAGTGATTGACCAGATCCTGCCCGACCGTGCCGTGACGCCCCGACAGGAATGCCACCTTCAGCTTGGTGCCCACGCCATCGGCGCTCGAGACCAGCACCGGATCGCGGTAATCGGTGCCGAGTCGGAACAAGCCGCCAAACGAGCCAATCGCCGACAGCACCCCCGGGGTGAACGTGCTCTTGGCGAATCCCTTGATGCGGCGGACGGTCTCGTTGCCCGCATCGATATCCACGCCGGATTGTTTGTAGTCCATGCAGCGCCCTACCGATCCACCTGCCCGCGCTTGTCGAGCCCAAGCGGCAACTGCAGATACGCCACCTCGTCGCGCGGAAACGGGACGGGGTAGGAACCGGTATAGCACGACGTGCAATAGTGGTCGCGATCCGAGTTCACCGACAGGAGCAAGCCTTCGTAACTGAGATACTTCAGGCTGTCGGCCTCGATGTACTTGCGCACTTCCTCGAGCGTGTGGGTCGCAGCAATCAGGTCGTTGCGCCTGGGCGTATCGATGCCGTAAAAACACGGGGAAATGGTCGGCGGGCAACTGATCCGGACGTGCACCTCGGTCGCGCCGGCCGCCTTGATCATCTTGACGATCTTCCGGCTCGTCGTGCCGCGCACAAGCGAGTCGTCAATCAGCACGACGCGCCGGCCTGTCAGGATGCTGCGCACCGGGTTCAGCTTGACCTTCACGCCGAAATGCCGAATCGACTGACGGGGTTCGATGAACGTGCGGCCCACGTAATGGTTCCGAATCAGGCCGAACTCGAGCGGCACGCCCGACACCTCGGCATAGCCGACCGCCGCGCACACGCCCGAGTCGGGGACGGGCACGACCACATCGGCTTCGACCGAGGACTCGCGCGCCAGAAAACGGCCGAGATTGGTGCGTACTTCGTTGACGCTGCGGCCAAACACCAGGCTGTCGGGCCGCGCGAAATAGACGTGTTCGAAAATACAGTGGGCCGAGGGCGCCGGCGGAAACGGCCGGCACGACTCCAGGCCTCCCGGCCCAATCATCAGCACCTCGCCCGGTTCGATGTCGCGCACATAGGTCGCGCCAATCAGGTCCATCGCACACGTTTCGGAACACACGACCCAGGCGCCATCCAGCTGGCCGAGGGCGAGAGGGCGAAACGCATGCGGGTCGCGCACCGCCACCAGATAGTCGCGCGTCAGGAACAGCAGCGAGAACGCGCCCTGGACCTGCGTCACCGTATCGACCAGCGCCTGCTGCACGGTGCGGGCCTTCGAGCGGGCGTAGAGGTGCAGGAACACCTCGGTGTCGCTCGAGGTCTGAAAGATCGCCCCTTGCTTGGACAACTCGTCGCGCAATTCGCGCTGGTTGACCAGATTGCCGTTGTGGCACACGGCGATCTGCCCGTGCACGCATTCGATCAAGAGCGGCTGCGCGTTGGCCAGGCGGCTCTCGCCTGCCGTCGAGTAGCGGACGTGGCCGATGGCGCTGTTGCCCCCGAGCCTTGCCAGCACGTCCTCGCCGAAGATGTCGGCCACGTGGCCCATGCCTCGTTCGGCGCGAAGCGTGATGGCGTCGGACGCGACGATGCCCCCGCTCTCCTGCCCGCGATGCTGAAGGGCATAGAGTCCCAGGTACGCGAGATTGGCCGCCTCGGGATGGCCGAAGACGCCGAACACGCCGCATTCGTCCTTGAACTTGTCCAACATGCTGCTTGGGAGCCCTTGTCTCTCGACGACGAAGCCGGCGTCGCGTCGCGCCGACCCGGGTCGCCTCAGATCTGTTCCTCGTCGAACACCCGCCGGAACACGTCGTCGACGTGCCGCAGGTGGTGCCCCAGATCGAACAGGCGATCCAGTTCGGCGCCGTCCACCACGCCCGTCACATCGGTGTCCCGCCGAAGCAGGTCGCGGAAATCCACGCGTTCCTCGAACGACCGCATCGCGTTGCGCTGCACCCAGTGGTAGGCCTGCTCCCGGGACACGCCCTTGCGGGCCAGCGCCAACAACACCGATCCCGAAAACACGACGCCGCGCGACAGTTCCAGGTTGTGCCGCATGCGGTCGGGGTGCACGACCATGTCGGCCGCAATCCGCGTGAAACGCCGAAGCATGTGGTCGAGCGCGATAAAGCTGTCGGGCAGAATGATGCGTTCGACCGACGAATGCGAGATGTCCCGTTCGTGCCAGAGCGCGACGTTCTCCATGGCCGCCGTCAGATTGCCCCGCAACAGGCGGGCCAGCCCGACAATCTGTTCGCAGCCGATCGGGTTGCGCTTGTGCGGCATGGCCGACGAGCCCTTCTGACCACGGTCGAAGGGTTCTTCCACCTCGCCGATCTCGGTTTTCTGGAGACCCCGGATTTCGAGCGCGAATTTCTCCAGCGACGCCGCGGTAATCGCCAGCGCCGCCATCAGTTCGGCGTGCCGGTCGCGCTGGATCACCTGCGACGACACCGGGGCAGGCCTCAGTCCCAGTCTCGCGCAGACGTCGCGCTCGATGGCCGGCTCCAGGTGGGCGTAGGTCCCCACCGCTCCCGACATCTTGCCGACCGACACCGTGTCGCGCGCCCGCTGGATTCGCACCACGTCACGGCCGAGTTCCGTGTACCAGATCGCCAGTTTCAACCCGAAGGTGGTCGGCTCGGCGTGGACGCCGTGCGTGCGGCCGATGATCGGGGTGCGCCGATGCTCCATCGCCCGCGACTTGACCGCGGTGCGCAGGGCCGCCATCCTTGCCAGCGTCACGTCGCAGGCGTCCTGCAACTGCAGCGCCAGCGCCGTGTCGAGCACGTCCGACGATGTCAGGCCGAAGTGGAGCCACCGGGCCTCTGGGCCGACGTGTTCCGCCACCGCCGTGGTAAACGCGATGATGTCGTGCTTGGTGGTCGCCTCGATCTCGTCGATGCGCGCCACGTCGAACGCGCCGCGCTCCTTGATGGCACGAGCCGCCTCGACGGGCACGATGCCGGCTTCGGCCATCGCTTCGGCCGCGGCCACTTCGACACGAAGCCACGTCTGGTACCGATGCTGGTCGCTCCACAGCCGACCCATCTCGGGATGCGTGTAGCGCGCAATCATGAGACCACGCGCAACTGGTCCTGGACCAGCGCGAACTCGCCGACCCCGCCCAGCACCGCCGCCGAGAGCGGCGCCCGCGCCAGAAGTTCCCTCGCCACGCGGGCCACGTCCTCGACGGTGACCGCGGTGATGGCGGCGATCGTCTCGTCGATCGTGAACATTCGATCGAAATAGATCTCCTGCCGGGCCAGATACGCCGCCCGATGCCACGTGCTCTCGAGCCCGAGCAGCAGCCCGCCCTTGACGTTGTCCTTGGCGCGCTGGAGTTCGGTCGCCGCAATCGGCTCGGTGACAAGCTGGCGCAGTTCGTTCATGATCACGTCAATCACTTCGCCAACCCGCTCGTTCGAGCAGCCGGCGTAGATGCTCAGCAGGCCCGCATCGCGGAACGCGCTCAGGCCGCTCCCCACCGAATACGCCAGGCCGCGCTTCTCCCGCACGTTCTGGAACAGGCGCGAACTCATCGACCCGCCCATCACCGTGTTGAGCACGAGCGCCGCGTAGCGTTCGACGTGGTTCTGCGGGTAGGCGCCGACGCCAAGGCAGATGTGGCTCTGCTCAAGATCCTTGTTGCGCACCACGACGAGCGCGTGATCGACGGGCGGCTGGTCGGCCGGATGTGCGCGGCCCGCGCGCGTGCGGCCAAACGCCTTCTCCACCAGGTCGCGCACCTGGGCGTGCTCGAGGTGCCCGGCCACCGCCACGATCAAGTTATCGGAGGTATACGTGTCAGCGAAATACTCGCGGAGCGCGTCGGCCGTCAACGCTTCGATGCTGTCGGGGGTCCCGAGGATCGGCATGCCGAGCGGATGGCCGCTCCAGAATCCCTGGAGAAACATCTCGTGGACCAGATCGTCGGGGGTGTCCTCGACCATCTTGATTTCCTCGAGCACGACATTCTTTTCCTTCTGCACGTCCTCGTCGGCAAATCGGGGGTGCAGCACCACGTCGGAAAGAATGTCGACCGCCACCGACAGTTGCTCGTCGAGCACCTTGATGGAGTAGTTGGCGTTCTCCTTGCCGGTCGACGCATCCATCTGGCCGCCAATCGAATCCACCTCCTGCGCAATCCCTTCAGCCGATCGGTGCTCCGACCCTTTGAAGAGCATGTGCTCCACGAAATGGGCGACGCCCGGCCAGGTCGGCCCCTCTTGCCGCGACCCTCTCGTCAGCCAGACACCGAAGCTCACCGAGCGGACGTGTGGAATCGACTCCGTCAAAAGGCGGAGACCGTTGTCGAGCGTATCGCGAACAACCATCGGTGGGTTTACAGTGGAATCAATTGTTGAATGGAGGCTACAAATCGTTTTGCATCAATAACTTGCAGCCATCTGACGCTAACAATGATAGCATGGCGCGAGAAGGTGCAGCAACGAAAAAGGCTGCCGGCATGCCAACCATCGACCTTACCGATCTGACGCGCCCCGAGATGGAATCGGCACTGGCCGACCTGGGCGTCGAACCGTACCGCGCGGGTCAACTGTTCGGGTGGCTCTATCAGCGTGGCGCCTCCGACTTCGGCGCCATGACGGACCTGTCCCGCGACCTCCGCCAGTTGCTCTCGGAACACTTCCACATCTCCACGCCGGTGGTGACCAGCCGCCACATCTCCGAAGACGGCACCGAAAAATTCCTGCTCGCATTGGGCGACGGCCGTCAGATTGAGTCGGTGTTCATTCCCGATACCGGATCGCAGGCCTTCTGCGTCTCCACGCAAGTGGGATGCGCCATGGGATGCGCGTTCTGCCTGACGGCGACGATGGGGTTGTCGCGCAATCTCACGCCGGGCGAAATCGTCGGGCAAGTGCGCGTGTTGGCGTCCTCGGTGGAACTACGGGGCAAGGCGTTCAACATCGTGCTGATGGGTATGGGCGAACCCCTGCACAACTACGATCACACGATGGCTGCGCTGCGCATCCTGTGCGATTCTGGCGGGTTCGGGCTGCCGGCGCGGCGCATCACGCTGTCGACGGTCGGGTTGGTGCCGGCCATCGAGCGCCTGGCAGCAGAACCGATCATGCCCAATCTGGCCGTCTCACTGCACGCGGCGTCGGAGGACGTGCGCGCACGGCTGGTGCCCACGGCTCGCAAGTACTCCATCGCCGAGATTCTGGCGGCATGCCGGACGTTTCCGCTGAAACACCGCGATCGCATCACGTTCGAGTACGTCCTGCTGGCCGGCGTCAACGACTCGGACGCCGAGGCGCGGAAGCTGGCGAAACTGCTGCGGGGCCTCAAAGCGAAGGTGAACCTGATCCCGCTCAATCCGGCCGCGGGCATCGCCTTCGAGCGTCCGACCGACGACCGCATCAACGAGTTCGGCCGCATCCTGGCCGAGCACCATGTCACCGTCTCGGTGCGCAAGAGCCGCGGGCGCGACATCCGGGCGGCGTGCGGGCAACTCGCGGTTGAAGGCGCGAAGAAAACGCCGGCGCAGAGACTGGCCGACGCCATGGCCGCAGATCCCGGTTCCTGACGATCTGAAGCTACCGCAAATCGCGTCCGCGAACCGTGCCGTCGAGCGCGGCGGAGTCAATCCGCACGTCGACGCGCGTGTTGCGCGGCAGGCCTGGCAGGATGCGCACTTTCAGGAAGTTGTCGGTCATCACGGTCGCGCCGTCATCAATGGTCAGACCGGGACGAATCGTCCCGACCTGCGTCTGCACGAATCGCTCGTGCAACCCGGCCGCCACCCTGCGCGTGATCGCCGCCCTCGCCTTGATGGCCGGCGGGTCGACCTTCGCGGTCATTGCGGATGCGTCGGTTCCGGGCCTGTCAGAGTACGGGAACACATGGAGGTAGCTCAGCGGCAGCGCCTCGAGCGCCGTCGCCATGTCGTCGACATCCCGATCGGTTTCTCCCGGAAATCCCACGATGACGTCGGTCCCGATCGACGCCTGCGGCATCCGCGCATGAACCGTCTCGACGAGCGACGAAAACTGCTCGAACCCATAGGGGCGGCGCATCGCGCGCAGCACACGGTTGTTGGCGTGCTGTACCGGCAGATGCAGATGCGGCGCGAAGCGGGACGAATCGATCAACACGTCTACCACGTCGGCGGTGCAGTCCATCGGCTCGAGCGATCCGAGCCGGAACACCACGTCACCGTCGGTGGTCGCCAACTCGCGCAGCAGCGCGGCCAGCGACCCGGCCGCGTCGAGATCGCGCCCGTACGAACCGAGATGAACGCCGACGATCCACACCTCGCGGAATCCGGCGTCCGATACCCGCTGCACGTCGCGGCGAATGTCGGCCAGCGGTCGGCTTCGGGACACGCCGCGCGTCGACGGAATGATGCAGAACGCGCAAGACTCGTTGCATCCCGTCTGCACGCGCAACGGACACGCCGTCCGCCCCAGAGCCCCTGGCGTCAGCGCCCCGGGGCTACCTGTGTCGTCAAGGCCCCACTCGCCCGCCAGGATGCCGTCAGGTTGATCGGCAAGCAGGCTGAGCAGATCGTCTTTCTGGCGGTTCGGCACAATCAGCCGGACATTGCCGAGGCCTTTGAGGTCGTCAGGCTGGCGGGTCGCATAACAACCGGTGACGACGATGCGCGCCGACGGATTATCGCGAGACAGACCGCGGATGGCACGCCTGGCAGATTGATCGGCCGCGCCGGTGACCGAACAGGTATTGACGATGACAAGGTCGGCAGAATCGGCCGGTGCCTCGAGTGCGCCTCGCATCCGAAGCTCGGCGTCGAGCGCAAACGAGTCGGCCTGGTTGACGCGGCAGCCGAACGTGAGAATGGCGTAGGTCACGGGAAGCGGCGGCTACTCCTGGGCCGCGAGCCTGGCCGCCGCCTGTTCAACCTTGTCGGCAAGCTTCGCCTTGTAGGCATCCACTCGCAACGCCAACGCCGTGTCTGCCAGGGCGATCATTTGCGCGGCCAGCACGCCCGCATTGATCGCTCCGGCCTTGCCAACCGCGACGGTGGCCACCGGAACGCCCGGCGGCATCTGAACGGTCGACAACAGCGCATCCAGGCCAAGCAGAGGCGAGGAATCGATGGGCACGCCGATCACGGGTTTGGAGGTGTGAGCGGCCACCATCCCGGCCAGATGCGCCGCAGCTCCGGCTCCGACGATGAACACCTGCACACCTCGGGCCGGAGCCTCGGCCATGATGCGGGCCACGCGGGCCGGCGAGCGGTGTGCCGACGCGACGGTCATGTCGCTCGAGACGCCCAGTTCGCGCAGCACCTCCGCCGCAGCCCGCATGATGGGGGCGTCGGAGTCTGAGCCCATGAGAATCTGCACCTGAATGGGGGTCATGCTGGTTGTCCTCTACTGACTGGATGGCCGACAGGGGGGCATGTTGGCCCCTGCGTGCCTCAAACCGCCCGGGCCCCGATGTCGCGCCGGAAGTGGGCCTTGTCGAAGGTAATCGTGGACACCGCGTCGTAGACCGCGGTCCTCGCGGCCTCGAAGTCCGGCCCGCTCCCGACGACGGTCAGCACGCGGCCGCCGCTGCTGACGATGGCCTCGCCCCGCTGCGCGGTGCCGGCATGGAAGACCCACACGCCTGTCCTCGACGCGATCTGGTCGAGCCCGCCAATCACCTTCCCGGTCTCGAATCGATCCGGATAGCCGCCCGACGCCATCACGACTCCAACCATCCGCTCGGCCTTCGTGCGACATACCCCGGTCTTCAAGGCGCCGCGGGTCACATCCATCAGGTGGGGCAGCAAGTCCTCATCGATGGCCGGCAGCATCACCTGCGTTTCCGGATCGCCGAGACGCGCGTTGAACTCGATGACGCGCGGCCCGTCGGTGGTCATCATCAATCCGCAGTAGAGAAAGCCGCGGTAGGGATGCCCAGCCGCCGCCATGCCCGCGATGGTGGGCAGCACGATCTGATCGAGAATGCTGTCGGCCAACGCCGCGTCGATCAGCGGGCTTGGGCAGAACGCGCCCATGCCTCCGGTGTTGGGGCCCAGGTCGCCATCGTAGGCGCGTTTATGGTCTTCGGCAGAAGGCAGAAGCCGCGCCCGCGTGCCGTCGGTCAGGACGAAGAACGACGCTTCGCGGCCCTGCAGATGCTCCTCGATCACGATCTGCGCGCCGGCATCGCCAAACCGGCGCTCAACCATCATCTCCTCAACGGCGGCGGCGGCAGCGGCCTCGTCGGGCGCCACCACCACACCCTTGCCCGCAGCCAGGCCGTCGGCCTTGAGCACGATGGGGTATCCGAATGGCGCGCGGCGGACCGTGTCGAGCGCGGCAGCCGGCGAATCGCAGGCGACGTATCTGGCCGTCGGCACATTCGCACGCGCCATCACGTCTTTGGCAAACACCTTGCTCGATTCGAGACAGGCCGCCTCGCGAGTCGGGCCGACACACGCGTGCCCGGCGCGGGTGAGCGCGTTGACCACGCCGCGGGTGAGAGGGAGTTCAGGACCAATGACGGTGAGGTCGATGCGCTCGCGATCGATCAACGTGAGGAGCGAGTCCGCATCGTCGGCCGCCACCGGGACGCACCGCGTCGTCAGTCCGATGCCGGCGTTGCCGGGCGCGCAGATGACGGCGCTCACCCCGGCCTCGCGAGCAAGTTTCCAGACCAGCGCATGTTCGCGGGCGCCGCCGCCGACCACGAGGACTCTCATCGGTGCATCCTGTGCAGCTTTGGGGACCGGTGAGCGTTCCACAGGATGGCGCGGAAGCGTCGGCCGGCGAGCTGCCTGTGGAAAAGTAACCCGTCCCCCTCTGCCCGTAAGCTGTGATAGCCTAGCATATTCGGGCGAAGGTCTTTTCTTTGCGGAGGGGACTGCCCCGATGGTTCGTCAAGCCACGGAGGGGGGTGTTCTAGTCGTGGCTGAAGTGAAAGTGCAGGAAGGCGAGTCGATCGAGAGCGCGCTTCGCCGCTTCAAGCGGAAAGTCCAGCAGGAAGACATCATCAAGGACATTAAGAAGCACTCGTTCTACTTGAAACCGGGTGACAAACGCCGCGCGAAACAGGCGCTGGCGCGGAAGCGGAATCGGAAAAAGCTCCGTCGAGAGGCGGACTAGACCGAGGGCGACCCGATGGACTTCCACGATAGAACCCTTCAGTGTGCCGACTGCAGTTCGGATTTCGTGTGGACGGCGGGCGAGCAATCGTTCTTCGCCGACAAGCACTTTACGAACGAGCCGAAACGCTGCAAGGCGTGCAAGGCAAAGCGTGGCTCGCGGCCGGCGCCGAGCCGTGGCGGAGGCCAGATGCGCGAACGCGTGGAAATACGGGCGACCTGTTCGGAGTGCGGCAAAGACACCACCGTGCCGTTCAAGCCGAGTCAGGGCCGTCCGGTGTATTGCCGCGAGTGCTTCCAACAGCGGAAAACTCGCGGGTAGTGAGGCTGGAGAAACGCTCGGCCGGCTGTCGGCCGAGCGTTGACCGTATCTGAAGACCTGCGGTACGATGCGGGTCTTGTCGGAGGCGGTTCGGTGGTGCGGGGCGTGAGGGCGGATGCGCCGGACGGCCTCGCCGTGGGATCAATCGCTCGATGAGCGCGGGAAGGAAGTAGTGCCATGCATATCGACGAACGAACCGTTGGTGGAGTGGTCATTCTCGACATGAAGGGCAAGATGACGCTGGGTGACGGCGACGAGTTGCTGCGCCTCAAGGTCACGAGCCTGGTTGAGAAGGGCTGCAAGAAGATCGTGCTCAATCTCGGCGACGTGCCCTACATCGACAGCGCAGGCCTCGGCGAGATCGTTCGCACCTATACCACTGTGAGCCGGCAGAGCGGCAGCCTCAAGCTGCTGAATCTCACCAAGCGGATTACCGATCTGTTGTCGATTACCAAATTGTTGACGGTGTTCGACACGTTCGACTCCGAAGGCGAGGCCGTAAAGAGCTTCGGCGCCTGACGCCCACGGGTTACCGCGCGTTATGGCGCGCAGCATTTCTACCCAGACACCGGCGACCGACCCTCTCACCACGAGAGGGGAAAGGCAGGGGTCCGTGCTGATCCACGCCTTTCGGTCGCTGCGGCCCGAACAGTGGACCAAGAACTTCATTATCTTCGCCGGATTGCTGTTCGCCCGTGAACTGTTCAATCCGGTGGCGCTCGGGCGTACGGCGACCGCCTTTGTGGCGTTCTGCTTCCTGTCGGGCGTGGTCTACATCTTCAACGACATCATGGACCGCGAGGCCGACCGGCTTCATCCGGTCAAGTCGGCGCGCCCGATCGCCTCGGGCGCCCTGTCGCCGGGATTGGCCGGCGGGATCGCGGCGGGATTGGCGGTGGTGGCGCTCGGCATGTCGTTCTGGCTGAGCCGGCCCTTCGGCGCCGTGGCGGTTGGGTACCTGGCCCTTCAGGCGTTGTATTCCGGGCCTCTCAAGCACCTCGTGATTCTCGATGTTCTCACCATCGCCATCGGCTTCGTCATGCGGGCCGCGGCCGGAGCGTTGGCGATTCCGGTGCCCATCAGCAATTGGCTGCTGGTGGTGACGATTTTACTGGCGCTGTTCCTGGGCCTGAGCAAGCGCCGCCACGAACTGGTGCTGCTGGCCGATGGCGCGACCAGCCACCGACCGATCCTGGGCGAGTACTCGCCGTACTTGCTGGACCAGATGATCTCGGTGGTGACCGCCTCGACGCTGGTGGCCTACATCTTCTATTGCATCAGCCCGGAAACCTCCCAGAAGTTCGGAACCGATCTGCTGGGCCTGACAATTCCGTTTCCCCTGTACGGCATCTTCCGCTACCTGTACCTCGTGCATCGGCGCGAGGGCGGCGGCAGCCCGTCGCAGATGCTCATCAACGACAGGCCGTTGCTGGTCTGTGTGGCGTTGTGGGCGCTGGCGGTGGTGGTGATCGTGTACAGACCATTGGGAGTGTGACCTATGCCGTCCGAGTTCACTGTACGATCCGACTCGGTCGACGTCGAGCAGATCATGGGCCGGATCCAGGCGCGGATCCGCGAGAAACGCGGCGTCGACTACACCGAGGACGAGATTCAGAAACTCGCCAACGTCACCATTGAGAAGTTTCTGGATCCGACGCGGGTGCGGTCCGAACTGCTCGAGCTGTACCTCAAGGGGCGTGATGCGAGCGAGCCTGGAACGGTGCCCCAGAATTTCACGTTCACGCGGTACGAAATTTACAAGTCGTCTCGCGGGATCCCCGGCAAGATCATCGGGGCCCTGCGCTTGATGCTGAGCCCCATTCTCAAGCTGTTCATCAACCCGAATCCCATCATTCACGCCCTGCAGAGCCAGAGCCTGATCAACGCGCACAACGAGCACATCGAACGCCTCAACTACGCGCTCATCCACAACCTCGTGGTGGAATTGACGCGGGTCGGGATCGAGGTGCGCAACCTGAAGATGCGCGTCGAATCCCTGTCGAGCCGGCTCGACTTCGACGAGCGGCGCGCGCGGGCCCTCGAAAGCGCCGTGCAATACCGGCCGGGAGCCGGACTGGCCGCCGCCGAACCGGTCCGGGAACGACCGGCACAACAGCCGCACACCGACAGGCGTGACGCCGACACCGGAGAGGGGCCCGCCAAGGGCGATGCGCAGCGGCGACGCCGCCGCAGGCGACGAGGCCGTGGAACCCCTGGCAGCGCGGGTCCGATGTCGGCCGAAGGTTCCGAATCCGGGCAGAGCGGATCCGACCACGAGGACTCGGGGCTCGACAACGGCCCCGACGATCGACCCGCTGGCGCCGCGCCGGCTCCGGCTCCGACTCCGACTCCGGCGGCGACGGCGGCGTCGGATGGCGGCAGCCACGCAACCGAATCGGCCCGGCCAGCGGCGCCGGACCAGGAACGCCACACGACCGACCAGTGAAGATCGCGGTTGTCGTTCAGCGGTACGGCCTCGACATCAACGGCGGCGCCGAACTTCATGCGCGGTACGTGGCGGAACATCTGGCAGCCCATGCCGACGTCGAGGTGCTGACCAGTTGCGCGCACGACTACATCACGTGGCGCAACGAACTTCCCGCCGGACGCGAGACACTGAACGGCGTCCCGGTCCACCGGTTTCCCGTGTCGCGCCAGCGCGTCGTCGAACAGTTCGCCCGGCTCTCGGCCCGCGTCTTCGAACAGCCCCATTCGCTGGCGCACGAACTGGCCTGGCTGGAGAGCGAGGGCCCCACGTCTCCGGCCCTCATCCGCTACATCCAGCAAAACCAGGACCACTTCGACTACTTCATCTTTTTCAGTTTTCGCTACTATCACGCCTTCCACGGCATCCGCGCCGTGGCCGGACGGTCGCTGCTCGTGCCGACCGCCGAGCGCGAGGGCGCGGTGGGATTGTCGATGTTCGCCCCGGTATTCCGGTCGGTCCGGGCGATCATGTACAACTCGTTCGAAGAGCGGGAGATGATCCGGGCCGTTTCCGACAACGGCAGCGTGCCGCACGTGGTGGTGGGCATCGGATCGGAGGTGCCGTCCGAAACCAAGCCCGAACGCTTCCGCCAGCACTATGGCATCCAGTCGCCGTTTGTGGTGTACGTGGGCCGGATCGACGAAAACAAGGGGTGCAAGGAACTGTTCGCCTACTTCCAGCGCTACGCCAGCGCGATCGGTGGCGATTTGCTGCTGGTGCTGATGGGCAACTCGATCCTGCAGATTCCGGATCACCCGCGCATTCGTCACCTCGGGTTCGTCTCCGATGAAGACAAGTTCAACGCGATTGCGGCCTCCGAAGCGCTCATCATGCCATCGTATTTCGAGAGCCTGTCGATGGTGGCGCTCGAGGCCTGGGCCCTGGGCCGGCCCGTGCTGGCCAACGGCCGCTGCGACGTGCTGACCGGCCAGTGCATCCGGAGCAACGGCGGGCTGTATTACACGAGCTACCAGGAATTCCGCGAGACGCTCCACCTGATCGAATCGAACGGCCCGGTCGCCCATGCGCTGGGCGACAACGGCCGCGCGTTTTATCGGCGCCACTACGACTGGCCGGTGATTGAGCGGAAGTACATGGATATGCTGAATCAGCTGCAGCAAGCCGACCGCGCGGGCCAGGCGCCAGGCCGGGCTGAACCGCTGCCGGGCTGGTGGGACCGCCGGCGCGTCACCTGCCGTCCTGCCAACGACGTGGTCCGGGACCTTCCCTCCGGGCCCGCCCTCAAGAAGGCGCGGCGACCGTGAGTGCGGGTGGAGGTCGCAGCGTCGCGGTGCATCAGGTGTTGGCCACGCTGGGCTACGGCGATGCGATCGGCAACCAGGTGCTGGGCATTCAGCGGGCGCTCAGCGCGGCCGGGTACCGGTCCGATATTTTCGTGGAAACCGCAGATCCGCGCCTCGAATCACGCACGCGGGACTTCCGGGAGCTCGCCGGCGAAAGCCACCCCGACAATATTCTGATTCATCATTTTTCGATCGGCTCGAAGGCCTCGCGTGTGGCCTACGCGCTGCCGGATCGGATGGTGTTGATTTACCACAACATCACGCCCCCGCAGTACTTCGTCGACATCCACAAACTGCTGGTCAGGTTCTGCTACCACGGCAGACGCGAACTGGGAGCCTACGTCGATCGTTGCGACGTGGCGCTGGGCGACTCGGAGTTCAACCGGCTCGAATTGCAGGGGCTGGGATTTGGCCGCACCGGCGTGCTGCCGGTCGTGGCGGACTTTTCCCATCTCGACGTGAGGCCCAACGACGTGATGGCGCGCGAGTTCGACGACGCGTGGACCAATATCCTGTTTGTCGGCCGCGTCATTCCCAACAAACGCATCGAGCACCTGATTCGATTCTTCGCGCGCTACAAGACGCGCTACAACCCGAGGTCTCGCCTGCTCATCGTGGGCTCGTCGCAGGAGTTCGATCGATATCAGACCATGCTGCACGATCTGGTCGGACGTCTGGGCGTCTCCGACGTGCACTTCACCGGGCATGTGTCGAACGAAGAACTGACGGCCTACTACGACGTCGCCGATCTCTTTCTGTGCGCCAGCGAGCACGAAGGATTCTGCGTCCCGCTCGTGGAAGCGTTCTACAAGCGGATTCCGGTGATCGCCTGGGCCAGGACGGCCGTTCCCGCAACCATGGACGGGGCGGGCGTGCTCTATCAGAACGCCGATCCGGCCGAGGTCGCGACCCTGATGGATCTGGTGGTGGGCGATGTCGATCTCCAGGAGCGCATCCTGCGTGGCCAGGACGACGCGCTGACGCGTATGGCGGCGAGAGACCTGTCGTCGGCGCTCGTGTCGTGGATCGAACAGGTCCACGCCAGCCCGCGTCTTCCGGCTTCGCCGGTGACGCCCGACTTCTGGCAGCAGGTCGACACCACCGAGCGGGTGGCCGAGCTCCGGCTGCTGCGGCCGGCCATCTACCGGGCGTTGCCGAGCGGCACTCGCGCCAGCGGCATCAGCGCCTAGGCCTGGGGCATTCATGGTGATCAACCAGTGGGTCCCAGCCGCACATCGTGGCGACGCCGTCGGAGATAACGCGTGCCGGTTGCGCGATGCGCTGCGAAGCATGGGGCACCGTTCGGAGGTGTACGCGCTGACAATCGACGACGACATGCGTTCGGAGGTCCGGCAACTGACCGACCAGGACGGCAGCCTGGGCGACATCACCATCTACCACTTCGCGCTGGCGTCGCCGATGACGAAGGCGTTCGCCGGGTGTCGGGGTCGCCGGGTGTTGCTCTACCACAACGTCACGCCGGCACGGTTCTTTGCTCCCTACGACCCCGCGCTGTTCCGGCTGGCGACGCGCAGTCGACGCGAACTGGCGTCACTGGTGGGCGAGGTCGACGTGGCGCTCGGCGTGTCGGAGTTCAACCGGCAGGAACTCGAGCAGATGGGCTTTCCAGAGACCGGGGTGCTGCCCATCTCGGTGGACGTCGATCGGCTCCGGAATGCCCCCCGCGTGCCGGCGCTGGATGATTTGCTGGACGACGAGTGCGCCAACTTCGTGTTCGTCGGCCGCATCGCTCCGAACAAGAAGGTCGAAGACATCATTCGGCTGGCCGAGCACTACAAACGGTACGTGGATGCCTACTACCGGTTCATCTTCGTGGGCCGGTATGATGGCGTACCGCGGTACTTCGACATGCTGCGGGCGCTGGTTGGCGAATTCGGGTGGCTGCAGGAACGGTTTCTGTTTACCGGTCCTGTGACCGATGCCGAGTTGGCGGCGTATTATCGCGCGGCGAGCGTGTATATCTCGATGAGTGAGCACGAGGGATTCGGCGTGCCGCTGGTCGAAGCGATGGCGACCGACGTGCCGGTGCTGGCGTACTCGTGCACGGCGATTCCCGAGACGCTCGGCGGCGCGGGCGTCCAGTTCGCCCCAAAGCAGTTCGAGTTGGCGGCGGAGTGGCTCTACGAATTGGCGTACGACGACGGCGTGCGCGCCGCCGTGATCGACGGCCAGCGCCGCCGTCTTACACACATCCTTGGCCGGCGGATCGAGGCCGACCTGGAGCAACTGGTGGGTCGATTCCAGTGAAAGTCGCATTCATCGTCCAACGCTACGGCGCCGACATCCTTGGCGGAGCCGAGTATCACTGCCGGTTGGTCGCCGAACGGCTGGCCCAGCGCCACGATGTCGAGGTGCTGACCACCTGTGCGCGCGACTATGTAACCTGGAAGAACGAGTACCCCGAGGGCGGCGACCGGATTCGGGGGGTCACCGTCCGGCGTTTTGCCAACGCGCAGACGCGCGACATCGAGGCGTTCAATCGGTATTCGGAGTGGATCTTCAACCACCCGCATACCCGTGCCGACGAACTCGACTGGCTGCGTCAGCAGGGGCCCTGGTGCCCGGCGCTCATCGATCACCTCGAACGCCATCACCGGTCGTTCGACGCGCTGATTTTCTTCACGTATCTCTATGCGCCGACCGTTCTCGGCATTCAGGTCGCCCCATCGCGCAGCATCCTGGTGCCGACGGCTCACGACGAGCCCGCCATCGGCCTCGACATCTACAAAGAGGTCTTCGCCAGCGGCGCTGGATTGGCCTACAACACCGATGTCGAGCGGCGATTTCTTGCGTCGCATTTCTCGATTCGCGCGGCGGCGGAGGACGTCGTGGGCTGCGGCGTCGAGTTGCCGCCTCCGGCGTCTGGCCCGAGGCGTTCGGAGGAGTCTAGCGATTCGGACGACGAGTCGGCCGAGGCAGCCGAACCCGAGTCGGCGTCGAGGTCGTCGATCGGGGGCCGCGGCACCGCGTTCAGACGCCGGCACAAGCTTCACGGGCCCACCGCGCTCTACGGGGGCCGCATCGAGAAGGGTAAAGGCTGCGAGGAACTGATCGAGTATTTCCGCACCTATCACGCCGAAGGCGGCGAGGCGCAGTTGACGTTGATGGGCGTCAAGCTGATGCCGCTGCCCGAAGATCCCGACATCCGCTTCGCCGGGTTGCTGTCGGAGCGGGAGCGCCTGCAGGCGTTGGAGGCGGCGACCGTCGTCGTGGTGCCGTCCCCGTACGAGAGCCTGTCGCTGTTGGCGTTGGAAGCGTTTGCGGTGGGGACGCCGGTGCTCGCCAATGCCAGAAGCGCCGTGCTGGTGGACCACTGCGTGCGCAGCAACGCCGGGCTGTACTACGCCGACCGCGACGAGTTCGTGGAATGCCTGAAGTTATTGGTCGCCGACGACCGATTGCGGGCGGCGATGGGGCGCAACGGGCGGGAGTACGTGAAGGACCACTATCGATGGGATCTGGTGATGTCGAAGATCGAACGGATGGTGGCGAAAGTCAAAGGACGCCAGTAGGGGTTGGGTTGCCGGGACTGGCTGGCTGGCCGGCACGGCGTTGGGCGGCATTGGGCTGACCGGCCGACACCGGCGTCGACCCCGGCGACAGCGCATCGTGTGGGATGTCGCGCCGTGGCGCGATTGATCGGGCCCGCTCGGCGCCATTCAGGACGCAGCCGGTTCCGGTGGTGGCACGTCGGTGTCGCCGCTCTCTCCGTCCGGAGCGGATCCTCCACTGCCGTTGCGCTTCCGGCGCGGGCCAATCTCGTAGCGCTTGATCATCTCGTTGAGCGTGGTCGGCTTGATCCGCAGTAACTCGGCCGCCCGCTTCTGCACGCCACCGGCGCTTTCGAGGGTCGTTTCTATCAAGCGGCGCTCGAAATCGGATACGACCTCTTTGAGCGACAATCCCTCGGGCGGAACCACAACCTGCGGAATCTGGAACGTCGGCTTTCGCCGTACCTGCTCCGGAATGAGGTCAACGCCAATCCGCAGGCCTGGCGATAGCACGACCGCGCGCTCGATGACGTTCTCGAGCTCCCGCACATTGCCCGGCCAGTCGTAATCGACCAGCAGGTCCAACGCGTCCGGCGCCAGATCCAGATCGCCTTTGCCGTTCTCCTCGCCGTACTTGTGGAGGAAATGATGGATGAGGGGCGGAATGTCTTCCCTCCGCTCCCTGAGCGCCGGCAGCGGAATCGTGATGACGTGGAGCCGGTAATACAGATCCTCGCGAAATCCGCCCTCCCCCATCATCTTTCGGAGGTCCACGTTGGTGGCAGCGATAATCCGGACGTCGACCTTGATGGTTTCCACGCCGCCCAGGCGCATGAACTCCCGCTCCTGAATCACGCGCAGAAGCTTGGGCTGCGTCTCGATGGGAATGTTCCCGATCTCGTCGAAGAAGATGCTGCCTCGGTCGGCGATCTCGAACAGCCCCTTCTTCGGGTACACCGCGCCGGTAAACGCCCCCTTCACATGGCCGAACAGGTTCGATTCGAGCAGGTCGGGCGGAAGGTTGCCGGAATTCACGGTGACGAAGGCCCGATTCGCGCGGGCCGAGTGCGTGTGAATCGCGCGGGCCACCAGTTCCTTGCCGGTGCCGCTCTCGCCCGAGATCAGGATCGTCGATCGGCTCGGCGCGGCCTGGATGATCAGATCGAACACCTGCCGCATCCTGGCGCTGCGGCCGATGATGTTGTCGAATTTGTGATATCGCTCCTGCAGGTTCTGCCGCAGCACGCGGTTCTCGGTGACCAGCCGGCGGCGCTCGACCGCGTTCCGCAGAACGGCGAGCACCTCGTCGTTCTTGAACGGCTTGGTGACGTAGTCGAAGGCACCGCGCTTCATGGCGGCAACTGCAGTATCGACCGAGGCGAACGCCGTGATCATGATGACGGCGATGTCGTCGTCGATCTTCTTCATCTCGTCGAGCACCGTCAGCCCGTCCATGCCCGGCATCATGACGTCGACCACCGCGGCGTCAATCGGCACCGACCGCGCCAGGTCCAGACCTTCGGCACCGCTCGACGCGAGGCGAACCTCGTAGCCTTCCCGTCGAAGGAGGGTCTCGAGGATCTCGCGCATGATCTCTTCGTCGTCGATGACGAGAATCGTGCCCAGATGGACGACCGGGTCGGTGGCCACCGCTTACGCCCCGCCTGCTGCAGTGCGTGACGCACCGTGCGCCAGCGGCAGCGCCAACGTAAAGCGCGTGCCCTCGCCGACGTGGCTGTCGCACGTGATCGTGCCGTCGTGCTCGTGGACGATGCCGTAGGTGATGGAGAGGCCGAGCCCGGTGCCTTCGCCGAGCGACTTCGTGGTGAAGAACGGATCGTAGATGCGCGCGAGGTGCTCCGACTGGATGCCGGCGCCGGTGTCGCCCACCTCGATCAGGGCCTCGTCGCCGCGCATACGGGTCGTGATCGACAGCCAGCCTCCGCGCGGCATGGCGTCGCGGGCATTGATGAACAGGTTCAGGAACACCTGCTGCAGCTTGTGCTCCATCCCCATCACGACGGGAGGCGTCGGCGACAAATCCCGGCGCAGCTGAATGTTGACGGCCTTCAACTGGTGTTCGAGCAGCGCGAGCACGTCGTTGATCACGTTGTTGACGTCGGTCGGCGCGTGTTCGGTGGGCGCCTGGCCTCCCCGGGCAAGCGTCAGCAGGCCGTTCACGATTTTGGCCGCACGGAACGTCTGCCGCTCGATCTTCTCAAGCAGTTTCGTGTCTGGCGCGTCGGGGTCCGCACGCTCGAGCAGCATCTGGGTGTAGCTCGAGATGCCCGTGAGCGGCGTGTTGACTTCGTGAGCCACGCCGGCCGCCAGCAGCCCGATCGACGCCATCTTGTCGGAAATCTGGAGCTGCTCCTCGAGCCTCGCCCGCACGGTGACGTCTTCAAACACCAGGATGAATCCTTCGATCGGCACGCCAGGCCCCTCGCCCTGCAGCGGCACGACGGCGATATTGACGAGCCGTCCCTTGTCGGCCGACCCCCGGAACGATCCGAGCGGCATCCGGTACAGCACGGTGCCCGACGGGTGGTCTCGCCGGGCCGCCCGCAACGCGTCCACCACCGTCGGCGAGAACAGATCGTCGAGGCGCTGCCCAATCGCCGTCTCGCGCGAGAGGTCTGACAAATGCTCGAGAGACCGGTTCCACCGCACGATGTGGTCGTGCGCGTCGACCACGACCATGCCGTTGTCGAGCGATTCGAGAATGTTCTCGTTGAACTGCCGCATCCGCTCCACTTCGGACGCCTGCTGCTTGAGTTGCCGGTACAGCCGGCCGTTCTCGAGTGCGGTGGCCACCTGCGCCGCAACCGCCACCAGCAGCGCCATGTCTTCGCTGCTCAGCGGTTCGGCGCGGTCCTTGCGCCCCAGCGCCAATAGCGCGATGGTGGTCTGCTTGGACGCGCAGGGAATAAAGTAGTGCACGCCCTGATCGCGCCAGCGGGCGATTTCCTCCATGGCGAACCGGCGCTGCGACAGCGGTTCGTCGAGCGCGATCACGTGCCCGGCCGCCAGCCGCGCGCCCAACCCCGACTGCATGTTCAACTCGGGCGGTTGGCCGACAAAGCCGTGGGCGCGCAGCACACGAAACACGCCGGCGGCCTCGTCGACCAGCATCAGCGCCATCCGGTCGATCACCAGGGTCTCGGTGACCCTCGCCACCAGCCGGTCGCTGAGCCGATCGATGTCGAGGTCGGTCGACAAATCGCGCGCGAACCCGACCAGCGCGCGGCGATAGTCGTACCGGTCGCGATAGAACGCCCGATCGAGCACGGCCTGGATGCCGTCCTTGACCGGCCGCGCCAGCAGCACCATCACCAGTGTGGCCAGCGCCGCGATGATCGTGTTGGTCTGCGATCCGTTCTCGAGAAACAGCCAGCCCGCCGCGCGCAGCAGCAGGGCGTACATCGCCACGATGGTGGCCACCGCCGCGATGTAGACGAGGCCGCGCTTGACGATCACCTCGACATCCATCAGGCGATAGCGCACGATCGCCGATGCGAACGCCAGCGGCACCAGGCCGAGCGGCACGGCCAGCAGTTCCATACGCACCGACGGAACCACGCCGAGGACAAACGGCAGCGCGTACCCAATCGCGAAGGGTCCGCCGCCAAGCACGATGCCCCACACGATCCACCGCAACTGGCGTCGGGCCGTCACCGACCGCACGTGCGCCAACGCCCGAACCAGGACGACGAAACTGCCCGCCAGACACACGGCGAGGTACACCGGCTCGAATCGATCCAGCGCCGCCACGACCCGCCAGAGTTCCGTGCGCTGGTCGAGCATGGCAATGGCCACGACCCTCGTGGTGCCCAGCAGCAGCGCGGGCAGATAGACCAGCGGAAGCAATCTGGCGCCCAGCGTCGACCGCGCCCAGCTACCGCTGCGCTCCGGAAACACCAGACTGAAGTGAAACAGCATCGGGCCAAGCGCCAGCAGCGACACCGCGTCGGCCCAGTAGAACACCCAGTCGAGATGGTTGAAACGGCCGACCGGCGAGAACGCGAACACGCCATAAAAGGCGGTCGCCAGCCAGAAGAAATGCAGCGACGATTGATTGCCTGGACGACGCAGCCGGACCGCGGCCCCGACCAGCAGCGTGAACACGCCGAGCGCCGCCAGCACGTAGTAGAGGACGCTGTTGCCCTGCGGAACCGGGGCGAGCCGCACCTGCAACATCTCGCGCGTGCCCAACCGCAACAGCGTGTAGGTGACCAGCGCCCCGGGCTTCGCGCGATGCGCGACCCCGACCACGTCGGACGGGCCGTCCACCGAGACGCCGTCGATCGCCACCAGCACGTCACCCACCCGGATCCCGGCGTGCGACGCGGCAGACCCCTCGGCCAGATCCGAGGCGGTGACCCCCTGAGGCCGTGGCATCCAGAGCACGCCGTCTTCAACCTCGTGCCAGGTTGCGCGGGCCACCACGTTCGCCGCGCCAAGCGCGAGCAACGCCGCCACGAAGGTCAACGCAGCAAACCACCCCAGAGGGCTGGACACCGAATGTCCGCCCGTCGGTTTTCTCGGATCGTCTGCCCGTATCTGATTGTCGTACATCAAGTTAATCGCTAGAAACCTACTGGATCATTCCTAGCAATCGACATACCAAGGCTGGCGTTTATTGCACACTGATAACTTTATTGATTTCAACGATTTAGCGCGTATTCGCATCGCGTCGTCAGGAAAAATCCATTCTTGTGGATGATCGCTCCAAGCAGATGGATTCAAAACCACGCTGAACTGTGACGTTCGAAGTCGAGACAACCGGGCGCATCCACTTCAGCCACCCCAGTCGGAACAGTCGGATACCGCCAGCGCCAGAATCAGAACCGGACCCGGACGCCACCCACCACGCGTTTCGGAGGCCGAACCACCATCAATTCGTCGTAAAGGGATCGTTCGAGGTTCGATTCGCGAAACAGGTTGCACACCGCGACCAGCAGTTCCCAATCCGCCGACGTGAAATTCAGGAACGGCAGCGCCTGGTTCACCTGGACATCGAACCTGGAGTCGAATCCGGGGCCGACATGCGCGGCCATCTGGCCCGCAAATCCCGTGTTCACCTTGTACAGCACGAACAGACGCGTGGCCGTCGGCCGAATATCGGTCTCGAGCGAGGTGGTCACGTCGTGCAGTCGCTGCTGGACGCTCCCGCGGTCTCCCATCCACAGCGCCATCACCGACTGGTCGGGCGCGCGATCCCATCGCGTCACGGCCTGGGAGTAATCCAACTCTCCGCGCATCACCCCGAGGATCCGTCGGCTCAGCGTCACGCTCCAGCCACGTGTGCTCAGATCACCGAGCGACGCGACGTAGTAGTGGCCCTGGCTCGGGACGGAACGCTCGGGCGTGGCGATGGCAAAGACGGCGCCAGCCTGATCGCCGACCCGCTGATAGAACGTCCGGAAGCCAACAACGAAGGCGGCGAGGTCCCGCTCGACGCCAATCTCGGCGTGATCGGTGCGCTGCGGCCGGAATCCTTCGGCCTCGGACCAGGGCGAGAACGTGCGCTGCGCGGGCAGCATCGTGCTGTTACCGTTGCCGGCAGAGGGAAAAAACTCCTCCGCCCCTGGCGCGATCACGTAGCGTGCGGCGACGGCGCGAATGCGGTAGACACTCGACGGCCGGACAGTCAGCGACACCCGTGGGCTAAATAAACCGTTCCCGCTGATGTAGTCCTGCCACGAATAGGTCACGCCGTACCCAAGCGTGACGTTCGGAGAGAGCGTCCACTCGTCAGCCCCCTGAACCACACCCACCGAACGCGAACCGGCACTCATCTCGGGAATCCCGAGCGCGCTCGACCGGTCGTAGTGCTGCATGCTGTAGGTGACGCCGGTGACGAACCGGTGTTCCGCCGATCGCCGCGCCGTCAGCGACCCGGCCACAAACCACGACCCCTGCCCGCCCTGCGTCAGCGCGCCCCGCACGGCCCAGTCGCCAAGAGTTCCAACTCGCGACCCAAGAGAGATGTACGCCACGCCCGCCGACGCGACCGCATTCGACGACCACACGTCGGACGGGCCATTGAACGCCCCGACGGTCACCAGATTGACCTGGCCGCTCAGCGGAAGCGCGTCGAACAACCCCGAGGCATACCTGGCCGCACCGTCTCCGGCGCGTCCGAGCAACGGCCGGCCGGCCTCGCTCGACGGGCCAAGGTCGCCGTCCCGATCACCCGCGCCTCGTCCGTCATCAACGGTCTTGAGCACACTTCGCGGCAAGTGCCGAAGCCTCCAGTTGGCCTCGGTGTGATCGTGATCGACATCGGCCGCGGCACTCACGGCTCCGCCCGGCAACCCGTCGATGGGCAGCAATCCGGCCGCCAGCACCTGGACTGTCGAAGGGGTCGACCCCGAATCGGTGAGCGACCGCAGCGCCACAGACACCAGCGCGGGCGAGTTCGGCCGGACATCCACCATCTGCCGAGGCGCCGCGATAAAGCCGTCCAAGTGAATCCGCACGGTGTACGCCCCAACCGGAAGGGCCTCGAACCGGAAGCGGCCGTCTTTGCCCGTGAGCGAAAAGGCGACCGTCGTTCCAAGCGCCGACACCATGGCGCCAGCCAGCGGCCGCCCCTTGGTGTCGACGACGAGCCCCTGGATATCTCCCTGCGTCACCGCGCGGGCCACCACCGCCTGCGGCGAACGAATCGACACCGACTGCGCCGATGCCGCAGCGCCGGCCGCCAGAATGCCAGCGGCTGCCGCGACGACCACGAACGTGGATGCGCGTGTCATAGGCTCACCCGTCAATTGACCACGGCCGCCCGCGGTCGCGACCCGGGGCAGAAAGGCCCCGGAAACGCGCCGACTAGACGGTGACAGAAAAGACGACGTTGCGTGTGACGAACTTGCCGGACAGCTTGTCGGTGATCTTGATTTCGAGACGGTATTCGCCCTCCGGGAAGCTGGCCAGAGGCACGAACTGGCTCGCCAGGAGGTTGTGACCCGCCGCCGTATCGAACTGCGGCGGCAGCGTCGTCGAGTTGAACGCCTGCGGGTTCGTCTTGTTGAAGTACTTTTCGGGCTTGTCGGCGAATCGCTGATAGAACAGGTATTCCACCGCGATGTCCGGTTTCCGGTTGCCGTCCTGCCCCGTGTTGTAAATCAAAAACACCATCGAGATGCCAGCCGTCTTCGAAAACTTCGAATTGGCCGACGGCACGACGATGTTGTTGCCCACGGTATAGGGCTGTTCGGCGATCTGCTCGGCGGTCGGCGGCTTGTCGACCGGCTTCACGTCATCGGCGACGATGATGCTGCTGGTCGTCAAGTCGCCCCCCCAGAGATCGGGCACAGTGACGGGCTGCTTGAGGTAGCCGATCTTCTGGGTGGCTTTCTTGTCCTTCGAGCCGTTGACCGGCCGTTCCTTTACGACGATGTACAGGTCGTAGTCGCCGGCCGGCACCGAAAACGCGCGCGACACCCGGTACGGTTCGCCGGCTGGCGGAGTTTTCAGATCGAGGAAATGGATGCCCTGGAACGCATACTCTGGCGGCTTCGGGTCGGCCGCGTCGGCCGACTTGTCCTTCGACTGGGCCGTGTCTTTTGCCGCGCCACCAGCCGGCGCCGCCGCCCCTGTGGCGGGCGTCCGAGCGACCAGCCGCAAGTACAGCGACATCGTCTTCGACGAGATTTGCGCCGGATCCAACGACAACACGAAGGGGACGAACGTGAGGCCACTCTGGGCCTTGAGAAAATCGGTGCGCAGCGACAGGCCGATATCGCTGGGCACGGCCTGACCGGCAGCAATCGCGTCGGCTGTTTTGTAGGCGGCCTGAAGCTCCTGCTGCTGGGCCTTTTCCAGCTTGGGGTCCTTCTTCTGCTGGGCCAGGGCGGGCGAAAACGACACCGCAGCGCTCGCAAGCAACACGAACACCACGGGCGTCAGCACCCATCGACGGATCTGCATGGCGATGCTACTCCCAGTTTGCCTTCCACGATGGCGGGCTACCCTTCAGATCATAGGCTCCAAGCCCGAGTGCTGTCAAAGGTTTGCGGCGAGATCCCTGTGATAACATCTCGGACCAGACCGGCCTGATGGTCCAACCTGCCCCGACTCCCGAGGACGTTGTTATGATCGCTTCTATTCACGGTCGAGAGATCCTTGATTCACGCGGAAATCCTACGGTCGAAGTGGACGTCACGCTCCAGGACGGCGCGTTCGGACGGGCGGCCGTGCCTTCGGGCGCATCGACCGGGCAGCGCGAGGCGCTCGAACTGCGCGACGGCGACAAACAGCGCTATCTGGGAAAGGGAGTCCTGCAGGCGGTGGCGCACGTCAATGGCGAGATTGCGGGGGCCGCAACAGGAAAAACGCTCGATCAGCGTGCCCTCGACCAGTTGATGATTGCGCTCGACGGGACGCCAACCAAGAGCCGGTTCGGCGCCAACGCGCTGCTCGGCGTGTCGATGGCGTTCGCCAAAGCCTGCGCCTCGAGCCGCCGTATCCCGCTCTACCGTCACTACCGGGATCTGTTCGGCCAGCCCGACACCGATCCCTGGCTGATGCCGGTGCCGATGATGAACATCCTGAACGGCGGCGCGCACGCCGACTCGAACGTGGATGTGCAGGAATTCATGGTGCTCCCGCTGGGCCTGCCGAGCTTTCGCGAAGCGCTACGCGCGGGGGCCGAGGTGTTCCACGCGCTGCGGGCCATCCTGAAGGGGCGCAAACTGTCGACCGGAGTGGGCGACGAGGGCGGGTTCGCCCCGAGTCTGGCCAGCAATGCGCAGGCGATCGACTTGGTGATCGAGGCCATCGAAAAGGCCGGCTACAAGCCGGGACGCGATATCTGCGTCGGTCTCGACGTCGCCGCGAGCGAACTTTGGGACGATCAGGCGCCGCGCTCGACCCCGTGGGACCCGGCCACCACGCACGAGGGGGCCTACCTGTTCAAGAAATCTGGCGATGCGACCCGGTCGTCGTCGCAGATGATCGCGCTCTATAGCGACTGGATTGCCAAGTATCCGGTGGCCTCCATCGAAGATGGCCTGGCCGAAGGGGACTGGAACGGCTGGCAGGTGCTCACCAAGCAGGTCGGCGGGCGCGTCCAGATCGTGGGCGACGATGTGTTCGTCACCAATCCGGAGATCCTCAAGCAGGGAATCGCCAGAGGCATCGGCAACTCGATCCTGATCAAACTCAATCAGATTGGGACCGTCTCGGAAACGCTTGATGCCATTGCGATGGCGCACGCGGCGGGCTACACGACGGTGATTTCGCACCGGTCGGGCGAGACCGAAGACTCGACGATCGCGGACCTCGCGGTGGCGACCGGCGCCGGTCAGATCAAGACGGGATCGGCGAGCCGTACCGATCGCATCGTGAAGTACAATCAGTTGCTGCGGATCGAGGAAGAACTGGGGGCGCACGCGCGCTATGCGGGCCGTGCCGCGATTGCCCAGTTGGCGTAGATCCTCTGCCGCGGGTGCGCTGACTTTCTGTTCGACGGGAACCGTTGAGGGAGGAAAGCCGTGGACGAAGCGCTTGCCAACCGGCTCGTCCGAGAACTGGCCGACGCGATTGCTGCGGCCGCCGCCGGAGATGCGCGGGTCGAAGCGTGCCACGCGAAGGCGCGCGAGTCGGGCCTCGAGCTCAAAGTGGCCCTGGCAGCCGAAGTGCGCAGCCTCGGCGGCCAGGACGCAGCCGCTTCGCCCGTTCCCATGGTCGATCCGGCCCCCGAGCCGATCGCTGAGCCGGCCCCCGAACCTCGCGTGATCGTGTCGCCGCCCGCCGTGGACCTCTCCGAGGCGGACCGGCGGTTTCTCAAAGCACTCCGCATCAGTTCGAATTCCTCGGCGTCAGGCCGGCGATAGAATAGGGCTGATGATCGATCAGCCATCCAATCTTGTCGCCGATCCTCACACCAGCGATCCGCTGGTCGACCGGATCGGCGCACCTGGCGAGTTTCCGTATACCCGCGGCATTCAGCCCACGATGTACCGCGGCCGCCTGTGGACGATGCGCCAGTACGCCGGGTTTGGCAGCGCGCGTCAGTCGAACCAGCGATACCGCTACCTGCTGGCGCAGGGGGTTTCCGGACTGAGCGTCGCATTCGATTTGCCGACGCAGATCGGCTACGACTCGGATGCGGCGCTGGCAATTGGCGAAGTCGGAAAAGTGGGCGTGGCGATCGACTCGATCGAGGACATGGCCGACTTGTTCGACGGCATTCCGCTCGATCGCGTCTCGACGTCGATGACGATCAACGCGACCGCCAGCACGCTGCTCGCGTTGTACATCGCGGTGGCCAGACGGCAAGGCGTGGCGGCCGGAGCGCTGTCGGGCACCGTGCAGAACGATATTCTCAAGGAATACGTGGCCCGCGGCACCTACATCTTTCCGCCGCGCCCGTCGCTGCGGCTGGTCACCGACATCTTCGCGTTCTGCGAGCGCGAAGTGCCCAACTGGAACACCATCTCGATCAGCGGCTACCACATCAGGGAAGCCGGCTCGACCGCCGTGCAGGAGTTGGCGTTCACCCTCGCCAACGCCATCGCATACGTGCAGGCCGCCGTGGACGCCGGGCTCGACGTCAACCGCATCGGCCAGCGCGTGTCGTTCTTCTTCAACGCGCACAATAACTTTCTCGAGGAGATCGCAAAGTTCCGGGCCGCGCGCCGGCTGTGGGCCACGATTATGCGCGACCGGTTTCACGCGACACATCCTCGGGCTCAGCAACTGCGCTTCCACACCCAGACGGCGGGCAGCACGCTGGCCGCACAGCAGCCCGACAACAACATCGTCCGCGTCGCCATCCAGGCGCTGGCGGCGGTGCTGGGCGGCACGCAATCGCTGCACTGCAACGGCCGCGACGAAGCGCTCGCGCTGCCCACCGAGGAATCGGCGGCCATCGCGCTGCGCACCCAGCAGGTGATCGCGCACGAGATTGGCGTCGCCAACACCGTGGATCCGGTGGGCGGATCGTTCGTCATCGAAGAACTGACGGATGCGATCGAGGCCGGAGCGCTGGAGCTTCTCGATACGATCGACCGGCTCGGCGGAACCCTGGCCGCCATCGATACCGGATTCATCCAACGCGCGATTCAGGAGTCCGCCTATCAGGCACAGAAGGCCGTGGACTCGGGCGAGGCGGTCGTGGTGGGCGTCAATCGGTTCACCTCCGACCAATCGGTCAGCATCGACACGCTGCAGGTCGATCCGGCGGTCGAAGGCGAGCAGATCGAGCGGCTGCGCCAGGTGCGGGCGAGCCGCAGTGCCAGCCAGTGGCGCACGGCACTCGACGCGGTCGCCGACGCAGCCGCGTCGGGCGACAACCTGATGCCGCACCTGATCGGCGCCGTCGAGGCCAGGGCCACCGTGGGCGAAATCTCCGACACGCTGCGCACACAGTTCGGCGAATACCAGGAAAGCGTGGTCTGAGGTGAATCCCCTGCTCGACGTGCGCGGCCTCACCACCGAGTTCGCCGTCACGCGGAAGGGTGTGGCGGGCGTGGTGCGCGCAGTCGACCACGTGAGCTTCCACGTCGATCGCGGCGAAACGCTCGGCCTGGTGGGCGAATCCGGGTGCGGCAAGTCGGTGACCGCGTTTTCGATTGTCGGACTGGTGCAGCCGCCTGGCCGAATCACCGCGGGAAGCATCCACTTCGAAGATCGCGATCTCACCGGGCTCAACCAGACACAGATGCAGCAGGTGCGCGGCGCGCGCATCGGTTTCGTGTTCCAGGAACCGATGACGGCGCTCAATCCGGTCTTCACCATTGGCGACCAGATCGGCGAATCGCTCGTCGTGCACGGACTGGCAAGCCGGGCTGCCGCGCGCGCGAAGGCGGTGGAACTGCTCGAGGCCGTGCGGATCCCGGAGCCGGCCAGGCGCGCACGCGACTATCCTCACCAGTTGTCGGGCGGGATGCGTCAGCGGGCGCTGATCGCGGCCGCCATCAGTTGCCGTCCGGCCTTGTTGATTGCCGACGAGCCGACCACCGCGCTCGACGTGACGATCCAGGCCGAGATTCTGGATCTGTTGCGGCAGATGCGGGCGCAGTTCGGCCTCGCGATGCTCTTGATCACGCACGACCTCGGGGTCGTCGCTCAGATGGCCGACCGCGTGGCCGTGATGTACGCGGGTCGCCTTGTCGAGGAAGGATCCACCGCGACCGTGCTGTCGAGCCCGGCCCATCCCTACACCCGCGGCCTGCTGGCCTCGCTGCCAGGCTCGGCCCCGGGCACCAGGCTCGCGGCAATCCCGGGGACGGTCCCCGATCTGGCCGCGCTCCCCCCGGGATGCGCCTTCGCTCCGCGCTGCGGCGACAGGGAATCGCGCTGCGACGCGGAGGCGCCGTCGCCATCCGCGCTCTCTGCCACTCACCACGTTCGCTGCTATCTTCACGTGAAAGCCGGATGATGCCGCTCGTCGAGGTTCGCGATCTCGTCAAGACGTTCTCGCGGCGGGCCATGCCGTTTAGCCGGCCCACCGTCGTGCGCGCGGTCGACGGCGTGAGTTTCGTCGTCTCCGAAGGCGAGACGTTCGGCCTGGTCGGCGAATCGGGCAGCGGAAAAACCACGACGGGCCGCTGCATGCTCCGCCTGATCGAGCCGACGTCGGGCCGGTTCGTGTTTGGCGACAAGGACGTGTTCGCGCTCAATGCCGCCGATCTTCGCGCAGCCCGTCGCGATATGCAGATGGTCTTTCAGGATCCGTACGCCTCCCTGAATCCGCGGATGCGCGCCGGCGCCATCGTCGAAGAAGGACTCGTCATTCACGGCATTGGCACCAGACAGGAGCGGCGCGATCGGGTTCGCGAACTGTTCACGCTGGTCGGACTCGATCACGGTCAACTCGAACGCTACCCCCACGAATTCAGCGGCGGCCAGCGCCAGCGAATCGGCCTGGCGCGCGCCTTGGCGCTCCGGCCTTCGCTGCTGGTGGCCGACGAGCCGGTCTCGGCGCTCGATGTGTCCATCCAGGCGCAGATCATCAACCTGTTCATGGATCTGCAGCAGGCCCTCGCCCTGACGCTCGTCTTCATCGCCCACGATCTGCGTCTGGTGCGGCATCTCTGCACGCGAGTCGCCGTGATGTATCGCGGCCGCATCGTCGAAACCGGCCGAACCGAAGACGTGTTCCGAGAGCCCGCGCACCCTTACACACGGGCGCTGTTGTCGGCCGTGCCGACGCCGATCGCAGGTGCCGCGACCGCGCGGGTCGTGTTCGATGCAGCGGCCTCCAACCTGGACGCGCCACTGCGCACCGTCGCCCCCGGCCACGACGCGGCGATCTAGCGCCGAGCGAGCCGGACTCGATCGAAATCAGGCCTTGTCCACGGGGAGCCCGGCGGCTTCAGACCCCGGGTTGTCCGTCGTGTCCGGAACAGATCGCAGGCAATCGGCGTGGGAATGATACGTCCCGTGGCACACGCGCCTATTTCGCGAGCGTCGCGGGTTCCTTCGGCAGCTTGTCTTTGAGTTCATCGAGGCGCACCGCCGCCTTCGCGAGTGCATCGTCCCAGTCGTCAGGGTTGTGCGACCACCTTCCGTAGCGGTATTGCTCGGGGCCGTTGGCGGCCTCCGACAGCGCGACGTTGATCACACCTTTCACCAGTTGGTCGGCGAGCGCGCCGTCTCCCGCCCGCTTCAACAGCCAGAAGTACTCGTAGTCGGTCTGCCCTCGGCGAATCTGCTTCATTCGCATGTTGACGATGGGCAGGTCGAAGTTGACGCGTTTGCCTGGATAGATAAAGACGCCCTGCGAAATGGCCCAGGGTCGAGTGCGAGGATGGTCCCAGATTTGATTGTCGTTGTTCTCGCCGGCCGGCCCTTTCGGGCTGATGAAACGGCCGGGGTTGTCGGGATTCGGGATGGCCTTACGCCACGCCTCTGCCATGGAGTAATAGCAGAGGTAATCGATTCGGTACTGCCACGCAATCCAGCTCCACGTTCGGAGCGCCACGCCGTCGGCGTCGAGCGTCTCGTTGCCCTGGTAAGGCTCGCCGCCCTGATACATGCCTTTCAGCGCGCCCGCCGGCAGCGCGTTCATGTGGGGCACACTGTAGTAGTCGCCGGCGACCATCCACATATCCAGGTTGTCTTTCCAGCGATCGAACACCGCCTGCTGTTTGTCCCACCGGTCGCCCAGGGCCGTATACACGGCAATCTGACGCCGCAGCGTTCCACCCGACATCGTCTTGACGCGCCGCGCGTAATCGTTGAGGGCGTCTGCCGATTCGGGCTGGGGTTCGTCGGCCAGGTAGACGTAGGCGCGCGACAGGTCCCAGCCCTTCGCTCGCCAGTGTTTGACGATCTCGGCGACCATCTGGTCCCAGGCCTTGTCGCTTTTAGGTGTCTTGTCTGGCCGGGTTTGAATCCCCGTCGAAATCGGCACCTTCCAGATCTCGATCGCGTCCTCGCCTGGGCCGAACAGGTTCCTGGTGGGACTGAGAACTTTGTCATGGGCGTCGTCGTAGGCGCGCCAGTCGACGCGCTTCAACGACCCGTCGCCGTTCTCCTCAATGGCCGGCATGTCGGCCGCGTACATGTTGCCCGCGGTGAACCGGTGGCGCCTGGCAAGGCGGTAGACCTCGTCTTCGTACGCCGCGAGTTGCGCGCCCTTCAGCCACCAGCCGCCCGCCTGGTTGAGGTCGTCGATCCCGAAGTTCATGAAGAAGGTGTTGTGGATCTTGCGCGGGATGTCGAAGTCCAGCACCCGCAGTTCGACGCCCAGGCTCGTCTGCTCGCCGTCTGACTTGACCGTGAGAGTGCCGGCGTAGTGCCCGGCGGGAGTGCCGTACGGAATTGCCAGGTCGCACCAGACGCCCTGAAGCTCTCCGGCCGCGATCGCGAACGGCGGGCCGTCGTAGCCGCCGTACGCGGCGGTGTCGCGAACCGACCACGGAACAAGAGCGTCCGGGTACCAACCCTTGCCCATTGACGGGCCGTTCGTAGGACCGGAGCCTCGATCGTTGAGTTCGGTGTAGTAGATCTTGAAGAGTTCGAGTTGCGAGGCCGATAGAGAGCCGCCGCCCTGCCGCGCGAGCGCCGATACCTGTACGTCGACGTTGCGGCGTCCGGCCGCACCGCCCTCGATGCCGAGCTGGAACGCGATCGTCTCGCCACGGGCTCCGCGCACAGCGATCTTCCGCGAAGCGCTGTCCCAGATCGTGTTTCTCGTTTTGATCGCCGGCAGGTCCTGCTTCTTGTCGAGCACGAAGATCTTCGTGCCCGACCTATCGATCTTGAATCCTTCCGGCGCCGCCCAGATCGCGACGTCAGCAGAAACCGCCGGGGTCGGGGAACACGCGGAGGCAGCGGAGCACGCGGCGAGACTCGGCGCCAGCGCCAACGCGAAGCAGAGCAAGTGGGCGAACGTCTTCATCAGGTGGCTCTCTCTTCTATCGAGGGTGGCCGGGTCAGCAGCCCTGCCGGCCATCCTACGTCAATCGGTGGCGGTCGCCATCGGGAAATGCTCTTCGCGATCGCGTCGCGTTCGCTCCAGCAGGGCCCTCAACTGGCCACCGTTTCCAGCGTAGCGCGTGCACGATGGCGGGTGTCGAACGCGCCCCTCAATTTGTGGTGGTCGAGTTGACCAACACCAACCGCTTCTGTAGCAAACGCGGCCGTGCTGGGCCGGCGTGGCAGCTGAGACTCGCGGTCCAACTCCTGCGCTCTGAGCATCTTGCAGTCCGCACTGGCCACGGTGGCGAATGGCGACGAGCTTGGCGCTTCGCTTGCAAAGTGATCGGGTTGGTGGTCGCGCACGACACGCGCTGGCGCGGATTCGCCCGTAGCGCTTCGACTTGCGAGTGAGACCGAGCGATATTTTCGATTCGAAAGAGGCATCTTATGCGGCGTCTGCTTGTCACCTTGCTCGTTCTGGCGTCGTGGCCCGGGGTCAACGCCTCCGCGGACACCATCACATTCAACGGGGTTGGCGCGGGCATCGGGCCCGGCAGCGCTACGGGGTCCGGCAGTTTCAGCGCGTCGTACAGCCACGGCACCGCCTACACGTACTTCGCCGGCCAGTTTCTTGTGACCGACACATCGACGTCGACGCCGACGAATTACGCGGCTTACTGCGTCGATTTCTTTACGCCGCTGAACATGCAGGTTGGCGGGCAGCAGACCATGAGCCTCCTGCCTATCTCCCAGTACGGCGCGCAGAATGCGCCGAACCCGGCGAGCGTGGTGGCAGGATCGGGAGCCAAGATTGGTTGGCTCGTGAATCAGGCGAATACCTACCACGTGACCGCTAACGAGTTCGCCGCTGCCGTCCAGTTGGCAATTTGGGAGGTGGCGTTAGACACGAGCACGAGCAACTACCGGCTGACGAGTGGACTGTTTCAAGTCGGGTCGCTCAGCACCCATGTCTCGGACACGGCGAAGAGTTTGCTGGATTACTTGAGTCGCAACTCCAGCGCCTCCGGCGCAGGCGTGTGGTTCAATTCGGCGAATGGTCAGGACCTGGTCGCGATGGGCGATCCGCCCCCCGCGGTTCCAGAGCCCGCGACGGTTGTCCTGCTTGGCGTTGGTCTCGTCGGTCTTGGGCGTGCGCTTCGCCGCAGCAAAGCCAACACCAGCAAGTAGCGACCGCGGGTTGTCTCTTCGGTCGCGATGCTCCAAACCCTGAATCGACCACTGAGGTGAGGGGAGAGGACTGCGCGAGAGTGCGCAATCGGAAGTGAGAACTGCGTGGCAAACGGGTCCATCAATTTGTGGTGGATGAGTTTGACACGGCCTTCGACTTCTGCGGCACGCGGTGACGGAGGCGGCGGTCGCCAGGGGGGCTTAGCGCCTGATAACCCACTACGGAGAAACGAGTTACAGCTGTCGCGCGATCGCTTGGTCAGACTGGGTAGCTTGGGCATTCGGCTTGCAGAACTTCGGGTGTGGAGATTGGGTACGGAGAGCTTCGAAATTGAGTTGGTCGGTGGCGCCTCGGGTGTTGGGTCGGGCCGACTGAATTTGCTGAGTGTAGAAGGAGAGCACATGAAACGGCTACTGATCGTCCTGTCGCTTATCGCAACGGCGCTGCCTGCAGCCAGCGCGTCGGCGGACACGATTTCTGTCGTCGGTCCGGGCGCGGGAAGTGGAAGCTACAACAGCACCTACAGCAGTTATGGGACGTTCACGGCGACTTCCAACACGCCGTTGACATCAAAGTCCTATTCGACGTTCGCAGGCCAGATCCTGGTGAACGACGTGACGACACAGACCGGGTACGGCGTCTACTGCGTCGATTTTTTTCACGACACCAATGCGACCGAAACCATGCAGTTGTTGAGCATCGGTCAGTATGGTTCCTCATCGAGCACGCCCGTGAATGTCGTGGCCGGAGCCGGGGCCAAGATTGGCTGGCTGGTGAATCAGGCCGTGTCCGGCAACGTCAATACGTTCGCGACCGCTGTGCAGTTGGCGATCTGGGAGGTCGCCTACGACGCGGCTGGAGGCTACGATTTGACGACCGGATCCTTCACGGCCAGCGCGAGTGCTGGAACGCTTGCCGAAGCCAATCTGCTCTTGAGCAGCCTGTCGAGCCTCCTGGCTGCGGGCGCCAATCTGAGTGCCTATCACGCCATCTGGTTCAACTCGACCGACTCCCCCCGGTATCAGGACTTCGTCGCGGCGGGGGATCCTCCACCGGCGGTGCCTGAACCCGCCACGGTCGTTCTGCTCGGCGCCGGCCTGCTCGGCCTCGGGCGAGCGTTGAAGCGCAAGGCCACCGCGACCAAGTAGCCCGTTGCGGATCGGGCGCTCTGGTTTCAGATTGTCAACCCCGCGTCAGCCGAATGTGCTGATGCGGGGTTTTTTCTTACACCGAATCGCCCGGCGGTCGGCACCGTTTACTTCGGCAGGGTGTCGATCGTACGCCGCGCGTCGGCGGCCTGTGGGAATTTGGGATCAAGCTTCAGCGCCTGCGTCAGCGCCTCTCTGGCTCGTTTCGGATCGTGGTTCTTCGCGTAGGCCAGTCCGAGACGGTAGTGGTAACCCGGGTTGGCCGGCATCTTGGCCAGCGCGTCGTTGAAGGCGTTGATCGCGAGCGGGTACAGCCCCTTCTTGAAGTACACCCAGCCGAGCGTGTCGTCGACTTCGGGAGACGCCGGAATCACCGACTTCGCGGTCCGAGCCAGTTGCAGCGCGACGTCCAGGTTCTCGTTCGCATCAGCCATGATCCACGCCAGATTGTTCGCAGCCACCGGCGCGCGCGGATCGATTTCGAGAATCTTCTCGTACGTCTTCCGGGCATCGGCACTGCGGCCCTGCGCGCCTCGAATCATCCCCAGCATGGTGTAAGCCACGACCGACTTCGGCTGGCGCTTGATGATCTCCTCGAACCTGGCGGTCGCCTGGTCGAGCTTGTTCTGAGACACGTAGAGCTGCCCGAGCATGCCGTACGCCTGCATATTCGACGGATCCACGTCGACGGCCTTGAGCAAGACCTGTTCGGTCTTCGTCGTGTCGCCAGCCGAACCGTATGTGCGCGCGGCAAGAATCAGCAAACCAGGGTGGTCCGGGCTCTTCGCGAGCGCCGCATCGATGCGGGTGCGGGCGTCGGCTGGTTTCTTCGCGGCGAAATCCAGCGCAACCTGTCCCGCCAGCGCATCCACCGACGCCGGATCAATCTGCAACGCGTGGTCAAACGACTTGCGCGCCTCGACCGCGTCGTTCTTCCTCCCTTGGAGCATTCCCGCGAGCGCGTAGGCCTCGGCGAGATTCGGGAACTTTTCGGTCAGCAGCTTCGATTCGATCGCCGCGCGAGCCAAATCGCCTCGGGCGATCAGGGCGCGACACAGCACCAGCCGCGCTTCGGGGTCGTTGGGCTGACTCTTGACGGCCTGGTCGGCAAACCGCGCAGCCGCGTCGAGGGCGCCTCGAGCCAGATTCAGCCGCGCCAACTGCACCTGCGCCGGTGTGGCGCGCGGATCCAGCTTGATGGCCTCGCCAAACGCCTTGATGGCCTCGTCTGTCTCGTCTTTCGAAACGTAAATCGTGCCAAGCAGATACTGGACCGTGGCGTTGCGTGGATCGGCCGCTACCGCCGCCTTCACCCTCGCCAGCGCCTCATCGGCCTTCTTTTCGGAGAAGAGGAATTGCGCCTTCACCAGGAGCGCGGCCGCATTGGTCGGCTCTTTGGCGATCACCTCGTCGATAGTCTTATGTGCGTCGGCGGGCTTCCGATCCATGTACTGGATGCTGGCGATCCGGGTCTTCGCCTGGGCAAAGGTCTCTTTGTGGGTCGCGAGCGGCTCGAGAATCGCAATCGCCTCGGCGTTGCGCTGCATGTACACGAAGTAGCTCGCCAACGCCATCTGTGCGCCGCCGTCCCTGGTCGTGTCGGCCACGGCTTTCAAATACGACTCGGCCTGGGAGGCGCGGTTGGTTGAGAGGTAGAAGCTGGCGAGCGCCCGGTTGGCTTCGACGTTCTTCGGGTCGATCTCACTGGCCTTGGTCAGCGACTGCTCCGCTTCGCCGGCGCGGCCGG
>Ga0194060_10000034_pt1 | contig 90911 bp, 70 predicted proteins | sample SepL225m_MetaG_FD_163427 | JGI IMG/M metagenome (GOLD analysis project Ga0194060, IMG submission 163427) | Anoxic zone freshwater microbial communities from boreal shield lake in IISD Experimental Lakes Area, Ontario, Canada - Sep2016-L222-5m | ecosystem: Environmental > Aquatic > Freshwater >... | reverse complement strand
TGGCCTTGGCGTTGCGGCGGCCGGCCAGGTAGGCCTCGCCGGGCGCCCAGTGCGGGCTCACCGCCACCGCGATGTGCATCACCCCGTCGGTCGCCAACCGCTTGACGCCGCGCGCCGCGTACCCGGCCACCATCGCGAAGCCCACGAAGGGCAGAAACACCACATAGAGGGCGCCCATGAAGGGGGCCATCACGAGGAACAGGAACGTCGGGATCCGGGTGTAGTTGCGGTCCGCCCCGCCCGGCAGCAACCCGCCTTCGGCCGGAATCATCGCCATGTCCCACGCCTTCGCGCTCCAGTAGAAACCGTAGTTGACCTTGGTGCCGCCTTCGTGTGCCATGATGCCCTTCTTTCTATGTCAGTATCAGTTCGTTGCTCGTTGCTCGTTGCTCGTTGCTCGCTGTCCCGTTTCTCACTCTCAACTTCTATCCATATCTTACGGCCGGCCCCCGATTTCATCAATCGGGACGATGCCCCGATTTTCGAGGAAATACGCCTGTTTTTGGGGAGGAAATGTGCCGGGAGGGCGGGGTCGCCCCCCCGGGACCGGCTGGGAAAAACACCCCAGACCGCCTCCGGAAAACGCCCGAGGCGGCGACCATTCAAGAATCGGGGACGTTACGCCGGCTCAACCGCCTCGGCAACCGCGTCGCGAAGTGCGCGCAGGCCGGCCGCGACATCTGCGCCGAGATGGACGCGCAGCGCCCGCCGGCCGCGGTCGGCCAGCACCTGGAAATCTCCGCGTGCCTGCGCGGCCTTGACCACGCCGAACGTGTACTTGCGACCCGGCACCGGCAAATCGACCGCATCGTCGCAGGTCACCTGCAGGAATACACCAGAATTTGGCCCGCCCTTGTAGATCTGGCCAGTCGAGTGAAGGAACCGCGGGCCGAACCCAAGGCACGTGGCGACGCGGCGTCGGTCGCGGACCAGATGGCGGGTGGCCTGCAGCAACGTCTGATGAGTCGCGTTCATCGGAATGTAGGCAATAAGCGCGGCATAGTCGCCGCTGACGGCGCGACCAAAATGGGCCTTCAAATAGGCCGACGCCGTCGGATTGTCGCCCACCAGCGCTCGCAATTCGGCGGCGTTCCGGCTGTCAGCGAAAAAGGTGAGCCCGCCATCGGTGGCCACGGGCGTCTCGGTGGGCAAGGCGCCTTCTGCTTCGTAGGCCGACGTCAATTGGCGCGTTGCCACCTTGCTCGCCTCGACATCGGGTTGATCGAAGGGATTGATGCCCAGCAGCGAACCGGCGACGGCCGTCGCGATCTCCCACCTGAAGAACTCCTGTCCCAGCGCGTACGGATCGGCCACCGCAATCCGAACCACGGCGTGACCGGCCTGCTCGATGGCGGCGACCGACACGTCCTGAGACACGTCTGGCGCGGTGGTCAGGCGCAGGTAGACGAACGCGCGGTCGTCGCGGTACTGCCCGGCAACCGTCGGAGCTTCAAGGTCGATTGGGATGATGCCGCGGCCATTCTTCCCCGTCGACTCCCCTATCAACTGCTCCAGCCACGCGCCCAGGTCGTAGATACCGGGTGAGGCGAGAATGGTGAGCTTGTCCTTGCCCTCGCGAGCCAGGACGCCGAGTGTCACCCCTAGCAGCACACCTGGATTGGCTGAGGCGGGCACACCCGGCGAGCACGCGTGCGCCATCTGGGCGGCGCGCTCCAGAAACTGAGCGACGTCGATGCCCATGATGGCGGCAGGCACCATGCCAAACGCCGACAGCGCAGAATAGCGTCCCCCGATACTTGGCACGCCATGGACGATGTGCCGGAAACTGCGACTGGTGGCCAGTTGTTCGAGTGACGAACCCGGATCGGTGATCGCGATGAACCGGCGACCGACTTCGCGGTCGCCCACAACCTGTTTGATGCGGTCGTAGAAGTACTCGGCCAGGATATTCGGTTCGAGCGTGCTGCCCGACTTGCTTGAGACGATGACGATCGTGCTCGCCAACTCAACCATCGATGCCACGGCGGCGACCTGGCCGGGGTCGGTCGAGTCGATCACGTGAAAATCTGGCGCCCCGCTGATGCGACCGAACGTCATCCTCAGCACTTCGGGGCACAAACTCGATCCGCCCATTCCGATCAGCAATGCGTGCGAGAATCCTGCGTCTTTCACGTCGGCGGCGAGTCTGGACAGTGGCTCGAGACGGGCGATCTGGTCGCTGACACTCGACAGCCAGCCCAGCCATCGCGATTCGTCACCATGGCTCCACAGCGCCGCGTCGCGCGCCCACAACCTCGTGGTGTTGTCGGCGGCCTGCCACGCCGCGAGCGCTTCGTCGATGGCCACACCGAGCGAGCCCGGCATCGAGCGGGTCACCGTCCACCCACCGTCGACGGCACAGCCGCGCTTTTTGCGTCCACCGCATCGAGCAGCCGGCCAAACGCCACCTCGAACTGCTGCACGCCGTCGGCCAGCAGGTGGGCCGTCACGTCGCGGACCGAAATGCCGGCGGCCTCGATCCCCCTGAGCGTGGCCGCGGCTTCTTCGGGCGACTCCTCGAGGCTTGGGCGCACCTCGCCATGGTCGCGGAAGGCATCGAATGTGGCCGGAGGAATCGTATTGACCGTATCGGCGCCAATCAACTCTTCGACGTAGATGACGTCGCGATACGCGGGGTTCTTCGTGCTCGTGCTCGCCCAGAGCAACCGCTGGGTCCGGGCGCCGCGCGCGGCAAGCGCCTGCCAGTGCGCCGTTCGGAAGCTATGCAGGTACCGATGGTACGCCAGGCGCGCACTGGCGATAGCGGCCTTGCCGCCGAGTGCGGTGAGGCGAGCCTGCTGGTCGGCATCCGACGCGGCCGACGCCTTGGCGGCGAGCTTGGCATCAATGACGCTGTCGATTCGGCTCACGAAGAAGCTCGCCACGCTGGCGACCGTGCTCACATTCCCGCCTGCCGCTGCACGGGCATCGAGGCCGGCGATGTAGGCGTCGGCCACTTTTTCGTACATGTCGATAGCGAACAGCAACGTCACGTTGATGTTGATGCCCTCGCTGATGAGCTGCCGAATGGCGGGGATGCCCTCGAGGGTGGCGGGGACCTTCACCATGAGGTTGTCACGACCGACGGCCTTCCAGAGGCGCCTGGCTTCGTCGAGCGTGCCGTCCGTGTCGTGCGCCAGCGTGGGCGACACCTCAAGACTGACGAACCCGTCGCGGCCGCTGGTGCGCGCGTACACCGGACGCAGGATGTCGGCGGCATCCTGGATGTCGGCAATCGCCAGCGCCTCGTACAGCGCTTTGGCCCCGACGACGCCCGCGGCGACATGCCTGGCCAGGGCGCCGGTGTAGTCGTCACTGCCGGCAATCGCTTTTTCGAAAATGGCCGGGTTCGACGTGACGCCGGCCAGGCCGTCTTCGTCCACCATCCGGCGCAGTTCGCCGTTCTCGATGATCTGCCGGCGGATGTAATCGAGCCAGACCGACTGTCCCAGAGTCCCGAGAGCCTTCAACCGGTTCATGCGCGCTGTCCTCCAACCACGGTTCGCGCCACCTCCACGATGTGTTCGGGGGTGAAGCCAAAATGTTTCATCACGACCTTGATGGGCGCCGACGCGCCAAACGTCTTCATCCCGATGACGGCGCCACGCGGGCCCACGTACCGGTCCCATCCAAGCGTCGTGGCAGCTTCGACGGCGACCCTCGCCTCGACCGACGGTGGAATGACGCTGTCGCGATAGGCCCGATCCTGACGTTCGAAGATCTCCCAGGACGGCATGCTCACCACGCGCGCCTTGATGCCGGCGGCGAGCAACTGCTCGCGGGCGTCGAGACACAGCGCCACTTCGCTCCCGCTCGACAGCAACAGGAGGTCCGGTTGTCCGTCGGCCGCGTCGATCAGCACGTATGCGCCCCTCGCCACGCCTGACGCCGGCGCGCATTTAGTGCGGTCGAAGGTGGGCAGCGCCTGCCGCGTGAGCAACAACGCCACCGGTTCGCGCGTCAGCGGCATGATCAGCCGCCACGCCTCGATCACTTCGTTGGCGTCCGCAGGTCTGAGTGTGATCACGCCTGGCATCGCACGCAGTGACGTCAACTGCTCCACCGGCTGATGCGTGGGGCCGTCTTCGCCGACACCGATCGAGTCGTGCGTGAACACGTAGATGACCGGCAATGCCATCAACGCCGCCATCCGCAGCGACGGCCGCCCGTAGTCGCTGAAAATGAAGAAGCCCGATCCGTACGGCCGCACGCCACACAGGCTGAGCCCGTTGAGGACCGCGCCCATCGCGTGTTCTCGAATGCCGAAGTGCACATTGCGGCCGCCGTACGCGCCGGCTGCGAAATCGCCGGCGCCGGCCATCGAGAGCCGGGTCTTGGTTGACGGCGTGAGATCGGCCGATCCGCCCATCAGCCACGGCACCCGCGCGCCGATGGCGTTGAGCGCTTTGCTGGACGCCTCGCGCCCGGCCAGGCCTTTGGCATCCGCCGGGAACGCCTGGAGATCGGCATCCCAGTGTTCGGGCAGTTCGCGGCGCAACACCCGCTGCAGGTGGTCGGCGAGTTCCGGGTACTCACTCGCGTAGCGTTCGAGCCGCAGGCGCCATTGTGCGCTCAGGTCGCGGCCCCTGGCGCCGATGCCGGAGGCGAAGTGCTCGCGGACGCCATCGGGCACGAGAAACTGCGCATCTTCCGGCCACCCGTACGCGCGCTTGGCCAGACGCACCTCTTCGGGGCCGAGCGGTTCGCCGTGCGCCTCTTTGGTGCCCTGCTTGTGTGGCGCCCCATCCCCAATCACGCTCGAGACGATGATGAGGGTGGGCCGGTCCGCGGTGGCGCGAAACGCCGCGAGGGCGCCATCCACGTCGGCCAGATCGTTGGCGTCGGCCACGCGCCGCACGTTCCAGCCGTAGGCCTCGAACCTCGCCCCGACGTCTTCAGAAAATGCGAGAGAAGTCGCACCCTCGATCGTGATGTGGTTGCTGTCGTAGATCCAGCAGAGGTTGTCGAGCTTCAGATGACCGGCCAGCGAGGCGGCCTCGCTCGACAGCCCTTCCATCATGCAGCCGTCGCCCGCCAAAGCAAAGACGTCGAAGTCGAACATCTTGTAGCCCGGCCGGTTGAAGTACTCGCCCAGCCAGCGGCTGGCCATCGCCATCCCGACACTGGTGGCAGCACCCTGACCAAGCGGGCCGGTGGTGGTTTCGACACCGGTGGTCAGCCGATATTCGGGATGACCAGGGCACCGGCTGTGCAGTTGGCGGAAGGTCTTGATCTGGTCCAGAGGCACGGCCAATTCGTCGGTCACACGCATCTGGTCGTCGACGGCCTTGACGCTGGACACGTGCAGCATGGAGTAGAGCAGCATCGAGGCATGGCCCGCCGACAGCACGAAGCGGTCGCGATTGGGCCAGATCGGTTGATCGGGATCGAATCGCAAAAAGCGCTGCCACAGCGCGTACGCCACGGGAGCCATCCCCATCGGCGCGCCTGGATGGCCCGAGTTGGCCGCCTGAATCGCATCTATCGACAGGGTGCGGATGGTGTTGATGGCCAGTCGCTCGATCAGCGTCGACGCGTCGTTCACACGACTTCTCCTTTGGTCCGTCCGCCGAGGTCTGCGCAGACGGCCCCCTAGTTTACTTCCCCCGGCCGTCGTTTCGCGATCACCCACACGCCCGCCGCCAGGACCAGGCCGAACTCCGCCGCGAGCACCCACCAGGGCAGACGCCAGCCTCCGCCAGAAGCCGACACCCGCCACACGAAATACGTGAGCAGCGAGGTCTGCGTCCACAGCAACCACGGCAGCGCGGCGCGCCCGACGAGAAACGGGCAGAGCCACAGCAGGTACCACGGGTAGACGGTTGGCGACGCCAGCAGCGCCACCCCCATGGGCCACGCCCACGCCGCCATTGTGCGCTCACCGCCCCGACGACGGAACCACACAGCCACCGCCAGCCCTGCCACCAACGGCAACGCCGCGAGCGCGCGCGTCCGGACAAGGCTCTCGACCCACGCATAGGCCGGCCCGTTGAACCGCCACTTCGCCAGATAGGTGGGCAGCGCGCCGATCGGCAGCATCAGCGCTCCTCCCGCGAACGGCGCCGCGAGAAGAACTCCGAATCCAATCGCGACCGCGGCATCGCGAACGCGAATCCGCTTCCAGAACAGCGGCGCCAAAACCACAGGCACGAACTTGACTTCGATGGCGGCGACCAGCGCAATCGCCGCGAGCCATCCGATCCGTCTGGAAAACGCCAGAAACGACACCATCAACAACAGCGCGCCGATCACATCGAGATGGCCGCTGCCGGCCACCTCGAGCATCACCAGCGGATTCCACGCGTACACCAGCACCAGCCAGGGGCTCAGGCCCGCCGCCATCAGCCAGCGCCACAGCAGGGCCATCGTCGCCAGATCGAGCAGGACGAACGTGGTCTTGAACACGATGACCGACTGACCGATCGCCGCAATCCCGCGGAACACCCATTCGGCAGCCGGCGGGTAGATCGTCGGCATCGTGGGGTGATTCATCTTTCGCGTGACGTCGGTGTGGATCGCGTCGTACGCGGGATCGGCCGGCACGACCTGGTACGGGTTGAGGCCCTGCGCCTGGATGCGGCCGTCCCAGACGTAGCGATAGATGTCGTCGGACAGGGTCGGTTCCACCGGAACGAGCGGGACGCGGCACAGCACGGCCAGCGCCAGACACATCACCAGGCCAACCCGGCCCGGGACCCGGCCGCGCCATACCAGGCCGATCGCGATGAGATACGTGATCGATGCCGCCGCGGCCAGCGCCAGAACCGTCTCGGTGTCTTGGCGCACGTCGAACCGGGCCAGCACCGCCATGATGCCGGCCAGCGCGACGCCGAGGAAAATGATCGGGTGACGCATGCGACTTGTTACGGCGCGATCGCGGCATCGCGCGTTTGAACCACGGACGCTTCCACGGTGTCGAAGACGACTTCGCCGCTCGGACGCCGGAACCCCAGCGTCAATGCGCCGGTCGGGCATTGGGCGATGCAGACCGAGCAACGGACGCACTGCGGATCAACCACGGGCAGGTCCTTGTTGGCGAAGTTCATCACGTCAACACCCGCGTGGCACATCCGCGTGCATTCGGTGCAGGACGTGCACTTGGCCTTATCGGGAAAGATTCGGAACCGGGTGCCGCGAGCGTAGATGTGCATCAACGCTCCGAGCGGGCACGCGAAGCGGCAGAAGACGCGGCCGCTCATGAAAAAGCACAGTCCCAGGCCGAGCACGCCGGCCAGCATCACGTCGACCAGCCACGCATAATTGAGGAACGGCACGCGGGCGTAGACCCAGCCGAACCCAACCGCGGGCCAGGACGCCGGGCCGTTGGCCCATCCCCACAGCCGAAGCCCGAGCAGCGCGACGGCGAGTGCGAGCACGCCCTGCCCCACCATGCTGCGGCGGCTCCACTCCGGTCCGTGCGGCATCTGCTGGCGGTGCCTGTCGCCGACGGTCTCGGCCACCGCGCCCCACGGGCAGATCCACCCGCAGAAACCGCCTTTCCCCCAGCGTCGTACGATCAGCGGAAGCGCCGCCGTCAACTGGACGATGGAGATGCCAAGCCAGGTCCACATGGGGCGATCGGTGAACACGTTGGCCACATTCAGCGGAAACGGCACGACCAGGCCGTAGACGCGCCAGTAGGCGCGCTCGTGTCCGCGGAACCCGTCGGTGCGCTCAAACAGGCTGTCGGCCAGCACGCGCAGGCGCTCGCGCGGTTCGAAGTAGCCGTTGCGGCCCGCCCACGGCAGAACGATCTCAGGCAGCAGACAGAGCAGCCACACCACGCCGACAAGCGTCGCCGTCTGCCACAACACGTAGCGCGTCGGCGTGCGGCGGATGCGCCGAAAGCCGAACACCGACACAACCAGGGCATAGCCGAACGAAAAATAGAACGAGGGCCGGCCAAGCGCCATCTTGACCGTGTAGAGCAGGTGCGCCTCGGAACCCGCCATCGTGCCGATGGCGCCGTCGATGCTCTCGATCAGGCGGGGCACGTCGTACGGGAAGACACGGTGCTGCGCGGCGAATTGCTGAAACGGAAACTCCTGGCTGGGTCCTTTCCAGTGAAACAGCAGGAAACACAGCGCCAGCGACAGTCCCAGCCACGCCCACGCCACCGCGTCCCGGTCGCCGATCATGGGCAGGTTCGACCGCCTGAAGAACTCGACTGGCGACCGGCGACCGATCATCGCAAACACGGTGTGATTCGGGATGGTCGTCTCCAGCCCCGCTTCGTCGATCAGTGTGACGGTCGCAGGTTCGACGCGCGCAACCGTGGTGGCGGGAAGGATCCGGATCGATCCCGGTCCCTCCGCGCATTTCATGGTCTTCATCGTCGCCGTCGTCACAAACGCCGACACGGGATGCTCGATATGCACGTCGGCCGACGGGTCGCGCTCGAGCGCCCGAAGTTTTTCGAGGTTGTCGGGGCGCGGTTTCGACAGAACCGCCTGGCGATGACTCAGCGTCACCTTCGCTCCGCACGTCGCCAGGGCGACCGCGGCTTCGACGGCGGCGTTGCCTCCGCCGATAACCAGCACGGGCTTCTTCGCGAAGTCCTGCGGATCAATGAGCCTTGTCCGGACCTTGTCGAGTTGGGCTCCCGGGCAGTCCAGCGTACGAGGAATTCCGCGTCGACCGATGGCGACGATGACGCGTTGCGCGCGAATCACGCTCGCGTCCGAGCAATGCAGCAGACACTGGTCGCCGCGGCGTTCGACACGCTCGACCAACGCCACCACGGGTTCGATGCCGGCTTCGACCCGCTGGCGCTCGAGGTCGGCGAGCAGGCCGGCTTTGTCGGTGGCCCGAAGCCGAGGCGACGCCTCCGCCTCGACGCCGGTCGAATGGAGATGGATCGTCGTGCGGTTCGGGATGTCCGCGATGGTCGCGAACGGCCGCGCGGCCTCATACACCGCGAACCGGAGCCCGGCGCGCTGGGCCGCCAGCCCCGCGGCGAAGCCAGCCGGACCGGCCCCGACGATGGCAACATCGAGTAGATCAGGTGCGCGGGAAGGCGCGAATCCCTTCTCAGCCAGGACGGCGGCGACGGCGTTGGCGCCGCTTGCCGCCGACGCGCTCACCAAGGGTACGTCCGCCACGTCGCCGATCACGCGAACGCCCCGGATCGCCGTTACGCCCCCGGGGCCGACCTGCGGCAGCGGTTCGACCGATCCTGCCGGCCACTGCGTGTGCAGCCATCGTCGGTATGCCGCGAGCATCAGGCCCGCGCTATCCCGCGCATGTGTGCTGAACGTCGGCGACGGTCTTGGGAATCGGCGCGCCCAGCACCCGATGACCATCCGTGGTCACCAGCACGTTGTCTTCGATGCGGTAGCCGCGGGCGTCGCGATACTGCTCGACGGTGTCGTAGTTGATGAACGGCGCGCACGTCTTGGCGGCCTTCCACTGATCAATGAGCGCGGGGATGAAGTAGAGGCCCGGCTCGACGGTGAGCAGGAACCCGGGCTCGAGCTTCCGCGCCAACCGCAGGTAACCCAGGCCGAATTGCGTGCTCCGCTTGACGCCGTCGTCGTAGCCGACAAACTGCTCGCCGAGGTTTTCCATGTCGTGGACGTCCATCCCGAGCATGTGGCCAAGGCCGTGCGGAAAGAACAGTGCGTGGGCGCCCGCGGCGACGGCCTCGTCGACATCGCCCTTCATCAGGCCGGCCGCCTTCAAATCGGTGGCAAAGGACCGCGCCGCCAGCAGATGCACGTCCTTATAGGGCACGCCAGGCTTGATCGCGGCAATCGCCGCCGTCTGGGCGCGCAACACCATCTCGTAGAGTTCGCGCTGGCGCGGCGTGAAGATTCCCCCGACCGGAATCGTGCGCGTGATGTCGCTCGCGTTGTGATTCGGCGATTCCACGCCCGAATCGAGCACCATCACATCGCCGGCCTGGAGGGTATTGAGATGAAACGGATTGTGCAGCGTCTCGCCGTGCACCGAACAGATCGGCGGAAACGACAAGGCATACCCCCGCGCCATGGCGATGTGGGCGATCTCGGCGACGATCTCGCGCTCGGACCGTCCGGGCCGGGCCGCGGGCATCGCGGCGAGGTACATCTCGCGCGACACGTTGACGGCCGCCTCGACGTCGGCCACCTCGGCCACGCTCTTGTAACTGCGCTGTGCGACGACGGCTTTGTGCAGCAGGCCTGACCGGTAATCGCGAACCGCCGAGGGATGGAGCCCGAGCAGACCACCAAGCTTCAGCGTGTGCTCGGAACGATACGGCGCGAGAAAGTGAATGCGGCGGCCCTGACCGATTGCCGCCGACACGTGCGTCGGGAGTTCGCCGATCGGCGCGGTCGCGGCGATGCCAGCCGGCCTGGCATGATCGGCCATCGTGGGCTGAGGACCGCTCCACACGACGTCGGCGACGGTAAAGTCGTCGCCAAACAGCGTCTCTGTCCCCTCGTCGACGTCGATGATGGCGGCGAGCCCTGGCTGATCGACGTTGAAGAAGTACAGGAACGTGCTGTCCTGGCGAAACGCATACGTATTGGCGGCGTAGTTCATGCCAACTTCGTCATTGCCAAGCAACAGAATCAATCCGGAGCCCACATCTTTTCCGAGGCGGGCGCGCCGTTGACGGTAAAGGGCTGCATCAAACATGTCTGGTTACCTCAAAGAACACGGTCCGGGCGCTCGAGCCCGAACACACACGAATTGCGCGCGAACCGGCCCAGGCCATGACGGGCGCCGCAGCGACAGTGCCAACGCTCCGCTGCCCCCCGGTGGCCTCGTCGAAGGGTAGTGTAGACCAGAATATCAACGCTGCCCCCAGTTTCCACCGGCCGCAAACACCCCGGCCCGCCAGCACCCGGTGACGGGTTTCTTGACGCAGACCTGACCGCCCGATACTGTTTGGCGGGTCGGTTCGTCGCGCTCCCGTCGTCTTCGCCGACCCTGCGTCGGTTGGTTTGTCCCGGAATAGGAGTCATCGCATGCTCATGTGTCGTTCTCTTGCCAAATGGCTGGCCGCGATTGGCGTGTTGGCGCTGCTGTTGACCGTTGTCTCCGCCAACCTTGGCGCCCAGACGCTCTCGCCCGATCTCGCCAAGACCTTCAAGTTCCGCTCCATCGGGCCGTCCCGGCAGAGCGGTCGGTTCGTCGATTTCGCGGTGCCGGAAAAAGAGCCGTGGACCATCTACGCGGCAACCGGTTCGGGCGGGTTGTGGAAATCGGTGAACAACGGCACGAGTTGGGAACCGATTTTCGACAACGAGGCGGTGATCTCGATTGGCGACATCGCCGTCGCGGCGTCGGATCCGAAGATCGTGTGGGTGGGCACCGGCGAGCACACCTCGTCGCGGAGCACGTACTGGGGAGATGGTGTTTACAAATCGGTGGATGCCGGCAAGACGTGGACCAACATGGGGCTCAAGGATTCCCAGCACATTGGCCGCGTCATCGTCGATCCGAAAGACCCCAACACGGTGTACGTCGCGGCGCTCGGGCATCTGTATTCGCAGAATGACGAGCGCGGGGTCTACAAGACGATCGACGGCGGCAAGACGTGGACCAAGTCGCTCGAAGTGAAGGCCGACGGCAGAATGGTCGGTGCGGCCGATCTCGCCATGGATCCCACGAACTCCAAGATTCTTTACGCCACTGCGTACGACAAGGAACGCAAGCCCTGGGCGTTCAATCTCGCCGGCCCTGGTAGCGGCATCTACAAGACCACCGACGCCGGCAAGACGTGGACCAAACTGGCCGGCGGATTGCCCGGCGGCATGCTTGGCCGCATCGGCATCGACATCTACAAGAAGAACCCGCTAATCCTGTACGCCAACGTGGAGAACGGCAACAAGCCTGGGATGTCGGACGCCGATCGCCTCGCCGAATTGCGCGCGGGCAAGTCCAGCGACGGCATGATCGGTGAGGAAGTCTACCGGTCCGACGACGGAGGCAAGGCCTGGAAGAAGGTGAGCCCCGACAAACAGAAGATCGGCGGGGGCCCTGGCTACTACTACATGCAAATCCGAGTGGACCCGAACGATGCGAACCACGTGTACGTGTTGACCGTCGGGGTGATCCATTCGACCGACGGGGGCAAGACGTGGAACCCGGCGTTCCGCTTTGGCGGCGACAACCACGCGATGTGGATCGACCCGGCCAATTCGAACCACGTGCTGCTCGGATACGACCACGGCATGGGCATCACCTACGACGGCGGCAAGAACTGGTACCACCCCGACGAACTGCCGCTCGCGCAGTTCTACCAGGTGGGCTACGACAACATGTGGCCCTACAACGTTGCCGGAGGCCTGCAGGACAACGGATCGGTGCGGGGCCCGAGCACCAAACGCGGCGGCGGCCGCATCGTGTTCGAGGACTGGCAGACGGTGGGCGGCGGCGACGGCATGTACAACGTGTTCGACACGGTCGGCAATCGCTACCTCTACAACGAGTCGCAACAGGGCGAAATCGCTCGGACCGACCTCTACACCGGAGAGTCGAAGAGCATTCGGCACCGCGACGACGCCCTGCGATTCGCGTGGACCGCGCCCATTCTGGTCTCGCCGCACGACCCAGCCACGATCTATCACGGCGCGAACGTCCTGCTGAAGTCGACCAACCGCGGTGACACGTGGGCGGCGATCAGCCCCGATCTGTCGGCCAACGACAAGACAAAGCTGATCGTCCCGCCGCCTCCGGCTGTCGGCAAAGGCGGCGACGGCAACATTCAGTACGCCACGATCTCCACGCTCGACGAGTCTCCGCTGGTGCGCGATCTGCTCTACGCCGGCACCGACGATGGAAACGTGTGGGTGAGCAAGGACGGGGGCAAGAACTGGACGAAGCTGAACGACAAGATCGCGGGCAACCCGGGCTACTACGTCAGCCGGGTGATCGCGTCCCGGCACGCCCCTGGAACGGCCTACGTCAGCTATACCGGCTACCGCAACGACGACTTCAAGGCGTACGTGTACAAGACGACCGATTTTGGCGCCACGTGGGCATCAGTCACCGGCAACCTGCCGGCGAAGTCGGTGAACGTGATTCGCGAAGACCCGTACAACCCGAATCTGCTGTTCGTCGGAATGGACTGGGGGGTCTACACCACGATCGACGGCGGCGGAAACTGGACCGAGCTGAAAAACGGCATGCCGACGCAGCCGGTGCACGATCTGCAGATTCATCCTCGTGAGCACGAACTCATCGTCGCCACGCACGGACGCGGCATCTTCATCACCGACATCTCTCCGCTCGAAGAACTCAGCGACAAGGTGCTGGGCCAGGACTTCTACCTGTTCGACATCGGTTCGAAGGTGAAGTGGGTGACCCGGCGCGACAAGGTGTCGGCATCGATCAACTACTCCGGCCAGAGCGCGCCGAACGGGGTGATGATCAACTACTACCAGAAGGCGGCCGCGCAGGGCGACGTCGTGGTCAAGGTGCTGCAGGGCACGTTCGTGATCGCCGAAACCAAGGGCCCGAATGCGGCCGGTCTCAACCAACTCTTGTGGAACATGCGCGGGACGCTGGCAATGGCTCCGGGCGTAACGGCCCCGTTGGGTGGCCGAGGCGGGCGAGGCGGTGGTGGAGGTGGCGGCGGGTTCGGCGGACCCCAGCTGCCGCCGGCCTATCCGACATTCGGGGGCACGGTTCAGGCCGAGGTCGGCGAGTATGTGATCAGCATCACCGCGGGCGGCAAGACGATCACCAAGAAGGTGAACATCCTCGAAGACGTCTGGTTTGACAAGAGTTACTAGCTGATTCGACATGCCGGCCGGGGCCGGCGTCCAAGAGAAGGCGGCAGGCGGGAACGCGTTCCGCCGCAAGAAACGACGGCGGCATCACCGATCGGTGGTGCCGCCGTTTGTGTGTCGGCCGGGAGACCGTGGTCGCGTCAGCCTGCCAATTCCTCGCACGCCGCCGTCAGCACCCGCGGGATCAGCGGTCCGTGATCGGGAAAGTTCTTGAGCATGTCCGTGATCTTGCCGATCTCATCCTTCGACTTGCCGGCCTTGATCTCACCGCGGACAAACTCGAGTAGCGCACCCAGATAGTCGCGCATGTAGGCCAGGTCGGCCTTGCTGCCGGTCACCTGGAACTTGGGATTGGCGTGGCCGAAAATGTAAATGGTGTCGGCCGCGTGGTCCGCCGGCACGGCATCGAGCACTTTGATCCAGTTGGCGATCGATGCGCCGGCCGGTTTGTCGATGTACGGGTGCATGCGGTTGAACACGAGATCGCCCAGGTGGACGACGTTCGCCTTTTCGAACGTGACCACGGCGTCGCCGCCGGTGTGCGCGGGTCCGTAGTACTTGAGCGCCATCGTATCGGCGCCGATCGGCTCACGCCACGTGGTCGCAAACGTCGCGTCTGCGACGATGATCTCCTGGGCCGGCGCGTCGGGTCTGGCCTTTGCCGCCATGGCCGCCGCCATCCGTTGCAACCCGGGCACCTTTTCGTGGGCCAGAATCTTCTTCACGGCCGGCTTGAACACGGGATTGCCACCGGTGTGATCACCGTGATGGTGCGTGTTGACGAGAATGTCGATCGTCCGGCCGCCGTCACGCTCCTTGATTCCATCAAGGCAGATCTTGGCCGTCGCTGGCATCTGGGTGTCGACGACGACGACGCCGTCTTTCGAAAGGTGATACCCGATAGTGCCGCCCTGGCCGGTGAAGATGCCCACCGTGCCCCGGACGGGAATAAACGCGGTCTGCGGCGCAGCCGGGGCAGCCGGTGCGGCCTGGCCTGTTGCGGCCGGAGCCGCCTGCGCAAACAGTTGACGCAGATCGATCGTCGAGGCGGCCACCGCCAGCGACGAAGCTGTCAGGAACTGACGACGATTGAGGGACATCGGCGAACGCTCCTTGGTTGAAGGGTAGGTGTCTATTGTATCCGGGCTCCCGGATCCGTGTTGAGGGGAACGTGGAGGCGAGGGAACTTGCGGCCGGGGAGGCGCCTACCAGGCCGGCAGCGACCTTACGTCCCACCCGCCGCCGAGCGCCTTGACGAGCAGCACGCTGGCCGTCAGTCGCCGGGCCTGGATCGTGACGGCCGTGCGTTGGTTGGTGAGGGCGGAATTCTGCGCGGTCGCCACTTCGAGATACGTCGTCACGCCACCCTTGTAGCGGCTGTTGGCCAGGGCCAGCAACCGCTCGGCGGCCGCGACGGCGGCGTCCTGGGTTCGCGCCTCGTCGGCGAGGATTCGAAGCGCGGCGAGATTGTCTTCGACCTCGCGGAAGGCCGTCAGAACGGTGTCCTGGTACTGGGCCACGGTCCGATCGTACGAGGCCTTGGCTTGCGCGGACGCTGCCCGGCGACGGCCGCGATCAAACACCGTCAATGCGGCTGTGGGCACCGCAGACCAGAAGTTGCTTGCCAGCTTGAGCCAGTCCCCGAGCGCCGAACTTTCAAAACCCGTGTTGCCGGTCAGCGCCAGCACAGGATAGAACGCGGCCGCCGTGACGCCCACCTGTGCGTTGGCGGCGGCCACGCGCCGTTCGGCGCCGGCGATGTCGGGGCGCCGCTCGAGCAGTTCGGCCGGAAGCCCGGCGGGCACCATCGGCGGAGCGAGGTCGAGCGGGGCCGAAGCGACGGTAAACGATCCCGCCGGTTTGCCAATCAGCGCGGCCATCGCGTGTTCGAACTGGGCGCGGCGCACCTGGATGTCGATGGCCTGTGCGCGCACGGTTTCCAGCTGCGTTTCGGCCTGCGCGACGTCGATGCCCGAGGCAACGCCGCCCCTGAAGCGATTGCGCGTCAGTTCGAGCGCCCTCTGGTACGACGCGATGCTGCGGTCCAGAATCTGCCTCTCGGCGTCAAGGCCGCGGATTTGGAAATAGTCGAGCGCCAGTTCAGCGTGGAGGCTCAGGTTGACGGCCTCCAGGTCGGCGGCACTCGCCTGTGCGGTGGCCACACTGGCCTGCACGGTATTGGCGACCCGGCCCCACACGTCGAATTCGTACGCCACGTCACCGCGCAGCACGAAGTCGCCGTACCGAAGATCTGCGGTTTTACTTCGAAGCGGTTTGTTCTCGGAATTCTTGGACTCGCCAATCGATCCGGCCGCGCCTATCTGGGGCACCTCGGCGGCGCGAGCGGACCGGACCAGCGCGCGGGCCTGAAGGTATTGAGCCTGCGCCGCCTTCAGCGTCTGGCTCGACACGGTCAACTGATCTTCGAGCGCGTTGAGCTGGGGATCGCCAAACGTCTCCCACCACTTGCCGCGCGCCGTTTCGTCGGAAGGTCTGGCGGCTTTCCAGTCGCCGAGTTCCTTGTAGGCGGGAGGCACGGCGGCTGCCACAGGCGGCTTGTAGGCGGGTCCTACGGCACAGGCCGACGCCCCCAACGCGACCACCGCCACGACGATGCGCGTCGCGGTCCTCACCGCTTGCCGCCTTCGGCCGCGCCGCGGCCGGGAACCAGCAACCGCACGACTTGCCCGTCTGTCAGCGAATCGGGCGGATTGACGACGATCGTCTCGTCACCCTTGAGGCCGGATACCACTTCGACCTCTGTGCCGAAGTCGCGCCCAATCACGACGGTCGTCATGGCCACTTTGTCTCCGCCCCGCACGACGGCGATCTTCAGACCGTCAGCGCGGAAGATGAGGGCGTTGGCCGGTGCGCGGAACACCGAGGTCGGCGCCGAAGGCTTGAGGTGCACTTCGGCGTACGCGCCGGCCAGCAGCGCGCCGTCCGGATTGGGCACGTCGAATTCGACGAGCAACGTCCGGGAGGCGACGTCGATGGTCTCGGCCGTGCGAACGAGCTTGGCCGGAAACGTCCGTCCCGGGATTTCCGCAAACGTCAACTCGGCAGTCACGCCTGGCTTGGTGGCCCGGATGTAGAGCTCCGGCACGCTGACGAACAATCGCAATCGGTTCGTCACGCTGATATGGAACAGTTCGCGAGTCGCGCCCCCGCTGCTGCCGGGATCGATCAAGGCCCCCACGTCGGTGTTCCGGGCGGTGATGGTTCCGGCAAACGGCGCGTAAATCCGCGTGTACGACTGCAACTGTTCAAGGCGGGTCGCGTTATGGCGGGCCGAATCGACGGCGGTCTTCCGCGCGTCGAGCGTGCCCGCGGCGTTGTCGGCGTCCTGCTGCGAGACCGACTCGGTCTTGACCAGATCGCGGTACCGGTCGGCGGTGATCTGGGCGAGCCGCGAATTGGCCTCGGCAGTGGCGAGATCGGCCCGCGCCTGCTGGATCTGTTGTTCCAGCTCCGGTGCGTCCAGTTCGGCCAGCAGTTGGTTGGCTTTTACCTTCGATCCCAGCTCGACGTATCGCCGTTTCAGGTAGCCGCCCGTGCGGGCGTAGATGGGCGCGTCGGTGAGCGCCTGGGTCGTGCCGGGCAGCACCAGTTCCTCTTGAGACGTCCCCTGCGTCGGGTGGGCGACGGCCACCGTCGGAATCGCCATCTCTCGCGTTTCGCGCGTCAGTTCCACCATGGCTTTGGCGCGGTCGTTCACGCCCCACCACACCGAAACGCCCAGCGCGATGCCCACCGCCAGCACCATCAGCGTGCCGGCGCCCGACCGGCGGGGCCTGGCGCCATCCTGCTGCGAAACACCCATCACATGCCTCCAACCACGCGGGAACTCGTCTGCGATCCCTGAGTGGTTACTCCTGAACCGGAGAAACCCCTGCGGCCACGACGCGGCGGCCGTGCAACACGCCGAACACCGCGGGCACGAAAAACAGCGTCGCGATGGTGGCCAGGGTCAGGCCTCCAATCACGGCGCGGCCGAGCGGAGCGTTCTGTTCGCCGCCTTCGCCCAAGCCCAGCGCCATCGGCACCATCCCGATAATCATCGCCAGGGCGGTCATCAACACCGGCCGGAACCTCGAGAAACCGGCGTTCACCGCCGCATCGACGGCGCTGATGCCGCGATGGAATTCGTCCTTGGCAAAACTGACGACCAGAATGCTGTTGGCGGTGGCGACGCCCACCGACATGATGGCGCCGGTCAGGGCCGGAACGCTGATCGTCGTGCCCGACAGGAACAAGATCCACACGATTCCGGCAAGTGCCGCCGGCAGTGCCGAGATGATGATGAAGGGGTCGAGCCACGACTGGAAATTCACCACGATCAACAGGTACACGAGCAGGATGGCCAGCCCGAGTCCGGCCAGCAACCCCGCGAACGTGGCGTTCATCGTGTCGATCTGGCCGCGCACGATCACCTGCGACCCCTTGGGCAGCGTCTTGCGGGCTTCCTCCAGGATAGGCGTCATGTCGCGGGCGATCCCGCCCAGATCGCGGCCTTGCGCCGACCCGAAGATGTCGATCACCGGCTGCACGTTGTAATGGGAAACCACCGCCATCCCCGCGTCGCGCGTGATGGACGCCAGACTCCCGAGCAGTTGCGGCCGCGCGCTTCCGGATCCGGTCACGGAAATGCCGTTCACGTCATCCAGCGAACTGATTCGGTATTCCGGCGTGCGGATGGCGACCGAGTAACTCACGCCGGTCTTCGGGTTCATCCAGAAGGTCGGTGTGGTCTGGCCGCTGCCGCTCAGCGAGATCAGCAGGTTGCTGGCAATCTCGCGCTGCGTAAAGCCCACCTGCGCCGCGCGGGTTCGGTCGGTGTCGATGTGGAGCCGCGGCTGGTTGAACGCCTGGTGGACGCGCAAATCCACGATCCCGGGAATCCCGCCGAGTTTTCTCGCCAGCCCCGCCGCGAACAGCCGGTTCGCGTCGAGGTCTCGGCCGATCACCTGGACATCGATGGGCGCCGGCAGCCCGAAATTCAGCGTCTGCGTGACGATGTCGGCCGGGATGAAGGAAAAGAGCACGCTCGGAAACTCGAGCGCCAGTCTCTGGCGCAGGTCGTGCAGATAGGTCGCCGTCGGGCGATGGTCCGCGTTGAGCGAGACCAGAATGTCGGCGTCCGACGACCCGATCGGCGCCGAGTTGCTGTAGATGATATTCAGGCTGCTGTAGGGCAGTCCGATGTTGTCGATGACGCTCGCAATCTCGCGGTCGGGGATGACCTCGCGGATCACCTGTTCGACGCGATCGCAGACGACCGCCGTCTCCTCGATCCTGGTTCCGGTCGGGCCCCGCATGTGCAGCTTGAACTGGCCGCTGTCGACGGTGGGAAAGAAATCCTGTCCGATCCACGGCAGCAACCCAAGCGATCCCACGCAGACCAGCAGAAAGATCGTCGCGAACGCGGCCCGCCGTCGCACGCACGTCTCGAGCACGCCCCGGTAGCCGTCGCGAAGGCGTCCGAACGCCGCATCGATCCCCATCTGCCACCGCACGAGCGGGTTTCGGCTGGTTCGTCGTGTGGCTCCCCGGTCGTCGCCATGCACCTTCAGCATGTACTTCGCCATCGTCGGCACCAGCGTGCGCGACAGCACGTACGAGGCCAGCACGGCGAAGACGACGGCTTCGCCCATCGGCACGAAGAGATAACGCGCGACGCCGGTCAGGAAGAACATCGGCACGAACACGATGCAGATGCAGACGGTCGAGACAAACGTCGGGATGGTGATCTGCTCGGCGCCGATCAGGATGGCGTCGTCCAGTGTTTCGCCCTGTTCGAGGTGGTGACTGATGTTCTCGATGGCGACGATGCCGTTGTCCACCAGGATGCCGATCGCCAGCGCGAGGCCGCCCAGCGTCATGATGTTGATCGTCTCGCCCAGTGACGAGAGGACGATAATCGACACCAGAATCGACAGCGGGATCGACACGGCGATAATCACCGTGCTGCGCCAGCTGCCCAGCAGCAGCAGAATCAGCAACGCCGTCAGGCACGCGGCGATCACCGCCTCGCGCAGCACCCCGTCAATCGACGCGCGCACGAACACCGACTGGTCGGCCAACTGGCTGACCACCAACTCGGGCGGCAGACTCGGCGCAATGCGCGGCAGCGCTTCTTTGACGCGCGAGATGATGTCGAGCGTCGAGGCGCTGCCGCTTTTCTGGATCGACATCAGCGCCGCGCGGCGCCCGTTGACGCGGACGATGTTGGTCTGCGGCGGAAACCCGTTCCGGACGTGCGCGACATCGCGGATGAAAATCGGGATCCGGCCCACCGACTTGACCGGCAGATCGTTGAGTTCGTCAACCGTGTCAGGGCTGCCGTTGATGTCGATGTCGTGCTCGAAGCTGCCGAGTTTGGCGGTGCCGGCCGGCAGAATCAGATTCTGCGCCGCAAGCGCGTTCGACACGTCGACCGGCGACAGCCCTTTGGCCTGCAGCGCCGCCGGGTCGAGGTCCACCATGATCTGGGCCAGTTTGCCGCCGAACGGATTGGCAATCGACGCGCCCTGGACGGAGGCCAACTGGACGCGAAGAAAGTTGGCGCCCAGATCGTAAAGCTGCTGCTCCGAAAGTTTCTGGCCCGAGAGCGCAAGCTGGAGCACCGGCACGGTCGAGGCGTTGTAGCTCACGATGAGGGGAGGCGTCGTCCCGGGAGGCAACTGCCGCAGATTCGTCTGGGAAATGGCCGCCACCTGGGCCATCGCCATGTCGATGCTGACCGTCGATTGAAAGAAGACCTTGACGATCGACGTGCCGCGCAGCGATTGCGATTCGATGTGTTCGATGTCGCTCACCGTCGTGGTCAGCGACCGCTCGTAGATGGAGACGATGCGGTTCGACATCTCTTCAGCCGACAGCCCGGCGTAATTCCAGATGACGGCGATCACCGGAATGTTGATGTTCGGGAAGATGTCAGTCGGCGTCCGGAGAATGGTGATCGGACCCACGAGCAGAATCACGATCGCCATGACGACGAACGTGTAAGGACGATTCAGCGCGACGCGGACAATCCACATGGGGGGACGGGCCTATTGATGGTCGGAAAACGGGCACAGTCTAACACACTAAAACAACTGCCTCGCCCGGCTCGACGCCGGCATCGCGGTCCCTGCGGTGCGTCTGGCCGGAATGTCGCCCGGCAGCAACGGACGTTCCGTCAGCGTCACCTCGACCTGGCGGGACTTGTTGTCGCGAACAATGGTCAGGCTCACGGTCGACCCGACTTTGAGCGCGCCCAACACCTTTGCCAGTTTCTGAGGTTCGTCCAACTGGGCGCCGTTCACCATCGTGATGATGTCTCCGCCAAGCAGCAGCGGCTGACCGGAAATCACCAATTCGAATTGCCCGCCGTGAATCTCCTGCGCTTCGGCCGGGCTGCCGGGTTCGACCACCTCGACCAGAAAGCCGTCAACCAGCGGCACGCGGAGCAACTCCTTGAGCACCGGCACGACGAATTGGCCCTGGATGCCCAGCCACGGCCTGATGACGCGCCCGTTGGTCACCAGGCCCGGAATGACCGACCTGACGAGATTGGCCGGCACCGCAAATCCGATGCTCTGCGCGTCGGGGAGATTGGCCGACGTGATACCGATCACTGCTCCGCACCGGTCAATCAGTGGTCCGCCAGAGCTGCCGGGATTGATGGCGGCATCTGTCTGGATGAGCGGTTCGGTCAGCGACCACGACGAGCCTGGCAACGAGCGATTGACGGCCGAGACGATGCCCCTGGTCAGCGTCTGTTCGAGGCCCAACGGATTGCCGATGGCATAGACATCGTCGCCAACCAGCACGCGCTCGGAGTCTCCCAGCGTCGCCACGGGAAGGTTCCCGGAGGTCGGCTTGGGAATGCGAATCACCGCGATGTCGAACTGCGGATCGGCGCCGACGAACTGGGCGGGCAATGTCACCCCGTTATCCAGGGTGACCGTGAGCAACTGTCGGCCGAACACCACATGCGAGTTGGTCAGAATCAAACCCGACGCATCGATAATGACGCCAGACCCGCTGGCGTGCTCAATGCGATGGTCGATGTCGTATGGATTGATTGTGGTCGACGCGATCGCGACGACACTGGGCGCCACGCGCTTGTAGAGAACCGACAGCGGTTCCTGGCACGAATCGACCGATGGGCGCTGGCCCGCCATCGCCGGCGCCGCGCCTGCCAGCATCGCGATCACGCTCAGGCTCGACGCAACACGAACGGCTCTGGCGGCGGCCCAAGGCAACGTGGCCGGGAAATTCATCGAAACACTCCTCCAGCGAAATACCCGCCGCGTGATGCAGAGAGTCGCCGCACCGTCATCGTCGACAGCAATACCCGTAGTGTAATTACGCCGCCGGCAGGGCGATTGTTTACCATGATGAGGCGCATCCGCTCGATCTGATGGCGTGAAGAGGCCCGTTCTGCGTATGATACGGACGCTTCCTTGGGGGATGACGTGACACCAACCAGCCAAACCGCGAAAGATACGCCCGCCATCGACCGGTTTCCCGTTCGAATCTGGCTCATTTCGCTCGCGGGCTGGATGTTCGATTTTTACGATCTGGTCCTGTTCTCGTTCTTGCTCGTCCCGATTGGCCGCGACCTTGGGCTGACCAACGCGGAAGAGGCCGTCCTGCTCGGCGTGGCCCTCGGCGCGTCAGGCATCGGTGGCATCGTGTTCGGCTACCTGGCCGATCTGTACGGCCGTCGCACGGTGATGAGTTGGACGATTGTCGTGTACTCGGCGGGGACGGCCCTCACCGCGTGTTCGACCGGATTCTGGACGGTCCTGATCTTCCGGTTGATTACCGGCTTGGGCGTCGGCGGCGAGTGGGCGGTGGGTCACGCCCTGCTTGCCGAATCGTCTCCCGGCCGCATGCGCGGACGCGCGTCCGCCATGCTTCAAGCCGGCGAACCGATCGGCGTGGGCCTGGCCGCGGTCGCCGGATTCATGCTCGCGCCCATGATCGGCTGGCGTGCCGTGCTGCTGGGGTCGTCGGCCACGGTGCTGATCGCGCTGGTCGCACGGCGCCACCTGCCAGAGTCGGCGCTATGGAGCACGCAGAAGGACACGCATTTGTCGCCGGTCGCCGCCTTGCGCGCCATCTGGACGCGGCGCCTGGTCTCGGTGAGCGTGCGCGGCTGGATCCTCGGCGTCTTCAAGCTGGGCACCTACTGGACCTGCTACACGTGGCTGCCCAAGTTCCTCCAGCAGGAATTCCATCAACCGATCGCTCGATCCACGATGTGGATGCTCACCGCGCAACTCGGCCAGTTGCTCGGCATGCTCGCCTTCGGCACCCTGGCCGATCGCTACGGACGCCGAGTGCTGTTTACGGCGTATTCGCTGCTCACCGCGGCCGCGATTTATCCGCTCGCGTTTCATTGGCAGTGGCTGCTGTCGGACCCGCGGCTCTTCTGGACGGCGCTGTTCTGCCTGGGCCTCGGCTCCGGATGCACGGCGGGGTTTGGCGCCTTGCTGGCCGAGTTGTTCCCCACCGACGTCCGCAATTTCGCGATGGGCGCCACCTACAATCTGGCACGGGGCGTACAGTTTTTTGCCCCGATCCTCGTCAATCAGGTGGTGCTGGTGTACGGGCTGGCCGGCGGATTGAGTGTCCCGATGCTGCTCGCCATCGGCACCGCGATCTGGGTCTGGACGCTGCCCGAAACCCGGGAGCGCGATCTGTCGGCGATCCCGACGCCGTAGCCCGTCGCGCGTCCCGCGTCGCTAGGGAGACTTGCGGGCCGCCCGCTGCTGAATGGCGAGCATCACGTGATCCCTGAGCACTTTCAGGTTGTGGACAAACGCCGGCGTCAGCACCGGCCCGAGCGTCTTGTCGGCGTCGATGTAAAAGAACCCGACGCGGTTCTGGCCGACAGACAGCGGAAGCAGCACGATGATGCGATCAAGCACGCCTCGGCGCGCCAGCCACATAGGCATCGATTGGACGATGGCCGGCACCCGGGCGTTGCGAATCACCATGTCACGGCCCTGGATGAGCGCCTGGCCGATCAGATCGTCGGACCCGGATATCTTCACCTCAGACCAGAGTTTCAGATCGTCGGGATCGTAGCCGAACCCGAACCGGAACCGGGCGACCCCAGCCGACGGGTCCTTCAACAGGAACAGGACCTTGGTCTGGCCCACGCCAATCGCCCGATAGATCGTCTCAAGCACCGCCCGAAACACGTCGTCGACCGCGCTCTCGCTGATGAGCAGCGCCGTGACCTCGTGAACACCCTTGCTGAGAATGGTCTCGGGCGAGTCGGGCGGGGGGGGCGCATCCGGCCCCGACTCGGTCCGCGCCGCCCGCGCGCCAACACCGTGCTCGGTTAACCCCCACGAAGCCAGGCTTGCCGCCAGCTCCGTTCCGCCCAGTTTCAGATTGAAGGTCGATGCCGACCGCTTGACTTCGGCCACCGTGCGGGCGATGAGGGCGTCGACTTTCTCGGTCATCTTGATTTGAGGCGCGTACTCGGTCATCAACCTTTCGACCGCGCCCCGTCTGGTGGAGGCGTCGCCCGGCGTCGCGAGCACGTCGACGATGGCGTTCGAGAGCGTGGCCACGCAACTGAGCCGCTCTTCCGCATTCATCGCGCGGCTCAAGTCGCCGCAGGGAACGATGGTCATGCTCTTGCGCAGCACGTCCGGCATCCTCAAGTGGTCGGCGATCTCCAACCCCATCATTTCGAAAGACAAGCCCAGCACCTGCAGGGCCATCCGATCGCGTTCGTCGTCTGGAACCGCCTCGATGGCCTTGTAGTCGTCGGGCAGGTAGAACGCCACGAGGATGCGCCCGAGCCGCTGGTAGAGCGTGCTGATGAACGCCTCCTCGGCGTCCGCCACGCCGGTCTGCTGGGCGATGGTCCGGCCGAGCACCGCGCCGTAGAAGGCCTTGTTCAGGGCCTCGGCCAGGTGGCTGTTCCCGCCCTGCTTCCGGAAATGCTCGAACAGAATCAGACTGGTCGCCATGGCGCGGACCCGGTCGAATCCCATCAGCAACACCGCACGGGTGATCGTGGTCACCTCGCCATACTGGCTGTAGGCAAGCGTGTTGACCATCTTCAGCAGCTTTTGCGTGAGACCGAAATCCTGGAGGATCACCTGCGCAAGCACTTCCGACGATGTCGATTCCGATGCGGTCATCGAACTGATCACGTCGACCGAGTGCGCCATCGCGGGAAACTCGCCGCTCTTCTGAATCGCCGCAAGCAGGCGGCCGACACTGGCTGTGATTTCTGTGGCCATGGAGATACGCAGATACAATCATGCCCGAAGAGCCGTGTCAATTGCGGTGCGCGGCAACAGAACGACGATGGGATGGACCCGGCGGCCACGGGTGGGACCGCGTAGAATGGATCGCGAGGGTCCCGCGTGCACCTCGTCATCACGGATTCCGGTCTCGGCGGCCTCGGCGTGTGCGCCGCCATCGAACGCCAATGGCGCGGCGCAGCAGAGGCGCGCGCAGCACGCCTCACCTATTTCAACGCCTGGCCGGAGCAGGGGCGCGGTTACAACGCGATGCCCGACGATGCCACGCGCTTGGCCGCATTCGACCGCGCGCTTACCCGGATGAGCCGCCTGTGCCCCGATCGGATTGTGATCGCCTGCAATACGCTGTCGGTGTTGTATAGCCGGACCGCGTTTGCGCGCCAGACGTCGATTCCTGTCCTGGGAATTCTCGAAGCGGGCATCAGCCTGTTTGCCGACGCACTGCTCGCGGATGCCGGATCGACGATCGCGCTGTTCGGCACCCGCATCACGATTGAATCAGACGTGCACCGCGACGGCTTGGTGGCACGCGGAATTGCCGCCGATCGAATCGTGCCGGTTCCCTGCCACGGGTTGGCAGCCGACATCGAGAGCGACGTGGAGGGTCTGACGGTCGGACGATTGATCGATCAATGCGCGGAGCGTGCGGTCGGTGTGTTGCCGGCCGAAGGCCCGCTCATGGCTGGGCTGTGCTGCACGCACTATGGCTACGTGGCGAATCGCTTTCGTGCGGCACTCGAACGGCGGGCCGATCGCTCGGTCACGATGCTCGATCCGAATGGCTCGCTGGTCCGGTTGGTGATGCGGCAAGCGGCGCAACGGCCGCCCGACTCGCCGGCCGGCACGATTGCGGTCGACGTGATCTCAAAAGTGCGGATTGACGAGGGTTCGAGGCTGGGCATCGGACGCCTCATCGAGCCGATCTCGGCCGCCACGGCGCGGGCCCTGTATTCGTACGCTCACGTGCCGGATCTGTTCTGACCGGCGCGAGTGTCGCATAGAATCGTGTCCTGCGCGCTCGCACCTTCGGGGGCCCGGATGCCTTTGCGCCTTCGCGGAAGTGACGGGCTCGGCGTGCGGGCTGGTCTGGATTGATGCAGCGGTCCTGCGCGCTCGAATGATCAGGGGCGAGGGTGGATTCACGCCTTCGCGGAAGTGACGGGCTCGGCGTGCGGGCTGGCCTGGATTGATGCGGCGTTGTGACGACGCTGGGTGGCCCGACTGGTCGCGCGGCAGCGGGATGGCGGCGCTCGTCATGCGGGCGCAGGCCGGCATCCAGAGCGGCGCACGTCTGGCAACCAGATGCGGGTCGTCGGCGAAGGCCGGCGTTCCACGTGGAGAGACAGCATGAGGGTTCTTCTTCTCACCGGCCCCGGGGGCGACGCGCAGGGGTGGGGCGACAACGCGGTGACGCAGTCGGTCGCCGACGCGATCGTGGCGTCTGGATACGGGGCGTCGATCGCCTACGTCGAGTCGGAATCGGCGTTTCTGGCGCGGCTGGACAGCCGCGACTACGACATCGTCTGGAGCGCGCTCTACCACATCTCCCCGAATGACAAGTTCATCGGTCGCAACGAAAGCGGGATGTGGGTGGCCGACGTGCTCGACGCCCGGACGATTCCGTACATCGGATCCAACAGCCAGACGATGAAGGACATGATCGACAAGTACCACACGCACGTGGCGCTCGCGCGCCGCGGCGTGCCGGTGCCCTCGCATCATCTCTTGCGCAGCGACGCAGACATGTCGGCGGTGCGGTATCCGGCGTTTGTCAAGCCGATGTGCGAATCGCGATCGGTCGGCATTTCCGACGACAGCGTCGTGGACACCGAGGCGCAACTGCGCCGGCAGGTCGCCTACATCGAACGCGAATTCGACGAAGCCGCACTGGTCGAAGACTTCATGCCCGGCGACGAATACACCGTGCTCGTGCTTGGCAACGGCAACACCCGCGAATCTCTGCCTGGGCTGGTCACCGTCGACGCGCAGCACTACGGCCGACACAAGGTCCTGCGGAGCGACTTGCGCGGCGTCGGACTCACGCATATCGAGCCGCCCGGACTGAGGTCCGACGAAGCCAAGGCCCTCGCCACGCAAGCCGCCAACGCGATGAATTGCCTGGACCACGTCCGCATCGACATCAAGACCGACGCGGCCGGCGCCCTTCGCATCATGGAAGTCAACGGCATCCCCGGACTCAAGCCTCACAAAAGCTGGGGGCCGCAACTCTACACGCTCCACCATCACTCAACCGGCGGGGAGATGGAAGACTATCGGCGCCTGGTCAAGGCCGTCGTCGATTCGGCGCTGCAGCGATACGGCATGTAGCCACAGGGTCGCCCACCCGGCTACACCGTTCGCGCGAAGTACTCCTCAACCATCCGCGACGCCTCGCGCGGACAGCCCTTCGGTCCGCCTGCCATCGTCGCGGTGAGGTGATCTTTCCACAATTCGACGTGCTGCATCGTGGTGAGGCGGTTGCGGAACATGGCCGCCGCTTTCTGCGGTTCGGTCGCCATCCGGCCGAGGATGCCGGAGACTTCTGCCGCGAAACCGGCCGCGCCGTAATGCGCCAGATACGCGTGCCACGCGCGATCGGGCCCGGTCGGCGTTCGAAACGGCTTCGACAGCCGCGCCATGGTCCGGCCAAACGCGGCGTCTTCCTGCCGCTCAAGACGGCGGAGTCCCTGGTCGGTAATGCGGTACGGATGCAGGCCGAGGCCCGCGCATTTCTGGCCGTCGAGCTCAAGCGATACGAAAAATCCCGTCTTGCGATGGAAGAGTGCCGTGTGCTGATAGAACGCGAAATTCCCCATGCTGTAGACGATCGGCCGGCCCTGTCGATATTCGATCCCCTGCGGCACGTGCGGGTGATGGCCAACCACCGCGTCGGCGCCCGCATCGACCAACGCGCGGAACGCCGAGACGATGTAGGGGGGCGGATACGGCACGTACTCCAACCCGGCGTGCGCGACGACAATGACGACGCCACCAGCTTTCTTGCAGCGTCGAATCGTGGCCGCCGCACGAGGGATGTCCCACCCGGCGACGCCAGGTCCGCCCGCCGACGTGGTGAGATCCTCGCCCTCGCTGAGGTTGACCACGTGAAGAGCGAGGCCGGCGCGTCGAACCGTGAGCGGGGCGAAGGCCTGCGCCTCGGTCAGACCCGCGCCAACCGTCTGGATCCGGTTTCGCGTGAGCACGTCGAGCGTCTCGCGAAGACCGCGCACGCCGTAGTCGAGCACGTGATTGTTCGCGAGACACGCGACGTCGAACGGCACGGCGGTCAGCCCGCGAACATGGGCCGGTTCGCCCTTGAACACCGCGCCGCTTTTCCAGACCGAGGCGGCGGCAGTCGTCAAGGCGCACTCGCAGTTGACGATTCGCAGATCGGCATCGCGCAGCACGGGAAGCAGGTCGCCATACAAGGATTCGGGATCGTGACGCACGATCGCATCGAACGCCCGAATCGGCGCCCAGTCTGCCGCGACGACGACTCTGACGGTACGATTCCGCTTCATCCGCCTGTCCTTGACCCACCCAGTTCCGGTAGTCGCCTGGTAATTTGGTAATAACTCCGGGAGTGTTTGTGCCAGAACGGGTTTGGCACAAACACTCCCGGAGTAATTACAGAGTTGGTGTTCCCGCTACGGCACAATTCGAAACGCGGTCAGCAACTCGGCTTGCGCGGCCCCGAGGCTCACACGGATGCGAAGAAGATACATGCCCTGCCCCAGACTGCCGACCGGCAACTCGAGCCGCGCGCGGCCGTTGACCGCGTCCGGCACCGGGAGCGCCGTCAATTCCCCGCCGTCTCGCGTCAACACGTGCGCCTCGAACTTCGGGGCCTCGCCGGTTCCCGCCCTGTAGCATGCCACGTCGACCAGCACGCGGTCGGTGTGCCCGAATTGCCTGGCAACCGCCGGCACCGGGTCGCGCGCGGCCCGGACGGTGCGGAACTCGGTGAGGGAGCGGGTTCGATAGAACTTCGGCGTGGCAAGCGATACCGGGGCGGACGCGAAATCGGGCGCCACCACAGTCTGGGACCAGCGGTCGGCCACGCTGTTGTCGGCCGTGCGCGCGGTGTAGCGGAATTCGTATTCGCCGGGATCGAGCGCGAACACCTCGACCGGCCGGACGGCTTTCTCTCCCGCGCCGGCGGTCAGCGTCCGCGCCGGCACAATCACGGCGCCCCCCTTTGGCGACACGACCTCGACGTCGAGTTTCGCAATGGGCAACCGCTTGGCCACATCCGGCAGGTCCCACGTCACAGCGGCGCTCGGCCGCCCGTCGTCGCCACGCGAAACGCCCACCCACAATTCGACGGCCCGTCTCCCGGGTTCGGTCGTCTGCAGCGCTTGTTTCGCGGACAGGACTCCGGGGGGAAGGGTTTTGGCCGCCGCCACAGCCGCCGCTTCCATTTCTTTCGCGCTGGGCGCCCAGTAGCCTTGCCGCGCCGTCACCCGCGTGCCTGAGCGGCGCACCTTGACGCTGATCTTGTGGTACTTGCCGTCGTCGGTGGCCCGCGTCGGCGTGTACCCGAGTACGTAGTACGCGCTGGTCTCGCTGAGCACCTGCGCCATGCCAATTTCCGTGGCGTTGGTGTTGACCACCGCCCGACCTCCGGTCTCGGCCGCCAGCTGATACAGCGACGCGCGCGAGTCTTCCCGGATCGCCATGCCGAGGCTCTTCGTGTCGACCGGATCGATGGTCACGTTGCCCCGGATCGCCGCGTCAATCACCTCCTGGATGTCGTCGTGCAGGTTCGGCTGGCCGAAGCCAAAATTGACGGGCGGGCCCTGGCTCACGAAGATGACCGTCTTGCGCCCTTCGCGCAGGCCGCCCAGTTTCACGCACAAACCGGCAAGCGCCGAGAAGGTCACTTGCGCGCGCATCCTGCGCGGATTTTCGGAACGGAGTTGGGCCTCCTCGAGCAGGCTGCGTACGGGAAAATATTCGCCCTGCCGGCCCTCGAACTTCGCCACGACGTCGATCAGGTCCTGTTTGACACGCGTGAACCGCAGCGCGTCGAGCGGCGTCAACGGATCCATGATCGCGACCAGATCGGTGGGCCAGAGCCGGCCAATGAAATCCCTCAGCGCCCGGCGAATCGGCAGCGTGATCGCGGGATGCTTGTCGACGTGGTAATCGTCGAGAAAGATCACGAAGACGCGAACATCTTCGCGCGCCGCTTCGGCTTCGGCGTGCTCGGGCGATCGGATCGCCAGCGATTCCTCGTCTCCCGGCGGCCGATTTCCATCGAGCTTCACGAATCGCAGTTGTTCGACTTTCTGGGGCGCGCCGTCTTCCGACACCTCAAAGTCCGACGCCTCCAGGTCGGCGACCGGCTGGTCGCCTCGACCGAGCACCGTCACATCCACGCGCACCAATTTGACGCCGGCCTTGAACACGGGCGGTTGCTGCGGCGGGGAGGTTTGCGTCTGCGGCGGCGGGGCGGCTTGTGCCTGCTGCGCCGACACCACGACCGCTGGCGATCGTTGAACACCGGATGGCGCCGCCGTCAGTGCGGCGGCGGCAAGCACGGCGCATGCCGCCACCATGAAGCGTGCCCGCACGGCGCTCACAGCCCGGCCTTCCTCAGCGTGCGGACCACGCGGCCCACCGGTTTGCCATCGACGCTGATCGTGACCCGTACCAGGTGATCGCCGGGGCGGAGCGCCGCGATGGGAATCTCGCCCAACACGACGCGGCGACCGTCGTTGCCTGGCGCCCCAACCTTGGCGGGGGCCGTGGCGAACCCGGGGCCAGAGGCGGACGCCGCAATGTCGATGGTGGCGGTGACGTTGGCGGTTTTGGGCGTGCCGTACACTTCGAAGTAGCCGAGCGCCGACGCCTCGGTCTCGAAAAGCAGCCGGGGCGCAAAGGCCTGGCCGAGCGGCGCGCCAAGCACGAGCGCGCTCATCTGCACCGGAGCGTTGCCTCGCTCCAATGCCACGGTCACGTCCTGATCCACCGTGCCGGCGCGCCCCGCCCCGTCAGTCGCCGCCACGCGCATCCGGTAGGATCCGGGCTTCACCGAAAATCCAGACATGACGGGTAACGACGCAAGATCGGCCGGTTGCGCGGTCCACTGCGCCACCAGTTTGCTTTTCTCGTCGAACAGGCCAACCGCCGCCGACGCAAATGGCACGTTGAACTCGAAGGGTTCGAACAGCACCACCAGTTTCAGGTCCCTGTCACTCGCGTCTCGTGCGGGACAGGCCACGGCGCGAATCGGCAAGTCACGATAGACCGTCGGCACGCGCAGCATGTCGCGAACCGATATGGCTTTCGGACTGGTCGGAACGCCGGCCCTGGCCAGGGTGACCTCGGCGCGAGCCCGCGTCTGCACGTTCTGGCGTCCTATCGTCACCTCGACGCGGACAGCCGAGCCGGTCCGATCCGATGGGTCGGGCTCGAACGACACGAGGTAGTAGGCGGATGTCTCACGGGCGATTCTGGCCATCTCCGCCTGTATGTTGCCTGTCAGCCGGATCAGCGCGTTGCCGGTGATGCCGGCGATGTTTTCGATTCCAGCCACCGTGTCGGTCGCGCCCGTGGTTCCTACCTGCATGTCGGTGGGAATCTGAACGGTGTAGACATCGGCGAACGCCCGGTGCGCGTCGACGGACAACTCGTCAAACAGTTCCCGCCGAATGTCACACGCGATCTGCCCGGACCCGCGCCTCGCCGTGGCGCCGCCGTAGGTCGGCGGGGCGAGTCCCCCGGAAAACAACACCACCGTCGTGGGCCCGACGCCGGACACGCCCCCCAGCACGCCCTTCACCGCGTTGATCGCCTGCTGCGTTCGGCATGCGGCTTCCTCGGCGGTCTCGGATCGCGCGGCCCGGCCGACAAACGTGGCCAGACTGGCCCGCACGCTGTCGTGGACCGTCGTCTGCGTCACATCGAATCGTCCCCTCGACACGACGAGCAGACTCACCAGATCTCGACCAGACAACTGATCCAGCAGCCCGCCAATCGCGTCGCGGACGGTCTGTTCACGGCCAGACGGAATCGACTCGTCTTCGAGCACGAGCACGACAGTCCTTCCTCTGTCCGACGCGCGATTGCTTGCAAACGGCGGCGGCAGCGGCGCACCTGCCACGCCATCGGTGGTCACGGGACCGCCGTTGAACCGAACCAGTTCTACCGACCGCACGGCCCGCGGCCGGTTGCCGACCTTCAACGACACCTCGGCCGGCTTGAGGTCGAGGACCGGAGACCCGCTGTCTCCACTCACTCTGACTTCGACGGCGGCCACGCCGGCAGGTGTGGTTGCGGTTCCTTGCGGCGTCCGCTCCGCGGCGGCAGCGACGGTGCCTGTCCCCACGCCCACGGTGCACGCCAGCGCGACGCGAACGGCTCGGAGAAGCAGGCGCAGGCTCATCCAGGTACCATACCCGGTCTCTGCGGCAACCGCGAAATATTCATCCAGCCGACTCCGTTGTCCGTGAGAGACGGAGGTCTGCAGCCGGAAGTGGCAAGATATGAGGCGAGACTGACCAGGCCAGTTGCCCGGTTGGGAGGAAAGGAAGTTGTGAAGGCCGTCATTCTCGCCGCCGGAAGAGGAAGCCGTCTCGAGAGTCTTCCCGTCAGCAAGCCGCTGTGTCTGGTCAACGGACGTCCGCTGATCGACTGGGTCATCTCGACGGCGCACGAAGCCGGCATCCACGAATTCGTCGTCGTCACCGGATACGCTCGCGAACCGCTCGAGCAACATCTGATCGAATTCGGCCGGGGCCGGGCATTCACGATTGCGTGCGTGCCCAACGAGGAATGGGAACGCGCCAACGGCGTGTCGGCCTTCGCCGCGCGCGACCGGGTGGGCGACCGGTTCGTGCTGCTCATGTCGGATCACCTCTTCGACGCGGCCATCCTCACCAGACTCATCGCTCAACGGTTGGACGAGGTCGATCTGATCCTGGCCGTTGATGCTTCTGTGGTCGACAATCCCACCGTCGATCTGGATGATGTGACGCGGGTGATGGCCCAACGGCACCGCATTGTGCAGATCGGCAAAGGCCTCCCCGCCTACAACGCCTTCGACACCGGCATCTTTCTCTGCACGCGGGCGTTGTTCGATGCGCTCGCCGAGAGTCAGGCGCGAGGCGACGACAGCCTTTCTGGCGGTGTTCGCGTTCTCGCGGAGCGGGGGAGGGCTGGCGTGATGGACATCGATGGCGGGTTCTGGATTGACGTCGACGACGAACAGGCCCTTCGCAAGGCCGGAGGGCTCGTCGCGCCGTGACCCGACCAGCGGTCCGTCGGACGGTCCAGGCCACGCTCACCGTGGTCGGCGTCGGTTTCCTGGTGTACCTGGTCCACCGGATTGGCCTGGACGTGGTCTGGGGCAACCTCACCCATTTTGGCTGGTGGTTTCTGCTGACCTGCGCGATGGGCGCCTCGTGGCTGCTGCTCCAGGCCGCCGCGTGGTGGACGGTGCAGGACGCCTACTTCGCCCGCGTACGGCTCGCGGTGTTGTTTCGGGTCAAGATCATCAGCGATTCGTTCAACCTGCTGCTTCCTTCTGCCAGCCTGGGGGGAGACGCCATGCGGGCGTTCCTGATCAGGGCGCATGCGCCGCTTCGCGATGGCGTTCCGGGCGTGCTGTTCGACAAAACCGTCGAGTTCGCCGCCTCGGTCGTGTTTCTGACAACCGGGCTGGTCCTTGGCCTGCTCTTCCTGCACTTGCCGCGAGCCCTGTTGATTCCCGCCGGCATCAGTGTCGCGATCACCGCGGCCGGCACCGTCGCCCTCGTCATCCTGTTGCGGCGGGGCGTCACGGCAAGATTACAGAAGGTCGGGTCGCGCGTGCCGCGCGCCGCGGAATGGATCGCGAGCAAGCACAGCCAGTTGCTCGCCGTGGACGAGAACCTCCGACTCCTCTATTCGGGACGCATCACCCGCGCGCTGCCTCCCTTGATGCTCCATCTGGGGTCTCGGCTCGTGGGGGTGCTGGAATTTCTGCTGGTCTTGCGTGTGCTCGGGGCGCCGGTGACCCTGCTCCAGGCGCTGTTCATCAGCACCATCGTCACCATCGGCAACACCGTGTTCTTCCTGCTTCCCGGCCAATGGGGCGCGATGGAAAGCGTTCACATCCTGGTGGTGCAAAGCCTGGGCTATCCGCCCGCGATCGGACTGAGTCTCTCGATTATCCGCAGGATCAGGAGATTGCTGATCGTGGCGGTCGCTCTGATGCTCTACGCCGCGCGCAGAGACCCGCCTCCTAGGCAGGGATAAGCGTGATGCCGCCCCGGCTATGAGCCGGACATGCGTCCAGCCATCAGCCCCGCCGAGGCGAGCAGCAGCGGCCCGAGCGCCTCCACACCCACGTCCTGGTGGAGCCCCGCGCCGTTGATGCGATTGCTCAACACCAGATAGTCGGTCGCGCCATCGGTCGGCGTCGTAGCGCGGTCGTCCGCGGGCATGATGGGCACGTGGTCGCCGTACCAGCAGAGATGCGTCGGACGCGATCGCTCCCGCATCCAGTCGGTCAGCGTCGCGAGCATGCGATCGGCATTCTTCAGATGGCGCAAGTAGACGATCAGATCGCGGTCCGACTCGGTGGAGGCCCGGTCGGTCAGGTATTCGGAGGCCTCGCCCGCCGCCACCGACTCGAGATGGAGCGGCCCGTGGTTCTCCATCGTGATGGCAAAGACGAAGACGGGCTTGTTGCTGTCGCTCACGAGGTGCTTGATGGCGGCCGCCACGGCGGCATCGCTCAGGTACGGTCCGAACTTGTCGCCGTCGGAGAACGCGCGCCGGTCGATGAATTGGTCGAATCCGAGCAGCGGGTAGACGCGGTCCCGCTCGTAGAACGAGGCGAGGTACGGGTGCACGCACACCGTGTGGTAGCCGAGGCGGCGCAGGTAGCCGACCAACGTCACGATCGGCCGACGGGCCAATTGCCGGTACGGATTGAAGCGATCGATACCGAGCGACTCGCCGGCCAGGCCCGACAGGAACGAAAACTCCGTTCGCACCGTATTGGCGCCCCACGCCGGCACCAGCAATCGCCCTTCCGAAATGGCGGCTGGCCGGGCCGCGTCGAACTCGGTCAGCACGTCTGGACGCACAAACGGGTACCGGCGCCGCGCGTCAAAGAATGACTCGCTCTGAATCGCGATGATGTCGGGCCGCTCAGCGGTCTGCGCCCGGGCGTCTGTAAACGGCGTGCGCACCTCCCCGCCTCGTTCGCTGCGTTCGGCCCGGCGGTAGATCCAGAAATTCGCGATCAGTCCGTACCGGCGGAGGTCCTGGGCCGGGTCGAGCGTGGGGTCGCCCGTCGATCGGTCTCCCGCGACGATCAACAGGACGCCGAACAGTGCGGTCGCCGCAGCGATCGCGGCCAGGCCCGCGTCGGGAATCGTGCTTTGCCAGTTTTCCTCGAGACGCCAGAGCCCGAACGCGGCGGCAAACGCGACACCGCCGTAGAGCAGGAATCGCGCAGTCCCGAAAAACGGCACGTAGAGGCGCGGATTTCGCATCGCGTAGAACACGAAAGCGAGATCGGTGTAAATCAGCGGCTCTTTGAGGCGATCCTGTTTGACGTTGCTGACCATCACCATCAACACCCAGAAGCCCAGGCCGAGCACCAGGATCAGCAACGGCCGCTCCAACGCCACCAGGGGCGTCCCAATCACGATAAGCCAGAGGCCAAGGTGAATGGCATACGCGCCCACCGGGCGCGTCGCCAGCCTGGGACGCGGCGTGGCGAAGCACTCCAGCCCCAGGGTCAGGCCCCAGCCTGCGACCACCATCAGGAGCAGGTGCACGCCGTTCATGCCAATGGGTAACAATTGTCGGGATTAGACCACGAAAGCCGGCTAGAACGCTTCCTGCACTGTCATGTAAAACGCCTTGGAGTTGCGGCCGGCAGCATATTCGATGCGAAGATTGGTGCCGCCTTTCGGATCCAGTTTGATTCGGAGACCGCCGCCAAACGACGGCAGCACACCGCGCGCCGAGCACCGGCTGAGGCCGGGACAGGCTTCACCCATCCCGGCAAACGCGGCGGCGCTCAATCGTTTCCAGATGTGTGCGCGATACTCTGCCTGAGCCGTGACAATGGCCGCATCCCGGTACCGCCCGCGGTAATATCCCCGCATCGTCGAATCCCCTCCCAGTGACGGCAGTTCGTAAAACGGCGTGGCGCCGTTTCTGGTCTTGAGGAACACTTGCCCGGCGATCACGTCGGCGGTCCGAACCGGTCGATAGGCACGCATATCGACCTCCACACTCGTGTACGCGAACGCGCTGCCAAACAGCGGGGCGTATCGGTCGGCCGCCACCTTGACGTACCGGCCGTGGCGCGGAAACAGCACGTTGTCGCGGGAATCGAACAGCACACTGGCGCCCAGGCCAGAGATCCGGCCCCCGCGACTTCCAATCACCTCGCCACCGGCCAACTGGCCGCCTGGATCGATCTGCCGCATCGTCGTGTGTTGGAATTGGTACTGGACGCCAGCCCAGAGGTGACCCGCGATCCGTTTCTTCACGCCGACCTGGAACTCGATCGTCTGAGGCGTGTACTGCTCGAGCGTCGCATCGGAAGCTGTCCTGCCGACGCCGTAGAACCTCTGGGGCATGCGCTCGAACTGAACCGTGCCGGTCACCAGATACGTGTTTCCCGGCAGGTAGATGTCCGGCTTCAGCAGGATCTGCGTCTGCTTGTTCAGCGTGTAGACCACGACGAACGGCAGCGACGACGGGCGCGTGTCGTCGCGGTTCGCCCCGAGCCGGAACCCCAGCACGCCTCCGGCGCCCAGTGCCAGCTTGGTTTCTGGAGTGTAGAAGACAACCGGAAGGGCGATCACATACGGCTTGTTGTCGCTGGCGGGCTTGGGCGGCGCCGCCGGCTGCGTGTCGCCGTGTCCGTCCGCGGTCTGTTGCGCCATCGCCGCCGGCACGTGACAGGCCGACCACAGGAGCGCGAGAAAGACGAATCGAACAGCGTTGCCCATCGTAACTGTATCGTCCTGATCGGATTCAGCGCGTGAGCCGGTATCCAATCGAAACACTCATGCCGACCCGATCCGATCGACCTGCGTTGACGCGCGCATCCGACCGCATCGGGATATGGAGGTTGAATCCCGCGGTGAGGTAGGGACGCCGGTTCCTGCCGCTGTAGACGATGGGCACCCGAACGCCCGTCGTCACGAAGAACTGCGGGCGCCCGGCCGCGCTGTTCCACATCTCGAACCCCAGCGGGCGAAGCGTCACGACCTTCGATCCGGGGATGTACACGTCGAGGGTCAGCGGCCACACGCCGACCACCGTCCCCGCCGAGTGGTCCGTTGATCCGGCTGATCTGCCGGCGTCGCCAATCACTCCCAACCCGGCCGATGGACGCCAGTTGACGAAGGCCAGGAAGCCCTTCAGCCGTTCCAGGCCCCATGCCCCAGGGGACCCCTCGACGGAAGCGCCCACGCTCGACGTCGCCGAGTAATACGACGCCTGCGCCGACACTTGCGGTCTGGCCCGACGTCGCGGCACCTGTGTCTGGTCGAGAAAGCGCGGCGACACATCGACAATCCGCCCGTGCTGCACGTGGACCAGCAGGTAGTGGTGGCTCAGCCGTGCGGTGGCGTCGACGACGGCGATGGTACCCGCCGGCGACGAGTCGGGGATCGAAGCACGCTTCTGATTGTAGAGCGCCTCGATTTCGGCGAATTGCTCGCGGCGAAAGACACGGGTCAACGGCCCGCCTCCTCCGCCCGCCACGAACCAGTGCAACCGGTTGTCTGGCTTTCCCGCAACGGATGCGACCACCGAGAAGTCCTCGAAGCTGTGGACGCAGCCGCTGAACAGGTACTCCGCATCCGAAAACAGAATCTCGTCGAACAGCGTGGGGTCGCCGCGATCCGTCTTGGCCTGCGGAAGTCCCAGCGCGAGCCACAAGTTGTAGCCCAGGCCGGTCGTGCGAATGCTCTTGGAGCCGTTGATCACGGAGTGGTGCATCAGCGGCACAATCGACTTGCCCGTCTCCCGCGCATAGGCGGTGACGGCCCGGTAGAAGTCGGCCTGCCCGTTGAATGGGCTCTCCGAAAACAGGTTCAGTCGATGCTGATCCCGTTTGTCTGGATAGAGCGCCTCCTTGAGTTTGGCCAGTCCCGGGTACTGCCATCCTCGGGCCATCGAGTCGAGAAACAGGAAAATCGTGTTCCCGGCATCGACACCGTAGGCAATCATGTTGTCGGAGTTGAGGATCGGCAGCGTGCCGTACCCGGCCCGGCGAAACAACGGCGCGAGCGCACCGGCGACGCGGGCCTTCCCCGCAGCAAATTCTTCGGCGACCAGGGACGGCTGGTCGAAAAACGTCAGGCGGTAGCGGCCGTCCCGTCCGAGGGCGTAGTGCTTCGCCATCGTGCTGGTGGCGTCGGCCGTCGCATTGCTCGCCACGACCGCCTCATACTGCTCGACCGACAGGTCGGTGGGGACCGGATACAGAATCTTCGGGTTGGCGATAAAGCGATCCCACGCAAAGAATCGCTTGAAGTTGGCCACGCCCACCGGCGAGTCGAACAAGTCCTTGTACTTGGTCTGCGTCTGGAGGCGGAAGTTCAGCAACTCGTGGTTGCCGATCGCCGGCAGGATCGGTTTGTCGCGGACCAGGCGCGCGATGTTCGGATACGCAATGCCGTCGAGGCCCTTGCCGGCAAACATCGCTTCGAGGTTGGTCCACTGCCGGGCAACCGGACCCTCGTAGACCAGGTCGCCCAGCAGCATCACGAACCGCACCTGGTCGTAGACCGGCTTTCCGGTGCTCCGATCGACCGCGTGCTCGACGTCTTTTGCGATGGCTTCGAACACCGGACGACTGAAACTGCGGACCGTGTTCTGGATGTCGCCCACGGCGACGAAGTAGTAATCGTCGAACGCCGCGCTGCCGCCCGGTGTCTCGGCGAGCAGGCGCTGGACGCGGTCGAGATTGCCGTCGCCGAAACGCGCAGGCGGCGGGATCGCAGCCCCCGCGGCGGTCTGGCCGTTGGCGGCCAGCGCGCCGCAGAGCAGCACGGTACACACCAGCCAGATCACAACCGCTCGTCGGGGGACACTGGTCATGACGCTGCCCGCTTTCTGACTCCTAGAAATTCACACCCATTTCGTACGATACCCGAGTCTCGCGGACGTGCGCCGCCGTCTCGTGAAACCAGCCACGGCGGTCGATGCCCCTCACCGCCACCGTCGCGAACACCGGCGTTCGTGGCAACCGCACCGTGAGGCTGGCAGCCGTGACCAGGCGCGAATCGACAAGGCGGCCGTCGTCGGTGACCTGGTTCTGGTAGCGGTCCAGCCCTTGGATCGATCCGAACCGGCGATAGTCCAGGTTCGCGGCGGCGCTCCACGCGCCGTATTCCGCTTCGGCGCTGCCGGTCAGTGTGGCGCCCAGCGCGTAGTAATACCCCCAGTTCTGCAGCGTGGTCTTGACGCCCCACGTGTCGTGCGTCGCCGAGTACTGGTTGAACGGGAGCGAGTTGATCATACTGAAATTCAACGCCGCACCCAGATCAAGCCGCGTGCGGAGTTTCCCCGCGTACATCGTCAGACCCACAGTCGGGCCGGGAAGATGGACCGACGATCCCTTGTCGGTGTAACGGGTGGGTTGCTCGCGCGGAAACCACTGGTCCTTCATCCCGAGGTCGTGGCCGTCATATGGGGCGATGGGCTTCTTCTGGAAGACATCCCACGCCACCTGAATGCCGACCCAGAGATCGTGGCCGCGCCGCACGCCAGCGTCATCCTGGCCAACATCTTTCCACCAGCGGCCAAACAGCAGCGCGCGCGATCCCAGGTTGAATTCTTCGACCCGGCTCCCGCTCGCGTGGACATCGGCGTGAAACCCGGCATCGATGGTGTCGCGAAATCGCCCGCTGCCTTTGCCGGCGACGCCGTAGTCGGGCAGCGTCACCAGACGCAGGTCGAGATTCACGACGTTCAGCGTCTCGGCGGCGCTGTCGGGGAGAGGCAACCCGCGGACCGCGCCCGTCGAGAGTCGAAAGTCGTGCCACCGACTGGTGGGTGTCCGCGTAGGACGATTGGCGCCGTCGAGCAGATCGTTAAGGGCGACCAGTGGGTTGGTCGCAACCGCGGCCAGCCTGTTCGCGGCGCCAGGACGATTTCGAAAATAGCTGCCGAACTGGAACAGCGGTTCGGCGATGGCCATCCCGCCGACCGCCGTGAAGACGTGATCGTTGATCGACGAAATCTCCCGCCACTCTGCGCCGTATTCCCACAACACCGACCCGGCAGCGGCAAACAGGAACGATTCGCCCGCGCCGAACCCGTTGCTCCGGCCGAACGAGTAATAGACGCCACCGGCGGCGCCATGCGTCCAGTTGAGGCGCATGTTGTTGGAGTCGAGCCTCAACCCTTCGGAGGTGAACCACTTCCGTGCCTGGTCCTTCCACGTCAGCCTGAACTGCCAATCCTCGACAAATGAGGCGTACTTGCGCCAGTAGTTGGCGGCCGACCACGCGATGAAGGTTCCCATCTCGATCGTCGCCCGGCCAGTCTGTCGGGGGCGTGATGCCGGCCTCACGTCCGGCGCCAGCGGGTCGTTGAGATCGACAGCCGGATCGCGCCAGCCGCGGTCGGCAGGTAGGAAAGGCACGTCGAGCCCGGCATCCCACCGCAGACGCGGCGGCGCTTCCCCGTCGATCTGTGGCAACGCGACGACCGGGGCTGCCTGGACTGTCGATTGGGTCACCGCGACAGATTCGGCCGTCTGCGCCTGCCCGACCGCCGGCGTGCCCACCAGCACGGCGACGGCAAGGCAGACCAAGCCCGCACGCGCAAAAGCCTCGTCAGTCGTCATCCCCGAACGCTTCCCCTACTTCTTTTTGCTCGCCGTCTCCACGAGCGTTTTGAACGCGTCGTCGTCGGTCTTGAAGTCGCGCGCAGCCTGGCCGACGCGAGTGATTCGAATGCTTCGAATCGGGTCGCCTTTCTTGATCTGCGACAACTGTCCGATTCCCGCAATCACTTTACCCAGAGCCGTATGCTTCTTGTCAAACCCCGCGTTCTTCTCGAGCGTGACGTAGAAGGCGTTGGGCGCCGACGCACCGAGCACGCCCGCCGCGTCGTGCTTCAACGCAACGTTGGCTTCCCTGGGCAGCGCGGCTACGGCCACCGACTTTTGGATCTCCGAGGCAATCACGCCCTGGATCTGCGCCTTGCTGACGGCGACCGTTCCGATGGGCGGAACCTCCGGCTGCGCCCCGTATCCGCCGCGCCCGCCGCCGCCGCGCCCGCCCGCACCCGGCTGCGTCTTGCCCTCGACGGTCCGGATGAAGTTCGCCACGTGCACAGGCGCGTTGACCATATCCAGCGTCGTCATGATCTGCTTCTGTCCATCGCCCGTCCCGACCGTGAAGCTGGCGTAGAGACCGTCGGCCAGGTAGACGCCGTCGCGCGGCAGCGGCTTGTCGAGGTTCGCCACGCCGTACGCCACCACCGCCGTCATCAGCGCCGATTCCTGCTGGTACTCGGTGTAGGGCACCAGTTCGCTGTACAAATCGTTGGTGGTGTGCCAGGCGTAGTTGTACTGGTAATTGACGTCCTTGCCGTCGGGCCCGGGCCGCGCCGAGGTGGTCGAGAAGTTGAGCGTCGGCACACTCACCATCTCGAACGACGACGAATCGGTGCCACCGGGGCTGGTCGCGTGGGCGCGCGGAAGCGACTTCTGCAGCTTGAAGGGCCACTTCGGATTGAGGGCCGTCAGCGGCGCGGTAATCTGCTCGAACTCCGCGAACCACGTCTCGGGCACGTTCGCACCGGTGATCGCGCTCGGGCTGCCGTCGCGGTTGATCATCATCACGATCTTCGACTGCAGTTCGGGGTGCTTCTTGAGCCACGCCTGCGAACCCACCAGGCCGTTTTCTTCGGCCGCAAAGGCGATGAAGATGATCGAACGCTTCGGCCTGGCGCCGGCCGCGGCAATCAGGCGAATCGCTTCCATGCCAGGCGCGAACCCCGATCCGTCGTCAACCCCGCCGGTGCCTGAGCTGAAGCAATCGAAGTGTCCGCCGATCACGACATACTCGTCGGGATACGTCGTGCCCTTCAGCGTCGCGACGACGTTGTGATACGGGATCGGGCCCATCTTGAACCAGTTGCGAATGTCGAACTCCAGTTCGACCGGTTCCTTCTTGTCGACCAGCGCCTTGATCTCTTTGAATTGCGTTTCCAGCAGCTTGATGTCGGGCAGCACCGGCAGCTTGTCCCACGATGCCGCGTACCCGTCGAGCAGGCTCAGCGGCGGTTCGGAATTGTTGCCGGGCTGCACAGCGGCCGTCGGCGTCGAAGACTGAATCGTGCCCAGCGCTCCGGCGTCCACCAACGCCTTGGTGAGCGGCGGAATCATGTCGGCATCGAGGTACTCCGGCGCGCCGTCGGCCAGCCTGGTGCCGCGACGGCCGTCACGGCCAAAGCCCGAGTTGCCGCCAATCAGCACCCACGATCCTTTGAACTCGGCCTTGTTGGCGTTGATTTCGGCAATGCCTTCCTGCACGGCCGCGCGCTTCTTCTCGACGTTTTCCTTCGCCACCGCCTGTCCGCCGGTCGCCCGGCTGGGCACCGAAAACGGGTCGGCCTTGAGCACGACGACGCGCCCGCGCTGGACGCCCTTGGTGCCGGCCGTAAAGCTGGGCGTGCCGAATCGCAGCGCCTTCTCGGTGGGCTTGAGCATCTTGCCGAACCACGGCCCGCGATTGAAGCCGACCGGAATCTGTCCGACTTCTTCCAACTGCGCGTCCAGTCCGAATTGCTTGAACTGCCACGCCGCCCACTGGGTGGCGTCGGTATAGGCGTTGCTGCCTGTCTCGCGTCCGCCAAACCGGTTGCTCGCGTAGTCGTTCCAGGTCATCACCTGGTTGTCCTTCGTGCCCAGTTCGATGATCCGGGCAACCACCGGGTCGGTCTGCCCCTGCGCGAACACCTGAAAGCCAATCGCGGCACCGGCGATGATGACAAGGCCGGCGACCCATCTCAATATGCGTGTGCTCATTTTTCCTCCGATACAGGTATTAATGTCACTGCTTGACGGTGTGTAACTGCAGGGCTGTAGTCTCGCCCGCCGTTATCGTGATAAAAATCGCGCGGGAGCGGTATCTCTCGAGAGCCTCGGGGTCGTAGGCCGGCGAGTTCGTTCCGGATTCGAATGCGATGACCCCGTAGCGGCCGGGAATCAGCGACCCGCTGACGACCCGTCCCGGCTCCCGCGACCCCGCCACTTCGGGCGCCGTGGATCCGACGGCCGGCGGAGGCGTCGGCACGCTGGACGGGGTGCCGCTCGCGGTTCGCGCCAGCCGCACGTAGGGCGATCCCTCGAACCATCGCGTCGCGTCGTCGCTGAAGACGAGAACGTTGGCACCGGCCGCGGGGTCTCCGTTCGCGTCGGTGACCGTCGCCGCACACGTGCCGGTTTCCGACGTCAGGACAATCTCAACATCGGTGATGATCTCGGTGCCTGTCAACTCCAGCGGCGTCGCCAGAATATCCTGGCCGCCCCGCCGGACCGACTTGAGCGCCACCCGACCGCCTGACGCCATCACCCTGAACGCACCTCGCAGCCCCATCAATTCGAACGTCCCGTCGTCGCGCATCGGCGTCGGCCGTCCTGCCGACGAGCCCGGCAGATACGGCGCCGCGGCGACCGTGGCTGGCCGCGACGTCACCATCACTCGTACCTGGCGGTTGACGCTCGTGCCGTCGGCCCCGCTCTGCGTATACGGTCGCGGTTCGGGCATCGTCCCTTCCACCACGACTTTGCCGGAAACGGTCGCGCCTTTGTTGGTTCGCAGACTCACCGACACGTCGTCGCCGTTGACGCTGACCGTCTCGATCGCGCCCTCGTTGGAAAAGTTGGCGGGACCGTCGCCCAGCGTGAGGTTGGCGACGAGAAAATAGTCGCCGGGAGGCACAGCGCTCGACACAAACGAGCCGTCGGGCCTGCGCGACATGCCGCCCACGGGCTGCGTCGAGTCGTGACGGGACATGAGGGACACGTAGCCGCGTTGGGACATGGCGCTGCCAGACGAGTCGGTTACCAGGGCGGTGATGCGTCCCATCTTCGCGCGCTGCAGCCCGATATCGATGCCGGGCGTATCGTGGCCGGCCTGCACGGTGACGGTTCGGGCCGTATCCATCGATGCGGTCCCCGGGTAGAACGTCGGGGCGAATCCAAATTTCTGGTCCTCGAGGTCGAAGGTGGCCGGCGCCTGGCCGACGTCGATGTACGACGCGGACACGTAGTACTCGCCAGGAGGAAGATCCCAGAGGCGGTACTCCCCGAGGTCGTTGGTCATGTTGAAGCCGCCGGCCCCGACGCCGCTGACCAGCCGCCTGACGCCTCCGACGCTTTCCCACCGCGCGGCGCGCAACTGGGCGCGCGGCAGCGGGTCGCCAGACTCGTCGGTCACCTTGCCGGTGATGGCCCCGGCCCGCCTGAGGCGAATCACGACGGTCGATGTTCCGGCATCGGCCAGTTGCACCGATTCGGGCTGACCGGGCCTGACGAATCCACCCTGCGGATTCGCGCTCACCGAGAAGCGGCCCGCGGGCAGGCCCGTGAATTCGAATCGGCCAGCCGCGTCAGTTTCCTTCTGTTTCTGAATCATGCCGGGAGGCAGTCCGCCGCCGCCCACCGTCGACACTTGCACCGAGGTGGAAGCCCCCGCGGCTTGAGCCCTGCCGGTCAGGGCGGCCTGCGGCGTCCCGCCAGAAAGTGTGATGGAGACCCGTTTGACGGGGGTGCCAGTCTCGGCCGACACCACCTGCCCGCTGATTCGGCCTGTTCCGCCCGGATTCGCCGTTGAGGCGCGCGCGGTCGGAGGTGTTCCGGCCTGCGGCTGAGCCTGTCCCCCGCCTTGCGCCACCACCTGTCCCACGGCACACACCACGAGGGCACCTGCCGCACCGACCACCGCCACCAGCGACAATCGCCAGGGTCTGATCATCTTTCCTCCACCGGCCGGTATGTTAGCGTAAATCGACCCGCCGGCCGGTCGGCTCGACACCGTCCGGATCTCAATCCCGTCTGCGTGTCCCCTCCGCAACAGAGGCTCTCGGCTCAAGAATCCCGTCCCGACGCCGATTGTCCGTGTAGACGGATTGGCATGCCAGAAGACTTTTCGGCCCCATCGGCGATTGTCTACGCGGTCAGCGCGCGCGGCCGCCAATTGTGGCGCGTGCACATTGCCGGCTCCACCGCGATGGCGGTGATTGGCGCCATCTACGCCTTCGTCAAGGTTTCTGGCCGCGCTGCCTCGGCTGAGGTGGTCGTCGGGACCGACCATGGCGCGGCAGCCGGACCGCTGTCGTGGGTGTCGGCTTTTCTGTTGCCCGTTGAGGCGGTGGCCGCATTCGGCGTGGTCCTCCTGCTGTTTGCGTACCTGCGCAATCGACGCCACCTGTCCGAGTTGTTGAGAGTGGCCGAGTGTGCGCAACAAGAACTGCAATTGCGGTTCGCGGACCTGTTCAGGTTTTCCAACGAGGCGGTGTTTCTGCTCGACGCCGGCGGCGTGATTCTCGAGGCCAATCAGCAGGCCGAGAAGACCTACGGATACTCCCGCGCCGAACTGGTTGGGATCGATGTGTCCCTGTTGCGGGCCGCCGACGTGCGCGGCAACGTCGCGCCAGAAATCGATTACGTCAGAGAGCACGGCAATCTGCGCCGCGAGACCATCCACGTGCGCAAGGATGGCACCCGCTTCCCCGTCGAGTTCAGCGCCACCGCCATTCACATCAATGGCAAGCTGTTGTACCAGGACATCGTCAGGGACATCGGCGAACAGAAACGCGCCGACGAAAAAATCCGCGAAGCCACCGAGCAAATGGGGCAGTTGGTGCGACAGCTCGAGGAGCGCAATCGCCAGAACGGCGCGCTGGGGGAGATGCGCGAGTTCCTGCTGGCGTGCTCGACACTCGACGAAATCGGGCCGGTGGTCGCCCGATCGATGAGACAGTTGCTGCCATCGCTCCAGGGAGCGTTGTTCCTGCTCAGCCCGTCGAAAACCGATCTGGAAACGGCGGCGCGCTGGGGCGGGTTCCCCGAGACCCTCGACGACAATCTGTTCGCCCCCGACTCGTGTTGGGGCCTGCGACGCGGCGTCGGGCACGTCGTCGACGGGACAGGCAGCGGCCTGGTGTGTCCGCACCTCAAACAGGCTGCCCCACCTGCCTACGCCTGTCTGCCGCTCATGGCACGAGGCGACGTGTTCGGCCTGCTGCATATCAGGATGGCCGACGGCAAGTGCGACACCGACGAAGCACGCGGGTCGATCGCGGCTGTGAAGGAATTGGCGGCCACGGTGGCCGAGGTGCTGTCGCTGTCGATCTGGAATATCCGGCTGCGCGAGACACTCAGCAATCAGGCGATCAACGACCAGTTGACCGGGCTCTACAATCGGGCCTTCATGGAGGAGGCCTTGCAGCGCGAGGTGTACCGCGCCAGCCGCATGCGCAGCCAGGTGGGCGTCGTGTTGATTGACGTGGATCGCTTCAAGCAGTTCAACGACACGTACGGCCACGCGGCGGGCGATCTGGTGCTCGCCGAACTCGCGAACCTGCTCAAGTGGCGCGTGCGAAAAGGCGATGTGGTGTGCCGGTACGGAGGCGAAGAGTTCGTGCTGATCCTCCCGGATTCTCCAGGGGCGGACACGGTCGAACGCGCCGAGAGCCTGAGGGAGAGCGTCAAAGGCCTGCGCGTGTCGTATTCGGGGCAGGACATCGGCCCGGTGACCGTATCGATGGGCGTCGCCCAGTTCCCGCTCAACGGATCCAAGACGGCCGATCTGCTGAGGGCCGCCGACATCGCGCTCTATCAAGCCAAGCAGCAGGGCCGCGACCGCGTGGTGTTTGTCGATCTGATCGGGGGGGATCCGGCGGCGATCTCGCACCACGCGTCGAAAATTATCGCAGCCTGAGCATCACAACGACGCGCCAATCGACTCGCTGAGCGCCGCCTGGCTCACGATCGCCTTGAAAAGATTGGCGTCGGTCAGCAGTGTGCCTTTGAGCCGCGCATTGCGCATGTTGCAGCCCTTGAGATTCGCCTCTTTGAGGTTGGCGTTGATGAGAATGGCGCTCTCGAGGCAGGCGTCCTCCAGTTGCGCGTGGCGAAGGTAGGCAAACGTGAGATCGGCGCCGGTGAAGTTGGCCCGGATCAGGTCCGCTCCCGCGAAGTTCAACCCGTGTAAATCGAGACCGGAAAAATCCACACCCGCCAGCCGCGCGTGCTCGGTGTTGGCGAGAATCATGATGACGTCTCTGCGCGTTAAATCTGCCATGACTGCCTCCGTGTGCGGCGTGAAGACGGGCGGCCCCGAACGCTACTGGTCGAGGCGCCGCGTGTTGGTCTCGGCCATCGGCCACATAATGGCCAGGCCAATCGCCCCGTAGATCATGATGTAGTAGGCCGGCGCCAGCGGGTGACCGAGCGTTTCGATCAGCCACGTCGACACCAGCGGCGCGGTGCCGCCGGCCAGCGCCAGTGTGATGCTGTAGGCAAAACTCATCGAAGTCACGCGGGACCGCAACGGGAAGATCTCGACCACCATCGCACCCTGCAGCCCCAGCGCCATGCCGATCGGCACGGCCAGCAGCATCTGGCCGGTGATAAAACTGGCCGGCGCCCCGTACAACATCATGTCGAGCGAGGAATAGATGAAGGCCATCACCGCCACAGTCAACGTCATCATCAGGCGCCGGCGCCCAACCTTGTCCGACAGCCAGCCGCCAAGCGGCTTCGAGATAAGGACCACGACCAGGCTGAGCGTGTTGGCCAACAGGAACAGCTCGCCGCTCGCCGTGGCCATGCTCTTTCGGCGTTCGACCGCGTAGGTAAACGTCAGGTAGTAGGCCGCGTTGGTCATCGCCACGATGCCGAACGTCTGGACAATGGGGAGCCAGTCGGCCGCCAGCGAAGGCAGTAACTTCGGGCGAAGCGTGCGGGCCTTCAATCCTTCGGCGGTCTCGACGATGCCGCGGCGCAGCAGGTAGCCGACGACGAGAAACACGACGCTGCCGACAAACGGAATACGCCAACCCCAGAATCCGACATCGGCTGGCGGCAGCAGCGTGTTGACCAGCCACGCGGTGCCCGATCCCAGGATGAAGCCGATGGTCGTGCCGGCCGCCGTCGAACTGCTGACCAGGCCCCGTATCAGCGGCGACGAGCCTTCGGTGGTGTACACCATAGAGCCGGTGAACTCGCCGCCAAGCGAGAAACCCTGAATCAGGCGCATGAGCATCAACAGGATCGGCGCCGCGATGCCAATCTGGTCGTAGGTCGGCAGCAGTCCAAGCACCAGCGTCGCGCCGCCCATCAGCGCGATCGAAAGCGTGAGCAACGCCCGCCGCCCGATGCGGTCGCCGACGCGCCCGAGCACCAGGCTGCCGATCGGCCGCGCCAGGAAGCCGAGCGCAAAGGTGCCGAAGGTCAGAAACTGCTGCGCCGAGTGACTCGACTGGGTGAAAAACTGCTTGCCGATGTCGCTGGCGAAGTAGCCGTAAACGGCGAAATCGAACCACTCGAGCACGTTGCCGATGAGGCCGGCGAGTGCGGTTCGAAGCGGCGATTGCGTGGGAATCGGTGTGTCGGCCATCTCACCCCCGGAAGTACGGCCGCATTGTACCTTGATCTCGACGCAAGCCTCCACGCCGTGCGCGGTCCGCTGGGCGCCTTCGAGTCGATGGCCCGCCGACCAACCGGCGGAAATGCCAGCGCAGCCACCGCGGCGTTGGTGGCAATGGCGACGATGGCGGCCCGTCGATGGAGTCGCGCGGCGGGTCGCATGGCACGTCGCATGGCGGGTCGAATGGCGGGTCGCATGGCGGGTCGCGTAGAGGGGTCGCGTAGAGGGGTCGCGTGGAGGGTCGGCGTCCCACCGCGGGGTGAGACGCCGATTGGGGAAAGGGTGAATCGATCTAGCGGTAACCCATCAGGCTGCCACGGTAGGGGATGACCTGACCCGGCCGGACGGTGATGTCGAACAGAACCGGCTGGCAGCCGGAGGCGCGCAATTCCACCTCGTGATAGCCCGCCTCCAGAGGTACCGGTTCGCCGTCGAAGTCGCTGGCGACGCCGATGAACTGGCGGTCGATGTAGATCGCCGTGTCGTCGGGGTCGACCAGAAAACTCATGCCGCCGTAGCCGAATCCGCGACGCAGCGTAAAGCGGTGCCCGTAGCGGGGCGTCCAGCGGTCGTCGAAACGGTAGTCGTAGGGGTCGCCGACGAAGATCTCCAGGCCCAGCCGCAGCAGTCTCCACGACAGCGAGTCGTGCGACCGATAGCCGTACCCGTAGCCGTAGCCGTCGCGATTGCTGTAGCGCCCGCCGCCGGTGCGATAGCCGTAGCCGCCGCCGGAGTAGGCCCGGCTGGTGTCGCGTCGGTTGCCGGAGCCGGACCCATAACGGTCGCCCGAAGTCGTGCGGCTGTCGGCGCGATAACTGGCACCGCCCCTGGAGTCGGCGCGGGAGTCGCCGCTCATGATCCCGCCCGTGAAGCCGCGGGTGGTTCCGCGAGTGCTGTCGCGGCCGCTGTCTACCGCCCGCCGAGCACCATCGCGAGAAGCCGGCGCGCTGTCGGCGCGGCGGTCGGACGATTCGGACCGCGGCAGTTCGCGGGCAACCGCGACGTCTCGCCGGGAATCGCCCGGCCTGGAATCGGCCGACCCACGGCGCCGGTCGCTCTGGCTGGCAGGGCTCTCGGACCCCACGCGGCCGCGATCGCTGTTTGTGCGCTCCCGAACGGTCCGATTCTCGCGACGGTCGGACCGGTCTTGGTCGGCGGAAAAAGCCGCCGCGGGAATGGCGCACAGGGCCACCGCCAGCATCATCATGCCCGTCGTCGTCGCGTGCTTGGTATTCATAACCAGCCCCCTGAATCGCCGCCTGCTGGGTAACCGGCCACCGCTCTTCGTATCGGCTTCGGCGGACCGTGCAAGCTGGCAACCTCTCATATCGCAACGGCCATGCCAGTAGAGATCGTTCAGTTTGCCTGCGATATTTGAGCGACTCGGTGCTGGGCACGCCAAAGTGTCCACTAGAAAGGACAAGTCGACGCTCGCCATGTGTCCGGGAACGGCGCTGCGGTGTTTTGATGGAAGGGTCGAAGGTCAGCCGGCAGCGCTATCGCCGGTCGGCAAGTTCGAAGCGTCAGTGTGAAACGAACGCAGAATCAGAATCGAGGCAGCGCTGCCGAGAGCACCCATTGCAGGTCGACCAACTGACCGACGCGCAGCGGATAGAGCGAAAACAGCGTCGGCCATTCGGCGCCTGCCAGATCTGCCGGCGTCTGCGGCGGTAGCATGCGAAGCGGAACGACGACCGGGTCGCTGGGCGGCGCGGTGGCCCGCACCGGAATCCGATACGCTCGGCCAGCGCGAAGCTGGCTGCCCGTCAATCCGTTGGCCTGCATGATGGCGCGCACCGAAGCCCCGTACCGGCTGGCGATCTGGCCAAGCGTCTGGCCGGGCTGAACCACATGACGCACCGTGTGGACCGGCGGCTTGACGATCTGCGATTCGACCAGGAACGGAAACGCCCGCCGCCCGAGTTCCTGCGCAACCGGGTTGTAGAACCGGACGTGATAGTGCGTCTGGTGCCGTGGGTAATGGCGAATGATGGCGTCTTTAAACCCTCTGGAAAACTGAAACACACGGTCGAGCCACGCCTTGTCTTCGCCGATGGTCAACGCGTGTTTGTAGAGCAATTTCTGGATGCGGGTGTCGAGAAGAATGGTCTCGACGTCGGTGCAGGTCACAAGGGATCGGACCAGTGCCCAGTTTCGGGACAGATCCAAATTCGCCGCCGTCCCCGTCTCGAACCACTTGGGCTGCCCGCCGCGATAATAATAGCCAAGATCGACATCGCGCCCGCCCTGGTGCGATTCGTGGCGCTTCATCCGCCCGCCGTCCATATTGCTGATATCGCCAACAAAAACGGGCTGGGTGTCGGGAAACAGCTCGTGCACTTTTTCGACGGCGGCTTGAATTCCTGCCATCGTTTCCGACGTGCCCCACGTATCGGCCGCAGGAGCAACCAGCCATCCTGGCCAGGCCGGCAAATTGACCGCGTTGATCAAAATGGCGCTGCCCGGTTTCCCAATCGTCAGCGACCCGAGCGAGGGAAGATCGAATTCAACCCGCTTCTTCAGTTCGTCGTCTGTCAACTCCAGGAGTGACGCAGGCGAATCGCGGATGGCCGACGCCCCACGGCCGACCGCTCGCGTTTCGGCCGTTCCGGGCGCAAAAGGGACCTCTGCGCCCACCGGCAACCAGGCGGCCAGCCAAAGCCCGACGATGACTCCGACGGGGGTCTTCATAGTTAAGTCCGCCACTGTACTTGATCGCCACCCACTCAAGTCAAGAGTTTTCAGGCTGGAACCCCCGCCGGCCGGACGGGCGTCTATCTATCAGGATGGGGCCCTTTCCGGGCTTCGCCCTCCATGTACGGCCCCTGGGCGCGGGCCACCAACTGAGGAAAACCGATGAAATCCCTTGCTTTGTTCGCGGTGGTCGCCGCCGTCCTCGTCGGGTTCGTGGGCGTGGCCGTTGCGGCCGAGACGACGGTGACCGGCACCGTGATGTGCGCGAAGTGCTCGCTCAAAAAGGCCGACGCAAAAGCGTGCCAGGACGTCGTGGTGGTCAAGGGCGAGAACGACACCGTGACCCAGTATTACGTCGTCAAGAACGATGTGTCGGAGAAGTTTGGCCACGTCTGCTCGGGCGAAAAGCCGGCCGTCGTCACCGGATCGGTCGAACAGAAGGATGGGAAGACCTGGATCACCGCCACCAAGATGGAAGAGAAGAAATAGGGTCGGCCTACACCTCGAGCCGGGCCAGCAGGTGTGGCAGCATCCGGCGCCACCAGGGCCAGTCGTGGTTGACGTCGGTGCCCCAGTAGTCGAACCAGGCGGGAATGCCCTTGGCGGCGATTACTTCGTCGAGTTGTCGTGTGTCCCGGAGGCAATCCTCCTCCCACGCACCCTGGCCGACCGCGAAGGCGATTCGTGCTGAGCGGTACCGGTCGAGGTGCCACAGGTCCTGCAGGCCCGGCAGGTAGTCCAGTGGGCTGTTGAAGTAGATCGCGTCGTCGCTGTACCCGTCGGTAAACGCGGTGGCGCGGTAAAGCCCCGACAACCCGATCACGCCATCGAACAGATCGGGGCGCCTGAAGAATGCGTTTGCGGCATGGAAGGCCCCCATGCTGCATCCCGTGGTCCAGCAACTCGACAGCCCCGTGTGCCGTTCGATGAACGGGACGACTTCGTCCACGATGTGGCGCTCGTACTGCTGGTGGCGGCGCGCCCGGTCCGCCGGATGCAGGCTCTTGTTGGTCCAGCTCTGGAAGTCGATGCCGTCGACGGCGAAGAACTTGACGCGGCCCGCGTCAACCAGCGAACAGCAGGCCTCCGCCATCCCGAAGCCCTCAAAATCGTAATAGCGTCCGTCCTGGCTCGGAAAGACCAGAACGGGCCGGCCCCAGTGGCCGTAGACTTTCAATTCCATGTTCTGGCCAAGCGCCGGGCTCCACCACGCGTGATGCTCAACGTGCATGGTTCAGGCCCTGGCCTGGATAAACGCGGCGGCGCCTTCGAGTTCGGCGAGGCTGCCGGATTTCAAGATGTAGCCATGATTGCCAATCGCGGCGCTGAACACGTCGTCGAGGCCTTGATGGTGAACCAGCCACGGGCCGCAGTGTTGCACGACCTCCTCGTGGCTCGATCGATACACGGTGCGGTGCTTTCGGCCGATGTAGGCGCAGAACCACCGGGCAGGCCTGGGAATGTCGCACCGGCCCGTCACCAGCAGTTGCGCCCAGCCCAGGAAGAGGTCGGTCTCGTTCTGGTAATTCCACATATCGACGGTGAGGCCGCCTGGCGGCCGCAAATTCACCTCGAGCGCGGTGAGGCTACCGTCGGCGAGCCGGAAGAACTCAAAGTGGAAAAAGCGTTCACGCACGCCGAAAGCATCAACCAGCACCCGCCCGGCTCTTTTCAGATCCTCCGGGATCTCACGCTCTGCGTAGTACCAAAGGTCCGTGCCGTCGTTGACCACGTCCATCACGCCACGGCTGTATCGCATGCTGGATTCGAAGACGACCGCGCCGTTGCGATCCGTCAGGCCGTCGTAGGTGACGATGGCGCCGTCGACGAACTCCTCGACCAGATAGTCGGTTGACAACCCCTCGGCGGCAAAGGCCTCGAGGTCGCGGTCGCTTACCAGTTTGTAGGTCTTCGACGCGCCTACTCCGATATCGGGTTTCGCCACGACGGGATACCCCGCCTCTGCGACAAACGCCTCCAGGTCGGCGGTGGTGCGGCAAAGCCGGCCACGGGCGCAGGGAATGCCCGCCTCGAGAAAAATTTCCTTCATCAGGCTCTTGCGCTGGCCGCGGAGCAGTTGGGCTGGCCGCAGGCCCGGGATGTTGAAATCTTCCCTCAGGCGCCCTTCGATCTCGAGCCAGTGCTCGCTCATCGAATCAAGGCGGTCCAGTTTCCCATGCCTGGCGGTGAAGTGGCCCAGGCCTCTGAGCAGGGCCTCGTAGTCATTCATGTCCGGCACGCGGTAGTACTCGGTCAGCGCGGCTTGCAGTTCCGGCCGCAGCCGGTCGAACGGCTCGTCAGCGATGCCGAGCACCGTCGCGCCCATCTGTTTGAGGCGAACGCAGAAGGGAAAGAAGTTTGGCGGGAAGTGGGGAGAAAGGAAAACGACGTTCATGGCAGCACCCTCTCGAGTATTCTCCCGCCTCGCGGCTGCCAGGTCTAATTCGACGGTTGACGCAACACGGATCGCAGGTCGTCGAGCCTGGCTTCTACGTGGATCTGCGCTGATGGCAGCGCGAGCAACTTGGCCAGCGGCGCCGGCACGGGGACGTCGGTTCCAATCAACGGCTCGACGATGTCGTTGAACTTGGCGGGATGGGCGGTGGCGACCAGCACCCAGCGATCCAGGCGGCGGGCCGCTGGCAGTTGGCGGTACACGTAGGCCGCGGTTGCCGTGTGCGGGCACCACACGCGGCCCAGGTCGGCATAGTCGCGGCGGATGGTCTCGCGAATCTCGTCGTCGGTCACCGCGTGCGCGCTCATCTGGCCGCCAAGCCGACCGGTCTCCGGGTAGAGCCAGCGCAGCCGTTCCATGTTGCTCGGGTTGCCCACATCCATTGCGGAGGCCAGCGTCGCCACGCTGGCGCGCGGCTGCCAGGATCCGGTCCGCAGGAAGTCGGTGACCGTGAGGTTGGCGTTGGTGGCGAGAACGACGTCCCCGATCGGCAGGCCCGCGGCCTTGGTCCAGAGGCATGCCGCGGCATTGCCGAGGTTGCCCGAAGGCACGATAAAGTGCGGCGCCCGCCCGTCGCGCCGCCAGAGTTCGAGACTGGTTCTGGCGTAATAGACCATCTGCGGCAGCAACCGGCCGACGTTGATGCTGTTGGCCGACGAGAGCAGGAGCGCGCGGGCGAGGTCGGCATCGACAAACGCCTCTTTCACCATGCGCTGGCAGTGGTCGAAGGTGCCGGCCACCGACAGGGTGCGCACGTTTCCGCCCCAGCAGGCCAGTTGCTTTTCCTGCCGCGCGGAGACGAGCCCCCGCGGGTACAACACCACCACGTCAACCCAAGGGCGTCCGAAAAATGCGGCGGCCACGGCGCTGCCGGTATCGCCGGATGTCGCCACCAGAATCGTCAGCCGGCGCGGGTCAGGCCGGGGAATGCGCTCGAGCGCGGCCGCGAGGAATCTGGCGCCGACGTCCTTGAATGCCGCCGTGGGACCATGGAACAACTCGAGCACCGACAGCGGGCCGCCCGCGCCATCGACATCGACCAGGGGCACTGGAAAGTTGAACGCATCAGGGAGTATGGCGGCGAGGTGTGCCGCGAGGGGATCTTCTGCCACGAATGGCCTGAGCAAGATCCGGGCGACGTCCGCCATGTCGGTCGCCTGGTCGAAATCGCTGCGGGTGATGCACGGCAGCGCGTCCGGCACGTACAGGCCGCCATCCGGTGCCAACCCGCGGGTAATGGCTTCACTCAGACCGACACCGTGCCCGGATCCTCGGGTGCTGACAAACTGCATCAATCCCCCACCACTCGCGCGCCCTCGCTGTCGATGGCCGACACCCAGCTGTCGCCGTCGATGCCGTGCTGGCGAAACGCCGCGACCATGCCGGCTCTCACGTGTTCGGCATCGCCCTCTTCGGCCCACGCAAAAATGGTGGGCCCTGCGCCCGAAATAGAGGCGCCCAGCGCCCCGGCGCCGAGAGCCGCCTGCTTGACGTCGGCGAACCCCGGAATCAACACCTGCCGTTGCGGTTCAATAACCACGTCGAGCAGCGACACGCGAATCAGCGCGAGATCCGACGTGTAACAGCCGGCGAGAAACCCGGCCAGATTCGCCTGCTGCCAGATCACATCGGACAGTTCGACCGTCTTGCGAAGGATCGCGCGGGCCTCGCGCGTCGAGAGCACCATGTGCGGATGCACGAGCACGCAGCGCACCGTGTCTGGGACCGGGACGCGCTTGACGAACGGATGGTCGATGCCGACCGTCACGATCAGGCCGCCGTACAGCGACGGCGCGATGTTGTCGGCGTGCATCGATCCGCTGGCAACCGCTTCGCCCTCCATCGCAAACTTGAGCAACTGGCTGTGGTCGAGAGGTTCGTCGACCACGGCCGCGGCGGCAACCACAGCCGCGACGGCTGAGGCGGCCGACCCGCCGAGGCCCGACTCGAGCGGAATGCCCTTGTCGATTTCGATCTCGAACCCGTGGGTCAGCTCGAGTGCTCGTGCCAGCGCAAGCACGGCCATGCCGGCGGTGTTTTTGTCCGCGTCCATCGGCAGGTCGCGCACGACCCCGCGAATCGAGCGAATCACCACGCCAGGTTCGGGGCGGCGAATCACCCGCACCCGGTCGCCGATGGCCGCCACCGAGTGCCCGAGCACGTCGAAACCGACGGCGACATTGCCGACGCTTGCCGGCGCAAACGCGGTCGCCGACCGCCTGGGTTTCGTCACAGTTTGGCCCCGAGGTAGGCACACACTCGCAGGAAATCGGCAAACACGCCCGCGGCGGTGACGGCCGGGCCGGCGCCCGGTCCCATGACCGTCAGTGGGTTCTTGTCGTAGCGGGCCGTCTCGAAACGCACGATGTTGTCGGTGAGCGCGATGCTGGCGAACTGGTGCGAGGTGGGCAACTCCACCAGGCCCACACGCGCGTCGCCGTGCGCGTCGACCGACCCCACGTAGCGCAGTACCTGTCCGCCGGCGCGCGCCGACTGCAGCCGCGCCAGCATCGGCGCGTCGAAGGCGGCGAGCCGTTCGAGAAACTCGTCCAACCCGCACCCCGCCAGCGCGGCAGGCACAAGGCTTTCCACCTGCACGTCGCTCAACTCGATCCGCAGGCCCATTTCGCGCCCCAGGATGATGAGCTTGCGTGCGACGTCCATCCCCGAGAGATCGTCGCGGGGATCGGGTTCGGTGTACCCGAGCACTTTCGCCTTTCGGACCACCGCCGAAAACGACTCGCTTCCGTCCCACGTGTTGAACAGGTAGGCGAGCGTGCCGGAGAACATGCCCTCGATGCGTTGGATGCGATCCCCGGTTTCGCGCAGGTCGCGCAGGGTCTGAATGATCGGCAGGCCTGCGCCAACCGTGGCCTCGTACAAGTAGTGCGATCCGCCGGCACGGCGCGCCTCGATGAGACGTCCATACTCGGCGTAACTCGAACTGTTGGCCTTCTTGTTCGGCGTCACGATATTGATGCCTGCGGCAAGCCAGTGTGCGTAGTGTGCGGCGACCGCCGCGCTCGAACTGCAGTCGATAATGACCGCGTGCGGAACATGGTCGGCGTGCACGTGATCGGCGAACCGCGCGAGATCGGCGGCCTCGCTGCCCGACGCGAGATCCTCGCGCCAGCGCGAGAGGTCGATCGCCCCCGCCTCGAGCCGCATGCGCCTCGATCCGGTAATGCCCCTGAGTCGCAGATCCACATGGAACTCACGGCGCAACCGCTCGGCCTGCGACTGAATCTGCTCGAGCAGCGCCCCGCCCACCAACCCAGGCCCGATAAGCCCGACCGAGATCGTGTGCGGCGACAGATAGAAACTCGAATGCACCGCGCGCAGGGCGCGAGCACTGCTGCGCCCGTCGATCACGGCAGAAATGTTGCGCTCGGAAGCGCCCTGGGCAATCGCCCGGACGTTGACCCCGGCCGATCCGAGTGCCCCGAACACTTGTGCCGCGACGCCAAGGGCGCCCGCCATGCCGTCGCCCACCACGGCCAGAACGCTGCAACCCCGAACCGCCTCGACACTCTGAATCTGACCCTCGCGCAGTTCGGCGTCGAACGCCCGGCGCACAACGCGCTCGGCGCGGTCGGCTTCGGCCTCCGGCACGGCAAAGCAGATCGAATGCTCCGAACTGCCCTGCGAAATGATGATGACCGAGATACCCTCTTCGTCCAGCGCGCCAAAGAGGCGGTGCGCCGTGCCCGGGACCCCGATCATGCCGGCGCCCTCGATGTTCACCAGCGCGACCTGATCGATGGTGGTGATGCCCTTGACCACGGGGGTCGGCGCCGTGCCATCGTGAATCAGCGTGCCTGGCGCGTCGGAGGAAAACGTGTTCTTGATCCAGATTGGGATACGTTTCTGGACCGCCGGCGCCATCGTCGTCGGATGAATCACCTTCGCCCCGAAGTAGGCGAGCTCCATCGCCTCGTTGTACGACAGTTGTTCGATCACCTGGGCGTCGGGCACCAGGCGCGGATCGGCGCTCAGCAGGCCGTCCACGTCGGTCCAGATGACGATCTGGGCCGCATCCAGCAGCCAGCCGAAGATCGACGCCGAGTAGTCGCTGCCCTTGCGCCCTAGCGTCGTCTGGATGCCGCCGGTGTCGTTGGCGATAAAGCCGGTGATCACGAGCGTGCCCACGAAGTCGGACGCAACCTGTTCGCGGAGATTGGCCCGCGACGGTTCCCATCTGACGCCGGGTCCCATCGGGCCCCAGTCCACCACCAGGACGCGGCGGGCATCCAGCCACTGCACACGGCCAGCCGAGAAACCCCGGCGCCTGAGCAGGCGTTCGAACAGACGGGTGGACCAGATCTCGCCGTAGCCCGAGATCAGGTCCCGCATGGTTCTGGAGGCCGACCGAATCAGCCGGATGGTCTGGAGGATGCCGCCAATGTCGTGGCAATCCCGGTCGAGCGCGGTGACGAACTCCTCGCAGAGGTCGTCGGGCAGCAACTCGCGGGCGATGCCGACGTGGCGAAGCCGAAGCTGCTCGAGCCCTTCGTCGAGCCCCGGATCGCTTCGCTCTGCCTGCGCCACCAGCACCAGCAGCGCGTCTGTCACGCCGCGGCACGCCGACAACACGACGGCTTTGCGCGACGCCGGATCGGCCTCGACAATCGCCGCGACGCGCTCCATGCACGCCGCGTCGGCGACGCTCGATCCGCCGAACTTATGAACGGTCCAGGCTCGCACGATCGTTCAACTCCCCACTGCCCCCGAGCGTGCCCGACGGCTCCTGCGACCGCTGCGGTCCCGGTTACGCCTTGGCGGCCTTCGGCGCCTCACCCGGCGGGTCGAGCCGATCGACCAGTGCGTCGAGGTCCTGGAACCGGAACACCTGGTCCATCATGTTGTGCGCCTTGAGCACCGGTTGATAGCGGTGCAGGGCCTTGTACGCCTGATTGCGCACCAGCTTGGTCCACAACGCCCGGACCTTGGGGTCGGTGCTCGCGGGCTCGTACTCGAGATATTCCCGGACCAGCGGGTGATTCGGCGTGATGTCGCACGCCATCGTCGTCGACGCGGCGACGCCGTGCGCGATGGTGCCGAGGCTCTCTTCCTTTTCGCCGCGACGCCGGATCAGGTCTTCGAAGATCGCCGGCGTCCGCATGTTGACGATGTTGGTCGGCCAGGAGATGCCGGCCTTGAGGATGTTGAACGCGCGATCGTTGGGCGCTTCGGCCTCGGCCGCAATCCACGGCGAATAGAGCGGCTGCAGCATGTGGCCCGGCGAGAAGTAGAGCGCTCGCCCGGCGCCCCGGTAGAAGAACTCCCACGCGTTTTCGTCCACGTCGGCCAGCACCTTCTGCACCAGATCCACCATCGGGAAGTTGAAGCAGCGCGTCACCAGTCCCAGCGATTCCAGAGCGGAGCCCACATAGCCGGGCCGCGAATTGTTCTGGCACAGCTTGATGAAAATCTTCAGGACCCGCTCGACTTCTTTGGTCGAACTCTCCGGCGTGAGTTGCTTCATCAGCGATTCGGCCACGCACAGACCCAGCCCGGCGTGCATCATGGTGAACGACTTGTCCGGCATCGTAGCGGCCTGGCCATCGACCAGAAGGCCGTGCGCGTCTTCGCTGCAGTCCCACTTCATGTGCCAGGTCCGCTGGCAGTAGACGTGGCCGAGGCCTTCAACCGTCCAGATGCTCTCGAAATCGCCGACGTTGTACGCCTTATCCATGAACACGGAGAGGTCGAATTCGCCCGTCTTCGGGATGCCGATCTTCTCCGGATTGTTGCGGACCAGCGTAAAGACGTAGCGGGTGTTCTTCGCCTGCTGGGTGTGCAGGGATTCCTGCTTGCCGATCGTTGCGTCCGCCGCGAGCTGCCCTTGCGTAAACAGATGATCGGTCACCTTCACCCAGTACGACGGGCTGAGCGCCTTGAGCGTGATCACATCGAACATCATGTCGATGGCCTTGGTCTGGTATTCGTCCCCGGCGATGAACATCACGGCCGCCGGATCCCCGAATTTATTGACGGTCTGCTTGGCGCTCCTGTAGAGCTGGCCGGAGAGCGACTTCGGATCCTCGCCCTCGGGCCCGGGCGCGGGCGGATTTTTGGCCGTGACGTGCTTCTCGGAGATCCCGATGAATTTGGCGATTTCCTGCCCCGAATAGAGACCCTTTGCGAGAGCGTATCGCATGGCGGATCGGGTAAATTCCCTCATTTGCGTCTCCTGGCCAACGAATGGCCCAACCATCAGCGGCTCAATAACGACGACGACGGGCGCCAGTGCCGGCAACGCCGGCACTCTGTATATCTTACTCTCCTGTGCGACAAACGCACCGATGGTCGCAGCCGGAGAATCCGCAACCGGCCGGAATTCGTGTTCGCGCCGCAGGCCACAGCGACCAGCGTCTGCCCCTTGATCGGCGTGCGTTCCACAGAGGCATTCCCCACGGCGATTGCGGTGCGCGTGACCGCGGTTTGACCCGTGCGGGGGGCATCGTCCTGGTATACGATGGTGGGCAATAACAGGACATCACACCACGCGGCGCCGGACTTCTGCCGCCACGCGCCACACGATCAGGAGGCCCCCATGCCGAACCACAGGCGCCGATGTCTCGTCGTTCTTCTCGTACTCGCCATGACACCATTTGCCGCCAGCCCAGTCGACGCCCAAGCCGACCGCATCCGGCGTATCCTTCGCGAGACGCCGTTGATCGACGGACACAACGACGTGCCCGAGCAATATCTCGATCGCGTCAAGGACCACCTGGATCAGATCGACCTTGCATCGGACACGTCGAAACTGAAGCCGCCGATGCACACCGACATCGCGCGGTTGAGGGCCGGGGGCGTCGGCGGCCAGTTCTGGTCGGTCTATGTCTCGCCCGGACTGCCGGGCCCCGACGCGGTCGTGGCGACGCTCGAGCAGATCGACGTCGTCAAACGTTTCGTGCAGCGCTACGCCGATACGTTCGACGCGGCGTACACCGCGGCCGATATCGAACGCATCCACAAGAGCGGCAAGATCGCGTCCCTCATCGGCCTGGAGGGCGGACACTCCATCAATAACTCGCTGGGCACGCTGCGCCAGATGTACGGCCTGGGCGCGCGCTACATGACCCTCACCCACTGGAGCAACAACCAGTGGGCCGATTCGGCCACCGCGACGTCCCAACATCACGGGCTCACCGCATTCGGCGACATGGTCGTCCTCGAGATGAACCGGTTGGGCATGCTCGTCGATCTCTCGCACGTCTCGGAACAGACAATGAATCGGGTGTTGGACATCACGAAGGCGCCGATTATCTTCTCGCACTCGTCGGCGCGGGCGCTCAACGCGCATCCTCGAAACGTCCCGGACGCGGTGCTGAAGCGCGTGGCCGCCAACGCCGGCGTGGTGATGGTGAACTTCGCGCCGGAGTTCATCTCGGAGGAGGTGCGCCACTATCAGGCGGCGGAACTGGCCGAAACGGCGCGGCTCAAGGACCTGATGCTGGGAGATCCCGAAGGCGCCGCGAAAGCACTCGCCGCCTGGAAGACCGCGCATCCGGCGCCACGCGCCACCCTCAACCAGGTGGCCGACCACATCGATCACATCCGGAAGATCGCGGGCATCTCCCACGTCGGTCTCGGATCGGACTTCGACGGGATCACGACGATCCCCGCCGGGCTCGAAGATGTGTCGCGCTACCCGGATCTGCTGGCGGAGTTGGCGCGCCGTGGATACAGTGACGATGACCTCCGCAAGGTGGCCGGGCTGAACGTGCTCAGGGTGCTTGCCGCGGCGGAAACGGTCGCCGCGCAACTTCAGAAGAGCACGCGACCCAACGACGCCAGAATCGAAGAAATCGACAAAAAATAGCGGCAGGTCATCTGGTGTAGACTTTCCGCCGTGAGGCCCGTGAGGCCCGTCGGCTCCACAGCCGCGGCTTTTTGCCCAGACCGCTCAATCGCAGTCACTTCAGGGAGTCGCTCATGAAGAAATTCGCCATTGGTTGCCTGATCGTTGTCGTCCTGTTGGCCGTGGTCGGTGGCGGCGCGGCGTACTGGCTGTACGGCAAGGCGAAGTCGTACGTCGGACAGTTCCAGGCGCTCACCGACCTCGACAAGAAGGTCACCAACGTGGGGGCGTTTACCGCGCCCGCCAATGACGAACTGACTCAGGACATGGTGCAGCGGTTCGTCGCCGTCCAGGAGAGCATGCAGACGACATTGGGCGCTCGTGTCGCCGACATGAAGTCGAAGCAGGACACGTTGCTCAAGAGCCAGGAGGGTGACCAGCGCCAACCGTCAGCCGCCGAGGCCATTGGCGTGGTCACCGATCTGATGAAGCTCATCATGGAAGGCAAGACCGCCAAGGTGGATGCGCTCAACCAGCAGCGCTTTTCTCTGGCCGAGTACCAATGGGTGAGAAACCACGTCTACCAGGCGGCCGGCGTGGAAATCGTCGAACTCAGTCTCCCGACGTCTCCGGGAGCGCCCAAGGCGGGCGGCGGGATCACACGGGTGCTGGGCGATTCGGGCGCCGCGGTACCCGCCAGGAACAGGGAACTGGTCGCGCCGCTCGTGCCGAAGCTCAAGGAGTGGGCGCCGCTCGCGTTCTTCGGCCTGTAATCACGGTCCAGACGCGCCGGGCCCCGCATCGACCCAGGCGCTGTTCATCCTCAGCCGGTTGACGGCGGCGGCGCAGACGTTGTTGCGCCAGCCGCCGGTCCCTTCTTCCTGATCAGCGCTACTTCTTGACCAGTTCCACACGCCGGTTCTTTGCGCGTCCCTCTTCGGTGCGGTTGTCAGAAACGGGCGACGTCTGGCCGTAGCCTTTGGCGGTCAGCCGGTCCCGCGTGATGCCCCGCTCGACCAGCGCGGCCATCACGGCTTGCGCGCGGTCCTGCGAGAGCTTCAGGTTCGCCTCGGCCGTGCCCACGTTGTCGGTGTGTCCTCCGACCTCGACACGCAGGCCCGCCGACGCCTTGAGCGCCGAGGCGGCGGCATCGAGGGTCTTGGCCGAGTCGGGGTTGATGGTGGCTTTTCCAGTCTCGAAGTTGATGTACAGCGCAATGAATCCGTCTTTGGCCAGCTTGTCGACCAGTTCGTTGACACTGATCTCCTGCTTCATTTCCTCGCGCTCCGACACCGTCATCTCATAACTGCCCGCGTCTTCGCTGGCCTGGAGAAAGGCCCAGGTTTCCTTGCCGCCACTGACGAACTTCATCGTCAATGCGTAACTCAGGCACCCGTTGCCCATTCTGGGCATGTGCTCGCCGTCGTAGTTGGCCTTGCACCAGCCCGGATACCGCCCCTCGATGGTTCCGCCGGCCTTTTTCGCCGCGGCTTCGAAGTTGCGCATGATCTGCAAACCACTGGGCGCCTGCGCCCCTTCGTTCAACTGGTAGCCGATCCACCGCACCGCCCCCTCGACCTCCACCGACTTCGTGTTCGAATCCTCCTTGGCGGGGACGCCGACCGGAAATGCCCGCAGATCGAACTGACTGCTGTGGCAGTCGACGATGTGCACGTTCGGAAATCGGGTGAACAACGGATGATCTTTGCAGCCTTCCAGATCCTGCTGCGCCGACACCGGAGCAGCCGCGAACAGCCAGAGCGCCAGAGCACCGACGATCATCGTCTTCATCTGTTTCCTCCGATTCATGATGGCAAGTCAGTTCCGGTTAACGATCGGCCGCCGTTGCGCCGCGGCCGCGGCCCAACCCTACGAGGCTAACGGGCCGGTTGCCGCACAGTCAAGGCCCTGGCGGTCGCCCGCACACCCGGGCTGTCGCCCTGTCGGGTCACAAGGGCAGCCATGTGCCCGCGCCTGCCTTCAGCGCCCGGGCATAAACCAGCGGCGCGGTGGCGATGTCGTCCAGCGCCAGACCAAGATTGCAGGCCATCGTGCGCTCCCGCGGTGTTTCTCTCGCAGACTTCCGGCCGGCGACCAACTCCCCAAGGTCGGCATGAATCGCGGGGATCTGCTGGAAGTAGCCGATCCGGCGATAGTGCTCGAGCTGCGGCACGTCGTCGGTGCAGAACTTGTCGATCTCGCGCAGTGCGTCAGGATGCCAATAGGAGTCGAAGTCCACCAGCGACGCAAACGACCCCTCGTCGAACCAGCCGGGTTGAATGGTCGCGTGCGGCTGGCGAAGGATGGGACCGGCGGTGACGACGATGTCGCAGCCGGTGACGGCGTCTCTGGGCTGGTCAACCGGAACCACGTCCAGGCCCAGCGTGGCGCTCATCTCTCGGGCGTACAACTCGCGCGCCGCACGATCCACGTCGAACGCCCGGACGGACCTGAGGTCGAAGACGACGTTCAGCGCCTCCAGGTTGCTCCGGCCCTGCACGCCGCAGCCGAGCATGCCGACGGTGTGCGACTCGGGACGCGCCAGAAGTCTGGCGGCAACCGCCGTCGCCGCGCCCGTGCGCTTGGCGGTGATCCAGGTGCAATCCATCACCGCGGTGGGCATGCCCGTCCCGGCGTCGTTCAGCACGATCAACCCCGAGATATAGGGCAGGCCGCGGCGCTGATTCCCAGGATAGCCGCCCACCCACTTCATGCCGACCGCCTGCTGCGCCGGAATGTAGGCCGGCATGGCGTGAATGAAGGCGTCCGGCCCAGGGTGAACGCCTGGCTTGGGGGGCATTTCGACGCGCCCGGCAGCTTTTTCGGCGAACATGGCCTCGAGCGCGGCGATGATGTCGGCCATTGGAAGGCCGAGTCCGGCCACGTCGGCCTGCGAGAGGTAGAGCAATTCCCGCCCCAGTCGATCGGTCACGCCTGACCTCCTGTTCGGCGCGGCGTCGCGCCCCAGCGCTCATTGTGCCCTCGGCGCCTCGTCAATCGGAAGTTTTATTCGCAGGCGGCGGACGCCCTCACGCCGAAACGGGCCGGACCACTTCCTGTCCGCGACCCGGAGGGTGTGCGGCCGAGTAACGACGTCATATCGAGACATGACGAAAGGTAGTGGCATTCCGGTGATATCCGAAATTGAATCACCACGCTACATCGTCTTCGAGATCGATTGCCGACGCTCGCAAACCGGCGAAGGCCCGGCGCCACTGCGCTGCGGCGCGCTCCCGCGCACAATCTGTGCGGCTGTCCGTCTGTCCGCCTGTTTTGCCGCCTTCGGCTGGCCCGCGGCAACCGGAATGCCCCGATATGACCAGCGTCATAGGGCCGCACCCAAGCTCCGGGTAGTATTGGCACTGCTTTCCTCTACGCGGGCCGCGCGGCATTCCCGTGCGAGCCTATCCTCTTTCCCTTCCGGCCGTCGTTTGCGCCCGGGCGTCGTGCGCGGCTGGTGAAGCTCTGGAGCAACGCTGGTGAGAAGACTGTGGTTGGCCTTTGGATTCGTCATTCTGGCGTCGTTTGCCGTGCTCGGTTGGGTTGGCGCGAGGATTTACCAGCAAGCGCCCCCGGTTCCCCGACAGGTCGTGACAACCGACGGCGTCATCGTGATTCCGGATGGCGATGTGGCCGAAGGCCAGAACGTGTGGCGCTCGATGGGAGGCATGGAGGTCGGCTCCATCTGGGGACACGGTAGTTACGTGGCCCCCGACTGGTCCGCCGACTGGCTGCATCGCGAGTCCGTGGCCGTGCTCGACTCGTGGGCGAAGGCCGAGCGCGGCACCGCATACGAGTTGCTCCCGGCCGAGCATCAGGCGGCGCTGCGCCAGCGGCTCGAGACCATGATGCGCCAGAACGGCTACGACCCGGCGACCGGCACGCTCACTGTGCCGGCAGTAAGGGCCCAGGCGTTTGCCGTCAACCTCGCGCACTACGCTGATGTGTTCGGCAACGGCCGCAAGGAGTACGCGATTCCATCTGGCGCGCAGACCGACCCGCAAAAGCTTCGCCAGCTCGCAGCGTTCTTCTTCTGGAGTTCGTGGGCCGCTGCGACCAATCGCCCTGGCGACACCGTCAGCTACACCAGCAACTGGCCGCACGAGCCGCTGGTGGGCAACAGACCGACCGGCGACACCGTCGTCTGGACCGGCGTGAGCATCATCATGCTGCTGGCCGGCATCGGCCTGATGGCGTGGTGGTATGCCTCGCGCGAAGCCGAACCGGTCGAGGGCGACGTGCCCGCCAGCGACCCGCTGCTCGGCAGCATCGCGACGCCCTCCCAGCGATCGGTCATCAAGTACTTCTGGGTGGTGTCTGGGCTGATCCTGCTCCAGGTCGTGCTCGGCATCGTCGCCGCGCACTACGGGGTGGAAGGCGACGGATTCTTCGGCGTCAAGATTGCGGAGTTCCTGCCGTACAGCGTGGCGCGGACCTGGCACACGCAGTTGGGAATCTTCTGGATCGCGACCGCATGGCTGGCGGCCGGCCTCTACATCGCACCGGCGGTGGGCGCGGAGCCGAAGTTCCAGGTGATCGGCGTCAACGTGCTGTTTGGCGCGTTACTCGTGGTCGTGCTTGGCTCGATGGCGGGCGAATGGCTGAGCATCAAGCAACTGCTCGGAACCGGAGACGCCTGGTATTACTTCGGCCACAGCGGCTACGAGTACATCGACCTCGGCAAGTTCTTTCAGGTGGCGCTGCTGGCTGGGTTGTTCATCTGGCTGTTCCTGATGGTGCGCGGCATCCTGCCGGCGCTGAGGCGCGACGATGAGCAGCGGCCGATTCTCACCCTGTTTGCCATCTCGTGCGTAGCCATCGCCGGTTTCTATGGCGCGGCGCTCGGCGTCGGACGGCACACCAATCTGGCGATCGCCGAGTACTGGCGGTGGTGGGTGGTCCACCTCTGGGTCGAAGGCTTCTTCGAAGTGTTCGCCACGGTGGTCGTCGCCTTCCTGTTCGCGAAACTGCGCCTGGTCGGCCTGCGACGGGCGGGCGAGGCGGCCATCCTCGGGGCGACGATCTATCTCTCGGGCGGCATCATCGGGACGCTGCATCACCTGTACTTTGCGGGGACGCCGACCGTGGCGCTGGCCCTGGGATCCGTCTTCAGCGCGCTCGAAGTCGTGCCGCTGATGTTTGTCGGCTACGAGGCCTGGCACAACATCCGGCTGTCGCGCAGCAAGCCGTGGGTTCAGCAGTACAAATGGCCGATCGCCTGCTTCGTGGCTGTCGCGTTCTGGAACATGATCGGCGCCGGATTGTTCGGCTTCATGATCAATCCGCCCGTCGCGCTCTACTACATGCAGGGGCTCAACACGACGCCATTGCATGGACACGCGGCACTGTTCGGCGTCTACGGGATGCTCGGCATCGGGTTGATGCTGTTCTGCCTGCGGGCGCTCCGGCCTGAAGACCAGTGGAACGACGGCTTGGTCCGTTTTTCGTTCTGGACGATCAATGTCGGGCTCTTCCTGATGATCACGCTCAGCCTCCTCCCGGTGGGGTTGATGCAGACGTGGGCATCGGTGACCAGCGGCTACTGGTACGCGCGGAGTCCCGAGTTCCTGCAGTCGCCCACGTTGCAGTATCTGCGCTGGCTGCGAGTGGTGGGCGACACGATCTTCGCCGCCGGCGCCGTGACGCTGGTGTACTTCGTATTTTCGCGGGCCCGCAGCGGCCGCGGCGAATCCGGTCGGTCCGCATAATCCTCACAGCTTGGTCGCCGCCAGGTGCGGGTGTGATTTTGCGTGGGTCGGCCTGCGCTGATAATTCGCGTCGGGCTGGGCGGACACCTGGCTGTGCTGAGGTCGGCCGCTGATGCAGTCGTGTGGTCCTAGGCGCCCTAGAAGAACGCCACCGTCACACCCGGATTGCGAGCGTCTGGAGCCACGCAGATCACGGCCGGCACCTCAGCAAGATAGCGCCGGACTGCGACACGCAGCCGTCCGCCGCTGATGCCGTGGATGATCTCGACGTGCGGGAGATTGGCGCGGATCGCGCCATCCAGAAACACGGGGAGTGCCGCCAGGGCCTCGGGCACGGTCATCCCATGCAGATCGATCGACCGCAACTGGCTCGTGTCTGCTTCGGGAGCGGGCGCTACCAGTTTGGCTGAGTCGGCTTTTCGTGGCGGAGCGTCGCGGTCTCGCCGCTTCTGCTTCTTCGAGTGCGATACGGTCTCTAACTGCCTTTCCTCGCAGATCATCGTCAGGCCGCCCACGGCAATCCGGTAGCGGTTGCCGGCGAGGACGTCGAGGATACGGCCGTGCTTTCGGAGGCTGACGACGGCGACCTCAGAACCGAGGATGAATGCCATGACCCCATAGTGGGGCGGTTGGCCGCAGGAATCAACGAGATCCTGGAATGCGAAATCCTGGAGTGGCCGGCTACCTGCCGGAACGACCCGCTGTCGCGCGCCGCGCGTGCAGGTCCACAAAGAACCTGATCACCGCCGCCTCGTTCACGAAGTCGCAGCGGGTCGTTGGGGCCGTAGTCGACCCAGTGGCCTTCGCCGGCGGCGATGTCCCTCAGAGCCAGGATCCGCACGAATGGCGCTTCACAGATCTTCTCGCACTTCACGTGATTGAGGTCGGCCGGTGCGTCGTGCATCCGCGTGAAGACGTTGCCGTTGATGCCGTCGATGGTCGGGATAAGGCGTGGCGCCCCGGTTGGCCGGCGGCGCCACGGGTCAGGCAGAAGGCCGCTTACTGCAGGGTGCCTTTCGAGGCGGCCCCACCCGCCGGCATGTTCTTGTTGAAGAAGTCGATGCTCTGCTGGATGATCTTCACCTGGATGTCGTCCGGCTTGGCATTCCCCTTCTCATCTCGAGGCACCCGAATGATGAAGCCGTGCACCGGGTGGTCGTACTTCACGCTCTCGACGTTCTTGCCCGCCTCCTTCATCCACGTGAAGGCCGTCTCGAACAGTCCTTCGAGCGAGTCGTGCGTGCGCAGGACGAACAGGACGGGGAAGTTGATGCGCTTGATGCGCTCCATGGCGAGATCCTTGTTCTTCAAGAACGGCGCCACCGACGCCATCGTCGGCAGTTGATTCTCGTCGCCCGCGAAGCCCTTTTCGTCGATCTGCAGGAATTCGCTGGTATCGGGTTCCGAGGAGATCGCCGCTGCGACCTGCATGCCTTCGGCGCCCGCCTTGAGGATCATGCCGCCGCCGTGGCTGTTGCCGCACAACCCCACCCGGTTCGGATCGACATACGGCAACGTCTTGACGTACTGCACGATCGTCATCAGGTCGTTGTATTCGAGCGCCGGCCGGTTCAGCAACTGGTTCGCCTGGTGGTGCGACACGGTGAGCGGCTTGACGCGCGTGTACTCGAACCAGCTCTCGGCGCGGTAGTTCAGGTAGCCGACCGCGTAGCCCGCCTTCAGGTAGCGTTCCATCGTGTACGCCGCCTGATTGTTGACGTATTCTCGCACCGCCCTCACGCCGGACCCGCCGTTGCCGCTGAAGAACATCACGATGGGGAACGGCCCCTTGCCCGCAGGGTGGCGCAACCCAATCGGCATGTACAAGCCGTCGACGGTCTCGAGCAGCGTGATATCAACGGGGATGTCGGAGCCCTTCACAGGCTCAGTGAACACGAAGGCGTCCCACGGTGGGACAATGGGCATCTGGGGCGGCTTGAAGTCCGGAAGCGGCGTCGACGGAGCCGGTTGCTGCGCGAGAACGGCGCCAGCGGCGCACAATGACAGACAACACGCGAGGATAAAAGAACGCATGATCACTCCTTGGTAGCGCCAGATTCGATATTGCCGAGGTGAAGACCCGTGGTCGGTCGCATCGTACACCAATCAACGCGCGCACTGATCAGGATTCCTCCTCGTTTCGGCAGGCACGGCTGTTGGGCGTGAATCGAGTTCACTCTGCAATGTCTTCGCGGTGGCCTGCTGCTTCTCTTGGCGCTCGCAATGCCCGCCGCGGCGGCCGGTCAGAAGGCCGTGATCGTCGTCCGCCACGCCGAGAACGCGGGCGACAAGCTCACCAAGGGACGGCGCGCAGGCAGGTCAAGGCCTGAGCGAAGCGGCTACCGGCCGGCTGCTACCCGTTTGCCGATGCAGTACAGGTACTTGGTCGTGCGCAGGAAGATCTGTCCGTCGGAGATGGCCGGCGACGCGAGGGTGTAGTCGGCGAGGTCGTTCTCGGCGAGGATCTTGAACTCCGGGCCGGCGGCGATGACCGTCGTAACCCCGTCCTCGCTGGTGAGGTAGACCTTGCCGTCGGCGATGACCGGCGACGCGCTGTATGTGCCGGGGCGAATGCGCTGGGCGCTCCAGAGTGGCACGCCCGTTTTCGCATCGCGGCACCAGACCAACCCTCGGTCGTTCAGGATATAGATGAACTTGCCGTCACTGGCCGGCGTCGGAACGTCCGGACCCTGGTCGGTCGACCACGCCTTGTGGGACGTCGTGATGTCGCCCCGTCCGCCCGTGCGGAACGCGATGAGCGGCCGCACCCGCGACGACACGTAAATCATGCCGTCTGCCACTACCGGGGACGCGACGACGCGGTAGTTCCGGTCCTTGTCCGGGTTGAGACCACCGGCCCGCCAGATCTCGGCGCCGGTGGCCGGATCGTGCCCGGTGACGTAATCCCCGCCGCTGATCACGATGTCCTCGCGAGGGCCGTCACGCAGCAATGCCGGCGTCGTGTAGGCGTCGTGCGACTCGGACACCGCGTCGGTCGGCCGCTCTACTCGCCAGCGTGTCTTGCCTGTTTGTGCATCGATGCACAGGATGTAGGACGCCGCGTCGGTCTTCATGCCGTGAAGAACTTGCACGTAGAGGGCGTCCTTGAACAGCAGCGGCGACGAAGCGTAGCCCCAATTCAGGCCGAAGCGGCCGTAGTCCTTCTGGATGTCCCGCGCCCAGATTTCCCTGCCGGCCACATCGAACGCTTTCAGAATCCCGGTGCCCGTCATCACCCACACGTGCGTGCCGTCGGTGACCGGCGAGGGCGACGACATGTTCTGCTTTCGAACCTTGGCGTTGCCGGTACCCAGGTGCGCCTTCCAGAGCTCGGTACCCTTGTTGCGATCCACACACAGGAGGTACAGGTCGGTGCCCTCGGCCGCACTGAGGAAGATGCGGTCGTTCCACACGACCGGCGTCGATCCGGAAAAGTCCAGGAACCCGTACTTCCAGGTGACGTTCTCAGTGGCCGTCCACGTGACAGGCACGTGCCGTTCGTTGGCAACACCGTTCATGGTCGGCCCGCGCCAGTTCGGCCAGTTTTCGGCCAGGCACACGGCGTGGGCAGCCAGGACGAGCCCCCCGATGATGACGAGTCGTCGCATGGAAATGTCGTCTCCCGAACGGTGCTGATCATACGCGTAGACGGATACGAGGGTGCGGATATTGTACGGTGACGGCGTCGTGGACCGGGCGCAGGGGTAACTGAGAGCTGACCTGGCACATTTCAAGGTGGCGATCGTGGCCGACCCAAACCGCAGGAGGGACTCGTGGCGCTTGTGATCTTTCTGAGAGGGGTCAATGTCGGAGGTCACAGGACCTTCAGACCCACCGTTCTCACCGCCCAACTTAAACACCTCGACGCGTTCAACATCGGTGCGGCCGGCACCTTCGTCATCCGGCAACCCGTTTCGATGGCGCGGGTGCGCGCCGAATTCGCATCCAGGCTTCCCTTCGAGACGGAGGTCGTGATCTGCGAGGGTCGCGAGATTGTCAGGCTGATGTCTCAAGATCACTTCGCGGACCAGCCCAGCGGATCCGACACCGTACGCTTCGTGAGCGTCCTGTCCAGGAGCCCTCGCCTGGCGCCGCAGATGCCCATGAGCTTTCCGTCGAGTGGTCCGTGGCTGTTGAAGATCCTCGGCAGGGACAAGCGGTTCATCTTCGGGCTGTACCGGCGCCAGATGACGGCCATCGGCTACCTCGGCATGCTCGACCGGGTCTTTGGCGTACCGGTGACGACACGCAACTGGAACACGATGACCGCGATCGCAAGGGTCTTGGGCCGAGGAGCGATCGATCGACAGGGGCCTCAAAGATCGAAGGCAGGCGCGGCCGCCAGACGGACGCGTGCCGCCGGCGGCGCACGGAGTGAATCGGTGAGGCGCCGCGGCTGATCGTCAAGTGGACCGCGCTGCGCGTCATTGACCGGTTACCAGCTTGAACGACCGCCCTTCTCACGCAACGCGTGCAGGTCGGCAAAGAACTTGACCACCGCCGGGTCGTTCATGAATTCGTAGCGGTAGTTGGGGCCGTAGTCGACCCAGAGCTCTTCGCCGGCGGCGATGTCCCTCAGGGCCAGAATCCTCACGAATGGCGCTTCACAGATCTTCTCGAACTTCACGTTCTGGAACTCGGCCGGGGCGTAGTTCATCCGCGTGAACACGTTGCCCTTGATGCCGTCGATGGTCGTGATGCCGCCTGTGTGCGGTTTGGCGCAGTCCAGCAACCCCATCATGTATTGCCAACGGTCTGCTTCCAACCGGCGCTGGTACTCCTCGTCGGTGATGAATTCCCCAGCGTAGGCCCCGAGGTAGGCGCCCTTCGGGATTGTCACCTTCGCGTAGACGCCGTTTCCCGCATGAGGAATCGCCGACGTCCTGATGTCGAGGTTCTTCTCGTAGGCGGACTGGCCGAGGGGAAGCGCGACGGTTGTCGCGACCGCGACGGCCAGAAGGAGGTAGCGGAACCTGGCTCGCGTCATCTTCGCCTCCAGTTGGTGGGCTCTTCCCTCGTCCTGTGGTTCTGTCGGCGCCAAGATAGCACACCTACTTTCGGCCATGGGGGTGGGTCGGCCCGCCCGCTACGTCCCGGTACGGTTCAGTCATTCAGCGTCCTTTCAGTCGCGATCGTGCTGCTCCTCAGTGGGGACGTCGGCCTCGGGGAGCTGTCGGACCTCCCGGCCATCGTAGACCCAGAGCTCGCGGTCGATCGCCCGTCCGTTGGCGCTACCGGCGCTGAACACCAGCTCGTTGCCGAACCGGATGAACCTGGACGGCGACGACAGGGGTCCTGAACACCGCCGCGGCGCATCCATTCAGCGTCTTTTCTGTTGGGGTCATGCTTCTGCCCAGTTGGGTCGGTCGTCTGGAGTGAATTCACCAAATTGGGACACGGTGGCGACGTGCCTCGATGCCGCTGACAGGGTAATGGCACGAAGTTCATCGTTGGCCCACGGTTTGGAACCCGCGAACAGGAGCGCACGGGTGAAAAGCGAACATCCTGTGTGGCCGTTCGTCGGCGCCATAGGCCGCTTCCAGGTGGCTGCGAATCAGATTCAGGTGTTCCATCGCAACGCGTCGACCCAGTTCCACCAGATAGGGCATCGCCTCGGTATCGAATAGACCCACGCGTTGTTCCATCGTGGGAATGATGCTGATCAGGTTCATGCCAGATGCTCTTGCCGCATTCAGGTTGGCGTGCATCAGGTTGTTGGTCATCGCCGAGGTGACCCGGCCCAGCAAGCGCGAGGGGCCGTCAACCCGCCGTGGCATCGGCGCGTCAAATCCCAGCGCCACCACGGCGGCCGCGTCCGCGGCCACACTCAAAGGCAGGGGATTCGAGGCGAAGCCATCCATCAGACGGCGTCCGTCGATCGTCACGGGGGAGAACAGGAATGGCATGGCAATGCTCGCACGTAAGGCTTGCACCAGGCTGCCCCTGCTCAGCGATACGCAGTCGCCGGTTGCCGTATCGGTGGCAACAACTCGCAGTGCGGTTGGAAGCTCCTCGATGCGGGTTGCACCAAAGGCCTGATTGAGCCGCTGCATGACAAGCGCGTCGTCGCGCAGACCGAATTCTTCGTTGAAGCCGCACAGTTTGGGCATCAACATCTGTGAAATGGCCCGTAACCGGCGCCGACGGGTGACGTCGGGCGACCACAGCCTGGCGGCAAGGGAGACCGCCTCATGCGCGCTGTGACCGGAGGCCATCAGTGCTCCAAACATGGCTCCAGCGCTACAGCCCACGATCAGGTCGGGCTGCAGACCTTCTTGCTGCAGCACCTCGAACAGTCCCAGGGCCACAATGCTGCGCACCCCACCGCCGCCCAGAACCAGCGCGAATTGAGGGGCTGACGGCTCTTTGACCGGCACCTGGTCGTACGAGACTGGCATGGCACCCTGTTCCGGGAAGGTGATCACGTCACGCATGGGACCTCCCCGGCACCAGCCATTGCGACAGGAACCCAAGGGGGCCGGGCTTGGTGGTGTTGACCAGAGCGGGCGCATTTGCAAGGTTTCTCACCACCCGAACCAATCCCCACTCCACGCCAGCGGTCGACTGGTAGAAACCTGTCTTGTGCATCAACCCCAGCATCGCCCTGTTGTCGCCCAGAACATCACCCCACAGCCTGTCCAAACCCCGCAGTGTTGCGGCCTTGCACAGCCCGGACATGGCGTGTTCGGCAATGCCCCGGCGCTGCCAGACGTCAGACACCGCGATGGCGAACTCCCCGCCTCGCTGGCTGGGATCGATGACGTAGCGAGCATCGGCGACGATGGTCTCCACCCCCTCGCTCACGACGGTGACGACCAGTGCAAGATGCTTGTCGTAGTCGATCTCCGACAGGTAGTTCAGGGTGGTGGGCGACAGCGTGTTGACGGCGCCATGGAAGCGCATCCGGCGACTCAGCGGGCTCAGGGATGAGAAGAACTCCTGCAAAAGAGGCTTGTCCTGGGGCAGGACGGGACGCAGCACGAACAGCTCGCCTCTCTTGTTGCGCCAGATGTCAATTAGGGTCGTGGGATAGCGGCAGATCGCATATCTAACAGAAGGGGCAGGAATCGAATTGGACATGGCGGGCACTCCGGTTGGGGGTTTCGGGGAGCCTGGAATCGATCGATTCACTTGCCCCTTCCCTTAACCGGACGCAACAACAGGACTGGAACTGGACATTTATTTTTCGGCCGGTGTCGAACTCGGTCGAATTCGGTGCCCAGGCGGGCAAACAAACTCGGACGAACGCCGTCATTGGCGGCCCGAAAGTCACTGGCGGAGACGAATCTTCAGGACGAGCGCGGGCAATCGTTGGAGGTGCGGTTTCGTGGTCAGGAAGACCCGGTTTTTGCAACGGATTCTTGTGGTACAGGCTCACGCCGGGTTGGATGGCAAAGACTGCGCGAGCGTTGCTGGCGTAACTCAGCCAGGCGGTTCGACCACGGGCCTCGCCACACTGGAGACGCTCATGGCGCCTTCCATGTGGTGGGGTTAAGGCAAACTTCTAAGTTGCTCCTGGATGTTGCGCAACATTTTCGAGTCCTCGTACAACGTTTCGCGCAAGTGAAGTTCGGCTTCGCGAAGGTTGATTGTTGCCGCTGCCCGTTCTCCGTGATCCAGTTGGATGCTGCCCAACTTGCTGAGCGCAAGCCCGAGCCAGTAGTTGTAAGGCAAGCCGCTTTGCATCTCTCTGGCCAAGGTGACGGCTTCCTGCGCGTGCGCGTTGGCCTGATCCCACTGCTGTAATTTGCTTTCGCTCTGCGCAAGATTTGAGAGGGCAATGATGCGATCGCTGCGGTCTGATTTCGCCGCATTGACCTTCAACCATGCCCGTTGCGCAAACGTATTGGCGTTCCGGTAGTCCTGTCGCGCCCAGTAATAGTCGAAATCCGCTGCGTCCACCATGCCCATCAATGGATGACCTGCTGGCAACAGCTTCTGCAGGGCCTGGCGGGCGGCGTCAATTCGATGGCGGCAGCCGGAAAAGTCCCCGACAGAACACCAACTGCGCGCCGCCGACAGGTTGATTTGGGCTGCCTGCATCGGGTCGCCGGCGCGTGTGGCATTGGCGAGAGCACTGTCGAACAACTGTTGAGCTTGGCGATCTCGTCCGCGCTTTCTGAGACTGTTGGCGACATTCGTCTCGATCGTCGGCAGCACGGCTTGCGTCCCGCCCAGACCACGCATCAAATCGAGTGCCTGTGTGAAGACGTCACCAGCCCGACGCAACTGTCCAGCGCTGTCCAAGCGCACACCCAGATTGTTGAGCACGACGATATATTCCATGGACCTGTCACGGCCCATCCATTGGAATTGCTTGAGCACTGATTCGTATTCCTGCAGGCCCAGTGCAAACTGCCCAGTGGCGAACCGCGCATCCGCCACATTGACTCGCAGCGTAATCGCCAGCTTGCGTTGGCCGGGGCGCGGCGAGGGAAGGACCTGCACCGCCTTGGTCGCGTCCTCGAGCGCGCCTTTGGGGTTCCCCATGCGTCGCTTGATCTCGCTGCGGTACTGCAGACAGGTCGCCAATATGGTGCTGTCATCGGTGGGATTGATTTCAAGCGCGGCGATAACCGAGTTGAACGTCGCCATCGATTGGTCATACGTCCCTCGGTCCGATTCAATATAGGCGCGCCCACATTCGATGTAGGATTGCAGCCCCAAGTCGTGCAGTCCCTTGGCGGATGCTTGGGCACGTCCGACCAGCGCCGACGCCTTTTCGCCCTCCTCGGCATCGTCGTACATGATGGCCAACAAGCGCTGGAACTTCGCCCGGAGCGCAGGTTCTTCCGCAAATTGATGTTCGACGAGCGTTTCAGCGCGAGCCATCATTTCGATGGCTGTGAAAGGCTTGGATCCACGCTCGCCCAATAGAAAAGTCATCATCTCGTTTGCCGCTTCGGCATAGCGAAGCTCCGCATCGGCGGCACCCCGCGCCCGTTCAGCCCTGCTTGACGCTTGCTGTGCTTCCACGGTGCTTCGTTCGGCTCGCCGCGCCTGCAACAACGCGACTGCAGTTCCGCTGAGCACGGCAATCAGCACCGCGGTTGCGGCAGATACGCCCACCCAGTGCCTCCTCAATCCCTTGCGCAGCCGGTAGCCCAGGCTGTCGGGCCTGGCAGAAACCGTCTCGCCTTGCAGGTGGCGCTGGATGTCCTGCGCCAGGGCGTCGGCGGTGGCATAGCGGCGCTGCGGGTCGCGCTGCATCGCCTTGGTCAGAATGGCATCCAGTTCACCGCGCAAGGCACGGGCCGTGGCCTTGTCCTTGACCCTTGTACTGGCCAGGACGATGTCGCCTTGCAGGACGGCTTCTTCGATGGCCGCCAGCGTCTCGCGGCGTGGCGCAAATGGCAGCACCCCGGTGAGCAGTTCGTACAGCAACACTCCCAGCGAGTACACGTCCGAAGCCACGGTGATCGGCTCGCCCGCGATTTGCTCGGGCGAGGCGTAGTGGGGGGTGAGCACCAGGCCCTGTTCCCGGGTCAGGTTGGCATCGGCTTGGGCGACGTCTTGCAGCAACTTGGCAATGCCAAAGTCCAGCAGGTGGGCTTGCCCATCCTGGGTGACAAGCACATTGGAGGGTTTCAAGTCCCGGTGCACCACCAGCCGACCGTGCGCGTAGGCGACCGCCTTGATCACCTGGAGGAACAGGGTGAGGCGCTGACGCAGGCTCAAGGCCTGGGATTGGCACCAGGCGTCAATGGGCTGCCCATCGATGTATTCAAAGGCCAGATAGGGGCGGCCTCGCTCGTCCACACCCGCGTCATACATCCGCCCGATGGCAGGGTGTTCCAGCAGGGCGCCGATCTCGCGCTCTCTGGCCATGCGTTCTGCCAGGCCCGCTCCCCAGGCGAGCCGGGGCAGTTTGAGCGCGACTTGCCGCTTGAAGCTGCCGTCAGAGCGCTCGGCCAGCCAGACGCTTCCCATGCCGCCTCGCCCGATCTCGTGCAGCAACCGGTAGGGACCGACCACTTCGCCCCTGGTGGCGACTTCCTCGTTCTGCGACATCTTTGGCAGTTGGTCAAAGCGCTGTTCCGCGGCCAGCTTGTCGTCGTTGGCCAGCATCTCGCGCAGCGGTTCGGCCAGAGCCTGCTCGTCGGGGGGCAGTGAGGCGATCCAGGTCTCGCGCTGCGTCGGTTCGAGTTCCAGCGCCACGTCGAGCAGTTTGCTCAGTGTTTCGATTTGATGGGGCGACAGTGCCATGGTGATTTAGGGTTCCAAGTGGGCTCTTTATCAGACGCAAAGCCAAGGTCGAAACTGGACCTTTCAGGTAATTCCTACGACTTGAGCAGGGCAAGGAGCATCAGGCGGGCTTTGTCCCAGTCGCGTCTCACCGTCTTTTCGTTGAGGTCCAGCGCTTCGGCAACCTCGACGTTGGTGTAGCCGCCGAAGTAGCGCATTTCCACGACCTTGGCCAGGCGTGGCTCCTTGTGTGACAGTGCTTCGATGGCGTCGTTCACCTGAAGGAGTTCATCCTCGCCGGATGGCGACCCATGGCCCAGTTGGGTGTTGAGGGTTATCCGATCGAGATCGCCACCACGGCATTGCGCCTGGCGTTCGCGCACCGAGTCGATGATCACAGAGCGCATGACGTGCGAGGCGTAACTGAAGAAGGCGCGGCGGTCTTCGCTTCGCAGTTGACCGTGATGGATAAAACGAAGGTAGGACTCGTGCACCAGCGCTGTGGTGTCCAGGCAGGTGCTGCGACCACCGCCGAGCAGGCGCGCGCGCGCCAGTTTGCGTAATTCCGAATAGGCCGCGGAGAACAGGGCGTCCTGCGCGCCAGGCTCACCCGCGTTGACTTTCGCAATGAGACCCTGGAGGTCATCCATATGGTCTTCCCGTCAATGGATATCAACATCGTAGATGGTTTCGCGTGGTTGGTCACAAAAAAGCGGCCAAATGACGGTTTCTGCAACTGAGAGGTCGAAAACCCGGCCCGATCGCGACGCGGTCGACGATACCCCGCCCGCGTCCTCCCCTGTGCGTTTGGCCACTTCCGAATCGTCGATCGTCTCGGGCGACCCCGAGGTGATGAGCGGAACGCCCGTGTTCACTGGCACGCCGGTTCCGGCGCAAAGCCTTCTCGACTATCGCGAGAGCGGGGAACTTGAGATGTAATCGCGCGCCTTTCGGCAAGTCGCTGCCGACGTTGAGGCTGATCGCCGAGCGTCAGCGGCGTTCGTCGCGCGTCCGCTGCATGCCGGGGTTAGGCGGGGGGCTCGTTCGGCCTGCCGTGCTCCTTCTTTGGCCCACGCGACGTGGCTCGAGGGGTGAGATAGCTCTTGAGCGCGCGGGCAAAGACGGACTCAGTCAGGCCGGGGTATGAGAAGACATTGTCAGGATGAGGAGCAGGTTCGCCGGGGACCCATGGCGCGACGCCCAAGGACGCTTCAAGAGCCTTCCAGAGATCGAAAAGGGCCTTGGAGGCCGGCTTGAGGAGTCCGATGCGCTCACGGGCCGCCGGTGTGCATTGAAAGGTTAGGGACGTGCCGGCCTGTGCGATGAGGCCGGCCTTCTCGAGCCTGACCAGACCGCTTCGCAGTTCCTCGATTGTGAGAGTAGCGTGGTTGATAAGGTCGGACGCGGCGAGAATGTGAGTTAATGGCGCGGCTCGAGACCCGGCGGCGTAATAGATCGCTGTGAGCAGCCAGGCATCCGACCAGCGAAGCATGACGGATGAAGGCATCTGGGGAGTCTCTATCGGGATTGCCTGTGAGCAAACGAAGATGCGGCCGGAGACGACGAGATGTCGGCGTCCACGCCTAACGACCGGGCTTCAACCGCGACGGGTAGTTGTTTCACGCGCCGTCGAAGGTTTCCCACGATACGACCTGACCACGGTCTGCCTGCGCAACGGCTTCAAGGCGCGTACGCTCCTCTCCGGAGGAAACCTCGAAGGTCGCGTCATCTTCTCTCGCGACACCCGTGACAGACCGACCCTTCGGCTACGGGGTCGCCATCGAGGACGACCTTACCCTCGACGACTCGTCCAGTTGCTACTGTCATAGCCAGATCCTACACCGGTCGGCACCGGTCGGCTTCCGAGGGTGAGCACGCGACGGGCACGACGCAACTCCGCCTTCGTAGACGTAGATACCGTGGTCCAGATGTGGAAATCCCGACGTCGACCGTGACCGAGCGCGTTGGTTTTGTTGGGCGGATCTGATACGGAACTGCCGAGAACGACCGGGAGGATGTGGTGACAGCGAAACCCGATAGCACGACGCGTACGCCGGAGGCCGTGCTCCGGTCCTTCATCTACAGGCTTGGTCCGAAGGATCAGAAGCTCATTCGATCGGTCAGGGCCGCTGTACGCAAGCGATTCCCGACAGCCAACGAGCTGGCGTACGACTACTCTAGTCACTTCGTCATCGCCTATTCACCGACGGACCGAGGCATCGATTCCGTCGTGTCGATCGTCGCACGTGCCAACGGTGTACAGCTGTGCTTCACTCAGGGGAAGCAATTGCCCGACCCCAAGAGGTTGTTGTTGGGATCGGGAAACCAGACCCGCTTCGTCTGGGTGGAGGCGGCCAGGCAGTTGGCTGATCCAGACGTTGTCACTGGGGGGCAAGTCCTTCGGGGTCTGGCAGGCTGCGGCCCGCCCGCCGGCGTGGTCGGGAACGCCGATTGGGACAGACCGGCAGGAGCGCGAAGGGCGCTGTCCCAACGGTTCCGCGTTCTGCGGCACTTCGCACGCTCGCACACAGGGTGTAGGATCTGGCTATGACAATAGCAACTGGAAGAGTCGTCGAGGGTAAGGTCGTCCTCGAGGGAGACCCCTTGGCCGAAGGGTCGGTCGTCACGGTCGTCGCGAGAGAAGATGACGAGACCTTCGAGGTTTCCTCCGAAGAGGAGCGTGCGCTCCTCGAGGCCGTTGCACAGGCAGACCGTGGTCAGGTCGTATCGTGGGAAACCTTGCGTGAGCAGTTGCGGCCTTCCGCGTGAACACGCCGCTGAGAATCCAGGTCACCGACGACGCGCGGACACAGATCGAGGCTGCGGTCGTCTGGTGGGCCAAGAACAGGCCTGCTGCTCCCGGGGCGATTCTCGAGGAACTTGACCGCACGCTCGTGCTCTTGTGTCTACAACCAACCATGGGCGCACGAGCCCGCCGCGCATCCTTGTCTGGCGTGCGGCGAGTCACCCTTTCTCGCATTCGGTACTACCTGTACTACCGGGTTGTCGATGACGTCCTTCAAGTTCTGGCACTCTGGCACACGAGTCGCGGAATGGGCCCGGGCCTCTGAATTTCAAGGCCGAACGCGGCTTGCAACCGATGGCGCGTGAAACAACGACCCGCCGCGGCTGAAGCCGGTCGTTAGCCTTCGCCGCAGAGCCCCGTGCGTTCAACTGGCAAATGGACCGCCTCCGGCCCATTCACGGGAAATATTCCAATGGTGAAGGAAGACTAATGGGGCTGGTCTCGCTGCTAGTCACGCTCGTCAGCTCAGCGCTGTTTGCTGGAGACGCGGCCGCGCAGGTGCCATCCCTTCCCGAAGGTGCTCAGACGCACTGGGTTGTGGGTCAACCGTATGAGATTGTCGCCTACGTCACTTTTGATCCCACCACAGTAGAGCGCCGACTTCCACAAACATTGCGATTCATCACGCTGAGCGAGTTGGCCACGACTGGCGTCCGTTGGGCGACGGACTACCTGGCCGAACACCCCACGCACGGTAACTGGGGCATTTCATTTCTCGAACTCGTTCGAATGGGAGCATTCACGATTGACGGGCGCGCCCCGCATTGGCCAGAGCACGGAGCCGCGGCGCTGTGGTTCGCTCGGGTCGCGCCATCAACGCCGGCGACGGACCTCGGACCAGGGCGCCCGTTTCTGGCCTTGGAGTTCTGGATGCCCGATAGTGCGTACGTCGCCTACATGCACGGCAAGGGCCACTACGCCACGTACGGCGACGTGAAGCTTCTTCAGAAGTCCGACTCAAGTTGGCGGGGGTCGATAGACGTCGCTGGGCTGACAATAGTCGCCGAGTGCCTGCCGACCGGGCCGGTTACTGGGGGAGCGGGATCCGCCGGAATGCAAGCTTTCTTCCCACCACTCTTGTCCTCGGTGAAAAGCATTGTGCGCGTGGCGTTCGCTGGACACCGAGAACAGGATTGTGGGGGCGCCTCGGCTTGGAGTCTTCATGGCACTCATCCGCTCGCCAGCGGCGTTGTGCTACGGCCATCGACTTTTCAATTCGGTTACGACCTCATCGGTGGTGCGTACGCGAGGTGATCCGCCAAACGAGTGACAGTTTCGCTGCTCGTGCGCGTCGCCGACCAGCTGGCGAGATAGGTTGCGGGCTGGCTAACAAGGCGTTGCTGCTGGCCAACGCAGATCTGGCGGTAGCGTTCGCTGCGCGAACGCGTTTCATTGGAGCGTTGGCAGCAGAACGCTAGTCGTGAGACACACTGCCGGCGCTCGGTGCGTGCTCTTGATCAGTGTATATACACTGAATATACTATCTTCGTGAGCGACGACATCTATCGTAGGCTCGGCGAGTGTAAAGGCTTCGTCTGGGATGCCGGGAACGTACTGAAAGTGCGCACCCGGCACGACGTCGAGCCTGGAGCGTGCGAGCAGGCGTTCTTCGGCGCGCCGCTCTTGGTGTCTGCTGATCTCAAACACTCACAGGCTGAGGAACGCTGGCGGGCGCTTGGCTGTACGATCGGAGGGCGGAGGTTGCACCTGGTGTTCACGATCCGGGGCAACCACATCCGAGTGCTGGCAGCGCGGGACATGAATCGCAAGGAGCGACGAGACTATGAGCAAGCCAAAGCGCGCGCTGAAGAAGATTCCGACCTTTAGGACCGAGGACGAGGAGCGTGCCTTCTGGGCCACTGCGGACTCGACGGACTACGTGGATTGGTCGAAGGCGCGATTCGTCACGTTCCCGAACTTGCGTCCGACATCAACCGCGATCTCAGTGCGCCTTCCCGAGACGCTGCTGACAGAACTCAAGCTGCTCGCGAACGAGCGTGATGTGCCATATCAGAGCCTGCTCAAGATGTACCTGGCAGATCGGGTGCGATCGGAGCGTCGCCGCGTCCGCGCTGGTGCCTAACTGGCGTTGCTGCTGCCGAACGCAAAGGTCTTTGGTCGCGGCCGCTGCGCGGCCGCGTTCAGTTAGAGCGTTCGCAGCAGAACGCCTTTCGTTCGGCGGATAGGGACAGCGCGGAGTACAACCCGAGAATCGTCCAGGAGCAGTGACCTTCCCGGTGATATTCGGACCGGCTGAAACCCCAGAGGGTTGCGCCGGGGAGAGTCTTCGTCTCGGTGGTTCCGTGAGTCTCCGCTACTCATCTTGACGGCGACCAACTTCGAGCGTATGTTTTAGCCATCTCGTCTGTGGCCGTCCTGGCCACCCCTCCTCGTCGCCAGACGCGGAGCTGTTTCAACCTCGTCGCCCTCAGGGCACGCAGAAAGGAACCTCACATGAACGGGACAGGTGTGTCCGCTGTCACCGCGTACACCGCGCATCGCGAATGGGCCTCGCGCCCAGCCGATGAACGGTACGACAGCGTCGCAGCGCTTCACGCGGCGGCTTGCGCACGGCGCAACCGCATCGAGGAGCGCACCATCGAAACCCGTGAGTTCAGGACCGAGGCGGTCGCCTCCGACGCCATCGTGCTACACGACGCGTCGGGGCGCTCCGCCGCACTGACCCACTGGAGCTTTGAGCAGCTCGCCACCATCGCCGGCGGGCCGTGCAGCAACCACATCATCTGGGGATTTCAGTACGTCGCCGGCTTCCGGCGCCGGCACGTCGGCGCGTCGATTCAGGAAGCGTGGACGTCCTCGCTCGAGGGCGTGCGCGCAGCGCTCGACGCGGACACCACTCGCGAACGCTCCGTGATCCTCGGCGCCATGAGCCGGGATCTGGGCTCCACTCGCGAGGCGGTGATCGAGACGGCTGTGCAGCGGATTGATCTGCCGCACAAACAGGCCGTCGAGGCGTACGACCTGGCAGAACGGTACGAGACGAACCCGCGTTCGGTCTGGGGCTATGTGCAGGGGCTGACGCGACTCAGCCAGCGCACGTCCTGGCAGGACGGCCGCTTCGCCCTCGACCGCGCCGCCAGCCGCCTCCTCACCACGGTCAATTGACCATGGCCGTCGCCGTGCGGGCACATCCCCGCACGGCTCCATCCCAACGCTAGATCTTCGCGGGAACGGCTCACGCCACCCGCACCCGTCCGCGACGCCGATCGTCGCGGGTCGACCTGCCGCACGCTCCAGAGCCAGCGGCCTTCCGCTGGAGGTCTGTGTGGTGCACAACGGTCCCTCTACGACTCGACCCGTCGTCTCGCAGCCAGCCGCTTGGCTCCCCGAGAGCGCAAGACGCTGGTACCGGGATGGCCGCCTGCGCGTGCTCAAGGCGCTGGCGGAGCAAACCGCCGACCTGCGATGGTCGGCGGCTCTTCTCAACGTGTTGCTCGAGGAACTGCACACCGATGATGCGTTCCACGAACTGGTAAGGGATCCCAGGAACAGCTCCCGCCTGCGCTATCCGCAGATCTTGTTCCTCGCGCTGGCTTCTCGCCACAGCTGGCGGCCAGACGATCTCTTACGCCTCATGCGACGGCTCGACGTTCGAGCGACACTTCGTCGCGCCAACTCGGCAACGCCGCACACTCGGGCCTGTCGCGTCCAACCGCCCGCCCGCCCACACCCGGAGCATCACGTTTTCAATCCTAGGGCTCGCCTCGGGTCCGTCAAGGCTCTCCGCTCCGCTTCGACCCCGGCAAGCGGGGCTCGCGGCCTTGACGGCGCCGTCGGTCTCGCCCAAAGACGGCTATTACGTGATGCCCCGGGATTCCATTCACCGATGGCTCTCAGAACCCGCGACAGAAAGGAGAAGAACGATGCGTGACTTCGCCATCACGCCGAGCATCGCCGTGACGATCGGCCGTCAGACGCGCCTCTATCACGCGTTCGTGACGACCGCGCCTGCGGAACTCGATAGCCCGGCGACGCTCACGCTCTACCTGTCCACGCTCGCCGACGTGGCGGGGTTCGCCGCGGCACCCGTCGCGCACGACAACGGGAGCGCGCAAACCTGGGCGCGGTTGGTGCTCGTCGACGCCGGCGAGCTTGCCTGGCAGCGCGCCCGCTGCCACGGCCATCACCACGTCTTCGCACCGGCCGACCCCGTGTTGGTCGGCCTCACCACGCTCCAGCACTGGCTTTGGCAGCGTCTCCAGGCTCCCGTCGGCCAGGACTACGCGGGCGACGGGAACACACCAACGACATCGAAGTGAATCGCACGATCGCTAACCGCCCGCCGGACCGGCGGGCCAGATGAGGAGAATCAACATGGACGGGATCATCGTCAAGTTCGCGGCCAACGACGGCGGCAACCCCCCGGGAAAACTGGCTGACGCCGAAGTGCACTTCACCGGCGGTACGTTTGACGGGCTGAAGCTGATCGGCTTCGGAATCTGGGAGCGGCGCAATGGCACGGGCCGCAACGTCACTTTCCCGGCCCGCCAGTACAGCGTCAACGGCGAGCGCCGCAGCTTCGCGCTGCTGCGCCCGATCGCGGACGCCGCGGCCCAGGAGCGCATTCGCGACCTGATGCTGCAGGCGTACGCGTGTTACGAACAGCAGGTGGCCGAGGAGCGCGCGTCGTAGCCGCGCGTCGGCAGAGATCCGGACGTCGCCTGATTTGTCACTTCCAGAAGGAGCCCTCCGATGATTCCGAAGATTTGGCTGACCGTCGCAGAAGGCGCCGAGTACTCCGGCGTCTGCAGGGACACGATCTACAGCGCGTGCGAGCGTTGCGAATTGCGTCACACGCGCGTCGGCGGCCGCCGGGCCATCCGGTTGCGGGCCGAGTGGATCGACGCCTGGTTGGAGCGCTTCAGTAGGACCAAGGAAGATCTGACGGCGGTGGAGGCCCTGTCCAGGGCCTCATTCCGGTGATCTGATGTGGCGCGATCTCGGGTGTTCGAACCCCGTGAGCCATGGAACACCTGGTGATTGCCCTGCTGTCGTTGGCCAGGGGCGATCTGTCACAGCCGTAAGGTTCATTGTTATCAGGTGTTTGCGGGGCGCTTCCTGGTCTGCGAGACCAGTTCGAGCTCTTCGCTTTACAGAACCTAAATAAGCGTTAGACTGGTATCGCTTACTTGGGCCGGCTCTAAAGAAGCTTCGCTTACTTACGTGGTGACCTGATGCGTTCTTCGGGCTCATACGTCCCGGTATCGACGACAGGCGCGCGAGCGCGGGCATTCGTTCCCGCGCCCCTGCCGCCGCGGCCACCGCTCGCGATTGATTCTCCCCTTCGGTTGCAGTTGGACCGGAGTCTTCTTGCGCTGGGCCGTCTGGACAGCATCGCGACGCTCCTTCCGAATCCCGACCTGTTTCTGTATAGCTACGTCCGGAAAGAGGCCGTAGTGTCGTCGCAGATCGAGGGGACACAGTCGTCGCTCTCGGACTTGCTGCTGTTTGAGATCGCCGCCGCTCCCGGCGTGCCGTTCGATGATGTCGTCGCGGTGTCGAATTACGTCGCGGCGCTCGAGCACGGGCTCGCTCGCATCAAAGAGGGGTTCCCGCTCTCAAACCGTCTGATTCGCGAGATGCACGAGGTCTTGATGCGACGCGGTCGCGGCTCGGAGAAGGAGCCCGGCGAATTCCGCAGGATCCAAAACTGGTTGGGCGGAGCGACACCAGCCGACGCGATCTTTGTTCCACCGCCCGCGGACCGCGTGCCCGATTGCATGGACGCGCTCGAGCGGTTCTTGCACGACGAACCAGACTCGACACCTGCCGTGATCAAGGCGGCTCTGGCGCACGTGCAGTTCGAAACGATTCACCCGTTTCTCGACGGCAACGGACGCCTGGGCCGATTGCTCGTGCCGCTCATCCTGCACGTCGATGGCGTGCTCGAACGGCCATTGCTGTATCTCAGTTTGTATTTCAAGCAGCGGCGTGAGGAGTATTACGCGAGACTCGGACGCGTGCGCACCGAAGGCGACTGGGAAGGATGGCTGATGTTTTTTGCGGCCGGCGTGATTGAGGTAGCCGAGAACGCGGTGGCGACGGCGAAGCGCTTGGCCGACCTCATTCAGCGGGACCGCGAACGTGTGCGGGGCGTCGGTCGGGGAGCGCCGACCGCGCTGCAGGTGCACGAGGCACTCCAACGAGAACCGGTCACGACCATCCCTCGGTTGGTCGAGCGGACGCGACTATCGGTTCCGGGCGCCACCGCCGCGCTCGAGCGCCTCGTCGCGCTTGATATGGTGCGAGAGGTGACCGGGCGCCAACGCAATCGCGTGTACAGCTACGTGTCGTACGTCAGCCTCTTCAGCGAAGGGACGGAGCCGCCGAGAAGGTGACGTCCGAGGCGTTGGGTTCGAGCCTCTCTGCAAGGCCGTTCCGAAGGCCGTGAGAAGAGATCCTGTCCTCTACGAGCTTCTCGCGCTCATCGACGCGCTGCGTGATGGCCGCGCGCGCGAGCGACAGATCGCCGAACGTGAGTTGAGCGCTCGGCTCAGGGGGTTACTGCGTGCCTGACGCCGATCGCCTACAGCAAGGGGGCATCGTCGAAGGATCTGTCGGTTGCGCTCGGCCCGACGATTGACACGATCGCTGGGCTCATCAGGGACCTCGGTGTCCGCTCCTCACTTGTCGAGGTCAAGTGAAGCGTGCTGATCGGTGCCGCCATCATGGCAAGTTGTTGATTGCTATGCTACAACGTAGTATGCTTTGTTGTAGTAGACATGCTTGATCTTTTGACTTTCGTCGAGACGACCGTCTTTACGAGGCGGATTTGCGCGCTCGGGCTTGAAGAGGCTCTGAGAGGGCTGCAGCTTGAATTGCTCGAGAACCCAGAGGCTGGGGACGTCGATCCGGCGACGGCCGGTCTCCGAAAGATCCGTCTCGGCGATCCGACCCGTGGCCAGGGAAAGCGAGGCGGCGCGCGGGTGCACTACCTGTGGCTGCGCGATCGCGGCCGCATCTACTTGATATACGTTTACGGCAAGAACGAAGCGAGCGGTCTGACGCCGGAGCAGAAGAAGCAATTGCGCGAGGTCGTCCTGCAAATCAAGCGCAGCGGCGATAAGGAGACGATGACATGAAGAACGAGATGTTCGCGGAACTGCTCGGCTCGGCCCATGAAGCGCTGGAACACGCACAGGGCAAGCGAAGCCTGCGAACGACGACGCTCCCACTTCCGCCGAAGGCTCTGAACGGCCGTGCCGTGAAGAGATTGCGGGCGACGCTTCACGCGTCGCAAGCGGTGTTTGCGCGATACCTCAACGTCAGCACCAAACTGATACAAGCGTGGGAGGCAAATCGCCGGAATCCAGAGGGGCCCGCGCTCGTTCTCCTGCACATCGTCGCCGAGCAGCCCACCGTGCTCGAGCGCGTCCGGCACAGCGTCAGCGCGACGGATGCTCGACGCCGTGGAACGGCGGTTCCCGAGAGGCGTCAGTTGGTAGCGGCGCCGTGATCCACGTCGTCGTTAGCGTTCGTCGGCACGGAGCTGGAGAATGCACCATCGACGACAGGCGAGCCCTTTCGAATCGTCTGATTGCCTAGATGCACGAAATCTTGACGCGACGCGGTCGAGGCTCGGAGTAAGGAGCCTGGCGAATTCCGCAGGATCCAAAACTGGTTGGGCTCGTGTCACGCGTGGCGCAAGACTCCCAGAGCCGCATTGGATCGTTCATCCGCGTGCCCGGCTTTCGACCAGCACGAAGTCCCGGTTAGGAACGACGGCCGACAAGAGATCCGACAATTTCTGCACACTCGGCGTCGTGCGCCCCTGTTCATAGCGTGCGTACGCGTTCAGCGACTTGGCACCAAGCCTGGCGGAAACCTCGGCCAGACTGAGCCCGGCCTTGAGTCGCGTGCGACGAAGGAGGAGTGCCGTGAGCGCAGCCTGGTCCGACGCGCCGATCTCAAAGTGCTCTCCGCGACTGGCGAACACGGAGACCTCAAACCCCTTCTTGTTGACGAGGGACTCGACAGCATCGGCGATCATCTTCAGTGCGTCGCTACGCGTGCGCCCCTGCGACACGACCCCGAGGATGGCGACTTCGACCGCCCAATGCTGGCCGACCTTGAATACCCGCCCTTCGAATCGCACTATTTTCGCCCTCCGGCCTCTCTGAGGATCGCCCTCGCGGTGTACTCGTTGATCTCGCCGTGTCTCGGGACGAGAAGTTCGTGGTCGCCGCGTGCCCAGACATCGTGACGTGCGCCGTGCCGAATCAGTCGCCAGCCCATCTCGTGGAGCCTCTTCTCGAGGTCACGACGTTTCATGGTCCAAGGTTACACCCATCCGTGTAATGACGAGAAGGCCAACGGCACTTACTCGCCCTCCGCACCAACCCATTACGATCGATTCCGGCTTCACATTCCGTTGGGATCGCAGTGTTTCGTCACGGACGCGAGAATGGCACCGGCGTCTCCTCGACAGGGGCGGGCGGTAGGGAACTTGTCAGGACTGATTGGTGAATTTTGGTGGGAGGCAAGGATTTGTCCGCCTTCGCGCATACGGTCCGCGGTAGGTGCGGGTTCAAATCCGGAGAGGGTGGTCCGGTTGATTGGTCCAGGCTAGAGGACGGACAGACCAAGCCCGGCCAGATAGTCGTAGGTCTCGTCGTAGTAGTCAGGCTTCCGCGTTGGGTCGGCTTCGTCGCCTGGTGGCACAAAGATCACCATGCCTTGTCGGGCCCGAGTCAGGAGGACTCGATAAGCGTTCAGTAGGTAGCGCTGTCGATTGCCAAGCGTTCCTCCGTCGCTCACCTTGTTCCACGACTTCCCACGGAATTCGTGGAACCGCCACCCGTCGGAGGCTCGTCGTAGGTCGGCGTCCCAGGTCACGCCGATCCAATCCAACTCCAGACCCTGGATCTGGAATTCTGTTGCCGCATCCTCGAGGTAGTAGCTCGACCGAGTGTCCGCCTTGCCTTCGAGAAACCAGTGGACCGGGTTCACATCAATTCGCACGTCGATGGCATGCGGCTTGAGCCTGTATGCCTTCGATGACCTCCTCAACGGCGTTCGACGTGACGGTGAGGTTCTTCGCTCCGGCGTCATTGCGCGAGATTGATTCGACGCTGTGGCGGGCGTAAAGTGCCCGCGCGGCCTCGATGATGGTGGGGGTCGGTTGGTAGGGCGCCGCCCCCCATTCCAGTCCGTTAATCGGCGCTGCATGAACGAAGCTCAGCCCATTGGCGATGGCGTCGCCCAACGTGTCAGGACAGCATCGCCTCGGTGGCCTCGTCCCGTCTGGATGCGCGAGCTTCCATTCAGCGTCCCACGTAGTTGCCTCCGTGGCGACGAGGATCGGAAGGATCGTGGCGTTGTGGCTGGCGCGATGGAAGTTCTTCAGGTCGAGTGCGTAGTCCCAAGCCTGCTCGTAGTCCCCTTGCAGGTATTTCGATTCGCCGCACTTGAACTCGATGGGGAAGACGGCCGCACCTTCGACAAGCACGGCGTCGATGCGGCTGCCGAGCCTGGGAACGTCGAACTCGAGGAAGATCGTTCCGGAGAAGCCCCCAAGCGTCCTCCGCAGGACGTCGATCTCTTCCCTCCAGGCGTCTACCTGCAACTGATCGGTCGCCGCGAAGGCGCTGGATGACACCAGCCTGCCGATGACGGCATCCGGATTGGTCGATAGGAAGTCGTGCACGGACGCCCAGTAGTAGGCGGGGATGCGAGGTTCGGCTTCCAGGGTCGTCACGGGCCGGAGCATAGCACGGCGAGGTCTGGGGGATAGTGCCTTCCGTCCCTCCTGTCGCGCACCTCGTAGAGACGGACCGATGCGTCACACAACCTGTTTGAGCGCAGTTTGTGCGATCGGTAGCTACTCCACCTTCGGCATTCCTTGCGTACTGCCTCTCGCGACCTCGCCGTTCACTGAGGCCTCTACCTCGCTTCTTCCTTTGACTGGCTGCCGCTGAACCAGTGGACGGTCAGTTGGTCGTTCCAAGTGGTGACCAAAATGTCGTTTCGCGAAGGCACGACCCGAGCCAGACTTCAGGTACCGCTCGAAGCGCAAGGCTTGTTCTTCGATCGGAAACTCGATCAGGACCATCAAGGACCAGGGGCGGTGTTCGACGGTGTGCCCGCTGGGTCCGTGGTTGTGCCACTCGAGCCGATTGTCGACGTCGCTCGTCACGCCGACGTAGTGACGGTCCGGGTCGCTGTCGCTGCGAAGCACGTATACAAACCGTTTGCCGATGCCGCGCATGCGCCGACGAATGCAAGCTTCGGGCCGACCCACTGCGGTTTGTTCTGGGCTGAAATTATGGAGCGCGCGGCACCGCCTCAACCTCGGTACGCTGATTCTGCTATTTCGGGGATCAAATGATGTTGAAGAAACTGCGTGTTCGAGGTCCTGACGACCCCAGGCGTTCGTAGTCGGTGCGGGTTCAAATCCCGTGGGGGTGGTCCGCCTTCGCGCCTGCGGTCCGCGGTAGGTGCGGGTTCAAATCCGGTGTGGGTAGTCCGCCTTCGCGCCTTCGTTCTGCGAACTTCGGCGGCGCAAGCGCCTGAATGGCGCTTCGGCGGGAGAGACTTCGCCTATCCGTGGGCTCGCTTCGTAATGAGGGGATGACTTGCTTGCCTAGTCCCCTG
>Ga0194060_10000033_pt1 | contig 91316 bp, 78 predicted proteins | sample SepL225m_MetaG_FD_163427 | JGI IMG/M metagenome (GOLD analysis project Ga0194060, IMG submission 163427) | Anoxic zone freshwater microbial communities from boreal shield lake in IISD Experimental Lakes Area, Ontario, Canada - Sep2016-L222-5m | ecosystem: Environmental > Aquatic > Freshwater >... | reverse complement strand
ACTGATATACTTCAATACCATGTTTCTGTTGGAGTATATAAAGCTGAATCATTTAAAGACGGCCAAATTTTAGGTCAAGTAAATGGAAGCAATATAATAGTTACAATAAAAGATGGAAAAGTAGTCCTTAATGGTTCAGCAACTATTATCGCTTCAATACCAGCCTCAAATGGTATCATCCATGTAATTGATGGTGTACTGCTACCTCCTCCTGCTCAAAAATAATAGATCAATTTTATACTATAGAAGGATTTCAAAATTAAAGCGGCTGTATCAACTCGATACAGCCGCTTTAATTTTATAGAAATAATAGATTAATAAAATAATTTAACAACAACAAATCTACTATTACAAAGAAATTGACATTTAATTTTTTACTTCTCAATAGTAAAATATGAATATAATCTAATGATCAAATCGATGTAGTAAAACTTTTTCCTCAATAAGCTTTGCAATACTTTTAGCCCTTTGTTTTGCGAGAGTGGCTGTAGAACCTTTAAAATTAGCATCAACAACTTTAACAAATATTGATACCCATCTAGTGAAATGCTTTGACTCAAGAGGTTGTATATGTTGTAAATGTTGGTGAAGATTCATAGGATTACCCGTATAGTTTCCAGAAAAGAAAAGGGCATTTTCCCAGAAATTACACATGATTGGCAAATGTGATTCCCAATTAACTTTTACAATATCTGTAAATAAAAACCCAATTAATTTGTCGGATTTTACTTTATTGTAAAATGCCGAAATCATTAATTCAATATCGGATCTATTTAAAATGTCTTTTTTCAAGTACGCTATTTTATAAATGAAATGATATTATTTTATAAATCCTTTTTATTGAAACTTTTAATTGAAATAAATACAGGAAAAAATACCCAAAACAGTAAAACAGAAAATGATATAATCATTCCAGAAGATGTTCCAAAAAAATCTTTAAAGATTGCGCCAGTGTAACCCATCATTGCAGATACATCTAATTGCAATAAAATTAAAATCCTCGATAAATCAATTGGGTTAAAAGAACTAATAATTATCATTATTTTATCTAAGGGATAATCAGCAAATTGAAAAAGAAAAAACAATACTAACCCATCAAAAAGAATAGTAAAATACAACCAAACCAATATGGCAAATCCTATCCCTTTTGCCTTATCCCTTGTTTTTACACTAGCTAACATGGCAATTGCTACAAAAACATTGCTTAAAATAATTCCAATACCAATCAACATAAAACCTATTCCATTGGGTTGGAAAATTAAAATTGGTATCCCTATGCCAATTAATATTGAAAATGAAAATGAAGCAGCCAAACCAATAAATAAACTAAGCCAAATAGTATTTCTTTTTATCGGTTGACTAACAAGCAACTCAATAAATTCAGTACTATTATATAAATAAATAGTTGAAAACATAATACTTACTAATGGTACTATTAATAGAATTATATTCAACATACTAAGTAGTCCTTTTGAAGGATTCTCATCTAAACTGAATACACTAAAAGTTGTTACTAGTAAAAACAATGTATAAAATAACATAATCCTGTTTCTTAGAATATCTGTTATAACATATTTTATTATTTTTTTCATACTAAAGTCTTATTATAAACCAATTGATTGAATTTTAGATTGCCCCATTACAGTTGCAACAGCTTTTGTTAATTTCTTTTCACCTGTATCAAAACATAATTGGTCAATGGTTTTATGAAAAAGTAATTGTCCATCTTGCATATAAATAAGTTGCGTAACTAATTCATCTAATTCACTTAATACATGAGATGTTATTAAAATTAATTTGCCCTTATTTTTTTCGGATATAATCTTTTCTTTAAATATTTCAGAAGAGACTGGATCTAACCCTGCTGTAGGTTCATCTAAAATCAGTACACTAGGATTAAATAGAAATGCTAAACAAGCGCTTACTTTTTGACGTGTTCCGCCAGAAAGTGTACGCATCCGTTTGTTATATAAATCAATTAACCCAAATGATACAATCAAATCATCATCTAATGAAATAGCATCACTACGAATGTCCTTCATCATTTCTATAATATCTCCAATAGTCATATTATCTGGATATCTGCCTATTTGTGGCATATATCCAATATGATTTCTATAATGCCAATCGTGCAAAATATTGTTCCCATTAAATGTAATAAAGCCAGAATCAGGAACTACCATTCCTAAAATACTTTTAATAATTGTTGTTTTACCACTGCCGTTCGGACCAACAAGCGCTATACACTCTCTTTTATTACAGGTTAAACTAACATTGTTTAAGGCTGATAGTTTTCCAAATTTTTTTGTGACATTAGAGGCTATAATCATAAAATAATTTATTAAAACTGTCTTTTCATTTGTGGCTTATTGTCCTTTAATCCTTCAGGCGTAATACTAGGAATTATTTTTTCAGTCTTGTCTAATAAAGCAGTTATAAAACTTCTAAATAAAATCATTGCTGTAGGGTATTTTTCAACAATCATCGAATACATACTTACAGGATGATAAGGTATGTCTCCTACTCGATCTTTATTTAAATCATACCCATCATATTTATCCCAATAATTATTGTTAAATGTGTTTAATACTAAAGAACCATTAGTAGCCACATCAAAAGTGTTTCCAATAAAATTATTATTAACTACTTCTATTTCCATACAACTAGCTTGAATTTTAATGGCCCAACCATTATTTTCGAAGCTGTTTTTTTTCAATAGTATACGGCTCGCACCTTCCATAAAAATGCCACTAGTATTTTTGTTAAATACATTCCCTTCTATATAGCTATCTGAAATTTCTTTTAATAGTAAACCATACGATGCATCACCCCAATTCTCTTGAAATGAATTACTGAACATTTTTACACCATGCGAAAACATAACAGCCACGCCTGCACCATTGCCTGTAAATAAATTTGCGATATAAGCATCATTGTTCGAAAACATAAAATGCAACCCGTATCGAATATTTTTAAAGGAGGTATTCCTCCATATAATTGAATTGGTTACAAACTCAAAATATATACCATCTCTATGTCCGGTAATAGTATTTCCAATAATTTTCATACTATCGCTTTTCCAACAATGTATCCCATTACCACTTTGCTGCTCTTCTACATTATTTGCATGTAATTGGTTATTTTGTATGGTGCAATTTTTACCATATTGTGTATATATGCCAAAAAAAGTATCGTCTAATATATTGTTCTTAATTACAACATCCCTGCTATCATAGATTTTAATACCGCCCAAATCTTCTATACTTGACACACCAGAATGAATGACTTTAAATCCGTCAACCACAACGCCATTGGCTTTAACTGATATTACTTCATATTTTTTTTGACCATCCAACACAGGATAATCAATGCCTTTTAAATATATCCTCTTATTTACAACTAAATTTTTTTCGTAATAATGTCCAGGATATACTACTACCGTATCTCCAGCAATTGCTGAATTTATAGCAGTAGTTATTGAAATGAATTGTTTCGATTTGCCAACACATAAAACATTTGTTCCAAAGGAATCAACACAAATGAGTAATGACAATATATAGCATATCATTTTCATTGTATCAACTCATTCCATGAAACTTTTTCGGCCTTGTATTGCAATTGAATTTGCTGCATTGTATTTGAATTACTAAATGCAGCGTAGTAACCTTTCATAGGAGTAGCAAATAAATCGCTTTTTAAAACATAAGCATCTGCTGCTTTCAACAACGCATGTGAACCACTAAAGTCAACTAAATATAATTGACCAATCTCTTTTTTTTCTAGAAAATTAGTCTGCAAAAAACTGATCATACATTGCGTATCATCAAATTTATACACCTTGCCTTTTTTTGTAATAATTTCTGAACCAAACTTATTATCAGATATGGTCATTTTACAGAAATGACAATTATCTCTACCTAATTTTATTGGATCTGCTTGAATCTTACAACTGAATAAACCCAATGTCAAAAAAAGCAGCACTAAATGTGTATTTCTAATTTTTAAATATTGGTTAACACGTTTTTGTTCAAACACAACTACGCCCAATAAAGCAAGGCCAACCAAAACAAATATCCAACCCCCAATATCAGGAACTGAATAAGCTCCAAAATTTAATAACTGTTTAAACCCTATTAATGGCGGCTGATAAGCCATGCCTGGAATACGGATGGCAGCATCAGGATTTAAATCATGTCCGTATTGATACTCCCATCTCCAAAAATCAATCATTGCAATAATACCAAACAATAGAAAACATACTAATAATACATTCATCAATTTACGTTTACCCACAAACGCTGCCAACATAAAGAAAACACTAAAGAAAATAATAATACCTGGTATGACCTGGAATTCTAAGAAATCTTTCTCGTGTAAAGTTTTCATACCAATATAATGATTGAGTCCATTAATGATATCTACACTCCCACCTAATTTATTGGCAAAAATTAGCATCATCAAACCTTCAGGATATTGTGGCGCATTTAATTCAATTCGCCAGATTGGAAGAATCAACACCATTAACAATGCAATAGCACAAATTAATAGTACTATTCTTGTGCTTTTTTTTAAAATCTGCATACCTCAATTTTAATATAATTACAGAAAATACAATTCAAAAGAGGCTGTCTCAAAAGTATGAGTCAGCCTCATTTGAATTGGATAACTGATGGATACATCTATTCGTTTACACAATGCTCAGTGTAGCTTTTTAGTTTTGACACACCCTGATTTTTTAGAACCCAATTTTCTTTAATACTATTTATTCTTTGCTGTTTCTTTAGGCAAATTAGTACCTAAACTATAGGTTAATGGCACAGAACTTCCTGCAGGAGATACTCTAACATATCCTTGCATTTCTTGGTGTAATGCACTACAAAAATCCGTACAATAAATAGGGAACATACCTACACGGTCTGGTGACCACTTTAGTGTTTGTGTTTCACCTGGCATGATTAATAATTCAGAATTAACGGCGCCTTTAACAGCAAATCCATGTGGCACATCCCAATCTTGTTCTAAATTGGTCACATGAAAATATACCTCATCCCCCATTTTAATTCCTTCAATATTATCAGGCGAAAAGTGAGAACGTATTGCAGTCATATAAATATGTACTTTATTTCCTTCTCTAACTACTTTTGTAGCACCTTCTCCTTTTGAAACATATTTGTTTTCATTCTCTTCTATTTTATAAAATTTCACAGAATTCTTTCGAATAATTTCAGCTTCAACTGCTTGTGCATAGTGTGGCTCTCCAATAGTTGGAAAGTCAAGTATTAATTGCATTTTATCACCACTTATATCATATAACTGCGCACTCTGTGCTAGTTCAGGACCAGTAGGCAAATAACGATCTTTAGTAATTTTGTTGTATGCAATTAAATATTTTGGAGAAGGTTTTTTACTATCACCTCCTGGAATACAAATATGTCCGACAGAATAATAAGTAGGTACTCTATCTAATACTTTTAAATCTTTGATATTCCATTTAACAACTTCACTAGATACAAAAAAAGAAGTATAGGCATTTCCTTTACCATCAAATTCGGTGTGCAAAGGCCCTAGTCCTGGCTTTTTTACTTCGCCATATAAAGCAGCTTCGTATTTAATTACAGGAATACCATCGTACTCTCCAATATAATCTTTGCTAGCAATGGCTTTGATAATTTTATCAAAACTAAATACAGGAATCAATGCTGCTAATTTACCACTACCAACAATATACTCTCCTGTAGGATCAACATCACAACCATGTGGCGATTTAGGACAAGGAATCATATAACAGATATCTTTTAATTCTTTTGAATCTAATACAATAACTTCTGTTTTTATGGTTGAAGTTGCTGTATGTGTTTTTTCATTATATCTATTACTAGCATACTTCACAGCTTGTTTTCTACCTTTTCCTGCCTTTAGGTACTCTTCTGCTTTTTTCCAATTGACAGCCATGATAAAATCTTTATCACGTTGAGAGGCGTTTACTTCTAACAGCGTATTAGCTTGTTCGGTATTGTAACAACTAAAGAAAAACCAACCGTGTGACTTACCCTTACCTGCATGACTTAAATCGAAATTAACTCCAGGACATTGAATTTGAAAAGCAATTTCCATTTTACCATCGCCTTTATCTACGCTAATAAAACTTAGTGTCCCTTTGAAATTTTGTTTATACGTATTAATAGGAACGTCTCCATTTACATTATCTGGAGGGACACTAAACCTTGTGCCAGCAACAACATACTCTGTATTTTCAGTAATAAATGGAGAAGAGTGATTACCTGCACTATTTGGTAATTCAATAATTTCTGCGGTTCTAAAAGTTGTTAAATCAATACGCACTACACGTGGTGTATTATTTGCATTTCCAAAAACCCAACGACCATCTATTTCGCCATTTGTTTGAGACATTTCTGGATGGTGTAAATCATCCCATGGCACAAATCCATGAGAGGTATTTAACATTGGTTTGGTTTCTTCACTATAACCATATCCTTTTTCTGGATCAACTGAAAAAGCAGGGATTACTCTTAATAGTCTACCACTAGGTAATCCATAAACAGCCATCTGACCACTAAAGCCACCTGAAACAAAATTATAATAACTATCATACTTACCTGGTGCCACATAGGCTTTTGAAGCCGCATCGGCACTAACTGCATTACCAGCATTTTTTGGTTTGCAAGATTGAATCCCGAATAGAAGTGTAAAAGCAGCAGTTGCAAGTACACTTATTTGATTTTTTTTCATACTATAACAATTAAATGGTTAATACAACATCAGAAAGTTTTAATCTGATTGTTTATACTGAAACAAAAACTATTTTATGCCATCATTCTTACGCATATATTCATATAAATTCCTAGCATCATCATCCGATAAATTTTGATTGGGCATACGAACTAAGCAAATTTCTAACTGCGCCTGTGCTTTAGGATCTTTTGTAATCATGGCATCTGTATTGGTAATAAAATTCATAATCCAAGGAGCTGTATATCTTTTTGTAACACCAGTCCAACCAGGACCTACTAATTTTTCTGCAGTTGTTTTATGACAACTACTACATTTTACAGAAAAGATCTTAAGGCCTTTATCAGCCATTGTTGTATTTAATTTATCTGAAACATCAACTGTTTTAAATTTCCCTTCTCCTCTATTAGGATCATAAGAAGAATTGTCTGTTGCTTCTGACTTAACTGTGGCGCTAGCAGTTGCACCATCTTGATTTCCACAAGCGTAAATACCAACTAAAATAATTGTTGCCAAAAAAAACTGCTTCATACTTATTGATTTTTATAAATGATAATTTAATAGCACAAGATTACAGCGCTATTTTTTTTCATTTTATGCGTGGAATCATATACCTATTTATAAAGAAAATTAAAAGCCCAGATTCAATACAAAAAGGGCAAAACATGATATTAATCATATCTACAGCCTTCAAGCGTCAGCTAAAATGATGCATTGAAAAGATAATTTCATTGAACAAAAAATAATCTCAACTCAATGATTAATACCGATTTACTACTTGCTTGGGGTGCTGTTTATAAAAAACTGAACACTGGAGATATTATTTTTAAAGAAGGTACACAGTGTCATTTTTATACCCAATTAGTTTCTGGCAGGGTTAAATGGGTAAATATAGACGATGAAGGAAAAGAATTTATTCAAACAATTATTGAAGCCGGAGAATGCTTTGGAGAGATTCCTCTATTTGACGATGGAATATATGCAGCAACAGCATTGGCTGAAGAAGATTCAGTAATTATTAGATTACATAAAGCAAGTTTTTTACAACTTATAAAAGAGAATCCTGAAATACACTTTTCCTTCACCAAACTTTTAGCAAAACGTGTTCGATTTAAATTTTTACTATTAAAAACGATTGCACTGCACGCTCCAGAGGCTCGAATAGCTACACTAATTAATTATTTAAAGTCGGAAAATAAAAATTTCTGCCCAAAATGCAATCAGCTAAAACTAACCAGACAACAAATAGCTGATATGACAGGATTAAGGGTTGAAACAGTTATTCGCACAATTAGAAGTATGCACAATAAAGGCAGTTTAATCATTGAAAAAGGAAAGGTGTTTTGTTAGTGATATGATTAGAATCATACTATTCTTTAATTACTACCCATTATTTTGCGTTAAATAATGGGTATGGAATTCGGCTTTTATCGTTCAATTAGGTATGCATTTATAAATCTATTTTTGGTTTCTTTTATTGGCGTTATTCTTAGGTATAAGATAGCTTTTTCTTTCCCATTTATAGATCAAAAACACCTGTTACACGCACATTCTCATTTTGCTTTTACAGGATGGATATCACATGCGCTAATGGTAGCACTTTTGCATTATCTATCCTCGAAGTCTAAGGAAATATTAAATAAAAAATATGCTATTTTAATTGCTGCCAATTTAATTTCGGCATACGGAATGCTTATAAGTTTTGCAATACAAGGATATGGCTTTTGGTCTATTGGTTTTTCTAGTTTATCAATTATCATCTCGTATATATTTTCCATTCTTTATTGGAAAGACCTAAACAAAATACCTACATTTTCTATTAGTCATTTATGGTTTAAAATGGCAATTATTTGTAACGCTTTATCCTCTATTGGTGCATTTGCGCTTGCTATTATGATGGCAACAAAAAACTTAGAACAAAATTGGTATTTGATTGCTGTATATTTCTATTTACACTTTCAATACAATGGATGGTTCTTTTTTGCAGGTATGGGTTTATTAAATACAATTGTGGAGCAAATACCAAACGTTCAAAAACAACTAAAACTTGTTTTCTGGCTTTTTTCAATTGCTTGTATACCTGCATTCCTTCTTTCTACACTTTGGTTACAGCTTCCTAGCACTTTATATTTAATAGTCATATTAGCAGCCTTAGCTCAATTTATTGGATGGCTCTATTTTTTATTGATATTAAAAAAGAACAGCCTTTTTCTTACTATTTATTTTCCTAAAAACACAGCATGGCTTTTTGTGTTATCGGCAATAGCACTCACAATAAAATTATGTTTACAACTAGGTTCTACATACCCATCCCTAAGTCAACTTGCATTTGGATTTAGGCCAATTGTTATTGGATACTTGCACCTTGTATTACTTGGTGTTATTACTATTTTTTTAGTAGGATATATTTTATTAATCTCCAAACACAACTATCATAAAAAAATGCTTTTAGGTGTGCGGATATTTGTTGCCGGAATTATTATTAATGAAACACTTTTAATGACACAAGGCATAGCAGCATTAGATTATATCATTATACCAAAAATTGATATTATGCTATTTACGGCAGCGTTAATAATGTGTGTAGGAATATTATATATCAATTTACAAATCAAGCAACCTGCCAGAACTATTGCACCTGAATCAAATTTCTAGGAAAAGGTTTTGTATTCCAATATTGATGAATGGCCAATGCTGCACCAATTGATGATGCTTGTGGAACAGATGCTGCAGAAACTTTGTTATTTGGAAAAGCAGCTGCTAGCAAATTCATATAAACAGGATTGCTACTAAATCCACCATCAACAAAAATATTTTCTACCATTGATCCACTTAATACCAAATTAGTGCTCTTAGTTTGTTGATCAATGATATCTGCAATTAATCGGTGGTAAGCTGCTTCGTAATTTGCAAAGTCCGAAAGCGCTCTTGCTACAAATGCAGATTGTTGCAGCATTATTTCTCCAGTGAGTTTTTTTGTTGTCTTCGCTATTTTTTTAGGCGGAGTTAATAATGCCGCATTGAATGCTACAGTTTTATAATAATCAGCTGGTTGGTTAAAATGTGCTGCAAGTTTTTTTACTTGTTGTTCGTGTTCATATCCAGCAAATAATCTAGACGCTTTAACGGGCAATCCTTTATATGACAAATAACACAAACAATCTTGGTGTAATTCGTAGTCCGATAATATGGTATGATTAAACGGATGCAATGTAATACACCATGTGCCCGTACTTAATAAAACAAATGGCTCTGTAAATGAAACTAAATAGGGAATCAATGCGGCAGAACTATCATGCAATCCTACTCCTACTTGAATTCCACCATTAATTGTTCCTGCTATTGAATCGCTATTTTTTATTGGTGCCAATTTACTATCTATGCCTTCTTTGTTCACCCAATGATGATAACTACTATTTTGAAAATCCCAAAGATGTGTGTGACAACCAATGCTAGTTAAATCTGTATGATAGGTTTTAGTTAAAATAAAACTTAAGTATTGCGGCAAATGCAATGCATATTTTATTTGATTGTAAATGGTTGGCTTTTCGTATTTAATTCGATACAATTGCAAACCAGCATTCAAACTACCTAATACAGGTGATGCAGTTTGTTTGGCCAACATACTTTCTCCGCCATATGCTTTGTAAAACTGTTTACTAAGCGCAGGCGGATAAGGCTTTAAATAATTATATAATGGCAACAATGGCTTACCTGATTCATCGAGATAAACAAAACTCGCACCATATCCCGAAAAATTAACTGCTTTAATTTCAAACGCATCGTTTGTTAATAAACCTTGAAATTCCGCTATTATCCAATTGGTTAATTTATTGAGGTCTTCACAAGCAAAACCATCTTCGTCTGTTATTTCATTGAATTGTGTAGCAACCTCGTGAACTAATTGATAGTCTTCATCTAACAATAAAAGTTTCTTATTGGTTTTTCCAATATCAAAAATTAGTATGACTGGAGTTGCCTGCATTATAAACCTGTTGCTACTGATTTACTGCCGCGATTCTTGGTTAATTGCTCTCTTACTTTTTCTGATCTAAAGAATTGAATTGGATTCAATGCCCCACCAGTTCTTAGCCTCGCTTCTGCAACAATTGAACGTACATCTGTTCTAAAAGTATCTTGCAATATTTCTTGCGCAGTAGCTACATCATTATTGTCTTGTGCTAACACCAATGCTTTACGATCTACTAAAAGCGCTTGTGCATAAGCTATTTGAATGGCTTCTACAGACTGTAACAAGTCTTCTAATGGATCTTTCACATTATGACTAGCATCAATCATCCAACCAAGGTCTTTGGCGTGATTCATGCCTCTTGCATCCATTCCTTCTACTAGTTCATTGAAAATTAAAAATAGCTGATAGGGTTTCATGCTACCAACAGTTAAATCATCGTCTCCGTATTTGCTATCATTAAAATGAAATCCACCAAGTTTTCCTTCCATCAATAATAATGAAACAATTTGTTCAATATTGGCATTGGGTAAATGATGGCCTAAGTCTACCAATGTGGCCGCTTTCTCTCCTAATTTATTGGCATATAATAAAGATTGTCCCCAATCACCAACAGTCATTGAATAAAAGTTTGGTTCGCAACATTTGTATTCAACAAACATTTTCCAATCATTTGGCAGTGCACCATAAATTTCTTCTAAGCCTTCGAGTGTATTTTGAAATGCTTTTCTAAAATTTAATTGACCAGGAAAAGTACTGCCATCACTTAACCAAACAGTCAATGCTCTAGAACCTAATTCTACTCCGTGTTTGATTACTTCAATATTGTGGTCGATTGCTTGTTTACGTACCGATTTATTTACATGCTGTAATGAGCCAAATTTATAGCTCAACGGTTGATTAGGTTGGTCTTGAAATGTATTTGAATTAACTGCATCAAATTGCAATCCATAATCGCTTGCTAATTTTTTAATGGCTGCATAGTTTTCAGGTATATCCCAAGGTATATGCAGGGATATGGCTCCGCTAGATTGATTCAATGCATGTAGTAACCCAACGTCTTCCATTTTTTCTTCTAAAGACCTTGGCTCGCCTGTGCCAGAGAATCTACCAAAACGTGTACCACCAGTGCCTAGTGCCCAACTTGGAATGGCAATATTAAAATCAATTATTTTTTGAATAACAGTATCAACATTCGTTATTTCTGAAGCAGAAAAATCAAACTTTCTTTTGTGTGCAGACAGCAAAGAATCATTGTGCGATGCAATCTTATTTTTTTCAACTAGCATATACAATAGTTTTAACGAACAAACGAATTGGCAATACCGCCATCAACATTTAAAACATTACCTGTAGATTTTTTCAACAAGCCCCCAACAAATGCAAAACATGCATTGGCAATATCTTCAGGTAAAATGATTTCATTTAGTAAAGTACGGCCTGCATAATATTTTGGCAATTCTTCTATTGTAATACCATATGCTTTAGCCCTACCTTCTGCCCAACCTCCACTCCAAATATTACTACCTGAAATTACAGCATCTGGGTTTACAACATTCACACGAATTTTATCTTTCCCTAATTCGGCTGCATTCAATCTACTTAAATGCAATTGGGCCGCTTTAGCCGATCCATAACCAGCATTATTAGGCCCGCTTACTAGTGCGTTCTTACTAACAATATTAATTACATCTCCCCCAAAATTTTGTTTGCGCATAATGGCAATTCCTTTTTGGGTAACCAAAAACTGACCTTTCACTAATACATCATATAAAATATCCCAGTCTTTTTCTGTGTGGTCTTCAATTGTTTTTGAAATTGAAAGTCCTGCATTATTTACTACAATATCAATCCCTCCAAAAGCCAATACAGCAGTTTGTATGGTATTATCAATTGTACTAGCGCCGGTTACATCTAAAATATCGGCAGCCACACTATCCTTACCAAATAAAGCAATGAATTCAGTTTTTGCTTCGGCCAAGCGCTCTGCATTATTATCATTTAAAACAACACAAGCACCTTCTTCTGCAAATCTTTTGGCAATAGCCTTTCCTATTCCGCCACCACTTCCTGTAATTAATGCAACCCTTCCACTTAAAGATTTAGGGCGAGGCATGCGTTGCAATTTGGCTTCTTCTAATAACCAATATTCTATATTAAATGCTTCTTGACGTGGCAATGAAGTGTATTCAGAAATGGCTTCTGCACCTTTCATTACATTGATAGCATTAATATAAAATTCTGCTGCAACCCTTGCTGTTTGTTTGTCTTTTGCAAATGTAAACATCCCCACTCCTGGATATAATATTACAACTGGATTTGCATCACGTATAGCAGGGCTATTAGGGTGTTTGCAATTGTTATAATATTGCGCATACATTTCACGGTAGTCGTCAAATAGCGGACTAATTTTTGCTTTTAATTTTTCTATATCCAACAAGTCTTCATCAATAGCCAAATTCAATACTAATGGAGAAATTTTTGTTCTTAAAAAATGGTCCGGACAACTAGTGCCCATTGCTGCCAATCTTACTAAGTCATTAGAATTTACAAATTCCAATACCCTTGTATCATTGGTAAAATGACCAATCATTTTTGTTTGAGAAGAACAAAATCCACGCAATACTGGTGCTATTGCTGCTGCAACATTCAAACTATTAGTAGCATCTAATGACTGCAATTTTTGACCCCCAAACACAGCGGTTTGTTTACTAATTTTTTCTTCTAAATAATTGGCACAAATTTCTATTACTTCTAAAGTATTTATATAACTCTCGTATGCTGTATCGCCCCAAGTAAATAAACCATGAGAACCCAACATAATACCACGAATACCTGGATTTTCATCTAGGCATTGTTTTAATTGAAGACCTAAATCAAAACCTGGTTTTTGCCATTTAACCCATCCAATTTTACCGCCAAATAATTCTTTGGTAATTTGTTCACCATCCTTTGCTGCTGCTATTGCAATTGCTGCATCAGGATGTAAATGGTCGATATGTTTAAATGGAAGAAATCCATGTAAAGGCGTATCAATAGAAGGTGCTTTCGAATCAAGATCGTAAATACAATGGTTAAATAAAGCCACCATTTCGTCTTCATGATCTAGTCCACGATACACATTTTTTAAACTACGAAACCTGTCTACATATAATGCAGCCAAACCATTGCGCTTCATAGTACCAAGGTCTCCGCCACTTCCTTTCACCCACATTACTTCAGACTCTTTTCCTGAAACAGGATCAATGGCATTTGCCTTGCAGGATGTATTGCCTCCGCCATAATTGGTTAATCGAAGATCTGCTCCTAATAAATTAGAACGATACACTAATAAGGCTACTTCATCGCCAGCCATTGATGCAGCTACTGCATCATCCCATAAATAACTTACTTGTTTAAAATCTTTTCTTACGTTGCTCATAACTCATTTACATTTTATAAAATATCTTCCAACAATCAAATTATAATTTGATTGGCTTAATAGCATTGCCATATCCAACAAGTAAAACAGATAAAATAATAATTACAATACCTGCTATAATTGTTCCAATTGTTTTTTTGCTAACTCCTTTCCATTCTTTTAAAATCAATCCCCACATATTGGCCACTAAAATAATAAAAGCCATGTGTAAAATCCAAGAACTTGCACCATTGCCTAGTTTACTTTCTCCCATACCATAAAAGAAGAATTGTAAAAACCATGTAGTACCAGCTAATGCAGCAAAAACATAATTACTTAATAATGGTGTTTTTTTATTGGTATAATCTGCAAAAGTTTTGTTTCGTGCATTTAATATCATACACCAAATAAAATTGGTAGTTAAACCGCCCCAAAGTATTACTACATAAGTAACATTGTTTTGGTACAAGAAATTCCCTTCTCCCACATGAGCTAGTTTCCATATTTCATTAGCAGTATTAGCCATTGGCTTTCCTGATTCTAATCCAAAATTAAAACAGGCACTTAATACACCAGATACAATAGCCACAAACATGCCCAATCCAAATTTATATTCAGATTTTATTTCCATGCCATGTGGGTCTGTAGCTATTGATTGAGAAAGTTGTTTTTCTTTCATCATGCCTGCTTTTCCAGCAACAATAATTCCTACCACACATAATGCCAATCCAGACAAAACAGTAATGCCCCATTTAGCCGAAACCAACATAGAAAAAGTGTCTTTGTCTACTTTAGGAAAAATATCATAATAAATAGAAGGAATAATAGCGCCAAACACCATACACAAACCCAGTATAATACTACTACCTAATGAAACACCCAAGTAGCGAACACCTAAGCCATAAGTTAAACCACCAATGCCCCAAAGTACCCCAAAAAAGTAGGTAATGCCTAAAGTTGAAACACTAGTTTGTTTAATAATTTCTGTGAAGCCAGGAATAGTTAAATACGCCGCCAATGGCGGTACAATTAACCACGAAAAGATTCCGCCTACAATCCAATAGCTCTCCCAAGCCCAGCCTTTTACTTTTTTATAAGGCATATAAAAGCTACCAGAGGCAAAGCCCCCAATAAAATGAAAGAAAATTCCAAGAATAGCTTGCATTAGTTACGTTTTTTATGATGGCAAATAATCGAGTTTTAAAAGTAATCAAACTATTGCCCTTATGCGTCACGCACTGTCCTGTTTGCATAAAAATGCCCCTAAGCAGGGGCATTTAAGCAATAAAAAACTATTTGTGTTGGCTGAACAACCATTCAATCATAACTGGATCTGCATAAGCCCCTAGCCATGAAAGATGCCCCACTCCTGGGTAAAAAGTGATACCAGGGTGCGCTCCAGCTTTAGTTAAGGCATTCAACATGTCAACCGAATAAGCAGGACTAACAGTAGGATCATTAGCACCATGAAAAATCCATATAGGCAGGTGTGCAATTGTAGGTGCAAGGCTAATATCTCCTCCACCGCATACAGGAACAGCTGCTGCAAATAAATGTGGATTACGCATTATGGCATCATAAACGCCAAATCCTCCCATAGACAAGCCCGTTATATAGATGCGATTGGTATCAATTTGTTGTTTTTTTATTAGGTCTTGAATTAGCGCTAAAACCAAGGCCATTGGCTTTAAAGGCTCAGCATTCATGCGTGAATCAGCCGTATTTTTAGGGCGGGTAAAATTAGACCAACCATTATTATTAGGACACTGTGGTGCTATAATGAATGCAGGATGATTAAGCATCATTTGATCCGTTACAAAATTCATAACACCCCATTTCAACTGTGCTTCGTTGTCATTACCACGCTCACCAGAACCGTGTAAGAAAATAATTAAAGGATATTTTTTACCGCTAGCATTATCGGGGTTAGCCTGTCTATATCGCAAAGTATCGCCAGTGTTTGTGGTATAAAGTCTGGTGCTAAATCGAGAAGGCTGCGCAATTGCTGTAATAGAAAAGGCTAAAAATAAAAAGACAAAAAATTGTTTAAATGAAGTAGGCATTTTATAAATGTTTGTACTAAGTTATCTAGTTTCAAACAATTAAATGCAAATTAAATTTTCATTCTTTCTACCACTTCAACGCCTGTAGTTGGGTCAACGCCTTTGAATTCAACATATTCAATATTAGGTGTCCAAAATGCACCACCATTGACTTTTACATAGATTTGGTGTAAGACCATTTCCTTTGAATTTATGCCGGTATAAATATGGAATTTATTGTCAACGGATTTTTTTAGATATAATATTTTTTTCTTGTACGATACAAAATGCAACTCATAACTGTCTTTTGAAACAGCTTTCGACTTAATCCCATAAGCAAAATTTCTTTGGATATAATTAAGTTCTTCATGAACGCCACCTTCCGTATAACGAATCCAAAAAACATGAACGGGCTCTTCAACTACCAATTCACCATTCTTTATATTCAATTCATATATAAGCGTATTGATATTTGCTGTTCGTTGTAAAAAAAACAATTGGTTAGGATTCCCTGTAGGAATTGGGAAATTTTTAGGAGGTTGCGCCAATAAAATCAACCCTATGAATAGTGAAAAAGTAAAAAGGACCAATTTAGGCTGACTCATGCAACGAATATAATTTTAATAGAGGCAAAACTACAAATTATGTAGATAAAAAAATTGACTGTCTATAAGTCGTTATTAATAGCTTTAAACATATTAAGAATCTTGTTACTATTTAACTTGAAAATCAGTTCCATTCATTCTATTGAAAGCTGCTTGTAATTCAACTGGTCCAGCTTTAGTCATTGCTTCACTGAAACCATATGTCAATTCAGATTTACCTTCTTTGAGTTGCGCAAAAATTGCTGGAATGAATTCAGCTACTGGAGGGGCTGCATCGTGTATGCCTTTGCCTCCTAAATCTGTATTAATAGCTGGCGGAATTAGTTCAATCACTTCAATATTTTTGGGTGACAATAAAGCACGTAAAGACAATGTAAATGAATGAAAATAAGCTTTTGACGCAGAATAAGTTGACACTTTTGCAAGTGGCGTAAAACTCAAGCCTGAAGTAGTATTAATTACCGTTGTTAAATTAGATAGTTTAATAAAGAGTGCTGTTAAATGTAAAGGCGCTTCAATATTAATTGCCAATTCTTCTTTAGCGCGTAAATAAAAATCAGGATCAGCAATATCCATCCATTGTTGAATGCCTGCATTGTTTACCAATACATTTAAATCACTGTGTTCTGCCAAAATCCACTCATACAAAGCTTCTCTCTCAGAGGCAATTGATAAATCACATACCCTAGTAATAATAGCAGGAAATTGATCTGTCAATTCCGCTAAAACAGAAGCCCTTCTACCACAAACAATTACCGTATTGTTTTCTGCAAGAAATTGTTTTGCCAAACCTAATCCTATGCCTGATCCTCCACCAGTGATTAATATTTTATTATTTGAAAGATTCATATTTAAATTTTATAATTATTAAAAATAATTTTATTTGTACCTTAAAATAACAACTAATTATTTTAAAAGTTCAAAATATTAGTGTTTTGTTTTTTAAACAAAAATGAATTCGCCAATACAAATTCAAATCCTTAAATTTAATTACCGAAAAAATCATTATGAGCCATTCTAATAACTACGATTACGATTACACTATTATCGGCAGTGGATTTGGCGGATCTGTATCGGCGCTCCGACTGGCCGAAAAAGGGTATAAAGTATTGGTAATAGAAAAAGGTAAATGGTTTAACCACCCTAGTGATTTTCCAAAAACAAACTGGAACTTACGCAAATGGCTTTGGCTACCAAGTTTTGGATTACAAGGCTTGTTCAAATTAACTTTTTATAGACATGTGGCCGTTTTAAGTGGCGTTGCAGTTGGCGGTGGTTCTGTTGTTTACGCAAATACATTACCTGTTCCTAAATCGGAATTTTATAATACTGGCCATTGGAAAGGATTAGAAGACTGGGAAAACACCTTGCAACCATTTTATCATACAGCAGAAAAAATGTTGGGCGCATCAATACATCCTTATATGAGCCGAAGTGATAAAGTGATGCAAACGCTTGCCAAAGAAATTGGCAAAGAAGATGCATTCGAAAAAACAAATGTAGCAGTGTATTTTGGCCAACCAAATGTAACCGTACCTGATCCTTATTTCAATGGAAAAGGGCCAGATAGAACGGGTTGTATTTTATGTGGAGGTTGTATGATTGGATGCAGGTACAATGCAAAAAATACACTCGATAAAAATTATTTGTATTTAGCCCAACAATTGGGCACTGAAATTATTGCAGAAAAAGAAGTTGTAAATGTATTGCCCATTAACCATGATGGCAGCGAAGGATATGAAATTACTTTCCAAGATTCTTTAAAATTATTCAAGAAAAAAACTACCATAAAATCAAAAGCAGTTATTTTTTCTGGCGGTGTTTTGGGAACTATGAATTTATTACTCAAATTAAAAGAAAGTTCATTACCCAATTTATCGAACACTTTGGGTTCTGGCATTCGCACCAATTCAGAAAGTTTAATTGCTGTTACCACACAAGATGATGTTTCTTTTTCAGAAGGAATAGCCATCGGCTCTATCATTAAAATTGATGAAAGCCGTCACATTGAACCCGTTAAATATTCTGAAGGATCTGGTTTTTGGAGACTCTTCATGGCGCCCATGGTTCAAGGACCCAATATTGTAAATCGATTGTATAAAATGTGTAAAGAGTTGGTACTGCACCCCATCGATTATTTAAAAACTTATTTTATTGATGACTGGAGTAAACGCTCTCATATATTGCTATACATGGAAAGTAAAGACTCCAGTTTGAGTTTTAAAAGAACTGGTTTTGGGCGATTAAAAACAAAACTAGATAGCGGCAATGCGCCTACTGCTTTTAATCCTATAGCACAAGAATTAGCACATAAAGTAGAAAAAATTATTAATGGAAAAGCAATGGTTACGCATACAGAAACCTTATTAGGCATTCCAACTACCGCGCATATTTTGGGAGGTGCTTGTATGGGAAAAGATGCTTCCGAAGGTGTGATTGATAAAAACAACCATGTATTCAATTACACCAATATGCTTATTTGTGATGGCAGCATGGTATCTGCCAATCCTGGCGTTAATCCTAGCTTGAGCATCACTGCAATTGCAGAAAGAGCTATGAGTAAAATACCTAATAAAAATGAGCTTTAAGATTCTGCAGTAGCCGCTTTCCAAGAAACATATCCGCCCGATAAATTATACATATTTTCAAACCCATGTTGGCGTAATATTCTATGCGCTAAATATCCCCTTAAGCCTGCTTCGCAATAAATATAAATGGTTGTATCTTTTGGCAATCCATGCATGCGGGCACGAATATCATCTACTGGAATATTAACTGCTCCTGCAATTTTACCCGCTTCATATTCTGCAACAGTTCTTACATCTAACAAGAAACTATCAACCGGCAAGTTGGCCACATCATTCCAATAAAAAACCTTTAATCGATTTAATAAAATATTCTCAGCAACATATCCAGCCATATTTACAGGATCTTTTGCACTTGAATATGGCGGAGCGTAGGCATGTTCAAATTCTGCCAATTCATAAATAGTACTTGCACGTTTTATAACAGAAGCCATAATATCAATGCGTTTATCTACCCCATCATATCCTGCAATCTGTGCACTATATAAACGTCCATCTTCGGGAGAAAATGCAATCTGAATGGCCATTTGTTTTGCACCAGGATAATACCCTGCATGTGATCCACTATGATTAGTAGAAACAATATGATTAATGTTGGCCATTTTTAAATGTTTAGACGCAGTACCTGCAGTAGCCACTGTCATATCAAACACTTTAACTATTGCGCTGTTAATTGCGCCATTGTATTTTTGTTGATTACCAAGTACCATATTATTTGCACAAATTCTACCTTGTTTATTAGCAGGACCTGCTAAATAAGTACTCATAGATTGCCCTGTAATTGGATTGGCAAATTCTATAGCATCTCCTACCGCATAAATAGCAGGATTTGAAGTTTGTAAATATTCATTCACAAAAATTCCTTTGGCAGGACCTAATTCCAAACCAGCAGCTAGTGCAAGCTTAGTGTCTGGTTTAACACCAATTGATAATATTACTATATCGGCATAAATTGCTTCTCCCTCTTTAAACAATACTTTAATGCCATTATCGGATTGTTCAAAACCCGACACAGCAGTTTTTAAACGCAAATCAACCCCTTTCAATCTTATATGCTGTTGAACAATGGCTGCAATAGGAAAATCAAGTGGTGCTAAAATTTGATTACCCATTTCAATTATGCTTACTTGCATGCCTAATTGCTGCAAATTTTCAGCCATTTCTAATCCAATAAACCCACCACCAATTACCACCGCTTTACCTAAATAATGGGCATTTACAAAATTTTTAATTTGATCGGTATCTGTAACATTTCTTAAAGTAAAAATACCAGGAAGGTTAATGCCAGGCAATGGCGGTTTAATGGGCTCTGCACCTGGAGAAAGTACTAATTTATCGTAAGTCTCTTCGTATATTTCACCTGTTATTAGATTTTTTGCACTAATGGTTTTGGCAATTGCATCTATTGCAAGCACTTCTGTAGAAACGCGTACATCAATATTAAAACGCCTATTAAAAGATGCCGCAGTTTGAACAAATAATTTATTTCTATCTTTTATTATATCCCCAATATAATAAGGCAGTCCACAGTTTGCGTAAGATATATAAGCCCCTTTTTCAAAAATTAGAATCTCTGCTAACTCATCCATTCTTCTTAGTCTTGCAGCGGTACTAGCACCACCTGCAACTGCTCCAACTATGATGTATTTCATAACTCAAGTATATTGATAATTAAAGAGCACAAAGAAAAACTTCTTTGTGCTCTTTATCTGTAACAATTGTTACTGAACTTATAAAACGAATTTTAAGTTGTAGCGTTTTTTTGATGATACGTAAAATACGAGCCAGCTAAAACGGCTAAGGCAATAATTGGAAAGAAAGTTGCCCCGCCAAAACCTTCCACCACTGTATTTGATACTGCAGCAGCAATTAAACTAAAAGTAAATCCAGCATAAGCCCATTCTTTTAATCGGCCTTTAACAACAGGAAGTATTAATGCAAGTGCACCCAAAACTTTAAACACAGTAAGCATGGTTCTAAAATGATCTGGATAACCCAAATGCTTTATGCCATCAATGGCCATTTGTGTATTGGATGTTAATGCAGGAATCAATCCATCAAATACAGTAAAAAGTATAGTGGTTGACCAATAAACTATGTTTGTTTTTTTCATGTTTTGTGGTTTTAGAATTTAAAATAAATAAAAGTTTCTACATTTTATTATGAATTGCCTTTTTTTTAGACAACCAATTTTCAACCCCCAACAATTAAATAATCGACTTTATAAATTTTGGTGCTTTTCTGTTTTTTGAAACTTGCTCATAAGCATAAGCCATACCTATTAGCGCAGGCTCTGTGTATGCTTTTCCAAAAAACGAAATACCAATTGGCAATTCTTGTACAAACCCCATTGGCACTGTAATATGCGGGAATCCAGTAATAGCAGCAGGTGTAGAAATTGAGAAACCTGTATCGTAGTCTCCATTTGCTAAATCAATACAACAGGCCAAGCCATTCGTTACACCACATAAAGCATCTAATTTATTTGAATCTATCATTTCTGTTAAAACCTTTCTAACTGCAAGTGTTTTAGCCAGCGCATCTAAATAAATTTTGCTATTCAAATCTGATTTACCATCACTTTTAATTAAGGTTTCTTGTTTAAAATAAGGCATTGCTGTTGCCTCGTTTTTTTTGTTAAAAACAATCACATCTTGTAATGATTTTGTGGTTGTATTACTAGTACTTAAATATTTATTAAGCCCATCTTTAAATTCATACAAAAGGACTTCAAACTCTGCGTTTCCTAATTTAGACAATGGTTTTAAAATTTCCACTTCAACAATTGTAGCACCCAATTCTTTCATTTGTTCAATTGCTCGATGATACAAACCAACAATTCCTTCATGCCCTTCTAAATGCGATTTTTCAATGCCAATTCTTTTGCCTTTTAATGCATTTTTATCAAGGAATTTTGTGTAGTCTGTAAAACTTTTGCCTTGGCTTTCTTTTGTAATATTATCTGCAGTATCAATGCCAGTAAGCGCTCCCAACAAAATTGCCGCATCCCTAACTGTTCTTGCCATTGGACCTGCTGTGTCTTGCGTAGCAGAAATAGGTATAATACCTGAACGACTCCATAAACCAACAGTTGGCTTAATACCAACAATTCCATTCACAGATGCTGGCGATACAATAGAGCCGTCTGTTTCAGTACCAATTGAAATAGCACAAAGATTTGCAGCTGTTGCCGAACCAGAACCTGCACTTGAGCCAGAAGGATTCCTATCTAATACATACGGACATTTGGTTTGCTTACCCCTACTACTCCATCCACTGGTAGACCTAGAAGATCTAAAATTTGCCCATTCGCTTAAATTCGTTTTACCCAATAATACAGCACCCGCTTCTCTGAGTTGTTTTATGATAAACGCATCCTTACTCGCCTTATTTCCAACTAATGCAAGCGACCCCGCGGTGGTCATCATTTTATCTCCACTATCAATATTGTCTTTTATTAAAACGGGTATGCCATGAAGCGGGCCTCTAAGTTTTCCTGCAATTCTTTCTTGGTCTAGTGTTGCTGCAATTGATAATGCATCCGGATTTAATTCAATCACTGCATTAATTGCAGGACCAGACTTGTCAATTTCTTGTATTCGTTTTAAATAAATATTCGTTAATGAAACAGCTGTAAGTGAACCTAAGCGCATTTTTTCTTGCAATGCATCTATGGTTATTTCATCTAAAACAAAATCAGCAGATATCAACTCATTAGCAGCTATTGCTTTATTGCTTGATCCAATACCAAAACTTGTAAGTGCTAAACTAGCAATGGAACTATTTTTTATAAAATTTCTTCTTTGCATAATATTATTTTTTAATGATTTTAATTCGTTTGATTTTATTAATTAGAAATGACAACAAAATGCCGTTGTGAAAAATACTTCTAATTTGTTTTGTCTTGCAAAATTTGTTCTGCTATAAATAAATCAATTGGTCGAGTGATTTTTAAATTTTGATAATCGCCATCTATTAAAAAAACTTGTTGACCTGAAGTTTCCACCACTGTTGCTTCGTCGGTAAATTCTATTTGATACTCCCTTTCAAATGCAGGTAATAAAATTTCTGTTTGAAATGTTTGGGGCGTTTGTACGATTTTAACTTGCGCGCGATTTACCACATATTGTTGCTGTTGCTCTGTTTCAATACGAATACTATCAGTAGCTGCAATTGCTGGAATGGCACTGCCTTTTTCAATAGCCTGTTCATAACAACGATGAATTAGATCTTTAGAAACCAAACAACGCACCCCATCGTGAACAAAAACAATACCAGGTGCGTCAATGGTTTTTAATCCATTTTTTACAGAATCAAAACGTGTTGCGCCGCCAGCAACCAATTCAATGCTATCGGGTTCATTGAATGATGCCACTAATTGTTTTCCCTCGTTCATGAAATTTAATGGCAATACGAGTTTGATAGAAATATCTGAAAAGGCCGCTAAAAAAGCATTTAACGTATGCCATAAAATTGGCTTGCCTTGTAATAATAAAAATTGTTTGGGTTTATCTGCGCCCATGCGTAATCCAGATCCACCAGCTACAATTACCGCATATTTTCGCATAACATTCATTCAATTCTGTGATTCAATTCATTGCAATAAAAAAATACATTCCTTTAAAAACAATGTTTTATTTATAGCAGCTGTTCCTACTTCTTCACAAACCAAACCACCAGCAATATTGGCCATTTCAGCCGCTAAGTGTATATTTTTTGTTGCCGCATAAACAAGTGAAGCAACCGCAATGACGGTATCGCCTGCACCACTTACATCAGCAATGCTGCGCACATGGGTTGGAATGATTTTAGCTTCTTTTTGCGTTTGATAAAAAACACCTTTTTCAGACAAAGTGATTAGTGATGTTTGGTGTTCCAGTACCTCATGCAAAGCCGTATGAATTTTATCTAAAGTATTTAAGTCGATTTTATTAACCAATACATTTAACCCTTCTTTTACTTCTTTTAAATTAGGCTTAAAAATATCCACTCCTTTAAACGCTAAAAAATTATTTCGTTTTGGATCCACGGTAGTAACCACACCAAACTCCTTACACAATGCAATTAGTTGTTCAATTAAATGGGTTGTTAAAACGCCTTTATTATAATCTTCAAATATTAAAACATCCGGACAATTTGTTTCAAATAAGGTACGAACATTGTTAATCATTTCTAATTCTAATGCAGCACTTATATCAGTAGTAATTTCAGCATCTAAACGCATCATTTGCTGGTTTCGACTCATCACCCTCATTTTATTGGTGGTGATACGCTCCTTACTTGTCAATAGCATTGTTGTGTTAATGCCATGACCATTCAATAGCGCAGTTAATGCAATGCCATCTGCATCATCTCCAATAATTGAAATGATGGTGGTTGATGCACCAAGCGATGAGGTATTTAAAGCCACATTAGCAGCCCCTCCTACCCGCATTTCCTTTTTCTGCAAGCTAACCACCGGAACAGGCGCTTCGGGCGAAATACGGTCTGTATTGCCCCACCAATAGGTATCAAGCATTACATCGCCTACGATAGCTACTTTCAATCGGTTGAACTGTTCAAATAATGTATTAAAATCTACTGTTGACATATTTTTACATCGTTCTTTTTTGATTATTTACGGCCAAGTAATATAATGGAACTCCAATTAAGGTAATTCCTAAGCCCCAAAGAGAGTAAGTTGGAGAAGCCCAAACAAGCCCTACACAAAATACAATAGCTAATACGATGTAAATCAAAGGTAACACAGGATAACCAAATGCGCGATAAGGACGTTCTGCATTGGGTAGTTTTTTGCGTAAAATAAATACGCCTGTAATAGTTAATACGTAAAAAATAATTCCAACAAAGGCCACCATGGTTAACAAATCGCCGTATTTACCACTTAAACACAACAAACTAGCCATTGCGCACTGAATCCATAAAGCATATTCTGGAACGGCATTTTTATTTAACTCTCCTGTTTTCTTAAAAAACAAACCGTCTTTTGCCATGGTATAAAAAACCCTAGCGCCAGATAATATCAAACCACTATTACAACCAAAAGTTGAAATCATAATCATCACAGCTATTACAATGGTACCCACATTTCCAAAAATTGCATTTGCCGCTGCTACTGCTACACGATCATTTTCTGCATACGCAATTTGCTGCAATGGCAATACATTCAAATACATCAAATTAGCCGATACATAAATTAGTGTTACAATCAGTGTTCCAAAAAACAAACTCAATCCAATATTGCGTTGTGGATTTTTAATTTCTCCTGCAATAAAGGTTACGGTGTTCCAAGAATCGCTACTAAAAATAGAACCCACCATAGCAGCAGAAATAGCACCAATTAAAACCGCACCAGAAATAGGATGCCAACCACTAGGCTCTAATATTCCAACGGCATTTTTAACACCCAAGTCTTGTACAGAAGTAAATGCATGCTGCCAGTTCTGTGCCCAAAAACTTTGTTTAGATAATAAGAATCCAAATATGATTAAACCAAACAACGATAAAAGTTTGGTTACCGTAAAACTCGACTGAATAATTTTGCCACCTTTTACACCACGTGTATTGGTATAAGTTAATAATACAATCATGGAAATTGCCAACACTTGTGCTGCTGATATTTTCAAGAACCCTAAATCAAGTAAAATATTCCCTTCTCCTACTGCGGGAATTAAGTAAGCGGTAAACCTACTAAAAGCCACACCTACTGCAGCAATTGTAGCTGTTTGGATTACTGAAAAAAAACTCCATCCGTATAAAAATCCAACCAATGGATTATAAGCTTCTCTTAAATAAACATATTGGCCACCTGCTTTAGGATACATACCACTTAATTCACCATAAGTCACAGCTGCTGTAATGGTCATAAATCCTGTAATCAACCAAACTGCAATTAACCAGCCAGCACTACCCACATTTCGAGTAATATCGGCACTTACAATAAAAATACCAGAACCAATCATTCCGCCAGCTACAATCATAGTGGCGTCAAATAGTCCTAAACTTGGTTTGAATTGGGGATTTGTACTCATAAAAAAATCCCGTTGTTTTGAAACGGGATTTGAAGATAATAAATATGATTGAAGATTCTATTTCTTCTTGTACTGATTATTTAGTCCTTTAATTAGGTCTGGAGTAATGTTGTAAACAGAATCTTTTAAGTAAATCAAGTCTGGAGAACTTGTAAATACATACGAATACCCTTTGTCTTTATTATACTCTTTCAAATAGTCTTCTACTTTTTTCTTAACCTCTTGCAAGCGTTTAAAACTTTCATTTTGCAAATCTTGGTTTAACATTTGCTCTTTGTTCTGAAAAGTTTTTTCCATTTGCATTAACTCTTGTTGTTTGCCGTTTACTTCTGCTTGCGTCATGCCCTGAGCCGTTTTTTGTAACTCTTGGTATTTTGCTGCAAAAGTATTTTTCATTTCAGATAATTGTCGGCCATTCTCTTGGTCTTTACCACGTAACACATTTCTAACTTCTATAAAATATTCATAATGGTTTTCTAAAGAATCCATTTCAAAATAAGCAATCTTAAATTTACCATCAGCTACAGCAGCATTGGTATTTGCAACAGTGGTTGCTGATTTTTTTGATGAGAACTGTAAATAAAATAAAACCGACACTGCAAGTGCCAAAACGATATTAAAACCTAGGGTAGCATTTTTCATATTGCTTTATTAAAAATATTTTTGATTAAATCAGGATTCTAAAATAAACTAAAAAACCATAGCCTGTATAAAATAAAAGTAGGAAGTTTTATGCTTCCTACTTTTAATATACTATCATTTAACAATGTATTGTTATTCTTCTTCGTCGAAACTCATTGCTTCGCGCGTAGTAGCCAATACTTCGTATTCTTCTTTACTTCCAACAATCATGTTATCAAAATCTTTTTGACCTGAACCAGCAGGAATCAAATGACCAGTAATAACATTCTCTTTCAATCCTAACATCATATCAGTCTTGCCTTGAATAGCAGCTTGACTCAATACTTTGGTAGTTTCTTGGAATGATGCAGCAGAAATCCAGCTTTGAACACCTAATGATGCTTTGGTAATACCCAAAAGAACCGGTGTTGCAGTTGCAGGTTTTGCATCACGAACTTCAACTAGTTTGCGATCGCTTCTGCGTAGTATAGAATTTTCTTCTCTAAACTCACGAACAGTTACAATTTGACCAGCTTTGAACTTGGTGCTTTCACCTGATTCAGTTACTACTTTCTTGTCGTAGATACGGTCGTTCTCTTCAATAAAATCAAAGCGATCTTCCAAATCTTCTTCTAAGAATTTAGTATCTCCAGCATCAACAATTTCTACTTTTTTCATCATCTGACGAACGATCACTTCTACGTGCTTGTCATTGATTTTTACACCTTGTAAACGGTATACCTCTTGAATCTCATTTACCACATACTCTTGAACAGCAAATGGTCCTTTGATTGCTAAGATATCTGCAGGTGCAATTTGTCCATCAGACATTGGTGTACCAGCTTTTACAAAGTCACCATCTTGCACCAAAATTTGGCGGGTTAATGGAACTAAGTATTTCTTCACCATACCATCTCTAGACTCAACAATAATTTCACGATTACCACGCTTCACATTACCAAAAGCAACCACACCATCAATCTCACAAACAATTGCAGGATTACCAGGGTTACGTGCTTCAAATAATTCAGTTACACGCGGAAGACCTCCAGTGATATCTCTTAATTTACCCAACACACGTGGTATTTTAACCAACACCTGTCCGGCTTTAACGTCATCACCTTCTTCAATTCCAATATGCGATCCAACAGGTAAGTTATAATGCTTACTGTCTTTAGCACCTTCCACGCTAATGGTAGGAATTTTAGTTTTATCTTTTGTTTCAATAACTACTTTCTCTCTGTGACCAGTTTGCTCATCTGCTTCGTCGCGGTAAGTTACCCCATCTAACACATCAACAAATTTGATTTTACCATTCAATTCAGCAACAATTACGTTGTTGAACGGATCCCATGTACAAATGGTATCACCTTTCTTCACTTGCTGACCGTCTTTTACATTCAAGGTAGCACCGTAAGGAACGTTATTGGTAATCATCAAACGATCATTCTTCACATCCATGATACGCACTTCACCGGTACGACCGATTACAATACGTACTTTATTTCCATCGTTGTTAACTGCATCAACCGTTCTTAAACCATCAAACTGAATAGTACCATCAAACTTAGCGTTCAAGGTAGACTCAATAGAGGAAGAACCTGCAACCCCACCCACGTGGAAAGTACGCAAGGTTAACTGTGTACCTGGTTCACCAATTGATTGTGCTGCAATGATACCCACTGCGTCTCCGCGTTGAGCAATATAACCTGTTGCCAAGTTTTTACCATAACATTTTACGCAAACACCACGCTTAGCTTCGCAAGTTAATACAGAACGAATTTCTACAGTTTCAATACCAGAATCTTCAATTTGCATAGCCACATCATGAGAAATTTCTTCACCGGCAAGGATGATTAATTCTTCAGTTACTGGATGGTATACATTATGTAATGAAGTACGACCTTCAATTCTATCTGATAATGGTTCAATTACGTCTTCGTTGTCTTTTAAAGCGCTAGTTGCATTACCTCTTAAGGTTCCGCAATCATCATCTGCAATAACAACGTCTTGAGATACATCCACCAAACGACGAGTTAAGTAACCCGCATCGGCAGTTTTTAATGCTGTATCGGCCAAACCTTTACGCGCACCGTGTGTAGAAATAAAGTAATCCAATACGTTTAGTCCACCTTTAAAGTTAGACAAAATTGGATTTTCAATTACCTCACTACCAGTGCTTCCGCTCTTACGAGGTTTTGCCATCAATCCACGAATACCTACCAACTGTTTAACCTGTGTTTTACTACCACGGGCTCCAGAATCTAGCATCATATAAACAGAGTTAAACCCTTGTTTATCGGTAGCCATTTCTTTTATTAAAGTTTCAGTGATACGTGTATCTACCCTACTCCAAATATCAATTACTGCATTATAACGTTCGTTATTAGTAATCAATCCCATGTTGTAGTTTTCCCAAACATCTTCTACTTCTGCTTTTGCATTATCCAAAAGCTCATTACGCATATCAGGAACAATCAAGTCATTTACACTGAACGATAAACCACCACGGAAGGCCATACGGAATCCTAGTGTTTTAATATCATCCAAGAATTTTGCAGTTTTAGGAACATCGGTGATTTTAATAATATCTCCAATAATTTCACGCAAGTTTTTCTTGGTTAATAAAGCATTAATATAACCTACTTCAACTGGAACATTTTGGTTAAACAAAACACGACCAACTGTTGTTTCAATTAATTTCAAGCTCAATTTACCTTGCTCACGAACCATTGTTTTCACGCGAATATTTGCATGAAGATCAACTACTCTTTCATTGTAAGCAATCACTACTTCATCCATATTGTAGAAAGCCATTCCTTGACCTTTTACAATTTCAGTTTCAGTAGTTTTTTTACCCTTAGTCATGTAATACAATCCTAGTACCATGTCCTGAGAAGGAAGGGTGATAGGCGTACCATTTTGCGGGTTCAAAATATTGTGCGAAGACAACATCAATAACTGGGCTTCCAAAATTGCTGCATTGCTCAAAGGCACGTGCACCGCCATTTGGTCACCATCGAAATCGGCATTGAACGAAGACGTTACCAACGGGTGTAACTGAATCGCTTTTCCTTCAACAAGTTTTGGTTGGAAAGCCTGAATAGATAAACGGTGCAATGTTGGGGCACGGTTTAACATTATCGGATGGCCTTTCAAAATATTCTCTAAAATATCCCAAACAACTGCTTCTTTTCTGTCTACTAATTTCTTAGCCGACTTAACAGTTTTTACGATACCTCTTTCAATTAATTTTCTAATAACAAATGGCTTGAATAATTCCGCTGCCATGTCTTTAGGTAATCCGCACTCGTGTATTTTCAAATCTGGTCCTACAACAATTACAGAACGTCCAGAATAATCCACACGTTTACCTAATAAGTTTTGACGGAAACGACCTTGCTTACCTTTCAATACATCACTCAAAGATTTCAATGCACGTCCACCTTCAGCTTTAACAGCATTTGATTTACGGCTATTGTCGAATAAAGAATCAATCGCTTCTTGTAACATACGTTTTTCATTACGTAAGATTACTTCTGGCGCTTTGATTTCTAATAATCTTTTTAAACGATTGTTACGGATAATAACACGACGATATAAATCATTCAAATCAGATGAAGCAAAACGACCACCATCCAATGGAACCAATGGACGTAATTCTGGTGGGATAACTGGAATGTACTGCATTACCATCCACTCTGGGCGATTGGTAATACGTGTACTTGCATCACGGAAAGATTCAACTACGCTCAAACGCTTTAAAGCATCTGCTTTACGTTGTTGAGAAGTTTCAGTTGCTGCTGCATTACGCAATGAGAAACTCAAACTATCTAAATCAATTCTTTCTAACAAAGCATGTACCGCTTCAGCACCCATTTTAGCAATGAATTTTTGCGGATCTTCATCAGATAAATGTTGATTATCTTTTGGTAAAGTATCTAATAGATCTAAGTATTCTTCTTCAGTTAAAAGATCACCCATTGCTAGGTTTTCTTTAATACCGCCTTGAATCACTACATATCTTTCGTAATAAACAATTGTTTCTAATTTCTTAGAACTCATGCCTAATAAATAACCGATTTTGTTAGGCAAACTTTTAAAGTACCAAATATGAACTACTGGTACTACTAATTTGATATGCCCCATACGTTCGCGACGTACTTTTTTCTCTGTAACCTCTACACCACAACGGTCACAGACAATACCTTTGTATCGAATACGTTTGTACTTTCCACAAGCACACTCGTAGTCTTTTACTGGTCCAAAAATCCTTTCACAAAACAAACCATCTCGTTCAGGTTTGTATGTGCGGTAATTAATTGTTTCAGGCTTTAACACTTCTCCAAAACTTCTTTCCAAAATGCTATCAGGCGATGCTAGACTAATAGTAATTTGAGAAAAAGTAGGTCTCGGTTTGTTATCTCTTTTGATTGCCATATCGCTGTTGAGAATTTGTAGTTTAATATTTTGTTTCCAACTTTTGAGTGCTTACGCATCAGTAGTTGCGTCGCATACTTATTCAGTACTGCAAATAGAAATGAGTAAAGTGAATTGTTGCCATTTTTGTTAGCAACAATTCACCTACTCTATCTTATTATTCAAACTTAAGATCTAATCCTAATCCTCTTAATTCATGTACCAATACATTGAATGATTCAGGTATACCCGGACGAGGAATATTATCTCCTTTAACAATGGCTTCGTACGTTTTAGCACGGCCAATGATATCATCCGATTTGAGGGTTAATAATTCTTGTAAGATATTAGCAGCACCATATGCTTCAAGTGCCCAAACCTCCATCTCACCAAAACGTTGACCTCCAAATTGTGCCTTACCACCCAACGGTTGTTGTGTAATTAAGCTGTATGGTCCGATTGAACGGGCGTGCATTTTATCATCAACCATGTGGTGTAATTTAATCATGTAAATAACACCCACAGTAGCTTTCTGATGGAAACGCTCTCCTGTTTCACCATCGTATAAATAAGTGTGACCGTTTCTTGGAATACCTGCTTCAACGCAATATTCTTCAATTTGAGTTGTAGATGCACCATCAAAAATTGGTGTTGCAAATTTCACGCCCAAACGCTTACCGGTCCAACCTAAAATGGTTTCATAAATCTGACCCAAGTTCATCCTAGAAGGTACGCCCAAAGGATTCAATACAATGTCTACTGGTGTACCATCTTCCATAAATGGTAAATCTTCGGCACGTACAATCTTTGCAACAATTCCTTTATTTCCGTGACGACCTGCCATCTTATCTCCCACTTTCAACTTACGCTTAACAGCTAAGTAAACTTTAGCAAGTTTCAATACACCTGCAGGTAATTCGTCTCCAATAGAGATGTTGAATTTCTCGCGTTTGTAACGACCTAACTCTTCGTTAAACTTAATGCTATAGTTGTGTAATAAAGTATTGATTTGGTCATCAATTTTAGCGTCGGCTGTCCAACCCAATGGATTAACATTTTGATAGTCGATAGTAGCCAAATTCTTTTGATTGAATTTTGCGCCTTTGCCTATTAACATTTCTCCAAAATTATTGCTAACACCAGTTGAAGCTTTGTCTTTCAACAAAGTCTGTAACTTTTCTAACAACAATTCTTTAATGGTTTCAACATTTTGTTGGTGAACTTTTTCAACTTTTTCTAACTGTGCTTTTTCACGAATCTTACCGTTCTTATCTTTCTTAGCACGTTGGAAAAGTTTTTTATCAATCACCACACCTTCTGTACCGTTTGGTGCTTTCAATGAAGCATCTTTTGCATCACCTGCTTTGTCTCCAAAAATGGCACGCAATAGTTTTTCTTCTGGGGTTGGATCTGATTCACCTTTTGGAGTGATTTTACCAATTAGGATATCTCCTTCTTTGATAGTTGCTCCAATACGAATGATACCATTTTCATCCAAATCCTTCGTTGCTTCTTCAGAAACGTTTGGTATATCTGGTGTTAATTCTTCTTCGCCTAATTTGGTATCGCGAACTTCTAATTCATATTCTTCAATGTGAACAGAAGTAAATAAATCTTCGCGAACTACTTTCTCACTTATTACAATTGCATCCTCGAAGTTGTAACCTTTCCATGGCATGAATGCCACTTGTAAGTTACGGCCCAATGCCAATTCTCCGTCTTTGGTTGCATATCCTTCGGTAAGAAAATCACCCTTCTTTAATTGTTGTCCTTTTTTAACTGCCGGACGTAAATTGATACAAGTAGCTTGGTTGGTTTTCATGAACTTAGTCAAGTGGTAAACTTGTAAGTCGTCGTTAAAACTCACCAAACGATCTAAATCATTTCTGTCGTAGCGAACATGAATTTCGTTTGCATCTACAAACTCAACAACTCCGTTTCCTTCGCTGTGAATTTGAATACGTGCATCACGCGCTGCTTTTCCTTCTAATCCAGTACCAACAATTGGCGCCTCTAAACGGATCAATGGAACCGCTTGACGTTGCATGTTAGATCCCATCAAAGCACGGTTGGCATCATCATGTTCTAAGAAAGGAATTAATGACGCACTCAAACCAACAATTTGGTTTGGCGCCACATCCATAAATTCTACATCTTCTTTATCTAAAATAGGGAAATCACCAGTTTGACGAGATACCACTTTGTCTTCAGCAAAACCACCTTTGTCATTCAATGGAGAATTACTTTGGGCAATTTTTGCAGAGTCTTCTTCTTCTGCGCTTAAGAAAGTAAGGGTATTCATATTTACTTTTCCGTTCTCTACTTTACGATAAGGTGTTTCAATGAAACCCATATCATTAATAGCAGCGTGAACGCAAAGTGTAGAAATCAAACCAATGTTTGGACCTTCTGGAGTTTCAATAGTACACAAACGACCGTAGTGCGAATAGTGTACGTCACGAACCTCAAATCCAGCACGCTCTCTACTCAAACCTCCTGGTCCTAATGCGGAGATACGACGCTTGTGCGTGATCTCACTCAATGGATTGGTTTGGTCTAAGAATTGAGATAACTGAGAAGTTCCAAAGAAAGAGTTAATAACAGAAGATAAAGTACGCGCGTTAATCAAATCAACTGGCGTAAATACTTCGTTATCACGAACGTTCATACGCTCACGAATAGTTCTAGCCATACGAGCAAGACCTACACCGAATTGAGCATATAATTGTTCACCAACAGTACGAACACGACGATTGCTCAAGTGATCAATATCATCAATCTCAGCTTTACCATTCGTTAAACGAACAAGGTATTTAATGATTTCAATGATATCTGGTTTGGTTAATACCTTCTTTTCTAAAGGATATTCCAAGCCCAATTTACGGTTGATTTTATAACGACCTACTTCTCCTAAATCATAACGTTTGTCGGAGAAGAATAATTTATCGATAATACCACGAGCAGTTTCATTATCTGGTGCATCAGCTCCACGCAATTGGCGATAGATATGTTGAACCGCTTCTAATTCACTGTTAGAGGTATCTTTATTTAAAGTATTGTAGATGATTGCATAGTCTCCACCAACATCTTCTTTTTGAATAAATACGCTCTTCACTTCCATATTAATAATGGTAGCAATTGCTTCTTCATCCAAAACTGTGTCGCGTTCCATAACAATCTCGTTACGCTCAATGCTCACTACTTCACCAGTATCTTCATCAACGAAATCTTCTACCCATGTTCTTAAAACACGTGCAGCTAATTTGCGACCTACTTGGTTAGCTAATGATTTTTTATCGGCTTTAACTTCGTCAGCCATCCCAAATAATTCTAGGATGTCTTTATCAGTTTCAAAACCAATAGAACGTAATAAAGTAGTTACTGGGAACTTCTTTTTACGATCGATGTACGCATACATTACGTTGTTGATATCTGTAGCAAATTCCATCCAAGCCCCTTTGAACGGAATTACCCTTGCAGAGTAAATCTTTGTTCCATTAGGGTGAACAGACTGCCCAAAGAATACACCAGGTGAACGGTGTAACTGAGATACTACAACACGCTCTGCACCATTAATTACAAAGGTACCGCGCGGTGTCATGTACGGGATATTACCCAAGAATACATCCTGAACGATTGTTTGGAAATCTACGTGTTCTTCATCATTACAGCTTAAACGCAATTTTGCTTTTAAAGGGACTGCATAAGTCAAACCACGTTCCATACACTCTTCAATGGTGTAGCGTGGGGGATCAATAAAATAATCCAGGAATTCTAGTACGAAAATGTTACGAGTATCCGTAATAGGAAAGTTTTCCTTGAATACGCGGAACAGACCCTCAACATTACGTTTGTCGGGCGTTGTTTCTAACTGAAAAAACTCGCTGAAAGATTCTAACTGAATGTCGAGTAGGTCTGGTGCATCAGCCAAATGTTTAGTTTTACCGAAGCCGACCCTGTTGTTCAATGTAGTTGTAGACATATATATGTAAAACCGGTTTTAGTACGAAAAGTTTTGGTAGAACCTAGATTCTCTTAGCGTACAATCGGCGCATCTACCACTCAAACAAATGATAAAAATGTCCACCCGCTAAATTACCCAAAATAAAGGACGGCGAAGATAATGATTAAGGATAATATTAAAAAACAAATTTTAGACCAAAACACCGTTTTGTGGAAAAAAAAGCTTAGAATATTTTTTTCATCCTTAAAGAACTGACAAAAACCTAAAAATTTACCATTTTTTTACATTTTGTCAGTTAAAATTTTCATTCCGCTATACACAAAAAAAACCGATAGGAAAATCCTATCGGTTATATTTTTTGAATATAGGGTTAATTACTTAACTTCTACTTCAGCACCTGCTTCTTTTAATTTACCAGCAACTTCATCAGCTTCTGCTTTTGAAACGCCTTCTTTAACTGCTTTAGGAGCGCCATCAACTAAGTCTTTAGCTTCTTTCAAACCTAAGCCAGTCAATTCTTTAACGATCTTAACAACAGTTAATTTGCTAGCACCACCGCTAACTAAAATAACATCAAAAGCAGTTTTTTCTTCTACTGCTGCTGCTGCTTCTCCACCACCTGCTGCTACAACTACTGCTGCTGCAGCTGGTTCAATACCGTAATCAGCTTTCAAAACGTCTGCTAATTCTTGTACTTCTTTAACTGTTAAGCTTACTAATGATTCAGCTAATTTTTTAATGTCTGCCATAATATTTAATTTTTCCCGCCTTCATGGTTATCGTTTAAGATACTCCGGCGGATGGTTTAAAAAAATTGCCTTTATTTTCCCTCAGGCCTGGGATATTTTTACTTGCGTAATAATTTATGCTTCTGCTTCTGGAGCTGCTGCTTCTGGAGCCGCTACTTCTGCAACAACTTCTGGAGCCGCTGCTTCTGCTACAACTTCAGCTGCTGCAACTTCTGCAACAACTTCTGGAGCTGCTTCAATTACCGCTGCAACTGTTCCAGATGCTTGCTTTTCGTGGTGATTCAACAATGCTGCGATCACACGTTTAGCAGGTGATTGTAACAATCCAATTACTTCACCAATCAATTCATTCTTAGTTTTGATTTGTGTAAGTGCTTTTAGATTTTCGTTACCAGTGTAAACATCACCATTAATAAATGCTGCTTTTAAAACAGGCTTATCAGTGGCACTTGCCTTGCGGAAAGAAGAGATGATAAGTGCTGGTTCTTTAGGGTTCTCAGAGAACATTAAAGCAGTAACATTGTGTAAAGAATCGTAAATACCTGCATACTTTTCAGCATCCAATGATTCCAATGCTTTACGGATCAATGTGTTTTTTGCCACTTTAATTTCAACTTGTTTATCAAAACAAGTGCGGCGTAATTTAGATATCTGAGCAACAGTTAAGGCTTCTGTATCTGTGATATAGAAGTTATTATATTGTGTGAACTTCTCTTTCAAGAGTTCAATAACCTCATTTTTTTGGTCTTTGGTCATAACTAATTTTTTTATCAACCCGGGTCATTTCATACTACTTACGCAGAACGATCACCAGGATTAGTTGATTAATGATTTGGTGTCTAAAGTAATACCTGGGCTCATTGTACTAGCCATGCTTACAGCTTTAAGGTATGTACCTTTAGATGCTGATGGTTTTAGTTTTAAGATTGCGTTGATCAGTTCAGCACTGTTCTCAGAAATCTTTTCAGGAGCAAATGATATACGGCCAATTGAAGCGTGAACGATACCTGCTTTATCTACTTTAAAAGCAATCTTTCCACCTTTTACTTCATTTACAGCGGCAGCAACATCATTGGTAACAGTACCTGTTTTAGGATTTGGCATCAAATTACGAGGCCCTAAAACTTTACCTAATTTACCAATTTTAGGCATTACAGCAGGAGTAGCAATGATAACATCAATGTCTACCCAACCACTTTCAATTTTTTGGATAAATTCGTCTAAACCAACATAATCAGCACCTGCTTCTTTAGCAGCCGCTTCTTTGTCTGGTGTACACAATACCAATACTTTTTTTGTTTTACCAGTACCATGTGGTAATGATACAGTTCCACGAACTTGTTGGTCTGCTTTTTTAGGATCAACTCCTAAACGAATGTGCAAATCAACAGAACTATCAAATTTTGTACAGTTAATTTCTTTTACAAGGTTAGCTGCTTCTTTAAGGGAATAAATTTTTGTTTTATCCACCTTAGTTACTGCTACTTTTCTTTTTTTAGTAAGTGACATTTTCTAAATGATTTAAGGTGAATAATTAATTTTCCCAAGGAGCTTTACCGTCAACAGTAATACCAATACTACGTGCAGTACCTGCAATCATGTTCATGGCGCTATTTAACGTAAAGGCATTTAAATCAGTCATCTTGTCTTTAGCAATAAATTCAACTTGTTCCCAAGTTACTTTACCAACTTTAGCACGATTACTTTCTTTAGAACCTTTTTGAATTTTAGCAGCTTCCATTAATTGAACAGCAGCAGGAGCAGTTTTGATTACGAAGTCGAAAGACTTATCGGTATAAACTGTAATTAAAACAGGAACAACTTTTCCCATTTTGTCTTGAGTTCTAGCATTGAATTGCTTACAGAACTCCATGATGTTAACACCCTTAGAACCAAGGGCCGGACCTACTGGAGGAGCTGGATTGGCTTGACCGCCTTTCACCTGCAACTTTACGTAGCCTGAGATTTCTTTTGCCATTTTTTTGATTTTTTGGTGATATCGTTCCGGATTTATTCCGAAACTCCCAATGTCAATCATTCTTAATAAAAAGAACTTTTGGGGCGGCAAAGGTATGGATTAATAGTAATTAATCAAATAAATACAAGTAATTTTTTCTAAAATCAGGCTCTTTTTGCATAAAAAAAGGCTGTATCATTTTTGATACAGCCTTTAAATAGTCTTTTATTGCTATTAATTCAATTTTTCAACCTGCATATAACTTAATTCTACAGGAGTTGAACGACCGAATATTTTTACAGTAACTTTTAATTTTTTCTTCTCGTCATTCACATCTTCAATCACACCATTAAAGTCGTTAAATGGTCCTTCAATGATTTTGATTGTTTCGCCAACAATGAAAGGCTCACTCATGGTAACACCCATATCATTCATTTCGTCAACCTTGCCTAGCATTTTGTTTACTTCAGACTTACGCAATGAAATGATATTTCCTTTAGATCCTTTTCCGTCAGTTAAGAAGTGCATTACGTTGCTGATATTGCTGATGTGTTGTACAATATCATCCGTTAATTTACCATCCAATACTTCCATCATTACATATCCAGGAAAATAGTTTTTTTCACGCATTACTTTTTTACCGTTCTGCACTTTGTAAACTTTTTCCATTGGAAGAAATATCTGCTTGATCGTTTCTGTCCAACCGTTTCTTACCAAATCTTTATCGAGATACTCTTTTACTTTACGCTCTTTACCACTCACCACACGCAAAACATACCATTTAGTTTCCGCTTGCGGACCCTGTGGTGCGATTTGTGTTTCTATTGTTTCAATTGAATCCATGATTGGTTACTTGAATAATGAATAAATCAATTTAAGCAATTGGTTGCTGGAGAAATCCATGATCCAAACCATTGCAGTAATGATAACTGTTGCTACCAAAACAATCACTGTGCTTTGTTGTAGTTGTAGCCATGTAGGCCAGGTCACTTTCTCCAACAATTCGTGGTAACTCTCTTTAAAATAAGTTGCAATCTTGTTCATGTTTTCAATTTATCAATTTCGAATAATCTGCGTATTTAAGTTTTATAAATACTGCAATTTTATACTTCAAAATCATCCGCACGGGCACTAGGATTCGAACCCAGATCAAAGGTTTTGGAGACCCGTATGCTACCGTTGCACTATGCCCGTAGAAAGCTAAAAGCTATCCCGTGAACGAGACAGCTTTTAGTTTATTATGTTGCAAATGTATGTAAAAACATTTGCTTAAAGCTAAAAGCCTTGGCTTTGAGCTTATTTTAAAATTTCAGTAACCTGACCAGCACCTACGGTACGGCCACCTTCACGAATTGCAAATTTCAAACCTTTCTCCATTGCAATTGGTTGGATCAACTTAACACTTAAGTTAATGTTATCACCAGGCATTACCATTTCAGTTCCTTCTGGCAAAGTACACTCTCCAGTTACATCCGTAGTACGGAAGTAGAACTGAGGACGGTATTTGTTAAAGAATGGAGTGTGACGTCCACCTTCTTCTTTGCTCAAAACGTAAACTTCACCTTTGAATTCTGTATGCGGAGTGATAGAACCTGGTTTGCAAAGAACCATACCACGACGGATTTGAGTCTTTTCAATACCACGTAATAACAAACCTGCATTATCTCCAGCTTCACCTTCGTCAAGTAATTTTTTGAACATCTCAACACCAGTAACAGTTGAAGTTAAAGGAGCGTCCATCAAACCAACAATTTCAATTCCTTCACCCACTTTGATACGACCACGCTCAATACGACCAGTGGCAACAGTACCACGACCAGTAATTGAGAATACGTCTTCCACGCTCATCAAGAACGGTAAATCAACCGGACGAGGAGGCAATGGAATATAGCTATCAACCGCATCCATTAATTCGTCGATTTTTGCAACCCATTTTGGATCTTCAGATAAAGCTCCTGTTGCAGAACCTTGTATGATTGGTGTGTTATCACCGTCAAAGCCGTAAGAAGTTAACAACTCACGAACTTCCATTTCTACTAATTCTAATAATTCAGGATCGTCAACCAAATCTACTTTGTTCATGAAAACAACGATTTGAGGAACGCCTACCTGACGAGCCAACAAGATGTGCTCTTTGGTTTGTGGCATAGGACCATCAGTTGCAGCAACCACTAGGATAGCTCCATCCATTTGAGCAGCACCAGTAATCATGTTCTTCACATAATCGGCGTGACCTGGACAGTCAACGTGCGCATAGTGACGATTAGCTGTTTGATACTCAACGTGTGCAGTATTAATAGTGATACCACGCTCTCTTTCTTCTGGAGCGCCATCAATTTCATCATAATTCTTAGCAACGTTACCCATTCCTTTTTTAGCAAGGATCATGGTGATAGCTGCAGTTAAAGTAGTTTTACCATGGTCAACGTGACCAATGGTACCTACGTTTACGTGAGGTTTTTCCCTCTTGAAGGTCTCTTTTGCCATTTTTATCGGTTTTTAGTTGTGTTTTAAAAATTGAGGACCTTGTTAGATCCGTTTAAAATTATTTCGATGCAAAACTACTATTATATAGCATGCAAGGTATTCTTTGTTTTTCAATCAATTCTGCCTACGCTCTTTCAAATAAACCTAGCACTCAAAAAGAGCCGTTGGTGAGAATCGAACTCACGACCTCTTCCCTACCAAGGAAGTGCTCTACCCCTGAGCTACAAAGGCTTTTAAGTTGCTTACCAGTTAATAAAACAGCGAACTGTTTTATCCGGAATTTACCAACTCTAGTAAGAGCGGAAGACGAGGGTCGAACTCGCGACCTATAGCTTGGAAGGCTATCGCTCTACCAATTGAGCTACTTCCGCTTTTTTAATTCCTGTTCAAAAGCCAATATTAATTGACGCTTGAATGTTACTTAAAAGAACTATTGCACTGCAAAGCTTTCACTTTAACGTGCTTGTGTGGGCAGAGTAGGGTTCGAACCTACGTACACGTGAGTGAACAGATTTACAGTCTGTCGCCTTTAACCACTCGGCCATCTGCCCATTTTAAAAATGCAAACCCTGATATTTATACTATTAAGAATATTCTTACAATACAAAACGACAATGCTTAACACCTTTTGAGCCGAAGATGGGACTCGAACCCGCGACCTGCTGATTACAAATCAGCTGCTCTACCAACTGAGCTACTTCGGCATTAATAAAAAGAACTATCCCTTTTTAAGGACGGCAAAGGTAATGGAAAACTTTATTCGGCAAAATTTTGTAGCAAAATTTTTACAACAGTTTTTAACATGTTTAAGGAAACCCTTGTGTAACGGCACTATAAGGGCAAAAAAAAGCCCCGAAATAGTTCCGGGGCGGTTCTTTTATTAAGCGGCTAGCTTATCTTTTTTTCGTTTTATTTGTGAAATGATAGAATCCATTGCATTATCAAATGATTCTTCAAAGGATTTTGAGGATGTTTTTACAAAAAAATCGTGCCTCGGCACATGCACTTTAATTTCTACAACTTTGTCTTTGATAACATGTACCACGTTATCCAATTTCAAGAACAGGTCTACTTTTAGAATCTGGTCGTGAAATGTGTTTAATTTTTCGAGTTTTCGTGTTACATAATCTACCAATTTTTCATCTGCATCGAAGTGCACTGACTGAATGTTAACGTTCATAGCAACTCACGTTTAAACGGTTAATGAATAAAATATTTGAAAGAACTACGAGCCAAAATTTGGTAAAATTGACCCTTTCGAAACTCCTAACAAGTTACAACAAATTATAGTGAAATATCCTGCAATTTGTTTTTTTATTTGATATTTTAACAGTCTGTAAAACTATTGCCTACAATTGCTTTTAGGCCTTAGGATGCGCTTTATTGAAAACCTCTTTTAATTTTTCAATGGTATTGTGGGTATACACTTGCGTGGCAGCCAAACTACTATGGCCCAATAGTTCTTTCACTGCATTTAAATCTGCACCGTTATTCATTAAATGCGTTGCAAAACTATGTCTTAAAATATGCGGACTCTTTTTTTGAACCGTGGTTACCTGCCCCAAGTATTTCTTTACAAAAGCATATACAGCCCTTGGCTGCAATGGCTTTCCTTTTGCCGAAGTGAATACCGTTTTAACAGTAGCACTCTTTGTAGGCCTGTTTAATTGGTACGATTCTAATTCTTTTACCAAAGCGGCATCAATTGGAATGATGCGTTCCTTATTTCCTTTACCCAAAACTTTTACTTGTTTCAAAGATCCGTCTACTTGCGATTCTTTCAATTGAATCAATTCACTCAAACGCATGCCAGTTTGGTAGAAAAGTAATAAAACCAGTCGCTGTGTTCTGCCCTCCCATGTATCGGGAAATTCAACGTGTTCAAATAAAGTATGTACATCTTTTTCTGAAACAAATACAGGAAGTCGTTTTTTTGTTTTAGGAGAAATAATCACGCCCATTGGCGATGTTTTAATCAAGCCAGTTTTTAATTGGTATTTAAAAAAAGATTTTAGAGTAGATATTTTTCTATTGATCGACTTGGCGCTGATTTCATTTTCTTTAACGCTAGCCAACCAGCTTCTTATAAACATTGATGTGATTTGGTCTAACGCAGGATTATCGATTTGACTAACCAAGTATTGAAAGAATTGCTCTAAGTCTGTTTGATAGGCTACAATGGTATGCTTAGAATACCGCTTTTCGAATTGCAGGTATTCTAAAAACGGAGCGATTTGCGGATAGTCAGTTATGGGCATAAAAAAGTAGTCTGAAGATATAACATCAGACTACTACTAAATATTGTGGAAGCAAAATAATAAAAGATAATAATTAAGGAACCTTCCTTGAATTATCCTTCAATTTTTCCGCTAGCAATTTGTTGCTTGTAAACCGCTTTAAGGATTTCACCTCTACGTCTTACCGACGGTTTGATGAAAGCTTGGCGCTCTCTTAATTGCAATAAAGCCTTAGATTTTTCGAATTTCTTCTTGTACTTCTTAAGTGCTTTGTCGATGTTTTCGCAGTCTTTTGAATCAATAATTAACATATGTTGTATACCTCCTCAGGCGTTTTTAGGACGGCAAAGATAAGGTTTGATTTGAAAATTCCAAACGAAAATATTAATGCTTGAAAAAATCTTATCCCCATTCAATTTGCAGATTTATCTTGCAGCCATGTTTACAGGAATCATTGAAAGCACTGGAAAGGTTATATCTATTGAAAAACAAGGTACTAATACCAGTTTTTGGATAGCATCCCTTATTTCAAGCGAACTAAAAATAGACCAAAGTTTGAGCCACGAGGGTGTTTGCCTTACAGTGGAAGCCATTGAAAATGGACAACACAAGGTAACCGCTATTGAGGAAACGCTGCGTAAAACCAATTTATCAGGTTGGATTGTAGGCAATTCACTGAACTTAGAACGTTGTCTAGTGATGAATGGACGACTAGACGGACATATTGTTCAAGGACATGTAGACGCTACAGGCATTTGCACCCAAATAACCACACTTGAAGGCAGCTGGGAATACCGGTTTTCATTTCCGGAATCATTTAAACACTTAATAATAGAAAAAGGATCCATTGCGGTGAATGGTACAAGTTTAACCTGCTTTGATGTTACCAACAATGCGTTTAGTGTTGCTATTATTCCTTATACTTTTGAACATACTAGTATTCACCAACTACAAATAGGAAGTATCGTTAACCTTGAATTTGATATTCTGGGCAAATATGTTCAACGCTGGTTGCAAGTAAAAAACTAAATAGACTTTCCTTTTAAAGCACCGCTTACTGCGGCATCCATTGCGCGTTCAGCAAATGGACGTGAAATTTCATTTAACTCTTCTATCTTATTCTGAATCAAATTCTTATCATTCATTGTTACTGCCAACTGAAGCGCTTGCATAGCCCCTGCAGTTGCCAGTATTTCTTCGGGTGTTAATAGTTGTTGGTTCTTAGATATGAACTTTTCGGTCACTGCTAATATCTGTTCTGCCTCTGTGGTAGCTTCTACCAATGCCCTTGTTTGCATATCATCTTTGGCATGGGTTATACTATCCATCAACATCCCTTCTACTTGCTCATCGGTTAATCCATATTGCGGTGTCACTTCAATAAACTGCTCTATTCCACTGCGCAACTCTTTGGCCTTTACCACCAATATTCCATCGGCATTGATTAAAAAACTGATTTCAACTTTTGGCATACCTGCAGGCATTCCTGGAATACCTGTTAAATTGAACTCGGCTAATTTACGATTATCCTTTACCATGTCTCTTTCGCCTTGGTAAACAGAAATGCGCATACTGCCCTGCCCGTCTTTGTGCGTAGTATATTGGCGTCCAACACTAGTAGGGATTTTTGAGTTCCTTGGAATTAAAACATCCATCAAGCCACCCATAGTTTCTATACCTAAACTAAGCGGCGTTATATCGAGCAATAAAAAATCTTTGTTATTCCCTGCAAGAATATCTGCCTGAATAGCTGCGCCTAAAGCAACTACTTCATCGGGGTTTACAGAATCATTAACCGGTTTTCCAAAAAAAGCACCCACCGCTTGTTTGATGGCAGGAACTCGAGTACTACCGCCAACCATTACAATGGTGTCAATTGCAGCAATTGTTAGTTTCGCATCTTGCAAAGCACGCTCACAACACTTAATTGTTTTATTGATTAAACCTATTATAAGTTGTTCAAAATCAGTTTTTTTGATACTTAAAACTTCTCCATTCCAGTCGGTAGAAAAATGATCATGTGCACTCAAATGTTTTTTAGCTTCTTCTGCTTTTAAGCGCAATGACTGCAATAAAGACTGGTGCTGCTGGAGTTCATCCAAGGTTATTCCGCCTTCAGTTAGCCAATACTCCATAATAGAACGGTCTATATCATCTCCGCCCAAATAGGTATCGCCATTGGTACTAAGCACTTCAAATATGCCATTACTAATATGTAGGATGGAAATATCAAAAGTACCACCCCCTAAATCATATACTGCAATGGTTTTTTCTTCATCTTGCCTTAAGCCTAAACCATAAGCCAAACTAGCAGCAGTTGGCTCATTTACAATGCGTAAGATATCTAGACCTGCAATTTTACCTGCATCTCTTGTTGCCTGTCTTTGCGCATCGTTAAAGTATGCAGGCACCGTTATGACAGCCTTTGTTACAGGTGTCTTTAAAATATGCTCAGCCCTGTTCTTTAGTTCTTTTAATATGAAGGAAGACAATTCAATGGGCGAGAAAAACTGGTTGCCAACTTGTACTTTTACTAGCGATGCTGTATCGTCATCAATTACTTTATAGGTAAAGAATTGGGCATTGTCTTTAATATCTTGGTAACTCTTACCCATTAAACGCTTGGCACTAAAGATGGTATTTTTAGGATCGGTCTCTAAAAAAGTTCGGGCCTGCTCTCCTACAGTTGGATTGCCAAATCCATCAAAATGCACAATACTAGGCACCAAGCTACTAGAATTAAACTCTTTTAATGCCACAGGCTGTTTGGTATCGGGATGGATTATAGCCACCAAACTATTGGTTGTACCTAAATCTATTCCTACAATCATTTCTGCTTGCTGCAAACTTCCTGTTGCTATATTGATGCCTATTTTTGCCATAAATTAAAAAGTCTTTGTTGATGAAAGCAAAATGCCCATCTTTTTAGAGGGGCAAATTTAGAACAATGCATTGGGCTGAAAGTTGCGAATTCAGGAATGATTAATAGTTGGATCATTTAAATTAGCATTCCACCACAGTTGTTTTGCTGACCAAATCGTGCAATGGCTTACCCAAAACTGCCATAAATAAAAAATCAATTAGCGTTAGGCGCACCAAACTTCTAATGAGTATTTGCACTAATAAGGGCTTATTTCCATCTAATCGAACAACTTTGGTAGCTGTTATCCATTTGCCTGGTGTTCGATTAAACGAAGCCTCCCAGAAGGTATAATACACAAAAAGGGCTCCTGCAACAAACCACCAAAAATTAATGGGCTTAAAATTCCAGTTGTATACATAGAAGTTCCAAAATCTAAACGCAAAAAAGCTCAGAATAAAAACAAGAAATCCATCAATTATGAAATTCAGGATACGGGTACCATCGCCAACTTTGTTCATAGTTCTTAAATTGCTGCAAAATTATTGGCTTTATGTCATTAATTTTTCAATTAGCATCCAAATGAAGTAATTACTTTTGTTCAAATACAAAGGAAGATGGATTTAATAGATGAATTACAGTGGAGGGGCATGGTTCAAGATATTATGCCTGGTACAAAAGAACTATTAGCAAAAGAATTGGTATCGGGATATATTGGCTTCGACCCAACATCCGACAGTTTGCATATTGGAAGCTTGGTGCCTATTTTATTATTAGTTCACTTACAAAAAGCAGGACATAAGCCTTTTGCTTTGGTTGGTGGTGCAACAGGAATGGTGGGCGATCCTAGTGGCAAAAGCGAAGAGCGTAATTTATTAAGCGAAGAAACCCTACAATTTAACCAAGAAGGCGTTCGCAAACAATTAAGTAAATTTTTAGATTTCAATAGCAGCAAAACCAATGCAGCAGAATTAGTAAACAACTACGATTGGTTTAAAGATTTTAGTTTTTTAAATTTCATTCGTGATGTAGGCAAGCATATTACCGTGAATTACATGATGCAAAAAGACAGTGTAAAAAAACGATTGGATGGCGAAACGGGAATGAGCTTTACAGAATTCACTTACCAATTGGTACAGGGATATGATTTTTATTGGCTCTATCAAAATAGAAATTGCAAATTACAAATGGGTGGTAGCGACCAATGGGGAAATATCCTTACCGGTACAGAACTCGTTCGACGCAAAGCAGGCGGCGAAGCATTTGCATTTACCTGCCCACTAATTACCAAAGCAGACGGCGGAAAGTTTGGCAAAACTGAAAAAGGAAATGTTTGGTTAGATCCTACAAAAACAACTCCTTATCAATTTTATCAATTTTGGTTGAATGCCAGTGATGAAGATGCAAAAAAATGGATTAAAATTTTTACCCTCTTACCAAAAGAAATTATTGATCCTTTAATAGCCGAGCACGAAATAAAACCAGAACTAAAAGTTTTACAACTTAAACTAGCCCAAGAACTCACTTGTTTTGTACATAGTGAGGCGGCCTACGAACAGATTATTAAAACATCAAAAGCTTTGTTTGGCGGAGATGCATTGGCCTTTATTAATGAAACTGATAATGCAGTTTTAGAAACAAGTGGTCTTCCAATACACGAATACAGTGGCGAATTTCCTGCGAATATTGTAAGCTTTTTAGCGGATAGCGGTTGCTTTGCTAGTAAAGGAGACGCTAGAAAAATGGTACAAGCTGGTGGCCTTAGTTTGAATGAAGTAAAAATTACAGATATTAATTACCAAATTGAATTGGCAGAAAAACTAAAAGGCAAATACTTATTAGTTAGACGCGGAAAGAAAAACCTCGATTTGGTTATTGCATAAAAAAAATCTTCGCAGCGTTTCTAATTAGATTCGCTGCGAAGATTTTAATTTGATGCTACCTATTTAGTTATTTAACAGCCTTAATTTCTTCCCACATAGCATCGGCTACAAATTGTTGGCCTACTGGGCTTAAATGCACTCTATCTGAGGTTAAAATACCTTTCTCTTTGTTTTCAGGATTGTGTTGTAGGTTGTAATTAAGTAATCCTGCTCTTAAATCTACTAACTGCAATTGCTTGCTTGCGGCAAAACTGCGAATCCATTTACAATACATATTCAAATCACCATCTTGTTGATTGGTATGATCGGTTCTTTCTCCAATTGCTGCAGGTGTACACAAAATTACTTTGGCTCCTTTTGCTTGAATCTTTTTTACGATGGCTTCATAAAATTTACCAAACTTATCATAATCGGTACCGGTACCAGAACCTGCTTTGTGCCAAACATCATTTACGCCGATGTATATTAAAACGATATCTGGATTTTTTTGCAACACATCTTCTTCCATTCTCAAATACAAATCATACACTTTATTCCCACTAACACCAGCGCCTACCAAATCATATTGATTTGATAAACCTGCTTTTTGAATGATGGTATCTATCAAACGAATATAACCACCAGGGTTTACCGCTGCTGAAGTAATGGAATCTCCAAAAAAGATTACTTTCTTTTTCTTGTCTGTTCTAAAAGACATAATTAGCATTGCTGTTACGAAAAGACCTAATAAAATCAGTTTGTTTGTCATGTTTATCTTTTTGACTTTTAATTATAAGACTAAATATAAACATTCAGCTTGAATCAAATAACAAGTTTCGGATCTGTTTAATTTAAGAATTGCATTTATTTTCTATCACAAGGCTTAATTAACCGATATTTCTTTTAAAATATTTGGAACAATTGGGGTACAGCCCTATTTTTGCAGCCCATCCAAAACAATTGGAACGGATTGCCTGATAGTATAATGGTAGTACGACTGTTTTTGGTACAGTTTGTCTTGGTTCGAATCCAGGTCGGGCAACCAAATTTTAAAATAACTCATTGATTTTCAATGGGTTATTTTTTTATACCCCTAAAAATGTCGATTTTCCACCAATTTTTCCACCAAAACAAATATTATAGGGGTTAATTTCCTTCAAATTTTTGTTTGAAATGTTATCTAACTAGCAAAACCCCTTCACATAGCCATTCTTATTCAATAGTAAAAAATGAAGCACTTGGTACTTTTAGTTCCATTGTAAACTTTATTCGAAAATTTTCTTTACCTTTTCTCTACTAGATTTAAAATTAAATTCAATGAAAAAAATATTATTTACCCTCCCTTTCTTGGTTTTGTTTTTATCAAAATCAGTTGCACAATCTGCTATTCCTGAGTCAAAATGGTCTTCGCATGAGATTACTATTGATGGTTCAGATAATGAATGGAGCAAACCATATAATTACTTAGATAGCATCAGTGGATTAGCTTTTACCATGAGTAATGATAAGGATAATATTTATTTATGCGTATCAAATACTAATAGAAATAAAGCCACTAAAATGATGATTGCTGGATGGAGTCTTGATTTAAAATCTTCAGAAAAAGATAGGAAATTCCATGCAAGTATTGACTTCTCTAAAATAGCTGAAATCCGTTATGTTTTTAATGCAGATATTAAAAACCTAATAACGCTTTACAAAGCAATGATTACAACAGTTACAAGAAAAGGGTTTCTAGCCAACAATGGCGTTCAAGATTTGATGAATGTGAATGGAATGAATATTGGAATAGGTTTAGATGAAAAGGAAAATATTATTTACGAAATAATGATTCCTATTAAAGATTTGATACCTCAAAGCAAAGCTACACTCACTGAATTAGTTAACGTTGAATTTAGAGTAAATGCACTAGAGAACCCCTATGAATCAAGGGATTTTGGTTCAAGGTCAGAACCTAATAGTATGGGAAAAAGTCGAATAGGTGCAGGTGCTGGACGTAGTGGCGGAAGCGGCGGTGGACAAAGACCGGGAGAATCTAATGCTAATGCAGCAATGAGTGCCCTTTATGAAAAACAAAGTTTTACACAGAAAATAAAACTGGTAGACAAGGAATCAAAGTAAGCAGAAACATTAAAGAAGTTTATTGATACAGTTTTGTAAACTATCTAACCAATGGATAGTTTGAATGCCGTAATCATTTTCTAAACCAGTTGTATCCATTACCGAATAAGCAGGTCGCTTAGCTGGAGTTGGAAAATCGGTGGATGGAATGGGCGATACATTTGTTTTTTTGTTGGCTTCTTTTGCAATAGCTACTGCAAAATCATACCAAGATATTACGCCACTATTACAATATTGATATATGCCATAGTGCGCATTTCCTTTTTCAATTGATTGAAGAATAGAAAAAATTGCAGCCGCTAAATCTGCGGCAGATGTTGGTGATCCAATTTGGTCTGACACTACATTTAATGATGGTCGATCATTCATTAAACGCAACATGGTTTTTACAAAATTATTACCATGTGTACTATATACCCAAGAGGTTCTAATGATAATAGATTTTTTACAATTGCTTAAGGCCAACTGCTCTCCCATCCATTTACTATAGCCATAATAATTGATAGGCTTTGTTGCAGTAGTAGTTAAATAAGGCGCTGTTCCATTTCCATCAAACACATAATCGGTAGAAATTGTAATGAGCACTGCATTAATTTCGGCACAATGCTTGGCGATTAATCCTACAGATTCTGCATTAATGGTATAGGCTAATGCTTGCTCTTGTTCGGCTTTATCTACGGCTGTATAGGCGGCACAATTAATAAAATAAGCTGGCGTATAAGTTTCAAAGAAAGGTGCAATGCTTGCAGGATTTGATAAATCTAGTTCTGCCCTTGATGTAAATAAAAAATGGAACTGTTGGCTATATTGTTGAGATAGTTGTTCTATTTCCCAACCAAGTTGCCCAGTTCTTCCTGTTACTACTACCAAAGGTTTTAACATAAAAATGATTTATTCTACTTAACTATTTACTTGAGTTTACAAATTCCTTGGGTAGTTTAGACCATTCTTCTTTGGGTAATGATTTAAAATATTCGTAGGTTCTTTTTAAGCCTTCTGCTCTTTCAATCTTTGGCTCCCATCCTAATAATTCCCTTGCTTTAGTAATATCTGGTTGACGTTGCTTAGGATCATCAACTGGTAATTCTTTGTAGATTATTTTAACGGAAGATCCAGTGAGTTTTAATACTTCTTCTGCAAAATCTTTCAGGGTTATTTCATTTGGATTGCCAATATTAACTGGCATAGTATAATCACTCATTAATAAGCGATAAATACCTTCAATTAAATCATCTACATAACAAAATGAACGTGTTTGAGAACCATCGCCAAATACGGTTAAATCTTCGCCGCGTAGTGCTTGACCAATAAATGCTGGTAATGCTCTACCGTCGTTCAAGCGCATTCTAGGACCATAGGTATTAAAGATGCGAATGATTCTTGTTTCAACACCATGAAAAGTATAATAAGCCCTTGTGATTGATTCCATAAAACGCTTGGCTTCGTCATATACACCTCGCGGTCCTACAGGGTTTACATTGCCCCAATATTCTTCTGTTTGTGGATGCACCATTGGATCTCCGTATACTTCACTAGTTGAAGCTACTAGTATTCTTGCTTTTTTCGCTTTGGCTAATCCCAAACAATTATGCGTTCCTAATGCACCCACTTTTAAAGTTTGTATAGGAATTTTTAAATAGTCGATGGGGCTTGCAGGAGAAGCAAAATGCAGGATATAATCAATATTACCTGGCACATGAATAAACTTAGAAACATCGTGGTGAAAAAACTCGAAATTTTCTAATTTAAACAAGTGTTCTATATTTTTTAAATCACCTGTAATTAAATTATCCATTCCTATTACATGGTAGTCTTCTTTTATAAAACGATCACATAAATGCGAACCTAAAAAGCCTGCTGCACCTGTAATTAAAATTGTATTTCTTGACATAGTATTTATTTATGGTCTACCAATACTTTCGTAATGATATCCTAGTTCTTTCATTTGTTTTACGTCAAATAAATTTCTTCCATCAAACACTACTTTTTGGCGCATTTTAGTTTCAATGATTTCAAAATCTGGTGTTCTAAATTCACTCCATTCGGTAGCAATTATCAAGGCATCTGCACCAGCTAAACAACTATATTGGTCTGCTGCAAAATTAATTACAGAGTGTCCTATTTGATTTTGCACATTCGGCATGGCTTCAGGATCGTATGCGGTAACGGTTGCTCCTGCTGCTGTTAATGCTTCAATTAAATACAATGCTGGTGCTTCGCGTATATCATCGGTATTTGGTTTAAAAGCCAAACCCCATAACGCAAAATGCTTGCCTGCTATATTGCCATTAAAATGTGCTTTGATTTTTGGAATCAGGTGTAATTTTTGATTTTCATTAACTGATTCAACAGCTTTTAAAATTTTAAAATCGTATCCGTACTCTTCGGATGACATGATTAATGCTTGTACGTCTTTTGGAAAACAAGATCCACCATAACCAATGCCTGGAAATAAAAAGCGTCGGCCGATTCTATCGTCACTACCAATTCCTCTTCGCACCAAATCAACATCTGCACCAACTCTTTCGCACATTTGTGCTATTTCATTCATGAACGAAATTTTAGTAGCCAAAAATGAATTGGCTGCATATTTGGTTAACTCGGCAGACTTTTCATCCATATAAATAATTGGATTTCCTTGACGCACAAATGGTGCATACAAATCGCCCATTAATTTTCTAGCACGGTCTGAACTAACCCCAATAACTACCCTGTCTGGTTTCATAAAATCATCCACGGCAACACCTTCTCTTAAAAATTCAGGATTGCTAACTACATCAAATTCTCCTTGGTAATTTTGTGCAATTGCTGCACGCACTTTTTCGGCAGTACCCACTGGCACTGTACTCTTATTAACTATTACTTTATAATCAGTTAATAATTTTCCTAATTCATTAGCAACACCTAAAATATATTTTAAATCGGCAGAACCATCTGCACCTGGAGGTGTAGGCAATGCTAAAAAAATAATTTCTGCATCTTTAATTCCTTCTACTAAACTAGTGGTAAATTTTAAACGCGCTTCTCTGGTGTTACGTAAAAATATTTTTTCTAAGCCAGGTTCATAAATGGTAATTTCTCCATTCGAAAGGCGCTCAACTTTGGATGCATCAATATCTATACAAGTTACTTTAATACCTGTTTCTGCAAAACAAGTTCCTGTAACCAATCCAACATATCCAGTTCCAACAACAGCTATTTTCATGTATTAATTATTAATAAAGTTTAAAACGTTTTCTGTAATATAAGAAAGTTGCTCTTGATCCATTTCGGTATGCATAGGCAAAGAAATCACACGTTCTGTTAACCAATCAGTAATGGTTAAATCTACTGGCGGCAAATCAAAACCACTGAACATTTTTTGACGATGTCCGGGTACCGGATAATAAATCATTGAAGGTATTTTCTTCTCCGCTAAATATGCGCTGAGTGCATCTCTATTCACATTGTGTAATTGCAAGGTATATTGATGATACACATGCGTGCTATAAGGCGCAACATATGGCACTGTTATTTTTTCGTTTCCTACAAATGCATTGTTATAAAAAGCGGCGGCATTTCTGCGAGCATTTGTATAATCGTCTAACTGCTGTAATTTAATATTTAATACCGCAGCTTGCATGGAATCTAAACGAGAATTACAACCAACCATTTCGTGGTAGTAACGAGTTTGTTGTCCATGATTGGCAATCATTTTCATTTTTTGAGCAAGTACTGCATCATTTGTAAAAATGGCACCTCCATCTCCATAAGCACCTAAGTTTTTACTTGGATAAAATGAAGTTGCACCTACAGTTCCAATAGAACCCGTTTTCTTTTTACTTCCATCCAAAAATGTATAGTCGCATCCAATAGCTTGAGCATTGTCTTCAATTACATACAAACCAAATTCAGCAGCTATTTGCATAATCTCTTCCATAGGAGCGGCATGGCCATATAAATGCACTGGAACAATTGCTTTTGTTTTTGGTGTAATGGCATTGCGCACCGATACTGGATCGATACAAAAAGTTTTAGGATCGACTTCAACAAAAACTGGTGTTAATTTTAATAGCGCCACTACTTCTGTTGTAGCAATATAAGTATATGATGGGGTAATCACTTCGTCTCCTGGTTGTAGATCAAGTGCCATCATGGCAATTTGTAAAGCATCAGTTCCATTTCCACAAGTAATGGTGTGGGCAGATCCTTGGTAGGTATTTAGTGCAGCTGTAAAATCCTGAACTGGCTTGCCATTAATGTATGCGGCTGAGTCTAATACTTCATGAATAGCAGCGTCTACTGCTGATTTTATTTTCAGATATTGACTCTTGGTATCTACCATTTGAATGGGGCGCATATTACAATTCATTGATTCGGGGGCAAATCTACTGAAAATAAGCGCAAATAAGGTTTCTCCGTAATATGAAATCTGTGAAATAAGCTAGAAATTATTGCGTTATTTTGTACCAAGAAACAGACACTTGAAAATATTCTACGAAATCTTTATTTTTTTATACCCAAAAGCCGCTTGGCTATTAGGCTGCTACAATGAAAAAGCAAGGCAATGGGTCAATGGTAGAAAAAACGTTTTTGCTACACTTGCCAAAGCTTTTGAAAACAATGAAGCACCTGTTATTTGGATGCACTGCGCTTCATTAGGAGAATTTGAACAAGGCAGACCAATATTAGAAGCACTTAAAGAAACATACCCCAAGCACAAAATATTATTAAGTTTTTTTTCGCCATCTGGATATGAGGTAAGAAAAAATTATACTGGCGCCGATCATATCACTTACTTACCTATTGATTCTGCAAGTAATGCTAAACGTTTTTTTAAGATTGTGAATCCAACATTAATTCTATTTGTTAAATACGAATTCTGGTACCATTATTCTGCTCAAGCTGCTAAAAGAAATATCCCATTGGTATTGGTTTCTGGCATTTTTAGAGAAAGACAATCTTTCTTTAAATGGTATGGTAAATTCTATAGAAATATCCTTAAAAATTTTAGTTACTTTTTTGTACAAGACAATGTATCGGCACAATTATTAAAAGGGATTGGTTTTACAGACACTGTTACTATTAGTGGCGATACCCGATTTGATAGAGTGCTTGCAATTGCTAACAAATTTGAACCTATTTCAATTGTAGAAAAATTTTGTACCAATCATACAACCATTGTTGCAGGTAGCACCTGGACCGAAGACGACGAAGAATTAGACCATTTTATTAATTCGAATCCATCAATCAAATGCATTGTTGCGCCGCATGATATTAATGAAGACAGACTTAAAGAATGTTTAAATTTATACCATCGATCGATGCTTTTTTCTGATTACGAAAATGCTATCAATAACCAATTACCCATACCAGAAAACTTACAAGTACTCATTGTAAATAATATGGGAATGCTTACCCGATTATACCATTACGCAACAGTTAGTTTGGTTGGTGGTGGATTTGGTGGAGATGGCGTTCACAATGTATTAGAAGCGGCTGTATACGGCAAACCGGTAGTAATTGGACCCGTGTTTGAAAAGTACATTGAAGTAGTAGCACTAGTTGAAAATGGAGGATGTATTAGTGTTGAAGATGCCCTAGAAATGGAACAAGTATTTAATAGTTTATTAGATAAAAATGATCCGCTTTATTTAGAAGCTGCAACTGCTGCAAAGAGTTTTGTTTACAATCATGCAGGTGCCACTAAAATAATCATGCAGCATATTCAAGAAAATCGCCTGTTAATTAATTGATCGAACTGAGCTACAATTGAAGCTGTTTCATTCCAACCCAATTTTACTTTTAATTCTCTTTGAATCCAAGACTGTGCTTCTAGCATAGTAGTAAAACCATTAATGGTTTTTAAACTTCGCTCATACATTACTTCGTCGCCCCTAAAAAGTTCATTGATAAAAACATACCGATCATTGAGCACTATCGCTTTATTTAAATCAGTGATGGATTCTTTGTGAAAAGTATCTGATAATGCAATATTGTTTGGTTTCAATTGATCATTTAAACTTGGCAATCCTTCATGCAAAATATCATTGAGTTCAAACACTTCTTTAATAGGTCCATTTGTTGTTTGCCCTTCTGTAATGAGGTCTGATACTTCAGGTAGGTAAATACTTTTAGAGAGCAAATCATTATCTGGAATCACCGTAAGTTTAGGACTTTCTAAGGCTTCAGTGAAATCTATAATGCTTGAAGCTTCCTGATTTATAGGAGCAACTATATTTTCAATAGCTTCCTCATCAAGAATAGGTTCAATATTATTTATCTCTTGATCGACTAAATCATTTACCTCATTTTGATTTTCTGGCACCTCCGATGCTATCATTTCATTGGGCAAATTTGGTAGTGTTGAAATGGCTGGTACCGTTTCAGTATTTTTAATTTCCTCTGCAAAATCAAATAACCAACCAGTTAAATCATCTTTTTTATTACGCGAATTACTTGAGATTTTAGAAATCTGGCTTTTTTGCTGTAGTTGTAATTCAGCCAATAGCAGTTGGGTAGTAGCCAATAAATCGGCATTTTCAGCCTCCTGAATAAATAGTTCTTTCAGTTTATCAATCAGGGTACCCACATTTTCCATTGGATGTAATACATTTGAGGTGTTTATAAGACTAGTTCGAACTAGTATGAAACGATTTTTTTTATAATTTATTTTGCAGATGTTTATAGAACCAAATATATCGGGCGACAAACGTGGATGGATTGAAGTAATTTGCGGTAGCATGTTTAGCGGCAAAACAGAAGAATTGATTCGCCGCCTAAAAAGGGCTAAAATAGCCAATTTGAAAGTGGAAATTTTTAAACCCGCCATTGATATTAGATACGATGAAACGCAGGTGGTTAGCCATGATGCGAATTCCATACAATCAACGCCAATTGACAATTCACAAACCATTTTATTGATGGCAGAAGGGGTTGATGTAATAGGTATTGACGAAGCTCAATTTTTCGACGACCAAATTGTGAATGTTTGTGAAACCCTTGCAGCCAAAGGCATTCGTGTAATTGTTGCAGGATTAGATATGGACTATTTGGGCAAGCCTTTTGGTCAAATGCCTAACTTATTGGCCATTGCTGATTATATTACTAAATTACATGCTATCTGTGTTCAATGTGGCAATATCGCTAGCATATCACACCGAAAAACTGCTGGAGGAAACCAGGTTTTGATTGGTGAAAAAGATGTGTATGAACCTCGCTGCAGAAAATGTGTACATGAAAAACCCTAACCCAATTTTAGCACTAGTTAAAAAGGAAATACTCCTTGAAACAAGGCAGCAGTATACCTTGTATGGGATATTTTTATATGTAGCTTCTACTATTTTTGTGGTTTATTTATCCATGGGGCTTCCCGAAGACAAAGTATGGAATGGCCTTTTTTGGGTGATCCAATTATTTGTTTGTGTAAATGCTGTAGCCAAAAGTTTCTTAGCAGAATCTAAGGGCCGAATGCTTTATTTTTATTCCATTGCAGGTGCGCGAGACTTTGTTTTGTCTAAGCTGATATTTAATTCGGTATTAATGTTGCTAATGAGCTGTATTAGCCTGGCCATATTTACTCTTTTACTTGGAAACCCGATTGAATTTGGATGGCAGTTTATAGGAATTGCTTCTTTAGGTGGTATTAGTTTGAGTTTGGTATTTACTTTTTTAGCAGCCATAGCCGCAAAAGCCCAACAACAAGCGGCATTGATGGCCATCATGGGCTTTCCAATTATTATCCCTCAACTATTATTATTAATGAAAATCTCTACCGCAGCCTTCTCTGCAGTAGTGCAAGCCGGCTGGTGGCAGATGGTTTTTTTATTAATTGGACTAGATATTTTAGTCATTGCACTAGCCATCATTTTATTCCCATTTCTTTGGAAGGACTAAGCAATTTTAAAAGCGTAGATGCCTTACCGTTTGCCCTTTATTGATCAATTGTTTTAATGAATCGATACCAATTTTTAGGTGTTTATGTACAAATTCCTCTGTGACTTGTTTGTCACTAGCTTCTGTTTTTACACCATCTGGAACCATGGGTTGATCGCTAACTAATAGCAAGGCTCCGGTTGGAATTTTATTGTAAAAACCTACTGTAAAAATGGTTGCCGTTTCCATATCAATTGCATAAGCACGAACATTGGTAAGATATTCTTTAAATACTTCATCGTGCTCCCAAACCCTACGGTTAGTGGTATAAACAGTTCCTGTCCAATAGTCAACTTGGTTGTCTCTTATAGATGTTGAAATGGCTTTTTGCAGTGCGAAAGCAGGCATTGCTGGCACTTCGGGAGGGAAGTAGTCGTTTGATGTACCTTCTCCCCTAATAGCCGCAATAGGTAGTATTAAGTCGCCTAATTTATTGCGTTTTTTTAAACCGCCACATTTACCCAAAAACAATACCGCTTCTGGGGCTATTGCAGTTAATAAATCCATGATAGTTGCGGCTCCTGGACTTCCCATGCCAAAATTAATAATGGTAATTCCATCGGCTGTAGCGCATTGCATAGGACGGTCTTTGCCTATCACCGGTACTTTGTTCCACTCAGCAAACATGGTTACATAATTACTAAAATTGGTTAACAAAATAAACTTGCCAAAATTCTCTAATTGCTCTCCAGTATATCGAGGCAACCAGTTATTTACAATCTCTTCTTTTGTTTTCATATGCGAAGTTTTATACGCTTTTCAAAACTATCTTTGAAAAAGCCAATTGTTTAAAATTACAAAAAAGCAAGCGCTTAACCATTGTTTTTATGATTCAAATTCCTTTTCCGCCATTTCCCTTTAAAATAAAAGAATCCGAGGGCAAGGAATGGATCTTCGACGAAATAAGAAAACAATGGGTTCGTTTAAGCCCCGAAGAATGGGTTCGCCAAAACATCCTTCAATATTTTTTACAAATTATGAACTACCCAAGTTCATTGATTGCTATTGAAAAAGAAATTAAACTAGGGGAACTAAAAAAACGATTTGATATTTTGGTTTATAAAGATTCCAAACCTTGGTTAATGGTTGAATGTAAAGAAATGAATGTGCCCATTAATGAATCAGTACTCAAACAAGTATTGAATTACAATATTAGTTTAGAAGTTCCTTATATACTTATTACCAATGGCAACGACAGTTTTGCATACGAACTATCGAATGGTACAATGCAGCAAATTTTATCTATCCCTAATTATTAACCAATTGGGTTATGGGAAAATGCCCAACTCAGTATAGCTAATGGCTACTTTGTTTATGGCACTAACATATGCTGCAGTACGCATATCTGGAATAGCAGGATTTGACAGCCATATTTCCATAATTTCTCTGGTAGCTGATATCATTGTTTCTTCTAAACCACTATGCACTAAGTCTACTTCTTCGGCACCATGCATAATAAAATCGCGTTCTTTTTCAGAAACTGTTTTTCCAGTTAGCCCTTCTATTTGACCTAAGATATGGGCATTCATATTTTCTGAAAAACGTTTTTCCATTCTACCATAACGCACATGACTCAAATTCTTTAACCATTCAAAATATGAAACAGTTACACCACCTGCATTTAAATACATATCTGGCACTACTAAAGTTCCTTTTGCAATAAACACCTCATCTGCTTCTGGGGTTAATGGACCATTAGCCGCTTCAGCAATAATTTTAGCTTTAACTTTTGGTGCATTCTCGCCATTGATTACATTTTCTAATGCTGCAGGAATTAAAATATCGCAGTCTAATTCTAGCGCATCACTATTATGTGCAAGGTTTGTTGAACCAGGAAAATTTAAAATAGACCCTGTTGCTTTTCTATGTTGAAATAAGTCTTCTTCATTAATACCATCCGCTGAATAAACAGCTCCTTCAAACTCTGCAATAGACACTACAATTGCACCATGCTCGCGGAAAAATTTAGCACAGTGGTATCCTACATTTCCCAATCCTTGTACCACTACTTTTTTTCCTTCAATACCCAAGGTTAAACCAAGTTTACCCATTACATCAGGCATATTACATACTTCGCGAATGCCAAAAAATACTCCTAAACCTGTTGCTTCTTTTCTACCACGAACGCCACCTTGTGTAATTGGCTTACCAGTTACACAACCTGCGCTGTCTATATCTCCGGGCTTTAATGACTGATAGGTATCTACTATCCAAGCCATCTCCCTTTCACCTGTTCCGTAGTCTGGTGCTGGCACATCAATACCTGGTCCTATAAAATTTTTCTTTACTAATTCGGCTGTATATCTACGTGTGATTTTTTCTAGTTCATATGCGCTATGATTTCTTGGACTTATTTTAATTCCACCCTTTGCACCACCAAATGGCACATTAACAATAGCACATTTATACGTCATTAAAGAAGCCAATGCCATTACTTCGTCTTCGCATACTGCTAAGCTAAAACGTATCCCTCCTTTACAAGGTGTTTTGTGTTGTGAATGTTGTACTCGGTAGGCTTCAATTACTTCAATGCGACCATCATCCATTTTTACTGGAAAGCGCATACTATAAATACTATTACAAGCTTTAATTTGTTCGAGCAAACCTTTATCCCATTTGGTTAATTGGGCAGCTTTGTCAAAACTTTTTTCAACACTTTTAAAGAAACTATATGGTTCTTGAGTTGTCATTTTGAAACAGTTTTAAAGGGTTTGTTGTTAATATAGTTATAGTAAACCTTGATGTTTACATAAAGGCATTATCCTTATTTTTTTTCTAGTTGACTGATTTTTCTATCAATACTTATTACATACAATAACAAGCCTGTCATGATTACCACAACAATGGTCATCACTAAATAAATTTTGCCGTTACTACGCATGAAATCAGTAGCAGGAGGCGCCGTTACTTTAGTTTGTGCATTTGCAATTATTTGCATTAAACATCCAATAAAAACTAAACTGATTTTTTGAAACTTATTCATTATTTAATTGCTTTTCGTTTAAAATTTGGTATCTAACTTTTAAGGTACTTATCCATACACCAAGAAGTGTCCAACCAATCACTGCAGGATAAAAAACAGTACGCATATTCATATCCATATCCTTACCATTGAGGCCTGGGTTTCCATCACTACCCTGACCTCCAGGATGCAATGACTCTGTTAGTCTTGGCAGAATCCAAAGGGTTGGAAATAACATAAAAAATGCAAAAATATTATAGACTGCACCAATGCGCATTTTCTTCTCTTCGTCGTGCATACTACCACGTAAAACAAAATACGCTAGGTAAATTAAAATAGCAATTGCTGCACCATTTTGTTTGGGATCTCCACTCCAAGGGCTTCCCCATTGGTAATTGGCCCAAATAGCACCGGTTGTAATTCCTAATAAAGAAAAAATGGTACCTGTTGCGGCAAATGCCGATGAATAATAATCATACAAAGGATTGGGATTGCGCAAGAACTTTACAGCATAATACACAGATACAAATAAAAGAATCATCATACCAAACCACATGGGCACATGAAAGAAGAAATTTCGAACGGACTCTTGCATCCGATCATCTAGTTTGGGCACTTTTACCAAAAAACCATTTACACAGGTATACAACAACAAGATCACTGTTAAAACTTTCCACCAATTTTTTCGAATCATACGTACTAATTTTTGTTGCTTTTGCCTAAACTAACAACTGTAAGTGCAAATTTAGGTGAAAGCTTATTAATAAAAACAATCAAATGTTAGAATTTAAATTCATAGAAAGTATTATAATGCGATTTTTTAACTTGAATACTACAAAGGGAAGCATTTGCTGCTTAAATTGTGACACTGTTATGACTAAACCATTACTAGAAATTAAGCAATTATCAGTGAATTTTGTTGCTGACGGAAAAAGTTCCAAAGCATTAGAAAACATTAATATCACCGTAAACAGGGGCGAAATTTTAGCAATTGTGGGTGAGTCGGGATCGGGCAAATCTGTTACTGCTTTATCTATATTACAATTATTACCTAGCCCTACTGCAGTTTACAGATCAGGAGAAATTATTTTAAATACCAATACTGAATCTATCAATCTTTTAACGTCAAGTTCACAAGCATTACAATCTATTAGAGGTAGTAAAGTGGCTATGATATTTCAAGAACCCATGACCTCTTTAAATCCAGTACTCACCTGCGGGTTTCAAGTAATGGAAGCCATTTTGCAACATGATTCAATTGACAAAGAATTGGCAAAGAAAAAAACAATTGCATTATTTGAACAAGTACAATTGCCATCGCCAGCAGAGATGTTTGACCGATACCCACACCAAATAAGTGGCGGACAAAAACAACGTGTAATGATTGCTATGGCCATGAGTTGTTCTCCTGCATTATTAATTTGCGACGAACCTACTACTGCACTTGATGTAACGGTTCAAAAAAACATCTTGCAACTCATAAGAAATTTACAGATTCAAAACAATATGGGGGTGATATTTATTACCCATGATTTAAGTGTGGTAGCTGAAATTGCCGACAGAGTTGTAGTGCTTTACAAAGGAAAAATTATTGAAGAAAAAACAACGCAAGCAATCTTTGAAAACCCCAGCCATCCTTATACCAAAGCCCTTTTGGCTTGCAGACCATTGTTGCACGAAAAAGGAACCAAACTACCTGTTGTATCGGATTTTATGAAGGTAGATGAAGGAGGAAATTTGGAGGAAATTATTTCTACGCCTAGTATCGTTAATTCAACAATTTTACAAGAATTAAATCAGTTTAAAACAGATCCATTAGTTCGTGTTGAGCATTTAAAAATTTGGTATCCTGCAAAAAAAACTTTCTTAGGTAAAGCCATTAGTTTTAACAAAGCTGTTGACGATATTAGTTTTGATATTTATCCGGGAGAAACCCTTGGATTAGTAGGTGAGTCTGGTTGTGGCAAAACAACGCTAGGAAGAGCATTGCTACAATTAATTCCAACAACTGCAGGTAGCATTTATTACAAAGACGAAAACTTGGCAAATGCTAGTGCTATTCGAATGAAAAATTTGCGAAAAGAAATGCAATTAATTTTTCAAGACCCCTACTCTTCTTTAAATCCGCGCATGACCATTGGAGACGCTATTGCCGAACCATTATTGGTACATCAATTAGCACCGAATGCAAAAGCCCGAAAAGAAAAAGTTATTGAACTTTTAGAACAAGTGAATCTTTCTGCCAATCACTACCATCGATACCCGCACGAGTTTAGTGGTGGACAAAGACAACGCATAGTAATTGCCCGTGCCTTAGCTGTAAAACCAAGTTTTATTATTTGCGATGAAAGTGTATCTGCTTTAGATGTTAGCGTTCAGGCCCAAGTATTGAATTTGTTGAATGATTTAAAACAAACCTATCAATTCACTGCTGTTTTTATTTCGCATGATTTATCGGTGGTTCGCTATATCAGCGACCGAATTATGGTGATGAACCAGGGAAAGATGGCAGAAATAGGCTTGGCCAATGATGTATATTTGAATCCTCAGTCTGACTATACTAGAAAACTCATTGATTCTATTCCAAAAGCGCGTGCTTCGGCTTAAAGGCTTGCCTAATAAGCCTAATTATAAAAAATCGGCATAACCATTAGTTTTTACTTGGCATTTTAGCTAGTATTTCGTACCTTCGCACACTTCTAAATTCATGCCGTAACATGAAGCGAGCTGCCCTGTAAGGCGGCGGCAAACTGAATGTGGCTATCATTTAAACAAGGAATAGACACATGAAACTATCACAATTTAAGTTTGACCTACCGTTAAACCTTATTGCCCAAAATCCAACAAAAAGAAGAGAAGACAGCCGAATGATGGTTGTTGATCGTAAAACTGGGCATATGGAAAACAAGTATTTCCGCGACATCTTAGAATACTACGATGACAAGGATGTATTTGTAGTAAATAACACCAAAGTATTTCCGGCAAGAATGTACGGCCGTAAAGAAAAAACTGGTGCTAAAATTGAAGTCTTCTTATTACGCGAGTTAAATAAACCAAACCGTTTATGGGATGTAATTGTTGATCCCGCAAGAAAAATTCGTGTAGGAAACAAACTTTATTTTGGAGACAATGAAGAGCTAGTTGCAGAAGTAATTGACAACACCACTAGCCGCGGACGTACCATTCGTTTTTTATGGGATGACGACGACGAGAGCTTTAAAAAAATGTTGGAATTTTTAGGAGAAACACCTTTACCTAAATACATCAAACGCAAACCAGACGAAGAAGATAAAGAACGTTACCAAACTGTTTATGCAAAACACGAAGGAGCTGTTGCAGCCCCAACTGCAGGTTTGCATTTTAGTAAGGAATTAATTAAACGTTGCGAAATTCAAGGGATTCGTTTTGCAGAAGTAACCTTGCATACTGGCTTAGGCACTTTCCGCCCAATTGAAGTAGAAGACTTAAGCAAACACAAAATGGATGCTGAGTACTATCAAATTAACGAGGAAGCTTGCAAAATAGTTAACAAAGCAAAAGAAACTGGAAAGCGTATTTGTTCTATTGGCACCACTACCATGCGTGCTATGGAAAGTAGCTTTACTGCAAATAAATTATTAAAATCTAGCGAAGGATGGACAAACCACTTTATCCACCCTCCTTATCATTTTAATGTAGCGGATAGTTTGGTAACTAATTTCCATTTGCCAAAAACTAGTTTGTTAATTATGACTTGTGCTTTTGCAGGGTATGATTTAGCTATTGAAGCGTATAAAAAAGCAATCAAAGACAAATACCGTTTCTTTAGCTATGGAGATGCGTTATTGATTGTGTAATTATTTAAATACAATCTCATTCTAATACTAGGCCTCAGCAAATTGCTGGGGCTTATTTTTTGGGAGGCCAATAATCTTGTGGTAACATATCTCCAATTTTACCAGCCCATGACCAATACCCATTTACAATAAGCTTGTTAACAGGAAAATAACTTCCATTATAAATGATACTAATTTCTGTATTATCTACATTAGTGAGTTCAGATACAACAAACCTATTATTGATAGAATTAATGGCACTAGAATGGTTTTGATACGCTATTGGCATTGCCTTTTTAAGATAGCTTATATGTAAATTTTCGGAGAATTGAAGACCTAGTGTAACACTATCAATTAAATAGACAATACTATCTCTAGGCATAATATTCTCATCAATTGAACTACTAAAATCAGGACCCTTCATAACAGATTTATAATAAGAAAGACTATCATATTCCATAGATCTTTTTGAAACTGCAGAAAGTGCTTTAGACAAATCTCCACTTAGTGATGACTTTGCCAATAGTGCTTTATAAATTGGAGCAACCCTTCTTTTTTCTTGGTTATAAGTAGTGATTGTTTTTTTTACTTCAAAATTATTTTCTACTAAGGAGTTCCTAAAAAGACTCCGCATAAAATGCATTAAGGATCCATTATATGCATCTACCCTATTTGATAGCCATTTTTTATTTACAGCTTTTTTTGTCGATTCCATTTCTTCAAAAAAAGGATAGCCTTGGTAAATAAAAATATGCGAACTGAAATCATATTCGAATCGCACCAAATCATATTTTAAAAAATAACCTAGAGAATTATTCTCCATTACTAATCGATCTAAAGAAAAAGCTTCGAGTTTGTTTTTCTTTTTATTATACCTAAATTTTATGGCGTCTTTATTTATCAACTTACAATCATTGGCATATTCAGAAGTTCCAATAAATAACTCTAAAAAGAATTTCCCCCATTTAGCCCAACCATCTTTATCAAAAGGCGCAACAATTACTTCTGCTAATTCTTCGGTTTTGGGCGATAATTGTACTACAAGATTATTGGTTAAATTCGACGTAGAGATATTGATGATTTTTGGCAAATACCCAATACACGAAACCACTAACTCGTATCTACCTGCTGCAAAGTTTGCAATTTTAAAATACCCATTTTCATTAGTAATAGTCCCTTTAGAACTATTATTAAAGTACACATTGGCCGATGCGATAGGTAAATTATTGTCAGACCCAACAACCTTGCCTGATAAGCTAAATTGCGCATTCGCCACCAAAAAAAAGCAGGAAATAGTACACAAAAAAGAAAGACGTAAAAACACTAAGAAACTTTTAGTTACCCAATATTAACGGATTTAAAAACAAAAGCCGCTGAAAATTCAGCGGCTTTTATAGCTATTTCACAAAAACTATAGCCCAAACAATCCGCTATTTAGCAGTTGTAGTGTTTTAGTTTTATAAGCACTTGGCAATAGAATTGAAATATTATGATGGCTTCCTCCATAACTAACCATTGTAACAGGCACTTCTCTAATTGCATCAAATAGTTTCATTAACACATCATCTGTTTGCGCAATTTCATTTCCTACTATAGATACAATAGACTGTTCTTTTGCTACCTCTACTGTTCCAAATGGTTCTAATTCTTTAATAATTTCTGCTAGCGCAATATCAGAATCGATGGTAACAGAAACTGCTACTTCAGAAGTAGTAATCATATCTATTGAAGTGCGATACTTTTCAAATACTTCAAATACTTTCCGCAAAAACCCATACGCCAATAACATTCTGCTACTTTTTATTTTAATAGCAATAATGCCATCTTTTGCAGCAACTGCTTTCACACCAACACTTCCAGCGTCTTTTGTAATAACCGTTCCTGCTGCTTCTGGCTGCATCGTATTTAATAATTTCACTGGTACATTTTCTTGTTGTGCTGGCCAAATACAAGTTGGATGTAAAATTTTTGCACCGAAATATGCTAACTCAGCAGCTTCATCAAAACTCAATTGTTCTATAGCAACCGTTTTGCTTACAATTCGAGGATCATTGTTGTGCATACCATCAATATCTGTCCATATTTCACAAACAGTTGCTTTAATTGCTGCAGCAACTAATGAAGCGGTATAATCACTGCCACCACGTTTTAAATTGTCTACTTCTCCGCGAATATTTCTACAGATATATCCTTGAGTAATAAAAATATTTTTATCGGTATGTGCCGCTAGTATGGCTGTTAATTTTGCGCGAATAGCAGGTAAATTAGGTTCTTCATTTGCATCGATGCTCATGAATTCTAGTGCAGGCAATAATAAATGATCAATGCCTTGCTCTTCGAGGTATACACAAAAAAGTTTGGTGCTCATTAACTCTCCTTGCGCTAAAATATCTTTGTTTAATGCTTCGCTAAAAGAAATCCGCAGAATGATATTTAAAAACTCAAAATGTTCCGATACAATGGCATTTGCTTTTTCAATATTTGCAGCCTGCTTAACCAAGTCAAGCACAAAACTGCGGTAATGCGCTTCGAGTGCATCAATCTTTTGTTTAGCAGCAATTCTATTGCTATCTGCAAGGCTATTGCTAATTTCTACCAATGAATTAGTAGTGCCACTTAAAGCACTTAATACCACTATTTTTGATTCTGCATCCTTTGTAATTAGTTGTGATACTTGGTGCATGCGCTCTGGCTTTCCAACACTGGTTCCACCAAACTTCATTATTTTCATTAGTTCTCTATTTATAAGAATGAAAGGTCAATTAAAGGATAGTATTCAATATGCTTCCTTTGATTGGATGCAAATGTACAAGTTGAAAATAAATTTACATCCAGTATTTTGTTAACGAATGTTAGTATTAAAAAGCTATTTGTTATTGCCCAAAAGGCTTTTGATTAGCACAGCTAGCATTGGGGCCTTGATTTACTTTTAAATAGTTACAGAAGTTTTGGTAAAAATCATACCGATACTTGGTATTATCTGAATGGTTTGTACCACACTCTAATCCCCCATTAATCACATTTACTACTGCACCAAAACCTGCAAGTCTATTGGCGGCTATATCTCTAGCATTCGGCTGCCAGATACCTGTTATGATATCATGACAAGATGGTTTGGGATATTGTGTACTCATCCAAAACCAAATAGCTGATGCGAAACATAATACAGGGTCTTGTAACAGTAAATCAGGATTATTTAAAAGCACTTGTTTGTTTGAAAAATAGGCTTCACTAAATTGTCCATAATTGTAATTCCAACTAAGTTGCAATGGACCTCTCCCATGATATGATTTTCCTTCAATTGGCATCCAATTTCTACTATTAAAATCACTGTATTGGTTGTTGTTGCCTGGAAATCCATTTTCTTGAACAAAATACAAACCCCATTTAATATCGCCTCCAGGCGCGCCATCCCATCCGCCATTTGTTTCGTGTGAGATATTGGCTAAGAATGCCGCCAGTTCGCGTTTTTGCGTTGACTCGTCTCCTTCTGATAAAAATTTTGGGAATAATTTTGCAGCTGCAATAAATGCTTTAAAACTGTAAAATTCTGTTTTAGGTAATCCTATAAAACTTGAATCTGGATATTTAGAAATATTAAAACGATTGGGAAATAAAAACGCCCATTTTTTGGCAGATAAAAATTTAGAGGCATTCGTTTTAGTGTTAGTAGAATCAATTGTGCTATTAGCATTTTGAACCTTACCTGTTGCATTATTTTGTTGACTAAAAATCAAGAAAGGAATCAACCAAAAAAGCAAACCTACATGCAGGAATTTTTTCATGTAGTAATGCTTATAATGTTAATTTGAAATTAGATGCTACTATTAATAAATCTTGCTCAACTGCATCCACTAATGGAATACCTTCTTTCATTCTTATTGTTTCCATTTCTCTTTCTGGATCACCTGGAATTAACACTTTTTCGAAACCTGGTGCTGGTGTTGCATTTCTAAATCTTTCAATCCAATGATCCATATGTTCTTTAAATTCTTGTGCAGGCCTAAATGCATCAATACGCATAGCTCCTAAAAAATGTCCCAGTCCTTGTCCGGGTTGATTTTCAGGCATTGGTATATAAGCAGGAAATGGTGGCGCCCATGGCCCATAAGATGCACCACTTAAAACAGCAGAAAAAATATCTACAATACTTCCTAATGCATATCCTTTGTGGCTTCCATGTTCTCTATCGCTACCTAAGGGCAATAATGCGCCTTGTTTTTTTAAGATATTGGCATCAGTAGAAGCATTGCCTTCTTTGTCTTGCACCCAACCTATTGGTGTGTCTTGATTTTTTCTTTGTAAGATTTCTAATTTACCATTTGCCGCAGTAGTGGTAGCAAAATCGGCTACAAAACTTGGTTGATTATTTGCTGGAATAGCTACTGCAATAGGATTGGTGCCAAGCATTTTTTCTACTGAAAAAGTGGGTGCCACTAAAGCAGAAGCATTTGTCATAGCCATACCAATCATCTCTTCTTGCAAAGCCATCATAGCATGGTATCCTGCTATACCAAAATGATTAGAATTTTTTACACTTACCCAACCTGTTCCAACTTGTTTGGCTTTTTCAATGGCTATTTTCATAGCAAATGGTGCAACAACCAAACCCAAACCAGCATCGCCATCAACTACAGCAGTAGAGGGTGTTTCGTGAACAATTCGCAAATTTGGTTTCGCATTAATCCTACCTGCTTCCCATAGTCGAATATAGCCACTCAAACGTGCAACACCATGGCTATCAATTCCCCTTAAATCGGCAGAGAGCAATACTGTTGTTGCAGTGATGGCATCGGCTTCGGGGCATCCCATTTTAATAAAAACTGCTTGTACAAATTGAACCAGTCGATCGTATGAATATATGGCCACTATGCTATTTTTTCTTTCAAAATAATAATTATACTTCCTGCAATTTAACGCTTTCAACTATGAGCAAGCAAAATTGCAAGTATTTATTCTTGTAGCTTATCTTTATTGAATGAAAATGATGTTGCTATTTGTTGGTTGTTTTTGTTCAGAGATATTAGTTCAGGCTCAATCTCCTAGAGATACGATTCATACAGATTTTGTGTTGTATGAAAAACGGACTAGTTTTCAAAACAACTTATTAAATCAAACAATTACAAAAACTTTTCAACTCAATTTAGATAGTAATACAGAGTCAAATTACCGAGAAGCTTGTTGGGCTATATCGCAATTTTTACTTCGGTCTAAACAAATTGAACTAGGATTCTCTAAATTATTTTCGAATTATAATTCGCTAGAAACTAACTCCAAGAGAGCCTTATTAGAAGCAGTTTACGCCACATACCCAGTTGAATACAAATTACAAATTCAACAACTAATTACAAAAGAAACAGATCCAAAATTATTCTCTATGCAGGCTTTATACCTGTATAGAACTGACGCAAGTTTGGCCAATATTCAATACTTGTTACAAACAATTTCATCGCATTTTTTAAGTAACATATCGTTGCCAATATTAAAAACCTTAGCTAATTATTTACAAAACCATACCACACAAACAAAGCAAGCAACGCCTAGTATTGTTGCACTGTTTAAGTACCAAAAAAATACTGCGCAAAAAACCATTTATTCCTTTCAAAGATGGAACAGAGATTATCCAGGCATTGCTGTTATTCAAAATGCTGATGGACATTTTTTGCGCGATAGCAATGGATCGATTGTTTTTATAGAACAGTTGGCCAGAGCGGGTTCTAACCTACCCTATTTTATTACCAATGGCAATACACCACAAGGAATTTATAGTATTCAAGGAACAGAAGTGTCTCATAATTTATTTATTGGACCTACCCCCAATTTGCAACTACTGATGCCATTTGAAGCGGATAGTATTTTTTGGCATACCCCCTACGATGCTAGTAAAGATTCATTGAGTAATTATAAAAACCTATGGCCACTTGAATGGAGGAATTATGCACCAATTAGCGAAACTTATGATGCTGGTAAAATTGGCCGTACCGAAATACTAGCGCATGGCACAACAATTGATCCTGATTATTTTAAAGGAATGCCTTTTTATCCATTAACACCAACGCTTGGTTGTTTGTGCGCAAAAGAAAACTGGAATATTTTTACGGGAACATTATTACAGAGCGACCAATTTTCTTTAGCAAGTGGTTTTTTATCAACTCCAAAAAACACCGGCTATTTAATGGTAATTAATTTAGACAATCAAATGAAAGCCGTTAGCAAAGAAGAAATCGAATCGTTGATTATACAATTCGAAAAAAAAGTAAAATAAATTTGCAAAAAAAATCGCTAACAAAAAATCTTTTTAGAAATTTTGTTAGCGATTTAAATAGGTGTTAGAATTTAATAAATTATCTATTCAATTTTAGAATAGATAGCTATATTAAAACGGCAAATCGTCTAGTGCCGGTGCTGCATCATTAGGATTAACAGTTGTTTGCGCAGACTGATTGTAAGATGGACCACCATCTGACGAACCAGCGCCACCTTCTGAAGGTTTTCCGCCAAGCAATTGAATATTTAATGTTCTAAGTGTTAAAGAAGCTCCATTGCGTCCGTCGGCAGTGGTATAAGTGCGTACATCTGGGGTTCCTTCTACATAAACCATTGTTCCTTTCTTTAAATAAGGCGCAACTGCTGTTCGATCTGTCCAATAAGCACAATCAACCCAAGTAGTTCTGTCTTTTTGAACACCCTGTGCATCTTTATAACGCTCGGTATGAGCTACGGTGAAATTGATTACATTTTTTCCGTTCACATTATTTAGAACGGCATCCTTTCCTAAATTGCCAATAACTTGTAACTTAATCATAACTATTTCATTTTATTGTATGTATAAGTTGAAATTAGTAAAATCTAATTGGTTTTGAACTTGATTTTTTTTAGTACCTGTGGATAACCTTCATTTAAAGGCCCCAAACCTGAAATTTCGCTTTTCGACACAAATTAGCCTAGGTCAATGCTACTGATACGATGCGCTTCGGCTGAGTTGTTTTACTTTTGCTGAAAATGCTAGTTCATGAGTCGTAAAGGAAAGGTATTGGTGGCAATGAGTGGCGGTATAGATAGTACCGTTGCGGCGCTAATGCTGCACCACGAAGGATATGAGGTGGTTGGTATTACCATGAAAACCTGGGATTATGCCACTAGCGGAACCAGTAGCAAAGAAACAGGCTGTTGCAATATTGACTCTTTTAACGATGCCAGGCAAGCTGCAGTTCACCATGGATTCCCCCATTTTATTCTAGATATTAGAGAAGAATTTGGTGATTTTGTGGTTGAAAACTTTATTGAAGAATACATTGCCGGACGCACCCCCAACCCTTGTGTGATGTGCAATACCCATATTAAATGGCGCGCATTATTAAAAAGGGCCAATGCGCTTGACTGCGAATTTATAGCTACAGGCCATTATGCCGAAGTTCGCAAACACAGTAATGACCGATTTGTTATTAGCAAAGGACTCGACGAAACCAAAGACCAGAGTTATGTGCTTTGGGGATTACAACAAGATCTATTGGGTAGAACCATGTTGCCATTGGGTGGTTATAGAAAATCAGCCATTCGCCAAATGGCCATTGATTTAGGGTATCCTGAATTGGCAAAAAAATCGGAGAGTTACGAGATTTGTTTTGTTCCAGATAATGACTACCGTGGATTTTTAAAAAGAAATGTAAACGGATTAGAAGAAAAAGTAAATGGCGGATGGTTTGTTGATAAAACTGGCAAGAAACTCGGACAACACAAAGGCTATCCATTTTATACCATTGGGCAGAGAAAGGGTTTAGAAATTGCCATGGGAAGACCTATTTATGTAACTGCTATTGATCCTGAAACAAACACAGTGGTATTAGGAGATGAAGTTGATTTGGAACAGAATGATATGCAAATTGTAAAAATGAATTGGATTAAATATCATGGCATTGAAGATGGTATGGAAGCGATTACCAAAATTCGCTACAAAGACAAAGGCGCCATTAGTCATTTATACAATAGCGAGCATGGTATTCGCGCAAGATTTTTTGAAAATGTAAAAGGAATTGCTCCCGGACAAAGCGCCGTTTTTTACGAAGGAAATGACGTGATTGGTGGTGGCATCATTCAAAGAGGCGAACTCGTTTTATAAATACCAAAATTTATTTTTTCTGAAACAACGCCGCAAACATGGTATCGGCTTTTTGCGCGTAACCATTAATGTGTTGCATAGAAATTAATGCTAAGCCAGTATTTTTAGAAGCAATCATTGCTGCAATATCTTCATTCTCTTGTTTAAAAACAGAACAAGTGATATACAAGAAATACCCCCCTGTTACTAGTAATGGCAAGACATTCGTAACAATATTTTTTTGTAAATCAGCAAATGATTTAATATCCTTTTCAGTAAAAAACAAAAGTTGTTCTGGCGTTCTACCCCATGTGCCACTTCCACTGCAAGGGGCATCACAAAGAATTAAATCAAACATGCTAGAAGGCAATACACAGTTGGGTTTAGACAAATCTGTTGTGAGTGATTCGTACTTATTAATACCGGCTTTTTGAAAACGCGTGGCCAAATTATACAAGATACTTGTGCGAATATCAGAAACGGTAATATCCATTTCGCCAAGTATGTCTTTGCTTAAAATTGTTTTTCCACCACTCGCTGCACAACAATCCCAAAACCTGAATTTATTTGTGGTAAACACTTTTACTTCACTTAAAATTTCTGCAATTCTTTGCGAACTTAAATCTTGAATAACGGCTTCTTTATCGAGCAAAAGTAGTTCGTCTATTTTTGCTGAATTTGGCAAAGACAATGTTGTATTAGAAATGGCATTAAAAGGAATAGATGCTTCAGATAATTTTTGTGTAACGTTTTTCCATTGACCTGGGCGAATGCGTACAAATAAATCTGGTTGCACCAAATGCGATAATAAAAACTGCTCGGCATCTATTCCTTCACTTAAATTTTTTATTGAAGGAAACAAATCTTCTATTACAAATAATGGGAACTGTAATTTTACAAATGCCAGTTTTATATTAAGGGATTTATCCCATTGTTCTAACCAAGACTGCTCAAATAGTTCAGCCCAACCTTCGGCCGTTTCATTGACTAAAAAAAGGGCTATCCGAATACGCTGTTCTAGTAATAAATTTTTACCAGCATGTCCTAATCTGCAATAGGCATAACACAAATGCGTGATATTTTTTCTATCTCTAGACCCATGCTTTTTATGTAATGAAAAATACTTTTTTAAAAATACAGCAAGTGGTGTAGATCCATCATAAGCATCTAGTATAGTATGTGCAGACTGTAAATATTGGTTGGCGTATTTCAATAAACTTGCTTTATAATTCTAATAATGTTTTTACTGGATCTTTCCCCATTAGCAATAATTCAGGATTCTCCAATAATTCTTTAACGCGTACCAAAAAACTAACACTTTCTCTACCATCAATAATGCGATGGTCGTAACTAAGCGCTAAGTACATCATTGACCTTACTACCACTTGACCATTTATAGCCATTGGCCTTTCTTGAATTTTATGCATCCCAAGAATAGCACTTTGTGGAATATTAATAATTGGTGTACTCATTAAACTACCAAAAACACCACCGTTAGTAATGGTAAAGGTCCCACCTGTTAAATCATCGGCAGTTAATTTACTATCCCTCGCTTTCCCTGCTAACACCACTACACTCTTTTCAATATCAGCCATACTAAGGCTTTCAACATTTCTAATTACTGGAACTGTTAAGCCTCTTGGTGTACTTACTGCAATACTAATATCGGCATAATCATGGTACAAAATTAGATCTCCATCTATATACGCATTTACAGTTGGCCATTCTCCCAATGCAATAGCACAGGCTTTTGCAAAGAAACTCATAAAGCCCAAATTAACGCCATGGCTTTCTTTGAATGTATCTTTGTATTGTTTGCGCACTTCCATAATACGCGTCATATCTACTTCATTAAAAGTAGTGAGCATAGCCGTTGTATTTTTAGACTCCACCAAGCGGCGACTAATTGTTTTTCTGAGGCTACTCATTTTTTCTTGACGGGTATTTCTACTTAACAAGTCTTGACCTTCAAATGCTTTTTTACCAGGATGCATTATGGCATCTAGCACATCGTGTTTTAATATTTTTCCACCAGCACCTGATGCGGTAATGGTTGATGGATTAATTTTTTTGTCTGCAATTATAGCGGAGGCTACTGGTGTTGCTTTAATATCGTTTGATACCGATTTAACAACCGATTCATGCTGTACTGTAGTTGATGCCACTGTTTCTGGAGCCGATGCAGGCTTTGCTGCTGTTTCATCGATTTTTGCAATAATATCGCCAATTAATAATGCATTCCCCTCAATAGCAACCCTAGTAAGAATTCCGGCTTTTTCGGCATTTACTTCAAATGTTGCTTTTTCACTTTCTAATTCTGCAATCACTTCGTCGCGCTCAACATAATCACCTTCGTTTTTTGTCCATTTCAATAGCGTCACTTCACTTATCGATTCACCAACAGTAGGAACTTTTATATCAATCATATTTTTAAATTATTAAAATTCTTTTTATTAAATACTAAATGCATTTTCTATTAATTGCAATTGTTCTTTTGCATGCACTTTTGCATAACCAGTTGCAGTTGCTGCGCTGGCTTTTCTGCTAATTACCTTAAACTCAAATGCATTTAAATTCATTTTTAAAAACGAAGCCGCACCCATATTCAAAGGCTCTTCTTGCACCCAAAACCAATTGGCTTTTGAATATTTTACTTGTAAGGCTATTAACTGATTTGTAGGCAATGGATAGACTTGCTCTAATCGAAGTATGGCTATATCAGTTCTATTTTCTTTGCGTTGTTTGTCGGCTAATTCAAAATAAATTTTTCCTGTACAAAACAATACTTTTTTTACTTCGCTAGCCTTGCTAACAAAATTGTCGTCAATTACTTCTAAAAATTTGCCAGTGGTAAAATCATTTACACTACTATAACTTCCAGCAAAGCGCAGATTGGCTTTTGGCGAAAAATTAATTAAGGGTTTTCTAAAAGACCAAGCCAATTGTCTTCTTAAGGCATGAAATAAATTAGCGGCGGTGGTGATATTGGTAATCACTAAATTCAGCTCTGCACACATTTGTAAAAAGCGTTCCATTCTTGCACTACTATGCTCCGGACCCTGTCCTTCATAACCATGTGGCAGTAGCATTACCATTCCATTCATCCTTTGCCATTTTTGTTCTCCGGCTGCAATAAATTGGTCTATCATTGTTTGTGCACCATTCGAAAAATCGCCGAACTGCGCTTCCCATAGTACTAATGCATTTGGGTTAGCCATTGCATAGCCATATTCAAAACCTAGTACCCCATATTCGCTTAACAATGAATTGTAAATTCTAAATTTCTGTTGGTCTTCTTGAAAATGATTCAGTCGATTATAGCCCTTATTGGTTTGCTCATCTCTTAACACCGCATGCCTATGCGAGAAAGTGCCACGTTGTACATCTTGCCCACTCATTCTAACTAATTTTCCATCCGTTAACAAAGATGCATATGCCAATAATTCACCAGTAGCCCAATCTATTTTTTGTTCTGTTTCTAATAATTTAATTTTTTCTTGTACTAACTTTTCTACTTTTTTCAGCGGCTTAAAAGTTGCTGGCCATTGCATTAAACCATTAAATAAACGATTGAGTGTTTCGTTTGAAATAGCAGTATTTGGAGACTGCTCAAAATCGGCCTCGGTTGCTTTGCGCAAACTCTTCCAAACAATTTCTGGCGGCTGGTATTTATAGGGTAAAGGATTTTGTTTGATTTCGTCTAAACGTTCTTGTAAATCTGCCCAAAATTTCTTTTCCATCGACAATGCCAAATCTTTTGCATCGGAAGATCCATTTTGAATAAGTTGTTGCGTATATATTTCTCTAGGATTCTGGTGTTTGTCTATTAATGCATATAGTTGCGGTTGCGTATATTTTGGATCGTCTCCTTCATTATGGCCGTGCTTTCTATAACATACCATATCTATAAAAATATCGCTATGAAACTGCTGGCGATAACGCGTGGCAATTTCAGAACACTTCACTACCGCTTCTGCATCATCTCCATTTACATGTAATACAGGAGCCTGCACCATAGCGGCAACTGAGGTACAATAATCGGCACTTCTTGCATCATCAAAATCGGTTGTAAAACCAATTTGATTATTGATAACAAAATGTATTGTTCCACCAGTATAATATCCGCGCAAATTACTCATTTGCAAAACTTCATACACTACGCCTTGTCCTGCAACGGAAGCATCTCCATGAATTAATATCGGCAAAATTTTTCCGAAATTACTACCGTATAAAACATCTGCTTTAGCGCGCGCAAATCCAACTACCACAGGATCTACCGCTTCTAAATGCGATGGATTGGGCATTAGTTTTAAATGTATTTCTTTGTTATCTATAGTAGTCACTTCACTGCCATATCCCATATGGTATTTTACATCGCCACTTCCCATAGTTTGGTCAATGGCAGCAGTTCCTTCAAACTCACTAAATATTTGTTCATAGGTTTTGCCCATGATATTTGCTAGCACATTTAAACGACCTCTGTGCGCCATTCCAATTACCACTTCTTCTACTTGGTTATTTGCTGCTACATTAATAATTGCATCTAGTGCAGCAATGGTTGTTTCGCCACCTTCTAGTGAAAATCTTTTCTGGCCAATATATTTTGTATGAAGAAATTTTTCGAACATCACCCCTTGATTGAGTTTTTCAAGGATGCGTTTTTTCTTTTCTATGGATATGGGTTGGCTAAAATTGTTTTCTATTTCATTGGTTAACCAGTCGATTTTTGTTTGATCACTGATATATTTAAACTCTATCCCAACATTACTCGAATAGCAAGTTTCAAGATGCTCTAATATTTTTTTAAGCGTGCATGCACCAAGACCAATTAAATTACCTGCTTGGTAAACTGTATTTAAATTGGCTTCATTTAAACCAAAAAAAGCTAGGTCTAGATTCGCTCCACGGTCTTTTCTTTCTCTGATAGGATTGGTTTTGGCCAATAAATGACCTTTGTTGCGGTAACCGAGGATTAGTCGGTACACTTTTACTTCCTGCAACCAATCAATTGAAATAGGTTGATTATCAACTATTTGAGCAGAACCATTTGCAATAGCAAAGTCAAATCCTTCAAAAAATTTCTTTGTGTCGGGGTCTATTGAATTTGGATCTTTTACAAAATCATTATATAAACTTTCTATATATGAGGGATGAGAACTAGTGATGTAAGAAAAGTCGTTCATAAGAATTGGTCAACGGTCTTTTTAAGATGGTGGGCAAATATCGCTTTTTGACAGCAGAAAAAAAGTCTAATTTCTGCTTTCAGAGCACTTATTATGGGTATTAAAACAAGAAATAATGAGAATTAGTTTATTTTTTTATGTTTTAATTTCAGTTTTCCAATTCAAGACCTTACCTTTGCCGTCCTGAAAAAAATAGAACATGGCAAACCATAAGGCTACAAAGAAAGATGTTAGACAAGCTGCAAAGCGTCGCGATGCAAACCGTTATTACGGAAAAACAACCCGTAATGCAATTCGTGATTTAAAAGCAAATACCGATGTAAAGGTTTACGGCGAGCAATTGCCTGATGTTATTTCGCAAATTGACAAGTTAGCAAAACGTGGAATTATCCACAAAAACAAAGCTGCTAACCTTAAAAGCAAACTTGCTAGAAAAGCAAACCTTACTGCTGCTGCTTAATTTAAGCAGTCTCAATACTGATTTAAGAGCCAACCTCATAGCAGGTTGGTTTTTTTATGCCCATATGCTTAGTAATTTCAGCTAATCGGCTTTCAGCTGCATATATTTTTCAGTTAACTTCGCAGCCATGACAGAAAAGATACTTATCCTAGATTTTGGTAGCCAATATACCCAGTTGATTGCTAGGGCAGTTAGAGAAGCCAATGTTTACTGCGAAATTATCCCTTACCACAAAGCTTTTGAATTTGAAGAAGGCTTAAAAGGAATTATTTTAAGTGGTTCACCATTTAGTGTAAACGAACCGAATGCGCCCAATGTGGCCATTCATGAGTTTGTACAAAAACTTCCTGTTTTGGGCATTTGCTATGGCGCACAGCTAACAGCAAAAGAATTTGGGGGAAGGGTAGATAAATCTAATAAGCGCGAATATGGTCGTGCAAAAATGCAAATTCAACAAGCTGATACTTTATTGAGCGGACTTTCCGAAAACTCACAAGTTTGGATGAGTCATAGCGATTCCATTGTTGCATTACCAGAAAACTTTGCTGTTTTAGCAACTACAGAAAGCATTCCTATTGCAGCGTTCAAAAAAACGAGTACCGATACGCATCCTTTATATGGCTTACAGTTTCATCCAGAGGTATACCATTCTACCGAAGGAAAAACTATCATCAAAAATTTCTTAACCAATATCTGCGGATGCAGTGCAGATTGGACTTCCGCCCATTTTATTAGTCAAACTGTTGCTGATTTAAAAGAAAAAATTGGCAATAGAAAAGTGATTATGGCTTTGAGTGGCGGAGTTGATTCTACTGTTGCAGCAACATTGATTAGTAAAGCAATTGGCAGTAATTTATTTGGCATTTTTGTAGACAATGGAGTATTACGCAAAGGTGAGTTTGAGCAAGTGCTAAAAATGTACGAACAATTAGGATTGAATGTAAAGGGCGTTGATGCAAAAGAGCATTTTTATTCTCGACTTGCAGGTAAAACAGATCCAGAAGAAAAAAGAAAAATAATAGGAAAAGGGTTTATTGAAATTTTTGATCAAGAAGCAAAATTGCTTACAGGAATAGAAATGCTTGGGCAAGGAACTATTTATCCTGATGTAATTGAAAGCATGAGCGTTCATGGACCTTCTCAAACAATAAAATCGCACCACAATGTTGGTGGATTGCCAGATAGTATGAAACTTTCATTGGTTGAGCCTTTGCGTTCTTTATTTAAAGACGAAGTTCGCCGTGTTGGCCTAGAATTGGGCATTCCCGGCGAGATGATCAATCGTCATCCATTTCCTGGCCCAGGACTCGCCATTCGAATTTTAGGCGAAGTAACGCCCGAAAAAGTGGCATTACTTCAAGCTGCAGACGATATATATATTCAAGGACTAAAAAATAATAACTTATACGATGTAGTTTGGCAGGCTGGCACCATTTTACTACCAGTTAAAAGCGTAGGTGTAATGGGCGACGAAAGAACCTATGAGTTCACGGTTGCGCTAAGAGCCGTTACATCGGTAGATGGCATGACAGCAGATTGGGCACATTTACCTTACGAATTCTTGGCAGATATTTCGAATGAAATTATTAATAATGTTCGTGGTATTAATAGAGTGGTTTATGATATTAGTAGCAAACCACCTGCTACAATAGAATGGGAATAATTGGCGGATTGAATTTGATTCAAATCAAGCATATGCGCATAGTTCAATTTTTTATTTGTTGTTGTTTACAGTTATGGTTTGTGCAAATCAATGCGCAAACAACTGCCATTAAACCTCTAAAAATTGCTGTGTTCGCTCCTATTTATTTAGACGCTGCATTTAATAATTCCAACTATAAACTTGGCAACAATAATTTACCAAAAAACATCTTACCTGGTTTAGAATTTTATAATGGTGTGATGTTGGCTGTAGACTCATTGAATGCAGAAGGCATTCATGCAGAATTGTTTTTTTATGATACAAAAAATAATTCCGAAACAATCAGCCAAATACTGCAAAAGCCAGAACTAGCAGGCGTTTCATTAATCATTGCGTCTTTTAATAATAGAGCAGAAATCAAACCCCTAGCCGACTTTGCAAGAATTAATAAAATTGCACTGATATCTGAAACCTATCCAAATGATGGCGGCATTAGCGAGAATCCTTATTTCGTTTTAATTAATGCAACACTCAGAACACATTGCGAAGCTTTGTATAAATTCATCCAAAAAAATTACGCAACAAACAATATAGTTTATACAAAAAAGAAAGGTGCTTTAGAAGATATGATTCAGTCTTTTTATACTGAAATGGGCAAAAAAACGCCTGCCATTCCTTTGAAGTTAAAAACTGTTGAAATTGCCGACAGCATTATTGCTAGTGAACTATTTAAAAGTTTAGACAGCAATAGAAATAACCTTATTATTTGCGGTTCACTCAACGAAATATTCGGTAATTCATTGGTGAAAATATTAAGTGAAAACAAAAAATATAGTGTAACAGTAGTGGGTATGCCAACCTGGGACACTTATAAAGAATTATTAAAGCCAGAATACAAAGGCATAGAAATTATTTATAGCAGCCCGTATAATTTTGGCCGAATAGATAATACTAGTGTGTCTATAACCAACAAATACAAAAATCGTTTTTCATCCAGACCAAGTGACCAGGTTTTCAAAGGATTTGAAGCTACCTATCATTTTACAAAACTCTTAATCAAACACCAAGCTGCTTTCATTAATAATCTTTCCGACAAATCATTTAAAGTGTTTAATGATTTTGACATTCAACCCATTCACTTTAAAAGAGAAAATACTACTGCCGATTATTTAGAGAATAAGAAAATTTATTTTGTTAAAAGGCTGGCCGGTCAAATCAAAACAGTTAATTAAACAAGCGGGGCGTATTTAATACCAATAGATTGTTGTAAATTTAGTATTCAATTACAACTATGCAAAAGGAACCCACCATTTGGGACTTTTTAGAAGAAAACAAAAAAAGCCTCAACGAATACATCGAATTAAGAATACAAATTTTTAGCCTTCAATTTACTAGAAAAGTATCCACTATTGCTGGATTGATTATTTGGATTTTGGTTTTATTAGCTTGCTTTTTTGTTTTTCTTTCTTTTGCCTGTGTTACCATTGGCTTTTGGCTTTCAAGTATTTTTGGAAGTTATATTGTTGGATTTGGATACACTACTGGCATTATAGCCATCATTACACTCTTATTGTTTTTAGGCAGAAAACAATTGTTCATTAATCCTATAATCCGATTGATTATTAAAGAACAAACTAGCAATCATGAGCAAGCATAAAATCCACAACTTAAATAGTTTAGACCTTCAGATAGCCGAATTGAAAAACAAACAATTATTGGTTGAACAGCAACTCGAAAATAATTGGCGCTACCTTAAATCCGATTACGGATCTATCATTAGAAATACCCTGTTTAAAAGATCTATTGAAGAAGGAAGGGGTAGTTTTATTTATTGGCTTTTGAATATTCCTGAGTTTAAAAATGCATTTGGCAGAACAGCTGAAAAGTTAACCATTAAAGCAGAAAGTTTATTGGTTAAGTTGTTTGATAAATTAGCAAACTAACTACCTCTTTCATTTCAAGAAAAAGAAACATCATTTTATTTATGTTGCTTTTTTTGTATGGTTAAATAATCTAAATAATAAATTAACCGCACATTAAACTCATTGCCATGAGGCCTCTGAAATACCTGAGATAAATTCTTGGTGTAATTTGAATACTGTAAACCATCAATTGGAAAATCAGAACCCAAAGCATTCTTCCATCCTACAATTAATTTGCTACCGTATTTAAAATCCCAAGTATAAAACATATCTAAATTAAAAGCATTGAAATTTTGATCCTTTCCATTTACAAATGCATGTGGTTGAAAATCTCCGTTAACATCTGTATAATAAAAATTACTATACAATACTTGGCTCCAATAATGGCGCGCACGCATGGTTAAATTCATTCTTGAAGTGAAATTATAAATACCACTTAACACACTTGTAAAGCTTGTGTTTTTGCGTCTTCCAGCTATTGGCTCTCCATTGGCTTCTCTATAAGCATACCCATATTGCCCATTATCTACTACACGATTTAAATCGAGGTCTAAACTAAAATGTTCATTAAAACGATACCTTGGTCCTATTTCAATACTGTTATAAGAATCTAAGGGATAATTAGGCTCTTCGCCTAAACCAAAATTATAACGAATAAAAAAACTTTTTCTACTATCACTACTTCCATTTAAGCCGGTATACCAGTAAGGCATACGTTTCATGGATTTGCCAGTGGTTCTCATTTCAAAAAAATCTTGTTGCCAAACAGGTTGATAATATGCCGAGAAAGTTAAATCCCAAAAATTTCTAAAAAACCAAAAAGCAGTTCCTTGTAGTGTTACATTAGAAAATTTAAATGGCTCATACAAATAAACTGGCAACACACTTAACGTATAATTCTGACTAATAAAATGTTTGGTTGGTGTAAACATATAATAACCGAATTTTCCTATCGCAGAAAATTCATTCGGCGCTTTAATATAACCCAAATCATTAGGATCATATTTATCTGACTCTAGAGTATTAGACACACTGTATTGCCAGTTTCCACTCACTTTGGCAAATTTTAAATAACTAGCATATCCACTATAATTATTAGTGCCTGTTATGGAACTAAACCTCGTACCCCAATTAAAATTAAAACGATTGTTTTTGTCGAATAAATTTAAATCTAAACCGCTTACATTTGAATTTCTAGCCCCCCCACTTCTAAGCACATTGGTGTTTGTGAAAGTAATTGATGACCTTCCTTTAAGCGCTTGATCTAATACAAGAATATTATAATTAGCCAGAGGTTCTGTTTCTATGGAAGTTCTTGCCCCAGTTGTTTTATTTTCAATCACTGCATACATAGGCGCGGTAATGGCATTGAAAACACCAATCCCTAATTTAGATTTATTTCTTCCAGAAAATTTTGAGGCATTGTATAATTGGGTGATACCAGGATTTGATATCATCCTTAAATTAGCATCACTATTTACTTGGTTATTTACGGCTTCATAATTTGTGGGCGTACTTCCTACCCTTCTAGAATAAAATAATCCTGCTTTATTAAACAGTTCTAACCCTTCTGTAAAAAAAGGTCTGTTTTCTTGAAACTGTACTTCGTAAGGTGTTAGGTTTAATACCACATTATCAGAAACCACTTGACCAAAATCTGGAATTAATGTTGCGTCTAATGTGAAACTTTCATTTACACCGTATTTCAAATCCATTCCACCATTGCGTAAAAAAGTGGTATTTGTTGATCCATTTGCAAGTGGCGTTGTTCTTACGCCAGAGGTTATATAAGGCAATACAGATAACCGAATTGGCGGTACAATATTATTTACGCCTGTTAAGTTTCCAAATTGATTTACAAAACCATTTTGTTTGGGATCTACTTTATTCCAAAAAGAACTTTCATTATTTCGTCTGGTATATCGTTGAAAATTAACGCCCCAGTCTTGAATTTCTTTTTTAGAAAAACGCAAAGCAGAATAAGGAATTTTCATTTCTACAACCCAACCATCTTTTTGTATGGTTACTTTACTTTCCCAAACAGCATCCCAACTATAATCGGTTGGCAAGCCAAATTGCGAAACCTTATTTGCCACCAATCGCCCATCCGACTGTACGTTTCTGGCAGTTACTAAAAACTGATAGCCATTTTGATTGTCGTTATAGGTATCAAAAAAAACACCGAAATAATCAATATCTTGTCGAGACTCCCCATCTCGAGCAGTTAATTGCTTTCGCATTAATTTTGGGTCTTCAAATAAATAGGCACCAACATACACTGCTTGGTCGCTATATAAAATTCTTACATGCGTTTTTTGTTTTGCAGGTGCACCAAAACTTGGAGAATTTACTGTAAAACTATCTGCTATTGCCGCTTGTTGCCAAACTGCTTCGTCTAAAATACCATCAATTTTAATGGGGCTATTAATTTTTAATGCTGCAAGATTTTTTTCTTGTGCAAAAACAACCGTAGCAAAAAAAGCAACCCAAATAATGGATACAAGTTTCTTCATAATAAGTGGGCAAAACTAATGAAACCAAAAGTATTAGTACCTGAAATTGGATAAATGGTGCAATTTTAATAAAAACAACTGGTTTAAGGCTATAAAACAAATAGGCTGTATCAATTGATTGATACAGCCTGTTTCATAAAAACTATTCGGTTCTAATTAAGCTTCTTTGTTAAGGAGGTCACTTGCTCTTGTAAATTATTAACCATTCCTGCCAATTGACCAACATCCCATCTTGGGCCTGTATTGGCTTTTTGTAAGATGTATACCGCTTTCCATACTTCTAAAACATCTTCTGAACTAACAAAATATGGCTCGTAGTGTGGATTGTCGCTAATAAAAGTGAGTTTGTTTTTGGCGCGATTATTTTTCATTACACGCTTGTAAACAACCCCTTCATTTTTAGACAATACCACATAAGTATTACTATTTTTTAATTCTTCGAGGTCTTCTACCCTTTCTCCTACAATCACACTACCGCTTGGTGTTGGCAGCATACTATCACCTAAAATTTCAAAAGCACGATACTGACCTGGCGCTAACATAGGTAAGGTAAACGTATTCAATTCGTCTACAAACTCAGGATCGGCATAGCCTGCTAAATATCCTGCAGCAGCTTTCACTGGTACAAAACTTACTACAGCAGCTTCCGATTCCATTTTAAGCATGCGGCGTTTCTCTAAATAAGATCCACCACTTGGGCCGTCTGATAAATCTTTAAACAAAAAGTCTTCTAAACTCAGTTTAAAAATATTACTGATGGCTTCCATCACTTCTAACCTTGGCTCTGCGCGTTCTTCTTCGTATGCACCAATCAAGGACCTTTTGATCTTTAACTTGTTGGCAAACTCTTCTTGGGTCCAGCCGCGCAGCTTGCGCAGGTAGCGTAAATTCTTTCCGGCGTTTGACATAACTAACTGATTTAGCTGCAAAATACTAATTTTTTTAGTTTTATCAAATTTATTTTTAGCAAAATGCGATTTTCTAGTTTAAGGCACTATTTCAAATTGGCAAGTCCGTAACTTGCAGTATGTCTAAAGCAAAGAAAAAAGAACTTCCCATTATACTTATTACCAATGACGACGGCGTAACTGCCCCAGGCATTATTGCGCTAACTGAAGCCATGATTGGCTTGGGTAAAATTGTGGTAGTTGCCCCAGATAAACCACAAAGCGCCATGGGACACGCCATTACCATAGGACAACCACTCCGTTTGTCTAAAGTAAAAGGCGTAGAAGGTGCAGAAACTTATAGTTGTAGTGGCACACCTGTAGACTGCGTGAAACTTGCGGTTGACAAAGTATTACACAGAAAACCAGATATCTGCATTAGTGGTATCAATCATGGCGCCAATCATTCAATTAATGTGATTTATTCTGGCACCATGTCAGCAGCACTGGAAGCCTCTATTGAAAGCATCCCTAGCATTGGATTTAGTTTAATGGATTATAGTATTGAAGCCGATTTTACAGCAGCTAAAAAAATTGCCCGACAATTGGTGGAATTTATATTGAATGGAAAAACACTCGACAAACATTTATGCTTGAATGTAAATATTCCAGCCATTGAAGAAAAATTAATTAAAGGCATTAAAGTTTGCAAACAAGCTTATGCCAAATACGACGAAAAATTCGATGAACGCAAAGACCCACATGGCAGACGTTATTTTTGGCTAACTGGTGTTTTTCAAAATTTCGATAAAGCGAAAGACACAGATGTTTGGGCGTTGAAGCATAATTATGTTAGTGTAGTTCCTGTACAGTTCGACTTAACTAACTACGAATTAAAAAAGAAACTTGAAAAAAATTGGACTCTATGATTTTGAAAAAAGATAACCTCAAACTAGGTCTAGCGCTTGGTTTCATTACCCCTGTTGTAGGAATGTTTGCGTATTATTTTATTCAGTTTCGGTTATTTACCTTGGCTGAATTTTTTGAAGTGATGTTTCAAGAGAAGTCTTTATTATCAGGAATAATAAGCCTTTCATTGATTGCAAATGCAGTAGTATTCACACTGTATATTAATAATCAAATAGACAAAACCGCAAGGGGCATATTTATTGCAACATGTATTTATGCTTTGGCCGCTTTGGTAGTGAAATGGGTATTATAAAATCTTTTATTTAACCAATTCAAACTCCGTCTTCAATCTTATATCTGCCGACGAAGATCCAATCATCAATTCAAAATCACCTGGCTCTGTAACCCAAGCCAATTGCTGGTTATAGAAAGATAATTTTTGTGCATTAATTTGAAAATGGATGGTTTTAGACGCGCCAGTTGCAATTTGTATTTTTTGAAAATCTTTCAATTCTTTTACAGGACGAACTACAGAAGCCACTTTATTGTGAAGGTATAATTGTACTACCTCTTCGCCATCATATTTTCCGGTATTAGTAATAGTTACCGCCACATCAATTTGATCTTTTGCAGTCATTTTATTTTTACTGATTTTTAAGTCACTGTATTTAAAATCAGTGTAACTCAAGCCATAACCAAATGCATATTTAGGAAAAATAGACAAGTCGGTATATGATGAATTATAATTATGATTATTGTCGTTAGTAGCAGGTCTTCCTGTATTGAAATGATTGTAATAAATGGGCACTTGACCTACGCTTAATGGGAATGTCATGGGTAATTTAGCGGAAGGATTTACGTCTCCAAATAACACATCGGCAATGGCATTACCGGCTTCGCTTCCTAACCACCAAGTGTATAAAATAGCCGGTGCATGATCGGCAGTATAATTAAACACCAATGGTCGTCCAGCATTGATTAAAACTACCACTGGCTTACCGGTAGCCAATAATTCTTTCAACAAATCTTCTTGCACGCCAGGTATATTAATATTGCTTCTACTCTTTGCTTCGCCACTCATATCGCGTTTCTCGCCAATACTTAAAATCACTACATCGGCTTGTTTTGCAATGGCAATGGCTTCTGCAAAACCTGCTTTATTATCACCTTCAATATCACAACCTTTTGCGTATAATAATGTGGAACTACCGCCTACTTTATTTTGTAAGCCTTTCCATTGCGATACAATAAAATTTGAATCCACACCTGGAATTGTTACATCCCAAAATCCTTTGTTTTGTAACAGTGGCTTTACCAAAGGCCCAATAAACGCAATGGTTTTGGTGCTTTTCGACAATGGCAATAAATGATTTTCATTTTTTAACAATACAATACTTTTTGCTGCAATAGCTCTTGCTGCTTTTACATGTGCAGCATTATTGAGTGCTTGTTGTTCTCTGGTAGTATTACAAAAACGAAATGGATCATCAAATAATCCTAATTCAAATTTTTTGAGTAAAATACGTTTTACGGCATCATCAATTAATGATACAGGTATTTTATTATCCTTCACTAATTTGGCCAAATTGTTTTTATAACTTCTACTCTCCATATCCATATCACTTCCTGCCCTAATAGCAGACAATGCAGCTTCATAATCATTTTTTACATATCCATGATTCACCATTTCTCCTATTGATCCCCAGTCTGAAACAACAAAGCCGGTGAAATTCCATTTGCCTTTTAAAATAGTTCTTTGCAGATACGCATTCCCTGTTGCAGGAACGCCATTTACATCATTAAAAGAATTCATGAAGGTTGCAGCCCCAGCATCAAGTGCGGCTTTAAATGGCGGCAAATACACTTCCCATAATTGCCTTTCACTCATGTCTACAGAATTATAATCTCGTCCACCAACTGCAGCGCCATAAGCGGCAAAATGTTTCACACAAGCCATTACCGCATCTAATCCACCTAATTTTTTACCTTGAAAACCAGTTACCCTAGCTTTGGCAATTAAGGATCCCAAATAAGTATCTTCTCCTGCTCCTTCCATTACCCTGCCCCAACGAGGATCGCGGGCTATATCTACCATTGGCGCAAAGGTCCAATTGATGCCACTTGCACTAGCTTCGGTTGCCGCAATTCTTGCAGACAATTCTATAGCATCCATATCCCAACTTGCGGCTTCGGCTAATGGAATTGGAAAAGTTGTTTTATATCCATGTATCACATCTTGACCAAACAGTAAAGGAATTTTAAGTCTCGATTGCATGGCCATTGTTTGCCAACTCCTAACACGGGTAGTTCCTAAACTATTTAACAAAGATCCTACTTGACCATTTTTTATTTGACTGGCTTTATCATTGTCAACCGTTGCAGGACCTGTTAGCGTTAAGTCGTCGGTGTATTGATTTAATTGCCCAATTTTTTCTTCAAGGGTCATTAAATGCAAAACAGAATCTACTTTTTTAGACCAAGTTTTTTGTTGGGCAGATACAGTAAAAAAAATACTACAAAACAAAAAAGCACTAATGAAAAACTTGAGCGGCATACAATTTTTTTTACCTATTGAACTGAATGTATCATTACTACCTATGAGAATTTAGATTAATGCATTAAATCTTATTGGCTGATTTAAATTAGAAAAACAGCTAAAAACGAATAAAACAACTATTCTAAACATCAACAAAAACTGACAGTGAGGAAGTTCTATTGAATGGCAAATTACATAAAATATGGCACAAAAAAAGTGATTGAGTAGAAACTCAATCACCTAAATAAAAAAATAATATTTGCATTTACAACTACCTACTTAGGTTCCTGTTTTTTATTTATTTGGTAATCAGCACTTACTTTCACCGAATCTATCTTATGAGTAGCCTGCTTGGTATGCACTTCTATAACCCCATTGGCTGCTCCTGCTCCATATTTTTCAATGGCATTTTTGCCTTTTAAAATATTGATTGAAGAAATATTAGTGGGGTTAAGTTTACTCATTATGGCACTATCTGATTTTATGCCATCAATATAATAGGCTGCTTTAGATAGTCCAGTTTTTTCATTGCTAGTTGTAATTTTAACAGTATCTACATTTCCAGAAAATTTAACACCATCTACATGAATAGAATTATATTTTCCACCATTTCCAACAACTACTATTGTATCTGAGGAAAATTGATATCCTTTAGGAAATTCAATTCCTTTAGCTCGAGAGACTTTTGTTGTAATAAGAATCACTCCATTCTTTCCTTCTTCGCCATATAATGCTTTGGCTGATTCGTTTTTTAACACATCTATTGATTCAATATATTTTGGATCAATTAAATCCAAAATATGTTTGTCGATTTTTTTGCCATCCAATATCATCAGTGGTTCGTTTTGACCAACCACCTTTACGGCAACTGCAGCACTTGTAGGCATAATAATAGTATCGGCAATTACAGTTGATTGCTCTTTAGCTGATAAATAATTTTCAATTCCGCCTAATATTAGTTTGGCAAAATTTGCTTGAAATGCAGGGTCTTTTAATTGTTTTAATTCAGATGCGTTTGTAATAAACCCCGCTTCAACTAATACCGATGGGCAATTCACAGATTGCAAAACCCAAATTCCTTTCTCCCTAGTTTTTACACCAAGCATATTTAAATTGGCTTGCTTTATTGAATTAGCAATTTGATTAGCAAATAATAAATTGGCCTCGTAATTGATGGCTTTTTGTTTGTTAGCTATATAAATTTCAATTCCTTTTTTAGGATTAGTAATATCATTTGCCTTATCAGTTTTGACTAAAGCCACTTGATTACAATGTAATGATATAAACAAATCGGCTTTTTGCGTATTGGCAAAATTGGCTTTGTCTACCACCGATTGAAACAAATCGGTATTGCGCGTTAACACAATTTTAATATTGCTATTTTGATTGGCTGCAACAACTGCATTTGCCAATGCTAAATCTATTTGAGACTCAGTTGTAAGGCCGTCTAAGCTAGTGGCACCTTTATCTTGTCCCCCATGTCCTGCATCAATTACAACGGTATATATTTTTTTTAAATTAAATGCAGTGTTGTTATTAATTGCATCATTTGGGGTTGACTTACCAGTTATTTTATCAGTTACTTTTTCAAGTATTGTTTCAACAGAAATAGTATTGGCTGTTTTTAAATCTTTGGTTCTAAAAGCAAATAATACCACCATTATTGCTAAAACGGGTAGAATAATTAATCTTCTCATATACGTAAATTTGGGATTTTGTTTATTTGAAATCATTTGTAATCTTCTTTTAATTGGTGAAAAGAAAAAAGGTGTTGTTAGTAAATAATGTTGTTGTGGGTATGCTGCAGTTAATAGCATTTGGGCTAATGAAGCAGTATCTCCATTATTTATTGCTTTATTATCTGCAATAAATTCATGAATCATTTCCATTTCTTTTTTCAACAACCAAAAAAATGGATTGAACCAACCGGCTACTAAATTCATTTGTATTAATACTTTATCGATACTGTGTTTTTGCTGTACATGCGTTAATTCGTGTGCTAGCATTTGCTTGCCCGCTTCACTTTTTAAATCAATAGACTCATGCCAAAATATAAATCTAAAAAAGGAAAATGGCGTGCCTTTTAATTGGGTTAAAATCAAATATACTTCTCCTACACTTTTACAAGCATGCTGTTTAATTAACCGATACAATCGGATTAATCCAAAAACCAGTACGCCTAACAAAATAGCTGAAACCGACAAATACAATAGCATTGCCGTTGTTTCCCAACTAAACTGAAAACCTTTCTGTACAAGGCTTGCGTCAATTTCAGCATTACCATCTGCAACAAGAGATAAAAAATTAATTACCTGTTGACTACTTGCTACAGGCTTATTCCACTGAATTTTTATCAATGGAATAAGCCACGACAAAACAAGTACTGCTAATAAATAAAAACGGTTGTATTGGTGGAATCGTTTGTTTCTTAGAACCAACCAGTAATACCCCATCATTAAGGCACTACAAATAACTACTTGCAAAAAATAATAAGCACTTGATAGCATAGTTCTATTTTTTGTGTTTTTTAATTTCAGTGAGTAAGAGTTCTAACTCTTTTACACTAATGTCTTTTTGTTTCACCATAAAGCTCACGGCATCGCTAAAAGATCCTTCAAAATAGCCTTCTACTAAATTTCTAATAGTGCTAGAAGAATACTCGCCTTTAGATACCAATGAAAAATATTGGTGCACCCTACCCATTTGTTTGATGCCCACAAATCCTTTGTCGGTTAATATTTTTACTATGGTAGCAACCGTATTATTATGTGGCTTTGGCTCTGGTTGGGCATCTATAATGTCTTTTAAAAACGAA